>Ga0181565_10000203_pt1 | contig 41152 bp, 15 predicted proteins | sample 101ome_16_FD_129661 | JGI IMG/M metagenome (GOLD analysis project Ga0181565, IMG submission 129661) | Coastal salt marsh microbial communities from the Groves Creek Marsh, Skidaway Island, Georgia - 101401AT metaG (megahit assembly) | ecosystem: Environmental > Aquatic > Marine > Intertidal... | reverse complement strand
CGAAAAACACCTCCAAATACAACTCGAAAAACACCTCCAAATACAACTCGAAAAACACCTCCAAATACAACTCGAAAAACACCTCCAAATACAACTCGAAAAACACCTCCAAATACAACTCGAAAAACACCTCCAACTAAAACTGAAAAGAAAACGTGCGTAAGCCTGTTCAATGACTACTATGAGAAATTCAAAACAAAATACAAAGAAATCGATCAAACAATAAACATATCACACAATAAAGAAGATTTCTTAAAAGATATTAGGGCAATCGTTAACTCAATAAAGGACACTAATAAAAAAAATAATAAAAAGAGTAGAAGTATAATTAAAGAATTAATAAGAGTTGTACATGAAGATAAATATAATGATACCCACTGCTCTGTAGACGATGATGGTACATTCCGCGATAAAATTAACTCAGCAACGCAAATATTAAACGATAACCTTTAACTAGAACACTCTACTAATATTCATACATCCATTTAAATAAAGTGCGCTTTCATTTCAAATTGTAAATTAAAAGTGTTTATGAAATATATACACTACATGAACAAAATGAATAAATCGATTGGTATAGGTTTAATTACAATTGCAGTGATATTCTTTTTTTTTAGTGTGTTTGCTTTTCGTACATTATTTCATAAACAATCGAAACCATATCAAATGGATTTACTTAATGTATCACTCGACCAACATGTATTTCATAAGTCGTACCAACCCATCCAATATGGAACAGAAAGTATCTATACACAAAGAACACTAGAACAAAAACATCATACCCCACAAGAATGTATATCGCCAACACCACCAACCGAATCAACCACACGAACACCACCAACCGAATCAACCACACGAACACCACCAACCGAATCAACCACACGAACACCACCAACGGATTCAACCACACGAACACCACCAACGGATTCAACCACACGAACACCACCAACCGAATCAACCACACGAGCACCACCAACAGAATCAACCACACGAACACCACCAACGGATTCAACCACACGAGCACCACCAACCGAATCAACCACACGAACACCACCAACCGAATCAACCACACGAACACCACCAACCGAATCAACCACACGAGCACCACCAACGGATTCAACCACACGAACACCACCAACGGATTCAACCACACGAGCACCACCAACAGAATTGAAAGTCAAAGTGAAAGAAACTACAGATCGAATTCTAGGTGAAACTACTACACTGACCACACCTTCCACAATTTCTCCGTCGACGTCTCAACTCACAACCACATTGTCTTCACTCAAACCCGAGAAACTGATCAACATTACTCCAGACGGATTCAAAATTATAAGTGTATAGTGGGTAATGTTGGACGTATAGTGTATAGTGGGTAATGTTGGACGTATAGTGTAAAATAAATGTTCATTCAATGTAAGTTAATGATGATTACACGATTAACCGTACGTGTTTTGATTTCTATCATAGTCGTCATTGTATTTTTATTATTCGTTACATTCATCATACACAGTTTTAACACTCACAAAAACACGAATTTGTTTGAACACTTCACGTATCTCCAACACGCAATATCTGGTATTGGATCTCCAACAGATATTGGTACATCACGAATCGAAATCATACCACCTGCTTGTGTGAATAATCCAAAAGAGTGTATCATTGATCATCGAATGAACAATCGACAACCATTGTGGAATGTACCAAATACAAAGTTAGATGACCAAAATATTTCTGAATCAACACTAGAGTGTATCGCCGATCCCCTCGCATGTTTTCAAAAGGAAAAAGAAGCCCTGAAAACGTCAGTAGAGTGGGACACATACGATCAAAATAAAGACGAAATATTACAAAACATACACGATTACTATCAAGCTTATTTTAAAGAAACTGAACATTTGTCACGTGAAGAACGGCTTGAACAAATGTTCGAAAGATGGACGTTCAAACAAAACACAGTGATGGAAAACTCTACAGTGAAAGCATTCCCTCCAATCATTCATTCAATTCAAACACATTTTTCTAATCTAGGGTATATCGTAACGCAGAAGAAAAATCCTTCTGAACTATATGTCGCAACAACTCTATCTGACACAGGTAGAACCGAATATTTAAACATCAATCATGAAACCAATCAAGACATACTCAATCCTATACATAACATAATCAATGAAGAACAATCCATTAAATCGAATGAAAAACAAAACAACGTTCAAGAAGAAACATCTGATGACAAACAAATTATCCTACATGAAATTACTCTCAGCTCTCCAAACCTGTCCTTCTTTGAACTGATGCTTTTAATGGATTCATTGTACACTGCCACAGGTAAATACAAAGTTGTTTATCCCATTGGAGAAGACTCATTTACTGAAATGAAACCCATATTGGAAAACGCTATAGCAATGTATCGAACCAACGTACAACAAAAAAAACCTCTCATTGTTTCAAAAAGTATTTTTCATAAAGACTACGAATTCATTACAATCGACAAAGACTGGATTCAAAAAACATTATCAACATTTACATAGAAAATGTCCGAAAAAATTGAAGCTACTAATGTGGATTGAACGATATGTAAACAGAATACACTGAATTCTTGATAAAAACAATGAGAACTAAAATCCAATTTAAAGTCGCAAGGATAGCTAAACGAAAGGCTGAATTGGATGACGAATTGAAAAAAGAAACAGAATTGGAACGTAACAGTCAGGTGAAAATCGCAAGGATGTCTAAAAGACAAGCTGAATTGGATGACGAATTAAAGAAACAGACAGAATTGGAAATAGTGATAGAAATGAAGATATTGGCATTTGAGAAACAACTAGAATTCTATAAAAACAATAACATAGACATAGAACGTATCGTTAAAAGAATTAACGACAAAACATTATTCTATAATGAAGTGAAATATTATGTTTTGTCCAATTACAATGTAATGACATATCCGAAAATATGTGAACAGCTCTATGCAAATCGTGAAAGTATAGATATTTCCCGTGTAAGTGTTATGGAGTTATTAATAGAACATCTGTCTGAAAAGTTTTATATATACAAATTGGACACATTTGATAATATTTGAGAAATGTCAACATCGGTAAAAAAAAAACTATTCTCAAATCTATTGAAGATTTTCACAAATCGGTGATAAAAAGTGATAATTTGACATTCGTGTCTACAAACATCAAAAACAAACTAATATGCACAATTATGTCAGGGCTTCAGACAATCTACCATCGCGGTTGATTGGTATCGATGATATGACTCCTTTTCATTTGCAAAGAGAAAACATCGTTGTAAATTCATCATCCATCGATTTTAATGAAAAAGACACAGATGAAGATGATGATCTGTTTTGTTACGAAGTCATGTCTGACTAACATGACCCGTATTTGGAATCTCATATCATATCATTAGCTTACTCATCGAAGGTAATTTTTTATGATACAAAAATAGACTCGTTCGCAAAGGTATTGTATAAATGTGTTCGATCGATAGTTTTGCTTAATACTTGGGCTTGTGTAACCATTTTTTTCATTTGTTTGAGTAGATCATCTGTATCAATATCATATACGTCGCCGTAAATACCTGGATCACGATTATCAGTTGGTTTTTTGGACACAGAATACTTTACTGGCAAAGAGTTTGTTGTATTCACAAAGTCAACCAATCCAGAATGATAAGGTACGACAGCAGGTAATCCATTTAGTAATCCTTCTAATACTAGCATACCAAACCCCTCAACAGATGACGGTAATATCACACAATGACCTAGTTTATAAATTTGTGACATTGATGGTTGAGGTGGAATGAATTTAATGTTTGGTGTGAACGTATTCACATCTATATTATTTACACGTAAATATAGTTTCACATGCTTCGTATCTCCGAATCCAGCCTTGAAAACATCAATTAACAATTGAACATTCTTTCGTCTATCATTCGTTGAAACACAAATAAATATGAATTCAGATGATGAAAAATTTGGAGTGAAACTCAAATCATATTTGTCTTTCCCAACAAAATTTGGCATGATTCGTTTCACATTGAATCCATGTTTCGTCAATATATCCTTACAGTATGTGGATACCGGGAAGATATTACATGTACTCAAAGCGTTTCTACAACGTTGGTCAATGTATGCTGGTTGGGTGTACAGTTCTGTTCCCTCAAACACTGTGAATATGTAAACATTTTTCTGTGCAAATACATTCGCATTATATATATTTTCGAAATTTATAAGCAGTGCATTAAAATTTCCGATCAATACATATATATCTTCTTCACACGATCTTTCTTTGTTTCTGTATATAGACACAAAGTTCTCAAATTTAACATCCCTCAATATAATTTCAGATGAACACGTGTACAGTATTGTTATGAAATCATTGAACCAAACCTTGAAACTATTATCATATTCTCCAATGGATGATACAGAAAATGTTGGAAATATGTACCGACAATTCTTTTTGAACATGTATGTAATATAATGAAACTATTTTTAATTAAAAAGCCTAACGGATATAAATTATCCGCCTTTGACATTCGAAGCAAGTACATTTCAAACAAGTCAACTATAAAAACATGAGTCGTACACAGCCTTTCAGAGTACCATGTTAACTATCAAAAACGGTCATCTGCATCTTGTGTCTTGTTCAATGATTCCATTCAATTGCTTTCAATCTGTTCATTCCATTTTGTTCAATCTCTTGAACACCACTAAATGTATCATCTAAAGCCTGTTTCAATTGTTCTTGTTTTGATTCTAATAATTTTCCATATTTGTTAGCGTCAAATCTCCAATTGCATATCAGCCATTCTAATGATCGAAGACCAGCTAACCCTTGACCCAACAACAATATCAGTAGAAACGAAGAAAACTGTTCAATCACCTCTCTAACCAACTTCACAGTCTTGTGACCCACCGTAATCGTATTCATACTCATTCTATCCATACTTCCCGTGGTGTTTGTAGTTATACTGTATATATCAAGAATATCCTTCATTATCTTATCCAAATCCGTAGTTTTGATCGTGTCATTTAGAGTGTTTCGAATAGTCCAATATGCGTCCATGAAAAAAATACCTTTTCCTTTGGTAAAGCTTGTAAGATAATAACCAACTACTAACGATAATGTTATATACCACTGTATGCGTGTCATGTTCTTTATATGAGAGGGCTGTATGTATCCTTTCAAATTAAAAATAAATATACATAATGCCTCAATCGAAAAGCTATACAAAGGCTTCACTACTGGTAAATTAGCAATTGGTTTCAACATTGCGTTCAACGTAGTCACAATATGATTCAGTTTGATCAAAAATATAGATGCACGCTCTTTCACAATATCATTTTTTTCCCCCGCCAGTTTAATCAAATCCTGATAGACTGTGAAAAACAGATACATAACAAGAAGTAATATAGCGAGCATCTGCAAATGATAATTGCGACTTTTTCTGTGCTGATCCGCCTTCTCTTGCATATCGATAAAACCTAAACGTGTAACTAGATCCTCTCTCATCTGTGACAAAAACTTAGGTGGTGCCTTAGAGCCTTCTGGTGTTCTGGTAACACTAGTTCGAACAGACACCGTGTTATCGTTGTTTCCACCACGTTGATACTGTTTTAAAGCTTGTCGTAAGAATGTATCAAAGTCAAATACCGATTCACGTTCATTCCTATTGTTTTTTGATTTCTTGTTTTTAGATGATGCTTTGGTTGACATTGTTTTACATCATCGCAATATTTTTTTTAAAGATATGATATAGGAACACCATTCTTCGTCATCGTATTTATGTTTTTTCTTATACTTCTTATATTGGAGTGTATTTATCGAACATATAATTGTCGTGTCCATTATTTCCACAGCGATCGCAAGAATAGCTTCGTGTATTGAAGAATGGCCAATACTACATTTTTGTAGTGTTCAAGCAATGATGTGGATTTTACCATGTATGTGTCCTTCAATCGATATCCCAACTTGCGATAATAGTTTCGAACTCCCACGCCACTGATGACTGCGAAATTACGATACCCATTCAAACTTGCAATCTCTTCTGCAGTTTTCATCAATTGTTTTCCGAAACCACGGTGCTGAATGTTGGTTATGTATTCACCCTTCACAGGCGTCATCGTCGAATACACATGTAACTCGCGAATCAACGCATGTTCTCGCAACACTGGAAGTTGGGTGTCGCAAGATGATGATGTGTGTGTTTTTTTTTTCAAGTTTGGAAATCGAAGACGACAGAACCCATACAATATTTTCTCGTTTTTAGAAACAAAACTGATGAAATACTCCATCCCACCAGAAGCTTTGAATCGATCAATTCTTAACTTATAATTCGGATCAATCGTGCCATCTTTCACCGAACGACATCGAATACATTTACACACATCTTTGAATTTCTTTTGTAACAATTGACGCATATGGGATATCGAACACCCACCCAAAATGTACTCGTCGTTAATGTCACGAACAATACGAATCAAACGAATCCGGTTGTGCACTTTGTATTTCATCCTGGACAACACTTCAAACAATTCTTCGTTCGTGTAAGGTTTGTACTTCCCTTTATTGTACCATCCTTCCAAGACACTCCACGGAACCACACTGCACGGATACACTTTCCACTGATCCACTTGTAAATGCTCGTCCGTAAGCATTCGGTCAAACATCGCATCATCATCGGACGGTGTGGCACCAGGCAACATCGGCATTAAATGAACATCCACCTTGAATCCGTTATCTAACAACAGTTTTATGGCTCGCATTGACTCTTCAATCGTGTGACCACGATTGATCCGTTTTAGTAGTCTGTTGTCCGTATGCTGAACACCCATCTGCACACGCGTCACGTTGAATCTGCGAAACGTAGCAATTTCGTCGAGGGTGATGCTATCCGGACGAGTCTCAATCGTCAACCCGATAATATGAATATCGTTGTTTTCGTTTAACGCAATCTCCTCTTCAAGAGACAAACGGTCACGTGCTGATTTTCCGTATGTGTTCGCAGCATAATACCCGTCTCGAATAAACTCGCTCTGGTATTCTCGGGGATACTCCGACCACGTGCCACCGGACACCTCAAACTCAATCTTGTCCAGAAAATGTCCCATTCCCTTATATTGAGACAATCGCATGTGAAACTGTCGGACACAATCGAAATCACAGTCGTTCGCACGAGCAACTCCAGGCTCCTTTTTCAAATAACTTCTCGGCTGTCCAGGCTCCGAGGGACAAAAATAACAGTTATGTTTACATGAGAACTCCTGTTTATGTCGAACACCGTATTCGTCCGTATATTCCGGATGAGCACTCGTGAAAACACAAACGTTCAAAATTCCATACTGACTTCGGGCGGCTTTTTTAATCAATGAACTCGGTGCACGCTTTCCTGTTTCGCTGATATACACGTGTCGTATCATATTCTTGTTGATACAATATTTGTGCTTACGTTGAAATCGCATCGCAAAACGTGTCCAGTTCATAACGTCTTCCTCTTTCATAAATTCTTTAATGTCTTCATACTGAACAGGTGTTACAATGGACACGATGTCCTCCATCTCACATGGTATCATGTTTTCCGTATGAATCGTATAAAACAAATACAAGTATGCTTAAAGTCACTTTAAACACCATTGAAGATTTAAAGTGAAACAAATGACAATTTTTTTATAAAAGACCGAAAATACCAAATACTAAAATAACCATAAGTAAGATGAATTGTAAAATGTGATACCCGTAAATTACCTTCGTTTTCACATCTTTGTTCGCACATTCACATACTTTGTTGTTGAGCTTTCTGAATATGGATAATTGAATGTAGCTCAAATACAAAGATGCTAGTGAAACTAACATAAATAACACAATAGAAAAAAACATTAACATTTTCGCACCACCACCTGATGCATCAGAAGGCTTGAATGCGTTGTATGTATTAATTACGAAAGTCAACAATATGGAGCAAAAGTTAAAATACAATATATATTTGTAAATGGTTATTTCTTTTTCGCTAACACCACATTTTGCAGCACATCCTGACTTCTCAATATTCTTTATATAATCGTATAGCATCCATATGATTACAAATGAAAGCACATTGCTAAACATTCCTATTTTTGGGGACAATTTAGACTTCCCAAGTGGAGATTCAGAGCTCTTTTTGCTTGTGGATACGGACTGCAAGAATTTATTTGTGGGTGAACCCAACGAATTGGTAAGTGACGGTTTATTCATTTTATAACATAATAACATTTTTTTACAAATTTTAAGTTTCTTTTTTTCTATTAGAATTGAATTACCTTCTTATGAGTTGATTTCTTACCTCCATGGGTTGTAATTCTTCACCTTTAAGTTGCGATACATACCAACTCCGTCGTTGTCCCATATTCCAACACGAACCGTTCCTCCAGCGACCGCCCAACTGGGAAACGTGGTGGTGTCCGGCGTGAATCGATACTTTTGTACACCATCGTACTGATACATGATCACTTCGTTCTCGTCAACGTAGATCGAGAACTTGGTCCACTCGGAGGATGTGGGATCTACATCTCCGTAATTGCTGTTGTATTTATTGCCACTCGAATGATTGACGGCATACGAGTACCTATTCCCGTCGTACGAGGTTGTACCCCATACGATAGTATCATACACTGCTTTCATTTTAGCACCGGCTTGTAATACGCTGTTTCCAAGAAGGATGGTCGTGTCGTGATACGACACATCTTTCTTGAGTTCGCATTCTACATAGATCGGGAGCGTGAAGGATTGGTACGATAGCATGTGAACTCTATTGTTTGGATAGCTCAACGGAGTACTGAGCACTCCAGTCGCCGAGTCCACTTGGACACGTAATGGATCCGAAACCTCGAACAACGATAGCGACGCGTCGAATATAAGTTATGTGTTATAAACTTCGACTGATTCCGCTATGGAGGTCAAGTTCGCTAAGTTGTTGTTCTTGGTCACACGGAAGTAGTAGGTCGTTCCAGCTGTTAGGTTATCCACGACATACAAAACCGCTAGAGGGTCATTCATTGTGTACACGCTCGTCCAAGTGACATTGTCGAGACTGGACTCGATCAGGTATCCTGTAACAACAGCGTCACCATTCGAGTTGATGTCCCAAGACAAAGTGACTGTGGTTTCAGTGACATCAAACGGTGTAATCAGCATGGGTGCGGTCGGAAGCCGTCTCCCGTACACTTTAAAGTTGCGATAGGACCCTTTACCTGCATTATAGATTCCAACCCGAGCAAATCCTCCAAGAACCGCCCATGTAGGGAACTGTACGATGCCATCATTGTTGAATCGATACATTTCAACCGTGTCGATGTACATTATGATTACTTCGTGACTCATATATATTGCAAACTTGCGATACGTACCCATTTTATTGAGATCAGAAGCTTGCAACTGTATCTCGTCGGGAGTGTTATACGATGCTCCATTGGTTGCAATCACAAATTGCGAGTCATACGTTGATTGTCCCCATACGACTGTATTATTTACTTCCGCGTTCATTCGTATATCGTGGGGGCTTTTGATTGCGTCTGTAATCAGTAAAGTCGCAGTGTACATGTCCGTTTTGAGTTCACACTCGATATACAGTGGGAGAGAGTAAGAGGTTTCCGAAAGAATGTGTCTTTTTGTATTATTATCAGCAGAGACTAAATCACCGTTTGTCGTAGTATATCGAAGGATTGTAGTGTCGGAAAGGGGAACACTCTGTTCCGAGTACTCGAACGTTGTGCTGTTGAAATATAGCTGTGTCAGATTAAATTGAGTGATTCTTTGCGAGACCGGTATATGATACACTGTATCCAAATATGTGACTGCGAGTGGTACGTTTCTCGACCGATCTCCTTTGTACGTTATTAATTCAAATGAATACACTCGTGCTTGTGGAAGCAGAACCATCAAAGTATATCCAAGAGTGGGAAACGGGCTTCCTCTATTGTCCCAAATTATTCTTCGTGTGCTTCCTCCAGAAACATGTATCGGATTATTGGGGTAAATTGTTTGCGTTACATTTGTATCCGTATCTGGATGGAAATAAAAATCCTGGCTCACATTCACGTCGTATGGAACCTCCAAACCATTTTCGTCCTTTAGTACGATTTGTCCCCAATCAATATAACCACTATTAGGTAAGGCTGAATCTATCTCGCCATTCATCTTGATCACTATCGTATTATCACGAATCGAATTGTTTGACCATGGGTTGTACGTCGCGATTTTGTAGTTCTCGTATATTCCACTAGCGTAATCCCATGTTCCGATACGTACTTTACCGCCATTCGTATCCACTGCGGTCCAAAACGACGGATACAATATTTTGTTGAAACGATACTTTTCCTCTCCCTCATGTTGGTACATGATGACTTCGTTTTCGTCGATGTACATCGAGAATTTAGACAAAATGGCCACTGTACCATCTTCAAGTTCAGAGTCTACACTTCGACTACCAGAGATTCCCCAAGCGTAACGAGTTGTACTCCAAGCTCCGGTACCCCAAACTACCGAGTTCCCACTGTGTAGTCTGAAGTTATCATATGCATTGAGCGCATCTGTAGTCACTAGTAGAGTCGAGTCACCATCAGTCGGTTTCAACATACATTCGACGTACAACGGAAGCGTGTATTCCGCTCTAGACAACGTGTGAGACATTGCAGACGACGTGAGTGTATCTGTTGAAGACGTGTACGTCAAACCAGTCGAACTCGAGTAATCAAATAGGGTGGACGAAAGTTCAAGGGATGTTGTATGCAACTGTTCGTAAGGCATAACCTTAAAGTCCGTATATACACCACCATCAATATCATATGTACCAATACGTACTCTGCCGTTATTAGCAACAACAGAGTTCCAAAATGAAGGATAAAACGTCTTGTTAAAACGATATTTCTTTTCATCATTCTGATACATTATTACGTCGTTATCGTCGATATACATCGCAAAGTTGGTCAGTGTCCATAAAGTTGCGTCTGATGGTTCTGACGAACCAGACTGTACACCCGAACAAGCCCATGAGTAACGTGTTGTGCTGAACCCACCCGTTCCCCAAAGTATCGAGTTTCCACTATTTGCCATCCAGTCAGTTTGTGCGTCGAATGAATCCGTTGTCACTAGAATCGTGGTAGACTCTGAGATGGGTCGCAACCTGCACTCCATGTACAATGGAAGTGTGTACTCCGTCAGGGATAACGTATGTGACTTGTTCGTCGTCAACGTCTCAGGTACACAAGTGAGAGTTCCTTCTGTGTACGTCATTATCCCCACGTGAGAGTGATAAAACGTGTTTACGTCAAGTGCTAGCGAGTATGTGTCGGGTTTGAGTTCTGTGTTGTATTCCACTAACGAACTGCTTCCGTTCAACAAAGTTGCTTCTGTCATAACAATATTTCCAACCGTATAACCACGACTATCAATGCGCATATCTTGTATGCTGGACGAATCATTCCAAATCGTCTCAATAAATTTTGGACGAACATCGCACGTGATTGTGAAAAGCTCTGTGTATGGAATCATAGTAGCAATATTTGTATCAAATTGAATACCGAACGATGTGGTATTCATTAGATTTACGTACACCTGATTCGTTGTATCGTTATTGGTATATGCGTCTTGAACATTACTAGTTGCTCCTGCGTTGAGAAGATTGGTTAATCCAACACGGTATGGTATGTGCACATTGTTTGCGTCCTTGAGTATCAACTTCATTAAACTAAAATATCTCCCCGTATACCTTGTGACCATAAACGATAATGTTGTCACCCAAGGATTATACTTAGCTACCTTATAATCTGTGTACACACCAACGTTAAAACTCCACGTACCGACACGCACATTACCACCATTCGCATTCACAGCGCCCCAAAAAAGTGGGTATGTCGCACGTTCAAAGCGATACTTCTCCTCTCCCTCGTGTTGATACATAATGACCTCTCTTTCATCTATATACATCGAAAACTTAGATAATGTTTCTACTGTATCGTCTACCGTTTCAGAACTTGTACTATAAATTTCCGGAACTCCCCAAGCGTATCTTGTTTCCCAGCTCCCTGTTCCCCATAATACATTGGAATCGCTGGCAATGTCTATATTCAAAGGAACGCCAAAGTCTGTTATCGACATAGTCGAAACCACAATGGTTGTATCTGAAAATATACGGTTCAACATACACTCCACGTACAACGGAAGTGTATATTCCATCTTGGAAAGTGTTGATGCTTTAGAAAGGGATACAATGGAGTTGTCCGTACCCGAGTTCAGTAATGGTGGTTGTGCGTTTGTTGAGTACTCAAACATAGTTTCTGAGAACTTTATTTTTGTTAGCCAGGGATTATGTGAGTTATACACCTTAAAGTTTGTGTAACTTCCACTCTCAGCATCAAAGACACCTACACGAACATTACCACTATTTGTAACGACCGAGCTCCAAAAGGACGGATAAGAGCTCTTCTCAAAGCGATATTTTTCCTCTCCCTCATGTTGATACATGATTACTTCGTTATCGTCAATGTAGATCGAAAACTTGGTAAGTACGTCAACGGTTGTGTCGAATTCGCTGGTAGTAGAGGACTGTGTGTTTGCGAAGCCAGATATAGCCCACGCATAAATCTTCTCCGAACCATCTCCAGTGCCCCACAACACGGAGTTTTGACTATTTGTTCCGGATGTCCAATCCATATGTGCATTGAGAACATCTGTGGTCACCAAAATATATGAACCTTTACTAGTCGGTTTCAACATACATTCGACGTACAACGGAAGCGTGTATTCCGTTATAGACAACGTATGAGACATTACAGACGACGTGAGTGTATCTGTTGAAGACGTGTACGTCAAATCAGGCGAACTCGAGTAATCAAATCGGGTAGTAGAAAGTTCAAGGGATGTGAACCATGGGTTGTACGTCGCGGTTTTGTAGTTCGTGTATATTCCACTAGAGAAATCCCATGTTCCGATCCGTACTTTACCGCCATTCGTATCCACTGCGGTCCAAAACGACGGATACGATACTTTGTTGAAACGATACTTTTCATCTCCCTCATGTTGGTACATGATGACTTCGTTTTCGTCAATGTACATCGAGAATTTGGACAAAATGGTCACTGTAGTATCTTCAGGTTCAGAGTCTACACTTTTACTACCAGAGATTGCCCATGCGTAACGAGTTGTACTCCAAGCTCCGGTACCCCAAACTACCGAGTTCCCACTGTTTCCTCTGAAGTTAGCATATGCATTGAGCGCATCTGTAGTCACTAGTAGAGTCGAGTCACCATAAGTCGGTTTCAACATACATTCGACGTACAACGGAAGCGTGTATTCCGTTATAGACAACGTATGAGACATTGTGAACGAATAATGATACTCATCAACGTCATACAACAGATTATTTGTATTTAAATAGTCGAACGTCGTGTTGTCTAACTGAAGTTCAGTTGCTTTGCTCTTGCTGAAAGAGAAATCTGCTTGTAAGTAATACCCACCGTCGATAAGATCCTGTTCGGTAGATGTAGAAGTTAATGAATGAGAGCTTGACGTAAGCACATTTGTGAGAATATTTTGATTATCATATGTTATATCAAATTGAATCTTTATGAACCAGCCCATTTCCCAACTGGTTCCACTAAACCCTGGAAAGATACGTATTTTTCCAAGAGTAACAGTTTGTGGAATTTTAAATATCATCAAATCGCCTGTGTGAACCTGATGGTCAACACTACCTGTGTTTCCTCGTCTCCAGACTAAACGTTTTAAAAATGTGTTATCAGAGATATTTCTTGGTTGACTTCTATTAGAACTATACGCATAATACGAATTTTGTACATGAACTATTCTATCTGATGCGTTTGAATAATTTGTTGGTAGTTCTTGTAATTGTATTTGAGTATCCGTATCATCATAGAATTTAATTTCACCTATAGACACCAAACCATTTTTAGTTCTTAATTCAAGAACAACATATTGAGGAAGATATTCTGGATCAGAATTCGCTGGTTGACCAATACTGACTTCGTTCGAATATATTGTTGTGCTCGTGGTTGTATTCGTAGCGGCAAGACGTATCTTGTATGATTTTGTAACATCTAAAAGGGAAAGACGAATATATTGTTTAATTTTTGTCATATTACCAACTAAATATTTGAGATTAGGGAACTTTCCATTATTATCAGCATAGTAATCATACGTTGATAATGTCGCATCATCTTTATGAACCCAAGTAGTCCATGTACTCGTTGTTGTATCCGCATATTCAATCGAATACTCTTGTGGAGAATCCTCCTTACCAAATGTATCAACCACGCCAAACGCATTACCTGATTTCCATTCGTACATGGCAATGATTTCGTCGTACAACGGATACACATATGTCGTGTTAAGCACAGGTCGTGTGTACTCACCACTCGCGCATTCAATCTCTTCACCTGAACCTGCTAATGTCACGTACAATGTAAATTTATATGAAGATGTATTCCAATTCAGACCAGTCACGACTTGACTTGTACTTGTTGCATTTATTGAATTTATTGTACTCAGGTATGTCCAATTAATTGTCGTTCCAGAATAAATATCATCTGTTGTTTTATCCGTGACAATCGTATATGAATCAATTGTATCCACCAAAGAAACAGTATCGACTTCACCAGAACCAGGAGTTGCTTGATTCCACTCAACTGTCAAGCTATCTGTACCAATCGAAGGACCGTTATAAGAAGCGATTGTTAAGAAACTAAGAATATTAACTTCGTGTATCGTGGTGGTCGTCTTTTGTATACCGTTTGTTAGGTCTGTAGTATTTGTTAGGTCTGTAGTAATCGTTTGTGTGAATTCATATGTAATTGTTGAAGTGCCGTCTCCAGGATAATACAACTGTAATGTACCCGTGTTCTGTATTTCGTTTGTTGATGGATTCGTAGATTTTATCACCACGCTAGTTGAATCACGAGTAGTTCCTACAACTCGAGTTGATGATAAATTGTAACTTGTTATAGTTCCGTCAATCGAACTGAAAAACGTTGTATCGTAAACCAAAGACACCGAGTCAATCAAAAAGCTTTTAAACGGAACGGGTGGCAGCGTTGTTCCAACAGTGATCGTACCTGACGACGAACTGGAACCTGTTGTATATTCGATGACCTGAATATTGTATTCAGAAGCCATCGTACCAGATATAGTTACAGTATGTGTGGTTACAGAAGAGTTAACAGATTCTACAGTTTCAATATTCGGTGTCGTTGACGTGTCCGTGTATATGATATCAATTCGAGTGATAGAAGATAACGTACTGTTTCTCCATGTTAGAGTGAACGTGTCGACAGTGAACGCAATAGACGATATTGAAGGAGGAGTATTTGGATGCATTGGGGTGAGTTGAATTTCTGGAGATGTCACCAGAATAGTTGATGTAGTTCCATCATGTTCTGTATAATTAAACTCCACATGAACACGGAAATCATATATTGTGTTTTCAATTAAAAGATCCACTAGACACGTTGTGATATTCTCCTCAGTTATAAATATCGAAATACCGTTCACCCAATTGATTATGGTTGCTTCTTTATATTGAATGATGTACCGATAAAATGTCATCGACGAATATTGTCCTGAACCACCGCTCCAAACTAGATTTATTGAAGTAGTATTAATAGTACTATTTAATGCGTCTACTGACGGTAGTGACATTGTTGGTACGCTTAACGTCGATGTTTCGTACACATATGACGGATTTGTTTGGATTATTTTCAAGTCGTAATGTGTGTTTTCCGACAAACTATTGATTATATATGCATTCAGATTTGATACATATACAGGAGTGCTTCCGTATTCCAATTCATAAGTTGATCCTGAAGAATTCACATCGTTCAAATCGATATATATAACGTCACCAGTTACATATAACACATCAAACGTTGGAATAGTAGTGAGGTCTATATACAGCTCGGTAGACTCTACACTTGTAGACGACATGTCGTTTAACGTGTCGTATGATTTAATGACTTTAAAATAGTACTTGTATGGACTCATTCGTGATATTCCGGATAACGTGTAAGATAGCGAACTCGGTGATATTCCTACATTGGGTGTTATTCCAGCAACATCAGTCCATGACGCTTCCGTCGATAACTTATATGCAACAGTGTAGGTGATTGTGCGACCGTAATTGTTTCCGTCATCCCAATAAAGTGTAATGTCAAACGTAGTTGTGTCTGCAGAAGATAGGATATGCGGTATTTCCGAAGTCCAAGTCTGAGCGTCCGCTGATGGAATTGTAATTGTGTACCTAAAAACATCAGATTGAATTGTTTGTGTTTGATTGAAAAATGTCGTGTGTTTTAATATATAAAATTCATACTCTTCATCATACGTCAAACCAACAATTGATACCGGATCTGTACTCGTACCGAGTTCAACTGTCACAAGAGGAGACCCATCTATGGTGATATTTCTATAAATCAATTGATAGGAATCCACACTACTGTCATTGTGATCACCTTCTGTCCAGAAAACAGATGTATCGGATGCAGATGTAACAGCTGTTATTGTAGGTTTTGATGAAGGTACAAACTGATGTATACACATCTTTATTTTATTTGCGCTTGTACGTTGTACACTCCAAGTAAATTTGGAATACACACTGAACAGAGTATAATTCTCGCCCACTTGTACATCATCATTCAATCTCATGCGTACACCCATTGTATAATTTGTATATTCATTTCCACCAGTTGTAGTTGTAGGCAACGCAAACACAATACTTGAGTCAGTTCCAGAGAAAGCAGCCACCACAACTACCTGTGACGATTCGTTTTCGAACGCAGACTCCAACGTAGATTCGATCGATGTGTATGTCAAATTTGGATCCGATTTATGTTCGAATCGGTAATTGATAAGAGGAACTACAAAACCATCATCCAATCCTGTTCTGCGAAACGAATATGTCGAAGTTCGTGTGTTTTCAATCTGAAGAATCGGCAAGCCAAATATATCCATCGTCAATCCAAAATTACCAATTTTAGAGAAAATCCATTGATCTTCGCGTATAACACTCGGGTTGAACCATGTTGCAATCGAAAAAGACTCTGTGTTTATCTGTCCTATATCACTCGATAGATATCGGTTCACGTCACCATTAAACAATGGTGTTTTGGTCCCAAACGACGGAAACGAATCTGTATATTCCACACCATATATACTCAAATCATTCGAATACCCACTCACATCCGAAAAGATATCCGGACTTAACTTTGCTGAAGTCAGTTTCCAAAACCCTTTCACATTATTGAGGTAATTCGTATCATTTGCAACATGATTCTTAATATGCTTGTAATAAACGTCTGCGTTATACAAGTCAATTGTCGATATCGAACCATCCAAATTCGATGTTTGCGTCGAGTCAGTTCCGACAAAAAACTCGTTATAGGATGTGTGATCACTTATTGTCGCATTGTTCGTATTGATGAGTTCACGATCATTCACATACATTCTAACGTTGGATGTGTTCCTATCAAACGAAAAACTTGCATACACCCATTCGTTTGGAACAATAGATGCCAAACTTGTTGAAAATACACGTGGTTGCATTTATAATAATACACATGAATTTATTAGTCAAGTGAACCCTCAGAAACATTATAAACCATTTTCGGAAATTTATACCAGTATTTTGTATACTGTATAATAAAATAATCAATGCCTGTTCAGTACGATGTCGAACTAAACAGTTCTACTTCGGATTGGGTATCCATTTCATTTTCAGTGAACAGCAATACCAATGAACTTACTTTCTTTCATAACGGACAGTCCATTCATACATCACATGGTGTATCCAATATGTCGTTCGATACAACTAGTAATGTATGTATTGGAAGCAACATAAACGATTCTAGTATAGCATTTAACACACTTAACGGAAGTATGTATGACATACAGATTTACGATTCCACTCTATCCAGCGCATCCGTTCAAGAAAACTATGACAAAGTCGTCACGAAGTACATTCAACCGAATTCTTGGAATCATTTGGTCATGAACTTCGATTCATCACTATCGAACGTAGAAACATATCTCAATGGAACGAACATAGGAACCTTTGTCGACTACATACCACAAAAAACCAGCAACCAGAACTTCATATCTCCTCTTACAATTGGTGGACAATATTTCTATGGTTCGGTAGGCGAAGTGGTTGTCGCAGAACGAATTCTATCTTCATATGAAATCGACCATCTTGTTAATAATCAAACAAGATGGAGCGAACCAACAACGTTGTTTCATTATCAATTTACAGAAACGCAGTTGGAATCTGTTGTGTGCAAAGATATTGGAGAACTACAAATTGACGGAACTCTTGACATCAAACCCACAAACAATATTCAAGAAAATGGTCGGTGCTTAGATTTATCTGTAGATCAAACCATTACAATACCTGCAAGTTCTGACGACAGACTCGCACTCTACGACTTAAATCGAGTTACTCTATCCATGTACATAAAAGTTTCTGAGTCACAAAACACGATTGCTTTAATCTCATTCGTAAACAATTTTGGAATCGAGTTAAATACAAATACAGGAAGTCCACAAACCCTCTTTTTATTCTGGTTTGAAGCGGACACAGGCATAAAACAAACATTAGAGCTGTCAAGTGTACCTCAACTATTTAATCGGTTTACGCATTTTGCGTTACATATCGATGCGAAGAACAGTGTATGTGTAGAGTACATCGATTTCGCCCTGATTGCAACACACTCGATTCCGAATCTCAACATTAAACAACATAACGAAGCTGTTACTATAGGTGGATTTAATGCATACTTAGTCGATGTTAGAGCTGATGTTTGTTTAGACACACAACTACCATACAAACCTTTTGAATTTAAACCCATGCTAATATTGGATTGGAGTTTTGATGAATCAAGTGGTACTGTTGTAAACGACGGAAGCGAATTCGATAATCATGGAACATTGACTGTCGACACACAACGTACATTGGATACGTATATGCCGGGAGCAAAAGGTGTTTCGTTCGACGGAACTCAGTCTATGAACATAACCGGTTCGATGTACACAAACATGGTGTTTGACGGGTTCTCGTTTTCGTGTTGGGTCAAACGTACAGTTGACTCTAGCAATATGGAACTCCTCCGCAAAGATACCGCATTCAGTTTGAAAATTCTTGCAAGTGGACGCATACAACTTTCAACACCAAGCGGTCATCAATCCTACGAATCCAACGGCGTTTTAAAAAATGTTGGTGAATGGTCACACATCGGTGTCGTTCTGAATATCATCCATCAAAAAATAACGTTCTATATCGATGGTGTAACAGACTCGAATTCTACAATTACCGACATCACAGAATTTGTATTTAACGATGATATTGATTATGTATTGAGTTCCACTTTTATTGGAGAATTGGACAGTGTGCGCATTTATGCAGGTTCGTTGGACCCACACGCAATCACCGAGTTGTACCGTTCCAATGTACATCGTCAAATGCAAATCGATAGCGGAGAATGGTCGCATATAGCAACAACCTACAATGAACGTATGAACATGATTTGTACCTATGTGAATGGAAACTACAACGGTTGTTACGAAACCTATTTGCAAGATTTCTTATCCGTTGGAAGCAACAACGAGCCAACCTACATTGGAACCGACATTCTGGATGGAGTACTGAACAACAAATTCGACGGAATTCTAGATGATATTCGAGTGTATAATAAAGCATTGACACACCAAAATATCAAACAAATCTACAGCATGTACTCAGAAATGACATTAGACTTAATACAATCCGTTACTCCAACAATGAATCCAACAAGCATCACTGTGGAAGTTACCCTTAACCATGATTCGCTGAACATGATGAATTCGATAGGAAATTTAGTTACAACCTATATATTCATTTCAAATAGAAAAGCGTCTAACGATGTTAGCTTCAGACTATTCCTCGAAAATAAAGACGGATACTCCGTAGACGTGGATTATGCAAAAATACCATACACAAAACCAACGACACCCGTGTTAAGCTCTGATATTGTATTATCAAGTATAGACCTGTCAACGTGTTTGCATTTTCCACTCGAAACCCCATACAATGATCGTAGCATAAACCCATCTCTAAATTTATGGGGACATCCAAAACTTTTTGTAAACGTGGTATCGGTGTATACAAATGATTCAACAAATTTATTCAAGTTCTTGTCTAAAAATATATCGGAACTCGGAAACGTCAACGAATTTATAATCCTTCGTAGCGCTGTATTTACAAACGAACAGTTACATTTCGTCTATGAAAGCGAAATCGAAATTTTGGCAAATATCACCAGCATTTCAGTTGAGGCTGCATTCTTTGAAGAAAATCGTTCGGATGTAACAATCGAGTACTATTATTCTAACTCAACAGGACGATTTTTGACTCCTTCGACGATCACCACAACATACGAATACTCTTTCAAACGAGTGGGTCCTAACGTTGCAACGGATGATGTATACTTTCACCTCACACATTTGACGTGTAAAGGCTCGGATGGAACAGATCTATTGTATTCAATTGAACTGATAGATACGAATGCTTTGTTAATTGGTATCACACCAGGCGGGACAGAAACTCTCAACGATATTCTCACAGACTCAAACCTTGCTACAGGACTAAAATACGATATCACCACCAATCCGAACATGAACGCATCTCCAGTGCTGTTGTTCACATTAAAAACAACTGTTCCAATAACATCCGTCGAATACACTTGGTTCAATGAGTCGTATGCTCCCGCGATGGAAATCTCGCACAATAGCACTGTGATTGGACCTACTCCAGCAGGTAGTACGGGAGGTACTGGACAATTTGACCAAACGATAACTTTATTGTCCATAAGTCATTATCGAATTGCGACTACATTTACTCTATCTACATACACCGATTATTATGGAAACATTGACCAACCGTTTGTTGAAGGAACAACATACAGAACTCTATTTGTATACAAGGTAACAAACGCATTAGATGAAGAAAATACATACTACGACGATAAAACCGCACTTGCAATAACATTGAGTATTCAAAGGGAACCTTACATAATGAACACTTCTGGAGGGATTACTTTTACTTCAGAAAGCCCAGTGTTTGACTTAGAACCTGTGAGCGCTTCTTCATACGAACACGTCATTATGACCAGCTCTTGTATCATCCATCAGGCGAGCCATACCCATGTGTTCATGTACACTGACTCTTCTGGAACCATTTCGTATTCTTCTTCGAGTACACTCAATTTGACATCGCTGACTTCTTCTGAGTTCACAATTCCAGACGACCTTTTCGTATTGTATATGGTATCATCGATTGGAGGCACGAGCACATTGTGTGTGGATACTACAAACGCAACTATAAACTGTTTTTCTACATCAATTGATAACATGAACCGTCTGACATCATCCCCTATTCCCACAGATCTCCTGGATGCTGAAATCACAGGTATCAACTTTCCCGTAATTGATTTTAACACCAAATCCGTTGGAGGATTGTCCCCACACCCAGTTCAAGCAAACATCAGATCGTTTGTTCCAATCGAATTCTCATGGATTACTGAAACATTTTTCGTGTACCCGTCAATATCACCTACAAACGATCAACGTTGTGATATCCATATCTATATCAAAAACATAGACACGAATACATATGTTGCTTTTGAAGTGCTGGATCAAGCCTTGCAATTAGTAAATGGAACCATGCGAATCAATGATATTAGGATTCAAGGAGAAACCATACTGATCTTCGATAACCGTCCATATGTAGCAAATGACGAAAGAACCGTTTCACCAGAAATTGTAATACAGTTTGATTCTATCAAAGTATACAAATATGTAAGGTATGTTGCACCTTCTGTACCACCAACAAATATCCTGGAAACATTTGGGGGTGAACAATTATCATTTGACGGTAGTGGTACATTCGAAAACTCTGATTCGACTAGAACAACATACAACTCATCATCACAAACTCTCACAACATCAGGAATGGTACATTTATTATCAGTAGAATCATTTCAATTACCGTTATACGTCGAATGTGAAATGCAAAACACTGACAGCCAAGCTGTTTCCATTCTTTTAGCAAACAATATGGGTACAAGTACAAATACTAATATGAAATATGAACCTGGTACAGTGGCGTGGGGAACGGGTTCTTTTACAGATGATTACACTGTTGGTATGAACGGTACAACGCTACGTCAAAATGATTCGACATCATCTAATTCAAAAAAAATGTCTGTTTATGTTGACGAAAATGTGATCATTATGTTTGACGATAATGTTGAAAAATACCGTTTCTCAAAAAATGATTACACATTTCCAGACTGGGCTGTAGCTGGAGGCACTGTTCGTGTTGGTATATGGAGTTGGGATAAGGGCACATACAATAATTTCAAGGTTATACCGTGTTCTAACCCGAACTTTTTTGTTCATCAACCAAACATTACTCAATCAACATTCGTACTTAAACAAGTTTTAGACATCAATTCAATATTCAAACACGTTCATAGCATCAACTCACCGTGTATTTCGTTCAATTCCAATTATCTGGTAATTACTGGTGTCGACAAACTGAACCCTTCTTATTTGAATACAAGCATTCTCAAATACTCCGAAACTGAGTCCCAATATGAATCGTTGGTTTTAAACAATACGTTGAGTGTAAGCACTTCATTGGAAAGCACTCCGTCACTATACGGAAACGTTATTGTGTTTCCGAGCGGCAGTTACATCGAGATTACCGATACCGGATTGAACACTGGCTCATACAATCCGAATCCGTCTTCAGTCACAAATACGGCTTGGGTGTCAATCTTCCAGAATCAAGTCATCCATAAAAAAGACTCATTCCAGTGGGGACATCAAGCGATTGTATTGGACTCATCGTTTGCGTATGACCGTGCGACTTTACTCACAACAACCACCAGTTTGCCTCTCCAGCTCATTCAATCTGTTCATTCCGACTACGAAAGTGGATCTTTATCCATAACCATTTCAAACGATTTATCAATCTATTATTCTTACAAAAATCAAGTCTTTCCAGACATATTTGGTATTGTACCAAAACCTGATGTATTAACATGCAAAACCCTTCTGAGTGTGTACAAATTAACCCAACCACAAGTAAAACTGTCGCTTCAAAACAACACATATACAAACGAATCAAGCATCTCTGTCACCGCACAAAACACACCAATTGGATTCCGACTGAATTTGAATTCAAATCCGTTAGTGCAAGTAGATATTGCTACAACCTTCGACAGAAAACTCGCACATAGAGCCTTCTTGTACGTGGGGATATTCATAAATGGTGTCGATTTAGATAGGTACGACGAGTTCATCGTTCACAACAAAGAAGAACTCGATTCGCCAGTTAAACTGACAATTAATAACGTTGTGTACAACCCAACTAACAACTGGTTTGACATCGATGTGATCTTCTTTTCTATAGAACAAACGTTCGTAGAGTATGAGATTGCAATCTTTGACAACGACATTGAATCGGCGTTATTCACAACATACAGTCTGACGGTTGGTTCAAACCAAATCGTTTCAGCTAGTATTCAGCACCCACAACCATCACCAGCGGTGAGCATAGACGAACATACTGTAGTGATTAGAGTAACAATCGATTCAATCACATACTACAGTGAACCTCGCACGTTTTCAAAATTGAGCTCAATAGAACCCTTTGAGATCGCTTTCAACACATTCAGCGTTCCAACCCATTTATCGAATACAACTTTAAATCAAATACAAACGATTCAAAATGAAAACACACCGCTTGTAAACACATGTATACTCGCAGACGATTATCTGATCCAGCAGACCCATGCATCCGTATTCACGATCAATCGATTAACACCAACACACACAGTAAATAATTACGAAAATTTCAACCAAGACTTGGCAACCGTTGACTCTTTTTCTTCGAAACGAATCTTTGATGAAGGAAACAACCCATACAACGTTGAGTTATACACATTCAACTATACAAACACATTCAATGTGTATAATAACACCCTCGCAGACTTTTCAATGGAAACATTGTTATTTAATGCAAAAACATTCCAGAAATCAAACGAGGGTTCATTAAATTATCTAGAAGGCGGAACAACTTTGTATACATCAGGTACACGAACCCTATTATCTCTCAAACGATTCACACTTCCACTGTATGTGGAATGTGAACTAAAACTTGGTAACAGTTATACATCGATACTTATTGGAAACGGATATGAATATGGTGATATTGTTCATGGTGGTATCTCTCATGACATAAATACAATCAAATGGGGAACTGGTATGTGGAATGGTAGTTCAAATGTCAGTTTCAGTCTATATATAAATGGAACAGAAGTTTCATTATATGAAACGGATCCCACAAGAACCGAATATAAAATTTTTGCCTTGTATATTACGGAAGACACTGTCATCGCCTATCATAACGGTATCGAAAAATATAGGTTCACAAGTGATACAACACCGTTTCCCGATTGGGCAGTATCAGGTGGTTCAGTTCGTGTAGGCACATATACGTATAATCAGGGTTATTTTCGTAATTTCAAAGTCGGTCATTCAAATCCATACAATCCATACAATTCACACAAAATGTCCAGTCATCTAAACTTAAACTTTCCATGGCAAAGACGGTTCGACTGTTCCTTAAGCGCAATTGACACATACAAACAAGAGATTCGTACGTTGATGTTTTCAGATACATCCGCAAAGTATATGATGCGTATGGACACATCATCGAAAAGCATCGAAGTGTATGAAACCGAACTTCTGTTCACACATTACGAGTCGGGTGTTCTAGACTTGTCCCAACCGTTGGGTACTGCATTGATTTCAATCAATGATATCGAATTCCCCACATTTTTACAGTCATCCACATCGTCTCACCAACAAGGCGCACACACAAACGCAGGAAAGTTTTCAATAAACAGTTCACAAGCGTCAACAAACCCAATATGTGACCGCAACGTATCTTGGATCACCGATAAATTCTTTTGTTACATGCACGTTAAACATACAACTGATACACATGAAAACCTGTGTGTCGTCGTGTACAATAAAAACGATTCTACATCCGCATGGGAATACTTACAAACCATTGAGATTCCAGATGTAGCGAATGTTCCTAGACGTCTAAATGATGTTTCAATCCGAGGTGATACGATTGTCATTTTTGAAAACAAAGCCGTATCTTATCTACCAGAAGAAGACCCTGTCATTCTTCGTAAAATTGATTTGAACCCAGAAACATTCGATATTTCGTATACATTAAATAGCCCTCAACCATTACCAGCATATCAAAACTTGACATACAACACAATCATTCCGAACTCATCAACGATATATAATATCGATAGCATAGCTGAACTTGCAATAAATTCTGAAACCCATATACTTTCACATGAAACATTCACTATTCCGTTATATGTTGAATGCGAAATTTGCACAAATAAAACAACAGTAATACACATGTTTGCTAGTGATGAAGTGTTTTGGACAGACACCAATTTCCATGATTCTGGTGTTAACAAAGGTGTTTCGTTTGGAATTAACGGAATAAATCAAGAAAAATCATTCTACTACTTTCGTTACTACGGAATCACTGATGGTATTATCGCCCCGATCAGAAGAGAAGGAAACCCAGCCTTTTTTGCATATCCTGTAAAAAACATCAAACACACAGACGATGTGTTCAGTAAGATATCTGTATTTATTGACGATCACGAGATAATAATGTATGCAGAGGAAGGAAAAGAAGTTCATCGAATTCAACGGTCTGAACATGATTTGATAAAAGATAAAATAAACGGGAAAATCGGTTTGTATAGTCAAAGTAATAATACGTATATCCGAAACTTCCGTGTTTCCAATCGAAATCCATGGATTCAAAACATACCACAAGTTTCTGTTCCCGAATTCGACAAACTTCATATCTATAAGGTTAACAACAACACAGTTAACAACGCACAGTTTGTGCGTCTACAAACTGAAAGTATGTCTAATATAACATCATACAACGATACGAATACCCAAACCAGCTCGGTATTGTACACACTGTTCAACGGATCATATTTGACGTTTTTGACAAGTCGATTTAATGATCGTTCTTCTACTATAATATTAACGGAATCAACGTGTTCGTATGATCCAAATGATCCAGACCTAGTTACGTTCCATACAGACGACGACCCAAGTGTGTACACAACCACTGGAATCGTCGATGTAAAAACAAGTACCCCACATTATCTGCCTATATACTTCGAATGCGACGTGATTGGAGACATGGGCATTTTATTGGCTCATTCAACAACAAGTTATGAAATAGAACATCAACATTCAGGAACAGTGTACGATAACATAAAAATAGACTTTTTCCTCGAAGAAAAATCAACTGATAGTCGATATATAATATTTGCCGAAATGGAGATATTCGATTCGTCTGGAACTGGAAACAAACTCTATCTCGATCCGCATTTACAAAAGGTTCACTTCAAACCAAACAATAACACCAATTATTCCCGTCGGTCATACAGTGAATTTTGGTACCAAATGGTTGACGGAAAGACAAATGTCAAACCAGGATATGATGATGTTAACGACCGTTTTGAAGTAAATGACAAAATTTTCACCCTTACTGTGCCTTACAACACAGATAAAATAAAAATCTATTACAATAGACCTAGATGGACTCCCAAATGGAGATGTAGCGTTAACGGTTCTTCAACTCATATACTTGTGGATAAACTTTACGCAAATGGAACGGAGATTGCGTATGACAATAATACCGATTACACAGTATATGATGATACAGATATTTCAACCTTACAGAGTAAAATTCCTTACCATCTCATCGAAGGAATTTCAAAACAAATCCCAAAACGGATTGCGGTATATATGGATGAATCCAAAGAAGTTTTGTATGAAGACGACACAGAAATCTCATCAACACATCATTCCACACCACTGTCCCCTACAACACAATTCTTTTTAGGAACACGAACAACGACTACAATTACAAGCCATCTACTAAAATATACCATTAACCAGAACACCCTGATGCAAAACTCCCAAAAAACATTAGCCGCAAAACGAAAACTGCTCATGTCCGCCACAACATGTACACCATCCGACGCCTCAAAAATAACATTTTCGTCAGACGGATTGAGCGCATACACAACCACTGATGTTGTTGATGTTTTAACAAATAACGCTTACCCTCTTCCTATATACATTGAGTGTGAATATTTGAACGATTTACGAATTTTATTGTCGCCACATGCAGCACCCAGTGAGCCCGAAATATATTACAAGCACTCATCAGCCACACAAAAAAACATAGACCTGGATTTTTTCATTCAGGAGTTTTCATACGACGACTATATAATTTTTGCGGATATTCAAATTTTCGATAGTAATTGGAAAACACTCAAACTAGATCCATCTTTACAACAACTTCATTATCATTCATTTCATCAGGCGACCACGGAAAATTTTTGGTATCAACTGACAGACGGGAAAACAAATGTCAGACCAGGATTTCATGAAAACGTAGTCAATCATGTTTCTTTGGGTGATAAACTGTTCACTCTTACTGTGCCTTACAACACAGATAAAATAAAAATCTATTACAACAGACCTTTATGGAGTCCCAAATGGACGTACAGTGTCAACGGTTCTTCAACTCATATACTTGTGGATAAACTATACGCAAATGCAACGGAGATTGCGTATGACACTACTATCGGTTACGAATTACTTGATTATCTTGATAATAAAGATATTTCAGATGTATATGTACAGAGTATAATTCCTTACCATCTCATCGAAGGAATTTCGACACAAGTTCCAAAACGCGTTGCGATATATGTGGATGAATCCAAAACCGTGTTTTATGAAGACGACGTGGAAGTTTCACAAACACCCCATGCATCAACCATATCAACAAATTTCAAGATAGGTACACGTTCCGGTGCAACTCAAGCGATGTTACTTTCCATTCAACAAGGCATTTTCTCGATGTACAGCAACCCTCAACACAAAGTGACCACAATCAGTTCACTGGTTTATGATGACAATGAAAAAAGATTTACCAAATGGTTGCCGAATACTACAAACGTCATTCCTACACAAGGCGGTGAGTTCGTCAGCTATCCATCCATGTATGGAAATTTGATTACATACACAACAAGTACACCCATCGCGCAATATGTTCACACACTTCGTATGGTTCCGAACATTTCTTCGCCTTCGTTTGAAGTGAAAACATCTTCCACATTTACAAAATCAAACAATGTGATAGCATCATACTTTGCTAATGCTGAACACGTCTATTTGGTAACTCACCAAAATGACGACCACAAACTATCACGTTTCGAAATCGGAGCATCTACTGTCCAGAGTACTCCGAAACTCACTTTACAAAATCTAAACATCGATGTAATTAATACCGCGACCATAGATACTTTGGCTTCTCCGCCAGAAATCACATTTACGCTTCATAATGTAGATTTGTATACCGAACTCACATTTTACCTGTTAATCACAAATACGTTCGTCAATAACATAGAAAACATATATCAATACGAAACGATCATTGATAAGCTAATCAATCAACCATCGTATTACAAATCACTTACGGAAACAATTATCGCACCTCACGACCCTGACACTTTATATACAATCCAACTCCCTGATAAAATCATAGATGAAGAAAATTTACACCCAAGAAACAAACTAACAATGCGAGTAACATCGAAAGAATCAACAGTTATAAAGATAGACTATATTCGACTATCGAACATAACTAATACGGAACTTGCATTTCAAATTACAGACCAATCTTTATCTACAAGTCCTATTTATTTTGCGCAGTTGTCAACATATAATGATGACCCAGAAAATCACACAGAGTGGGACGACTATGACATAGATTCATATTTAGAGTTGACATTAATAAACCCATCCGAAGAAATTACGAAAGTTGATATTGTGTTTTACGAGTACGCATGTTCTGAAAACTTTGCCATCACAGTGGGTAACCAAACCATCCACACAAACCGTCTCACGACTCCAGGCAACATATCAACCATTCCATTATTTGCAGATGTAGAAAAAGTCACCGTAAACTTCACTCATACGTCGTTCCCTTTGAACATGAGTTTGCCGTACACAGTTCACATCATTGCAAAAAATACATTGGATGATAGGATAGTATCATACAAACGTATTGAAGAAAATAGGGATTATTTTGATCTTAATGGACTTCTGACCATTGACTCCTCATCAACACTCTGGACTTCATCCAACGTCACCACATCGTTCAGTTGGGATACATATTTCGACACAGATAAAACGAACTATGAATTCCAAATGAAGGGGTTTGCATCGTACGACTCCAATTTGCTTGGAATTCGATTTCCAGGAGCTGTTGAAGGGAACTTGGAATACAACGACCCAGAAAATGTATACGAAGAAACAAAACAAACGTCCCTCTGGGCTGCTGGACATTTGTCTGCTCTGGGCGTAAACAAACCGGAAATCGACACACATAAAGTAAAATTCATAATCAAATCTCTAACGTCTTCAGATAACTTACTAGATATCATCGAAATTCGATTGTCGGATTTTTCCGGAAAGATTTTATCATACTACGTTGATACTACCAGCTCCGACTTTACTTCATACAATGTAGAAAATTTTCCAGATGATGGGTCTTCTGTAAGTATGAATTCAACTGACCCAAATTATCATACTACTATGTCAACCATCTTGCAAAACTATAATCAGAGAATTGTTTTGAACAGAAATACTTCCCAATACCAGCTTGACTCGTATTTTGAGCTTAGTGTAGACCCAGAAAAAGCTATAAGTCGCATTGAAATTGTTTATTACAAAACAAACAGGAGTGAAGACATGGAAATCACTTCAGGAAATTTTACAACGTTCGTAAATGCATTTAGAACAAGTGACGATTCCCACGCTCAGCCAAGTTCATCATTCGACGACGCAGTCAAGCAAACAATCATCATACGAACCCAACCATTCGCCCAGTGTGTCATTTATGATCATAGTACAACCACGAAAATGTTCATTTCTGAATATACCATACGAAATAACAAAAACATCGTTGATGTTGTTACAACTGATTCGTTAAATCCGTCAGAGTGTATCACTTTGTTGTTACTCGAGGACATTAATACGAAAGTAATTTCTGTATTTTACACCGGACCGTCATGGACATCCATCTATTCATCAACTGCACATCCAAACAACATCCCATATTTCGTACACTGTGACAAAATACAGACGGATTCGAACACAGGGTCTAGGTCAGGTGTTCGTTCTGTCGGAATATGTGATGGTAACATCTTCGTTATTTGTTGGGACCATACTCTATTGTGTTATCCAAAAAGTGGTGTCTCTGTGTTAAGCACATTCAAATCGAACATTGACCAAATAGAATCAGATATTCATAGCAAAGTGAAACGATTCACATTTACGACTGATAAGGTGTTCTCAGTGTTCAATAATGGAAGCTTGTTCTATCAATACTGCAACACAACCAGTGATTTCATTCTCATCCATGTTCCAACCTTACACTCTCAAATACATACTGTGTTAAACGGCACAAATCACATTCGTGTTCTAACAACCACATCAGACAACGAATCATCCAAATGGTTTGGGGTTGGACAAACAGTGGGACTTGGAATCGATTCGGTTACAACCGATACAACTATCGAAGTAAACACATTTACCTATTTGTACATCATTAACGACTTTTTAGAAAAACCAGGCAATGGATTAAAGCCAATTAACGATTACGTCATTGGTGGTGGTGATGATATTTTCATTATAGACAAAACTAACAAGAAGGTATGGTTTTACACAACATATATGTATCCATATTCGAACATCCACGTGAAAGATTTATTGAACGAGTTTGGAAGAAAAAACCACTTTGTAGAGGTCCACATCAGTTTAATTGACAATGGAACCATATCCATTGATGATATTATCACCATAAAAGGACGACATACCTTATTCATAACAACCCATCGTTCAAACCACGTTCTTCAAACCAAAAACCAAGGGTGTTTTCTCGTCCGAAATCAATCTACGAATCGGTTTCATCGGGATTACACTGTGGTGAATACCGACCCTGATACCATTACCAGTATTTCAACGGGAAACACATATCCATTTGAAAATTATGATACCACAAATACGAATTTTATACTGTCACGCATCCAAATCGGTAAGCATGTTGAATACAAGCCTTTTGAACTCGCAGCAACCCAATCAGATTTAGATGCCGATCTTCTAAGCACAGTATCCTTAACCATCACCGATTTCAATTACAAAACGATCAATGTAAGCTTATCAAATCTCACGAATGTTGAACAGGTCGGATACATTCTGTCGACACACGATTATTCTGATGCAGATTTGAACATTTTAGAGCCACACATGATTAATCATATACGTACAACAAATTTGGTATCAGTTGATGCATCCGGAAACGCTACATTGGACATTCAAACCTATTTGCAAGAGAATGTGTTAAACCGTCGTTGTGTGTCTGTACACAGTTCAAAGAGACATGTGTCTTCTGAACAATGCATTTTTCCTTTAGAAGAAGGCGCTTTAAGTCATTCTGAGTTATTGTTAGACCACTTTGGCAATAAACACGAAATCATCGAGGTTCCAACAGAGTTTCGAAATTGCGTATACTATCGCATGGAATACGCATACGCGATCGATTACGACCCGACGTTTCATTTCTATTTCGAAGAGGATACCACAGTGTACGCATGCTTTGTAATGATGAATCATAACGACAGAGGTATTCGTAATCGTGTACAAGCTTACATTAACCAACATGCAGACGATGGTTTTGTTGATGTGTCTATGACAGAAAAAACTATATACACAACCCTTCCAAATGAAAAACAAAATGATTTCAATCACACCCTAGGTTCCTATTACAAACAGTACTCTAAGCAATTCAGTAAAGGAGATGTTTATTACCCACACTTTCGACCGGTTTTCGATAATGATGTTTTATTAGATGACCTGAGAAATACATACGGGTCCGGACCCGTATTCAAATACTCTTACCATCCACTTTATGTGTTCAAACCAGTACAATCCGTTCCTTCTAATCTCAGTTCATCAATACTATCAAATATGCGGCCATTATCCGCTCAAAAAGTCACCCTAAACAAAACACAAAAGTACTATCTGTATTTGTCTGCGTTCAACGAATATGGACAACAGGGAACAACCAAACTAGAAAAACTTACATTCACACGAGACAAATTCGATTACGATGACACTCAATCTCTGATTACAAATATTTCAGTTTCAGTGTATCCAACAAACGCATCATTTGATGAGCAAATACAGTTTACATTGACATTTAATTCCGCATTTACACCCATTGCTAAAGTTCCGCTTGCAAGTTACAAAATTTACATTTTTCTTTCAAAATTATCAACGCCCCCCCCAGATGTCAGTTTATTTATGAACCGGAACGATTTTAACGATATTACTTATATCATGTTCGATGTAGACGGTTTGAATAATAATCTACTACCCACCGACTTCACAATAACAAACCCACTACGATATTCTCAACATTTGATTATTGATCCCACAATGCAATACTACATACATACTTGTATTCTTGCAACTTCTTCTGTATTCACATATATACGTCCATTTGTACATAATACGGATACATATGTATATAATAATGAAACTAGAATTAACGATAAAGAAGTACTTATGCAATACTATACATTCACACCGCCATCAACACCAAGAGTGGATATGGACGTTCCTTTAACATTCACACTAGACTCGCAAACAGAATGGTATATCGAACTGACAGTTGATAATTTGCCTACAGATTGTGAATATTACTTGATCGTATGCAACGTGCCGATTGAAGATACCAGCATGAATTATGTTACGGAACACGACACAACGACCTCTACTGATCTTAAAGCTCCTCATATGATGCTGACACATTTTTATGATTTGATAAAACAAAAACATTTGAATTCAACTCCACAAACGAATAAGGTATTTATCACAGAGTATTTCGATCCTTTAATGCGTGTTCGTTATCGAACCAAGTATGATCAAGATTACTATATATACAGTATCATCATAGACAAAAACACAAGACAAATGAGCAATGAAACGTATTATTTGTTTCATTCAAATACAATTCCAAGACCATTTGTGATTAATCAATCGAAAACACCCACTTATGTACACACAGATGTTCGTCTTGATGTGACATCGTACACAAGAAATTTACGAGAAGTAGGAACCGACGACATCACGATAAATTGTGAAATGACTTCATCGTCTGGGTCGTCTCGTGATGTAAAGGCGATATGCTTTGATTCACCTCAAACAAGTCCCGATTTCACGATTATTAGCACACATCAACATCAAACACAACTCACGACTGTTACTCCATTCATAAACAGAATCTTATTTTCTACATCTACATTTGACTTGTCTAGAACTAGTTATGTAATCGATACATCTTTCGATTCAAACTCAATACAATGTATAAATGATAAAATGCACATATTAACCAAACAGACATACCAACTTCCACTTTACGTTGAATGCACTATTCGTTCAATAAATAACATTTGTGGCATCTACATTGGACATTCCATGAAGAGTACAAGCACTAATATCCATTCCAAAGGAATATCGGATATCATATGGTGGGGAACAGGTTACAGTAACCTATATTATGGATACAATGTATCAGGAAATATGTTAGAAAAATCAGAAGATAACCGGGTTGTAGACGAAACCGCGAGAAACGCTGCGAAATTTTCTATATATGTAGACCATACTGAAATTATTTTATACCAACATGAAGGAGTGGAACGATTCCGGTTCAGTCGCACATTGTACCCTGAATTCTGGGACACGTATACAAAAAGTGACACTTGCAAGATTGGGTTGTACTCGTACAACGATTCAGAACATACTGACTTCAAAGTGGGTAACTATAATCCGTGGACACTGAACATACAGAAATTCCAAATAAATTCGATCCCAATAAAAACAATCGATGATTCAGGAAATGTCTCCGATATTGCAAGTATTGACCCCAGTGCGTTGTACTATATGTACATTGGAACAGCACCATACACACAATTTGACACATTCGTTCTCTCACCAGATATTCAACCGACTCACTCTTTCGTGGCAAAATTAGATGGAGCTGGAGTTGGTTACTTCGACACATCTGGTGGAACAAATACATCCACTGTTATTGTTGGCACAAACCCTCCATCATTCGACTTGGATACTGTATTTAACGAAGAACGCCGTGTAGCTAAAGACGGAACATACACATTCGATACAGATAGCGTGTTTTTACCAGAACAAAGTTTTGTAGTGGACTTTTGTATTAGACTCACAAACATTTTGAATCAAAATGCTTTAACAATCATAAAGAATGAAGCATTGCATAGTATTGGTTATCCTAATGATGTTATGTGTATAAGAGCTACCAGTGACGATGTTCGATTACAAAGATTAAATACTTTGGATTTGATTCACCTTTCAGATAAATTTTCAAATCGTCCCGGAAATGACCCTACAAATCACCCACAACAAGACGATTCTGAAATTGAATACTTGCGGATTACGATTGCCTTTGTACACAATCATTTGGTGAAAAGATATCACTATTCAGGGCAAACCGCCTACAGAATTCGCGAGAAAAAATTAGGATACGTGTACAACAACAAAACAAATGACCAACAGTTTTCAATTGGTGATAATACAAACAACACATGGTATAATACATCGTTAAATCCCCCGGTAAATAATGACGAGCGATGGTTCGACCAGTTTGTTGCAATGCATTCCAGTACATCAAACGACAGCAAATGGGCTGTGAACCCGGGTGGTCTTACAGACAAAATTTCAATGGCATGGTTCAACGTGTACGTAGAAGATAGTATTGTCAATGACGAGATACGAAGAACATTTGGAAGCCATGATTTCGTTAACCGTCTTCAGTTTCAATCCTATGCATTGAAACATCGAAGCCAACTTGAAGAATTCACTGGTATATTTGAAACAACTAAAATTGTGGTACCCAGTGTGACCCCCGTTTTTTATCGATTGAAATTTTCCGAACTCGAAGTTACAAACTATTCATCGCAGTCACAAATTTCCCAATTGGATTGTGCTGTTATAGTCTGGGTAAGTTCACAAGACATTCCTACCAACGACCCCACATTACACATTACATTTCACGATTCGAATAAAGTAAACTTCACAAACGACTCCTACCAGTATTTAATTACCGAATATTATGATGATACTGATACGTTGATTCATATAATGAGTGGTGTAACCCATCCCGATTTATACGTATACTCAAGACTCAGGGACACAAAAACTGGTGAATACGGTCCAGTGCAGAAAGGAGTTGTACAAACATCGTCGCTATATCCTGAAGAACAATTAATCCAAAACGATTACAAAATAGACTTGTACATTGAAGATTATGTGGATTCCAATTCTAGCACCATCAACGGCATACATTTGTATACTGGTTCGCGTGAACTTACAACATTCACTATATCCGACACAACATCAAGTGACCATTCCGGTTTCCCGAAAACATGGGATCCATTCCATTTGTATGGCATGCATTTGCTCACGATTCACCCTGAAATGATTGTCACAAAAATAAAAATCATATGGAGTGACAACCAATCAAGTTTCGGACTGAATGTGACAAACGCATACAACGCACAGACGTTTTATGCAACAGCGTTAGATTTCACGGTTGGAGAAGCAGGAGAAGAATCCTATCATGAGATCGATTTCCAAAAAGGGCGCATATTGTACAAAATGTCAGAAGCAGATGAACCCTTTGTTCAAGAGACCCATCCGTTACACTCAATTCAAATCACAGATATTCCGTTGAACGCACTCACAATCAACCCTGCCTCACCAGTAACTAATATTACAACGACTAATATTACAACGACGAGTATAACACTAACATGGACACAAACATCAGATAACGATATTCCCACAACCATGTATACAATTCAGTATAGTAAAATTGAGCCCACATGGGACAACAGTGAACAAACAGCAGCAGGTACTACTTCATACAATGTAACGAATTTAGACGCGAGCACTTTGTATTATTTCAGGATTATCAAGGAAAATGCGTTTTCAAAATACGTGGGTGCTGGCCAAAAGTATGCAAACGTCGTATCCACAGAAGTACAACAAAGCACATCAACATAAAAATCGATTGATAGATCATATATGAAATTGTGAATTCAGACATCGCTGTGCTAGTTTTTGTTCATCATAGTTTCGTTCAACGAGTAATCATTATCTGTATTTTCCAGTAATTCCAGTCAATATAAGTTGGAAGAATTACCACATGAACCCGTCCCCCAAACGATAAAAAAATTGACGTTTCTTGTTGATTATTTTAAACACTCAAACAATCCAACAAACTCAAAAACAACACCAATTGAAAATACAGATGGTTCGTGATAAAAAGGATATCAAGAAAATCCAAAAGAAAATCCAAAAGAAAATGGAAAGTCTAAAAGCGACATCCATTGAGTTGGAAAAGAATATTCGTTTATACCAACGAAAAGTAATGAAAACTTCGAAACTTATATTGACTATGCAGAAAGAGTACGAAGAGTCAATCAATGAACATGTGAATTGTGACACAATCGACTCAAGTGATGCTCAGAATGTTGTCGGAGCGAAAGATGATGAAAAACATATAATCGGAATCAACTCTAGCACACAGACGTGCGTGAGTGATTTTCGACCGGACAGGCGTAGTCTTGTAAATGATGTATACGTCCGTCGGCGGCGCCCGATAATTGTCATCTAATTCAATGTAATTGGGACTCGAGGTAGTCGACCGAACACAAAAAAAGACGACTTTACAGTCGCACCTTTTTTTGAAAAAAAAACATTTTCGAGAACATTTTCGAACGACAAAACGCTCGAAAAAAATTGACGTTTGTGTCGTCAAGAAGTCCACCAAACCCCAAACGCACAGACACCAACCACATGGAGGCTCTCCCTATCGACCTACAGGCGACCATCTGGAAAACGTACCACACCCAACACGTGGTTCCGCAACTCCCGACTCACCGCGAGCTGTGGGACAAAAGGTACACGGACACCAGACTGTTGAGGCGTATTTCTGGAATGAAAACATACAACGTGGTCGAATCTCCAGAAGATGTCACCCACGATGTCATGATGTTCCTCAGTGTCGGAGAAGGCGACTACGAAGTCGGTTTCGACCGAGACGAAGACGCCTCCGTGCGACGTGGACTCTTAGACTACATCCACAGCAGTCGTGGTGGCAAAGACCTGCCAAACGATGAGAAGGACAAGCTCTTCAAGTTGCTACGTGAGTTCACGTATCACCTTCTGTTCGCGACGTACGATTCGGATTCTGACGAGTCTGACGACGACGAGTGAACGGCGGCAGTCTACCGAACACAAAAAAAACACAAAAAAAGACGACTTTACAGTCGCACCTTTTTTTGGAAACATCTGAGACCCATTTCTGTAGAACTCATCTGATCACGAGTACAAGAAACAACATTCGCATAATAATCGATTATTAATGTATCATTTGTAAAATCATACATCGATGTTCTAGTTTTTCTCTTTCGTTATAATAAAATAATAATGAATTCTAGAGGAATGAATACTAAACTGAACTATGCATTCGTATTCAAAACACTTTTGCATTTGGGATTTCAACTCTTGCTAACTGGGGTAACTATGAACAGAGTCAATGCATCCTTGAACGAAACCACGATGAACAAATTTAATAAATGGATACTATGGTTCTTACTTGCAAATATTGGATTGATCTTTTTAATTCCGATGCAGAGCTACATTCCAATCTTCGTACGGTTTTGTTTATTCTGTGTGTTTTCTATTTTGAATGGCATTTTTATTAGCTATATATTTCGAAAAAGAAATGTGAGTTCCGAAACCGTAAAGAAAGGTGTGTTTGAAACACTTGCTATTTTCGCATTGATGATGTTTGTAGGAGCTGTACTTTTACAAGCTGGTATTCCAATCGAACCTGTGTTATATTTAACACTTATGTTTAGTATAACAATGTTTTTTGTATTGATATATATACTGTTTTTCAAAGTTGACAACGAAACAAGACGGATTATTCGACTATTGATGATACTATTGATGATGTTGTACATCATGATAAACACATACTTTAATTTGGATAATCGTTTCAAAAATGACCTTGTTACGTCGACGTTTGAGTATTACACAAACGTTATCTCGATATTTAGAAATCTCGTGCTGTCTGAAGATTAACACTTTTACACACTGAAAGTTGAAGGTAGCAAAATGTCTTTCCATCGCGATACATCGTCTGAAACTGTTATAATAAAAAATCATTCCTTTCATAATACATTATGCAGTGTATTTACATGAATGGACATGAATTACATGAATGGACATGAATTATTTCAAAAAATCAAACAATGTACATTCACTAAACTTTTAGAATCAGTAAATAGTAAAACCAAATCAGAAACTCAATCAAAAAAAGGGAATCTAAAAAATACGTTTTGTGAAATTTGAGAATAGTTTTTGGGGTGGCTCGTCGGTTTGTGCGCAGTGGTGGCCCACAGACACTCGAAGGTTTGCGCTTAACTTCGAGGTTTCTTTTTATTATGAATATCGTAGGGCATTACACAAAATATGGACAAGAATTCTTAGATCACGAGATGCGCATCCGGGAAGCTGTGATTTCGTCAAACACTATTCTCAAAAAAGAAGGATTCGCCCTATTATAAACGAATTCCACGAGCGATCCCCACACACATTAGTAAGATTTTTGGTCGCAAGCATCATGCGTTGATCGAGTTTTGATGAATTCACTAAAAAGTAATGTTAAAACTCAAAATAACGAATATATCTTTTTGAAATTCACGACAAACTTCTCCATTGATGACTTGTTTTTTTTGATAACAAAACTCTTCTTGTTTGATTCAAGATTCCAACCTTTCTCAAATTTACATTTTTTTTTCTTATCTCTTTTACTATCATTGAATCTATGTCTGATACACATATGTCTATGTAGTAAAAACAATACGGGGATGGTAGTATCATATGATTCATGCACTTAAAACAATCACATGAGTTCATTGTTAATATTTTGTATTCTTTGATTCAAAAGCATCAAATTTTTCGACAGTTTTTTTGTTCCGTTTTTTGTTCCGTTTTAAATCTCCAAGGGTGTGAATTTCTGTTGCGTTGCGTTGCGTTGCGTTGCGTTGCGTTGCGTAAGTATATAAAAGAATATTGCGTTGTAAATAAATGAATAATGATATACAAATGCACCAACTGTTCGTACGTTACAACACGGAAATGTGATTTACTTCGACATGAAAGACGAAAAACTCCATGTTATCTTTATTCAAATAAATTAAATACCACGATAGGTATCGAATCAAATGGGCAAAATATCATCCATGACGGGCAAAATATAATCCATGACGGGCAGAATATAGTCCATGACGGGCAAAATATAATCCATGACGGGCAAAATATAATCCATGACGGGCAAAATATAATCCATGATGGGCAGAATATAGTCCATGACGGGCAAAATATAGTCCATGACGGGCAAAATATAGTTAATACTTCTTCAACATATTGTTGTAATCGTTGTAATAAACTACTCTCTGACCAACGTGCATATAATCGACACATTCGGGTATGCAAAGGATACAACTCGAAAACATGTGGTCGGTGCTTAAAAGAATTTAGTTCGTTTCAAGCGAGATGGAAACATATGCGCACAGTTAAATGTAATGCACCTACAAGATTACATCCTGATAATTCATCATCATCAAATCAACCTCAGTCGATTATAAACAACACTATAAACAACAACACGATAAACAATATTGACAATTCTCAAAATGTAAATATTAACTTGAATTTCGGAGAAGAAATGTTAGAAAAACTCTGCACTCAACCAGATTACATTCAACGAATGGAAGATATTGTTCGTTTGGGAAAATATGCTCTTCCACAACATATATCTGATATATTTTTTAACAACTCATTTCCAATGAATAACACTATAATGAAAACTCGTCACAAAGATCGGTTTGTCAAAATCAAAACTGGAGAAAACGAATGGAACTTGAGAGCAATGGACGATGTTTACAAGACGATAACTGAAAGAATGGAAAGCTACATGACTCCGTATTTTGCACATGTAGAGAAGCAATTAGAACGAATATATGACGAAGATCGTGTTAAATTCAAGCAACTAACACGATGTATACGGGAGTTTGGTCATAAAGTATTATGGTTGGATTGGAAATGTGATGATATAAGACAAATTGGAGTTGAGTTAAACGAACCTTATTGTGAGAATGAACGACATCGACGTATTCAAGAAATGAAGACAATGCTTTTAGAACACATATATGATAAAACAAGAGAAATGTTGTATTTAAAAGAGTAGATTTTTGAAACTTTTTTATTTCTTTTGAAATTAGTTTTTGAAATTAGTTTTTTGAAATTAGTTTTTGAAATTAGTTTTTGAAATTAGTTTTTTGAAAATTGTTTTTTTGAAAATTGTTTTTTGGAAAATTGTTTTTTTGAAAATTGTTTTTTTTGAAAATTGTTTTTTGGAAAAATATTTTTTGTGAAATAAATGTCATGAAAATATTGCTTGCGCGCGCACATTTTGCGTTGCGTAAATTTGCGTTTTTTGTTGCACTCGCTTTGTAAAATATATCCACCAAAAGCAGTATGAAATCTAAACTTTTTAAATTTTTATATACACCATTGTTTTTCACTCAAGACGAAAACAACGCTTTTTAAACATTTTTAGTGCTTTTAACACCAATAATGATATTCGCATCAAATGGCAAAATATAATCCTTCGCGGGCAAAATATAATCCTTCGCGGGCAAAATATAGTCCATGGCGGGCAAAATATAGTCCATGGCGGGCAAAATATAGTCCAT
>Ga0181565_10000181_pt1 | contig 43369 bp, 38 predicted proteins | sample 101ome_16_FD_129661 | JGI IMG/M metagenome (GOLD analysis project Ga0181565, IMG submission 129661) | Coastal salt marsh microbial communities from the Groves Creek Marsh, Skidaway Island, Georgia - 101401AT metaG (megahit assembly) | ecosystem: Environmental > Aquatic > Marine > Intertidal... | reverse complement strand
TGATGTAGTTGCTTATTTTTTTGACCGCTCCATCGGCTTGGAGGTAACTTCTGGAGACGTTAAGGGGAATGTCCGGTGAGTCTATGACCCCACGTAGGAGCGTCAAAAATTCGGGAACGATACCTTCGACATTGTCCGTGACAAAGACCTGGTTTTGGTAGAGTTGTATCCGGTCTTTTTGGATGTTAAGGTCGTTTTTGAGTTTGGGGAAATACAAAATCCCCGTGAGGTTAAAAGGATAATCGACATTGAGGTGAATGTTAAAAAGCGGTTCTTCAAACTGCATGGGGTACAATTCGCGGTAGAAGCTTTTATAATCATCTTCTTGAAGATCAGCGGGTTTTTTGGTCCAAGCCGGTTTGGGGTTGTTGATGATGTCATCGACCGTAACGGTTTCGGGTTTAGCATCTTCGGCGGCTCCTTCGGGGAGGGCTAGTGTTTCTTCTTTGGTGCCAAACTTGATGGGAATGGGCATAAATTTGTTGTACTTGATCAACAATTGGCGGATGCGGCTTTCTTCCAAAAACTCTTTTTCTTCCTTGTTGATATGCAGTACAATCTCGGTTCCGCGGTCTTTTTTGTCACAGGGCTCGAGGCTAAATTCTGGGGATCCGTCGCATGACCAATGCACCGCAGGCGTGTCTTGATAAGACTTGGTAAAAATTTCGACTTTATCGGCTACCATAAAGGCCGAATAAAACCCCAACCCAAAGTGCCCGATGATTCCACTGTCTTTGGTGGTGTCTTTGTACTTTTCCAAAAACTCTTCGGCTCCCGAAAAGGCCACTTCATTGATGTATTTGTTGACTTCTTCTTCGGACATCCCAATACCTTGATCAATGATGTGCAAGGTTTTGGCCTTGGCATTGATTTTAACTTCGATTTGTAAATCGCCTATACTGCCTTTGACTTCACCGAGGCTACTGAGATATAGCAGTTTGCTGCTGGCATCGGTTGCGTTGGAAATCAATTCACGCAAAAATATTTCATGGTCACTGTATAAGAACTTCTTGATTAAGGGAAAGATGTTCTCGACCGCTACATTAATTTTTCCTTTGGACATGGTATAAAAAATTTTTACTGTTAACTATTCAAAAAAAATACCAAAGCGCTTTGGGTGACAAATTGACATTTTTTAACAAATTTTTTTGTTTAAAAGATAGTAAATAAAAATAAACAAATTACTATCTTTGTCGTTAATATAAAACAAAAACTTTGGCAACTACAAACGTGCAATCTACTATTCTTACCCAGTATGTCGAACATTGTTTGACCAGCGGAAATAAACCGACTTCGGTCTATCAATTTTGCAAAAATGCGGAGCTCGATGAAACGGAATTTTACCAACACTTTGGATCGCTAGATGCCGTAGAAAGTGCTCTTTGGGAATCGTTTTATTCCAATACCCAGTCGTTGTTAGGAATGGATAAGGCATATGCAGCGGCCAGTCGAAAAGACCAACTGCTAAGTTTTTATTTCACCTTTTTTGAGGTGTTGCTGCTCAACCGTAGTTATGTGCTTTTTGCCCTCCAAGGACAACAACACCTATTGTCCAAACTAACACCACTCAAAGGGCTCAGAACCGCTTTTAAAGAATATGCCACCGGTCTTATTGAAGCCGGAAACGACGAGCGTTCCCGCTGGTCGCAACACCCCGCTACTTTGTTCTCCGAAGCGGCTTGGGTGCAGTTTCTCTTTTTACTAAAATTTTGGATAGACGACCGTTCTAAAGGGTTTGAAAAAACCGATGCGGCAATCGAAAAATCGGTCCATACGGCCTTTGCCATTTTTGACAATGCTTCCTTAGACACTTTGGTGGACTTTGGAAAGTTTATTTGGAAAGAAAAAATTAGCACCCACTAATTGAAAACCCTCGATTATATTCCGACCAACAAAATCGAACGCGCCAGTACACTGGTGACGACCGGGATCAAGGTAGGTGGAAATTACCTTAAATACTACGGCCAAAAAGCCCTAAACCAGGCCCCCGAAAAAGAACATTTGGACGAGGCCAACGCCAAAGACATCTACGACGGACTAAAAAGTTTGAAAGGAAGTGCCCTAAAAGTGGCACAGATGCTAAGCATGGATCGTAATTTATTGCCTCAAGCCTATGTAGAACAATTCAGTTTGTCTCAATTTTCAGTTCCTCCACTCTCGGCCCCCTTGGTCCGAAAGCTTGTCCGTAAATACTTAGGAGCCAACCCCGAGGTTATTTTCGATACGTTTGCTACTCAATCTATATATGCCGCCAGCATTGGACAAGTCCATCAGGCGGTGAAGAATGGGAAAAAACTTGCTGTGAAAATCCAATACCCAGGAGTAGCAGACAGTATCGGCTCCGATTTAAGTCTCGTCAAGCCGATTGCCCTTCGGATGTTTAACCTGAAAGGGGCCGATACAGACAAATTTTTTAAAGAGGTTGAAATCAAGTTACTCGAAGAAACCGATTATCGCCTCGAATTGTCTCAGGGACAAGAAGTTGCCCAAAACTGTGGACACCTGCCTCATCTCCAATTTCCCAACTACTATGAAGAATGGTCTTCGGATAAAATTTTGACCATGGACTGGATGGAAGGCGAACACCTCTCGGAGTACGTTGAAAAGCATCCTGGTCCTAACCCTGAAAATGACCGACTTGGACAAGCGCTTTGGGATTTTTATATGTACCAAATGCATGTGCGGAAAAAAGTACATGCAGATCCTCATCCGGGGAACTTTTTGGTCGCCCCAAACGGTGACCTTATCGCCATAGATTTTGGATGCATGAAAACTGTTCCAGAGGAATTTTACATTCCCTATTTTGAACTTTCTCGTCCCGAAATTCTTAACGACGAGCAAGCCTTTCAACAACGATTGCGTACCCTTGAAATATTGACCCCCAACGACAAGGACGAAGAAATTCGCTTCTTTACGGCGCTTTTCCATCGTATGATGCTGTTGTTTACCCAACCCTTTCACCAGGAGGATTTTGATTTTGGAGCGTCTGATTTTTGGGATCAAATCGCGGCCCTAAGTCAAGAATATAGTACTGACAGCCAGCTACGCAAAATGAATGGCAATCGTGGCTCCAAACACTTTATCTACATCAATCGTACTTTCTTTGGGCTATACAGTCTCCTGAATGACCTTAAAGCCCGCGTCAAAATATATAATTACACGTATTTTGTTTAATTGGTTTATTTTTGTGTAATTATCCAAACACCCTGGTGCTAGCCGGGGTGTTTTTTTTATCTTGTCAACAAAAAAAGTATGTATCGATCGATCATTAGTGGACTGGGAAAATATGTGCCCGAAAATGTGGTCACCAACGACGATTTATCCAAACGAATGGAAACATCAAACGAATGGATTATCGAACGGACGGGGATTGAAACCCGTAGGCACATTAAAAAAGGGGACGGTAACACGACGGCTGTTATGGGTGCCAAATCGGCCCAAATTGCCCTTGATCGGGCCAAGCTCCAAGCCAAAGACATCGATCTGATTCTTTTTGCCACCCTAAGTCCTGACTATTATTTCCCTGGATCGGGGGTTTTGGTACAAGAAATCTTACAAATACCCACCTGTCCGGCCATGGACATTCGCAATCAATGTTCAGGATTTGTCTATAGCTTGGCCACGGCCGACCAATTTATCAAGACCGGGATGTACCAAAATATTTTGGTCATCGGTTCCGAAAATCATTCGGGAGGCTTGGACATGAGCACGCGAGGCCGTGGGGTTTCGGTTATTTTTGGTGATGGTGCCGGGGCGGCAGTAGTAAGCCGCTATACCGATACTGACCGCGGGATCTTATCGAGTCATTTGCATTCTGAAGGAAAATATGCCGAAGAACTCTCGCTTATCGGCCCGAGTACCAACCGTTGGGTACCCGAAATCATTGCTGCCAACGATCCCGAAGACACCTCTTACTATCCCTATATGAATGGGCAATTTGTCTTTAAAAATGCCGTACGTCGTTTTAGCGAAGTGATTATGGCCGGTTTGGAACACAATCAACTTACCCCCGACCAAATCAAGCTTTTGGTTCCACATCAGGCGAACTTGCGCATTTCGCAATTCGTTCAAAAGAAGTTTGGCCTACGGGATGATCAGGTGTATAACAACATCCAGAAATACGGAAATACCACAGCCGCTTCGATTCCCATAGCCCTTACCGAGGCATGGGAAGAGGGCCATATTCAAACGGGTGACCTAGTGGTTTTGGCTGCTTTTGGTAGTGGCTTTACCTGGGGAAGCACCCTTTTACGATGGTAGCCTCACCCGTTACTTTGGTGCTGGGGGCATCGACCAATCCAGAGCGCTATGCCTATAAAGCCATAGTGGCCTTGCGGCAAAAAGGACATGCCGTTGTGGCGGTAGGGGCCAAAGAAGGACAGGTGATGGACGTCGCCATACAGATCCAATTGCCCAAACCATATTCGGTGGATACTGTCAGCGTGTATTTGGGGCCCAATCGGCAAAAGGAGTATATCGATGCACTCATTGCCCTAGAGCCTCAGCGGGTGATTTTTAATCCCGGAACCGAAAACCCCCTGTTTAGTCAACAACTCATCAAGGCGGGCATTCGTTGTGAAAATGCATGTACCTTGGTTTTACTTGCGACGAATCAATACCAATCCCAGGAAAGTTAGCAGCCCATTGATAGGGAGCAATTCATAGCCCAATTGATAACCGCCAAGCCAACTGCTGGGCAACTGCCCCACAAAAAAGATAATTCCCACAGCGGCCAAAGCTACCCATAGTACATAACGGTCTTTGATCTGATAAGGAGTAAAAATTCCAAAAGCAAACAGTCCCAATAAGGGTCCATAGGTATAAGAAGCAACGGTCAATAGGCCGTCGATGACGTTGCGGTCCAACACATATTTAAAAAGGATAACCACCAAAATCAGCAATAGACTCATGGCGATATGCACCCGTTTACGGATACGCAATTGCTCAGCATTGGGTTTTTGGTTGAGTTTAAGAATATCGATACAATACGAGGTGGTAAGGGAGGTTAGCGCACTGTCGGCACTGCTATAAGCAGCGGCAATCAAACCCAGGATAAAGGTAACGGCAACCCCCAGCCCCAAGCCTCCAAACAGGGCGATTTCGGGAAAAAGCAAATCTGTTTTTGGACGGCCATCCATCAGCGGAATGCCAATCCCTTGTTGTTGTGCATAGCTGTATAACAAGATACCGAGTAGCATAAAGAGTAGGGTGACACCAACCAGCACAAAGCTAAAAACAATCATGTTTTTTTGAGCTTCATCTTGAGTTTTGCAGGTGAGGTTTTTTTGCATCATGTCCTGATCCAGTCCGGTCATACAAATGGTGATAAAGGCCCCACCCAAAAGGGATTTTATAAAATGGTTACGCACCAAAAATGAGTCAGTCACCCAAATTTTACGGTATTGCTCAAACTGGGCAGAAGCCCAAAAATCAGATAGACTCCAGTTCATGCCTTGAAGTAGGTAGTAGATGGACAAGCCCACGGCCACTATCATAAGGGTGGTTTGTAAGGTATCGGTCCAAATGATGGTTTTGATCCCCCCTCGGTGTGTATAGAGCCAGATGAGCACAATCGAAAAAACAACCGTGGCCTCAAAGGGCACCCCCCAGGCATCAAAGATATATTGCTGCATGACCAAGGCGACCAAAAACAAGCGAAAGGCTGCTCCCAAGACCCGTGAAACAAAGAAAAACAAAGCCCCCGTAAAATGACTGCGGGGACCAAAGCGTTGATGGAGGTATTCGTATATCGAGGTGATGTTGTAGCGGTAATAAAGGGGCAACAAGACCAAGGCCACGACAAAATACCCCAAAAGATAGCCCAAGACCACCTGAAAATAAGTCAATTGCGAATCGCCAATCCAGCCCGGTACCGATATAAAGGTCACCCCCGACAAGGAGGCACCCACCATTCCAAAGGCGACCAAATACCAGGGTGCATTTTTATTGGCCTGAAAAAATACGGCATTAGAAGTCTCTTTACCTGTGGCATATGAAATCCCGATAAGGACCAAAAAATAGCCACCGATAAGCATTAAAATAAGTGAGGGTGTTAACATCTAAAATTCCTTAAAACTCAAATATACGAAACCCAAAGCAACCAAATATTTTACTATTTTGCAGCATGGAATTATCCTCCAAGCTATTGGCCCGTGCCGTTGATGAAATTGCCCAATTGCCGGGCATTGGTAAACGTTCGGCCTTGCGTTTGGCCCTGCATTTACTCAAACAACCCAAAGATAATACCCGCCATTTGGCCGAGGCCCTGGTCGCTTTTCGCAATCAAATTAATTTTTGCCAAAAATGCCACAATTTATCCGATGAACCCATTTGTGAAATTTGTGCCAATACCCGCAGAGATGCCTCCCTTTTGTGTGTGGTAGAAGACATACGCGATGTGATGGCCATCGAAAATACCGGCCAATTCAAAGGGTACTATCATGTGCTGGGGGGAATTATTTCCCCTTTGGACGGTATTGGCCCCGGAGATTTAACCCTCGATTCTTTGGTGCAAAAAATCAAACAAAATACCATTGAAGAAGTCGTTTTTGCCTTGAGTGCGACCGTAGAGGCCGACACCACCAATTTTTATATGTATAAATTATTGACACCTTTTGAGGTAAAAATCACTGCGATTGCCCGAGGCATAGCCATAGGCGATGAATTGGAGTACACCGACGAAGTCACGTTGGGCCGCAGCATATTGACCCGTTTACCCTACGGAGAAGCACTGAAAGAATAAGGATTTTAAAGACTGACAAACCGCAAAGAGCCAAGTTTTTTGATACCTTTGCACAACAAAATAAACGAAGATGGGCACCTACCTCCTAAAGCTCCCTAAAATGGGCGAAAGCGTTGCCGAAGCGACGATTACCGGATGGCTTAAAGAAGTCGGAGACACCATTGCGGTGGATGAGGCCGTGGTCGAAATTGCCACGGACAAGGTCGATTCTGATGTGCCTGCCGAAGTAGCCGGGATTCTTCGTGAAAAGAAATTTGAGGTTGACGGGGTAGCCAAAGTCGGGGAAGTCATAGCCATTATTGAAACCGAAGGGGAGGACGAAACACCCCAAGCCCCAGCAGTAGAGGAAACCCCCGCACCTCCACAAGAAACCCTAGAAACCCCACCTGCTGCTACCCAACAGCTCGAAAAACAATTGGCAGAGGTTCAGACGCAAGTCACTCCCTCGCCACAGGCAACTCCTACAACGACCTCTGAGCGATTTTATTCACCCTTGGTCAAAAGCATTGCCCAAAAAGAAGGGATTGATCGCCATGAACTGGATAGCCTAACAGGAACAGGTAAAGAAGGTCGGGTTACTAAAAACGACATCCTGGCCTATATTGCCAATCGAGCTGCACCAACCGCCGCAGCATCAACACCTCAACCGTCAACAACACCGGTTTTTGAAACCGCCACACCACCGACCTCTCCTAAAGTCGAGGCGCACGGACAGGATCAAATCATAGAAATGACACGTATGGGCAAATTGATTGCCGAACATATGGTCAAAAGTAAAGCCACCTCTGCCCACGTACAATCTTTTGTCGAGGCCGATGTGACCAAACTATGGGACTGGAGAGAGCAGGTCAAAGACCGCTTTTTTGCCCGCACACAAGAAAAACTCACCTTTACGCCTTTATTTATGATGGCCGTTATCAAAGCCTTGAGAGATTTTCCACTCCTCAACAGTGCAGTTGATGGCGACCGTATCATCCAAAAAAGTGCGATCAACCTGGGTATGGCCACTGCCTTAGCTGATGGTAATTTGATTGTTCCGGTGATAAAAAATGCCGACCACCTCAACCTGATTGGCCTGACCAAAGCGGTCAATGACTTGGCCCTTAGGGCCCGAAACAATGCCCTTAAACCCGATGACATACAAGGGGGAACTTACACCTTGACCAATGTGGGTAATTTTGGGTCGGTCATGGGGACGCCCATCATCAATCAACCGCAGGTAGGTGTTTTGGCCGTTGGCGTTATCCGTAAAATGCCGGCCGTAATCGAAACCCCTCAAGGGGATTTTATCGGTATTCGAAAAAAACTCATCCTCTCCCACAGTTATGATCACCGTATCATCAACGGGGCTATGGGTGGACAGTTTGTAAAAAATGTAGCGACCTACCTCGAAAACTGGAACGAATCATTACCTTTTTAAAACTATGGCCCTTCAACTCACACGACCCCTTTGCTTTTTTGATCTCGAAACTACAGGAATCAATATTGCCAATGACCGGATCGTGGAAATCGCCATCGTCAAACGCTTACCTGAAGGACGTACCGAAGAACAACGTTGGTTGGTCAATCCCGAATGTCCCATCCCGGCTGAAGCAACGGCAGTTCATGGAATAACCAATGAACAAGTAGCCGATGCTCCTACCTTTAAAGATTTGGCTCCTACAATTCGAGACTATATCAAAGATTGTGACCTTGCCGGATACAATTCAGACCGGTTTGATATTCCCTTGTTGGCTGAAGAGTTTCTCCGCGCCGACATGGACATAGATTTTAAAAACATCAAAACAGTCGATGTGCAAACCATTTTCCATAAAATGGAACAGCGCACCCTGTCTGCCGCTTATAAATTTTATTGTCAAAAAGAACTCGATAATGCTCATTCGGCCCTGGCCGATACCCAAGCCACACACGAGGTTTTGATGGCCCAATTGGAGCATTACAAAGATTTGCCCGAAGACATCAACGGCCTAAGCGCCTTTGCTACCCAGCGCAAATCGGCTGATTTTGCTGGATTTATTGGCTACAACAAACAAGGGCAAGAATGTTTTTCCTTTGGGAAACACAAAGGCAAAACAGTCGAGGAAATCTTAGACCATGAGCCGGGCTATTTTGGGTGGTTGATGAATGCCGATTTCCCCCGCTATACCAAAAAAATATTGACCCAAATCCGCCTGCGTAAGTTCAACAATAGCTGATCCCTATGAAGATCATTTGTGTCGGAAGAAATTATGCAAACCATATCGAGGAACTTCAAAATGAACGTCCCGATTCGCCTGTCGTATTTATCAAACCCGATACGACCATCGGCCAAAAAAACCACCCCTTTTACCGACCCCATTTTTCCAACGATGTACACCATGAAATCGAAGTAGTGGTCAAAATCAACCGAATCGGAAAGCATATTCAGCCCAAATTTGCCCATAAGTATTACCAAGAAATAGGACTAGGCATTGATTTTACCGCGCGAGACCTACAGGCTCAGCTTAAGGCCAAGGGACTTCCCTGGGAAAAAGCCAAGTCCTTTGACGGGGCAACCGTTTTGGGAGAATGGTTTGATAAATCTACTTTTTCGGACCTTCAAAACATTTCGTTTGAATTGCAAAAAAACGGACAAACCGTTCAGCAGGGTACCACAGCACATATGCTTTGGCCAATAGACGAGCTCATTGCCCATGTCTCGGAATATTTTACCCTTAAAATTGGCGACTTACTTTTTACCGGTACTCCAGCCGGTGTGGGTCCAGTGGCTGAAAATGATCGACTCGAAGGTTTTATCGACGGACGTTCGGCATTAACTGTAAGTGTCAAATAATATGCGTGCTGAACTCATTACTATTGGAGATGAAATCCTTATCGGGCAAATCGTCAACACCAATGCCGTTTTTTTGGCCAAGGCCTTACATGGAATCGGTGTAGAGGTTGTCCAGATCAGTGCCATTTCGGACGATAAAAATGCCATTACTACGGCCTTAGACCAAGCCCTAGCACGGGCAGATATAGTATTGATGACCGGTGGGTTAGGGCCGACCAATGACGACATTACCAAACACACCCTTACCGATTATTTCGAGGACAGCTTGGTGTGGTACCCAGACATCCTGACCCATATCGAAGAACTATTTAAAAAATATGTAGTTACCCCCATTAGCGACCTCAATCGCGAGCAAGCCCATCTGCCTCAAAACGCACGTATCTTTAAAAATGAATACGGGACAGCTCCTGCCATGTGGTTTGAAAAAGACAACCAGGTCGTGGTTTCTCTACCCGGTGTTCCTTACGAGATGAAAGCCTTGATTACATCGGCGATTATCCCGGCCTTGCAGACCCGATTTGAACGTCCTTTTTTGCTTCAAAAAACCATCATGACCTATGGATTGGGAGAGAGTGTCATCGCTGAACGCATTGCCGACTGGGAATCCCAGTTACCCCCACCGATGAAATTGGCCTATCTGCCCAGTTTAGGCCGGGTCCGACTTCGTCTGTCGAGCAAAGGACAAAATGAAAACGAAGTCCGTGCCACCATCGACCATCAAATTTCCTTGCTTAGGCCCTTAATCGAGGATATTTACTACGGCGAAGATGAAGACCAGCCTATCGAACTATTGATCGGTCAAAAGTTGGCAACCACCCAAAAAACCCTGGCGTTGGCTGAGAGTTGTACGGGGGGAGCCTTGGCTGCACGAATTACTGCCCATGCAGGGGTTTCTTCTTTTTTTAAAGGCAGTGCTGTCACCTATGCAACCGCCGCCAAAACAGACTTTTTGGGTGTTTCTGAGCAACTCATCAACACCCATGGGGTGGTAAGCGCAGCGGTAGCCGAGGCCATGGCCCTAGGCGCTCAACAACATTTTAAATCCGATTATGCGCTAGCCACTACGGGTAATGCAGGCCCCACTGCCGGTGACCCCCAGGAGAAGGTCGGTGTCGTCTATATTGCTTGGGCCACACCAACCGCTGTGTTTTCCGAGCGCTTCGTCATGGGAAACCATCGCGAGCGGGTCATTCAAAAAACTGTCAACAAGGCCTTTGAATGCCTGTATCATGCCCTCGAATAATTTGTTATCAATTCTTTTAAATTAGTTTTGATACACCAAAAATTAATGTAAATTTGCAACCTGTTAAAATAGACTAAACTTTTAAGCAATGGCAAAAGTTTGTGAAATCACCGGTAAAAAAGTCATGTTTGGGAACAATGTTTCTCACGCCATGAACAAAACCCGTCGCCGTTTTGAAATCAATTTGATTAAAAAACGCTTCTACATTCCAGAAGAAGACAAATGGATCACCCTCAAGCTTAAGGCTTCAGCCCTTAAGACCATTAACAAAAAAGGGATTTCTGCTGTGCTTAAAGAAGCACGTGCGCAAGGGCTCTTAAAATAAAAATCGTATGGCTAAGAAAGGAAATCGCGTTCAAGTAATTTTGGAATGTACCGAGCACAAAGACTCAGGGATGCCCGGAACATCGCGTTATATCACGACCAAAAACAAAAAAAATACGCCCGACCGTTTGGAGGTTAAAAAATTTAACCCCATCCTCAAGCGTATGACTGTTCATAAAGAAATTAAATAATCATGGCAAAGAAATCTGTAGCAACCTTACAATCCGGCTCTAAGCGATTGACCAAAGCCATTAAAATGGTCAAAAAAGAAGACAATACAGGGTATACGTTTGTCGAAACGATCATCGCTCCTGATTTGGCCAACGATTGGCTAAACAAGAAATAAGCCTAAAAATATCTATAAAAAAAAGCTACTTTTGAGTAGCTTTTTTTTTGCTATGAATCGACTACGCGCATTATTTACATCTTCACAAAAGAAAAAATTAGAAGCCGGACTTTCGCAAACCAAACAATCGTTTTTTGCAAAATTGGGTACCGCGCTGGTGGGCAAAAGCAAAGTCGATGATGATTTATTGGACGAGCTTGAAGAAGTGCTAATCCGCTCAGACGTGGGTGTGGCAACGACCCTTAAAATTATCGAAGCACTCGAAAAAAGAGTGGCCAAAGACAAGTTCTTGGGCACTGATGCCTTGGGGCAAATTATGCAGGAAGAAATCACCCATATATTGGCGTATTCCAACCCAGAGCAACCCCAAGATTTTTCTGCTGCCTTACCTCATAAACCGCAAGTAGTCATGGTTGTGGGGGTGAATGGGGTAGGGAAGACCACCACCATTGGCAAACTCGCCCATCACTTCCACCAAGCCGGTAAAAAAGTAGTTTTGGGTGCGGCCGATACCTTTCGGGCGGGAGCCATCGACCAATTGCAAATTTGGGCCGACCGTGTTGGGGTACCCCTGGTTAAACAAGCCATGGGCAGTGATCCAGCCTCTGTTGCTTTTGATACCCTACAATCGGCTGTGGCCCAACAAGCCGATATTGTCTTTATCGATACGGCCGGCCGATTACACAACAAGGTCAATTTGATGAACGAACTCAGTAAAGTCAAGCGGGTGATGGAAAAAGTAGTGCCTGAAGCACCCCACGAAGTATTGTTGGTCTTAGACGGATCGACTGGTCAAAACGCCTTTGAACAAGCCAAACAATTTACGGCTGCAACTGCTGTGAACGCCCTAGCAATTACCAAACTCGACGGAACGGCAAAAGGAGGTGTGGTGATGGGAATTTCTGACCAATTCCAAATTCCGGTTAAATACATCGGTGTGGGTGAAGGAATGGAAGACCTCCAACTGTTTGACAACACAACCTTTATCGAAACACTATTTAATCAAACCGCCTGATGCTACGAAAAATTTTCAATACAGTTTTGGGAGTAATCCTACTCTTGGGTGGAATTTATCTGATGGGACCCCGGGTAGAAACCCCCGATCTTGACAAGCCCTATCCCGAAGTGCCGGAATGGTCACAACTTGAAGAATGGGTTAGCCATCAAGAAGCCCAGTACCCGAATATAAAACCGGGTAACACTTCACGTATAGTCTTTTATGATAGCGTACCGCAAAAGACCGAGATTAGTGTAGTCTATTTACATGGATTTTCGGCCAGCCCGATGGAAGGTATGCCAGGGCACTTGGAGATTGCCCAGGCCCTTAAGGCCAACCTATACTTGCCTAGGCTTTATGATCACGGTTTGGATGAAACGGACCCGCTATTGGATTTTACCGCCGAAAAATACCTGGATGCTGCCCGAGAGGCGCTGGCCGTAGGGGGTAAATTAGGCAACCGGGTAGTAGTTTTGGGGACCTCTACCGGAGGTACACTGGCCTTGCAATTGGCCGATTATCCCCAACTGGCTGCTTTGGGATTGTACAGCCCTAATGTGGCCGTTTTTGACCAACGCGTTGAACTGCTTTCCAAACCCTGGGGCTTGCAATTGGCCAAGTTTATTTCCAAGGGCGATTTTCATACGATGGATAAAATCACCGAGGAAAAGAAAAAATATTGGACGACCACCTACCGCGTGGAGTCTGGTCCGCATCTTCAGAAATTACTGGATGTCACCATGCGCAAGCAAACCTTCGAAAAGGTTAAGGTGCCTGTTTTTATGGGGTATTACTACAAAAATGACAGCCTGCAAGACCGTGTGGTTTCGGTGGCAGCAATGCAATCGATGTTTGAACAATTGGGTACACACCAGGACGATAAATACCAACAGGCGTTTCCCGAGGCTGGCGACCATGTTATTTTGGGGGCAATAACCAACCAAAATTACCAGGAAGTGGTTATGGCCAGTATAGCCTTTTTCAAAGAAAAACTATCCCTTTAATAGATATACCCCGTTCTTATGCAAACATTAAAAAATACCTTTTTGACCTGTTTGGGAACCCTCCTGTTTATTTCAGCTTGTACCCAACACCCACCTCTAAAAACCTGGGAAACTTATGATGAAGGACCTGAAATTGTAGCCAATGCCGAACATCCTATCAAGCGAATGCGCTATAAAAGGCTCCTTTCACTTTCTGCCGATCGAAATGCCCTTTTTGCACCGTTCGCAAAAGCTTTGACAACTTTTTCCACTCCCGAATACGAAGCATTAAAACCCCTAATACTCGAGCAAAATATCCCTACCCTACAAGAACATATTCGTTCGGGTAGCCTTTCCTACGAAAAGCTAACACTTTTCTACCTCTATCGTATGTACCACATTGAGATGGATCACCAAACCTTTCTCAATGCCCTAATTTCACTAAACCCTAACGTGCTAGACGAAGCCCGATCGAAAGATCGTGAGTTTCAACAAAACCAAACCGTTTTGCCCTTGTTTGGCATGCCCATTTTGTTAAAAGACAACATCAATACCCAGGGGCTTGCTACGACGGCTGGAGCGGCGGCTTTTTCTACCAATTTACCCCCTGCAGATGCGTTTATCGTGCAACGACTCAAGGCAGCTGGGGCGCTAATTCTTGGAAAAGTAAACCTAAGCGAATGGGCCTATTATTTTTGCTCAGGTTGTCCGGTGGGCTATAGTGCTTTGGGTGGCCAAACCTTAAATCCCTACGGGAGAAAAAAATTCGAAACGGGAGGCTCTAGCTCAGGAAGTGGGGTTGCCGTAGCGGCCAATTATGCAGTGGCTGCTTTGGGTTCCGAGACCTCAGGTTCTATCCTTTCGCCTTCGGGCAAAAATGCCGTAGTAGGACTAAAACCCACCATCGGTAAACTCAGTCGTGGAGGGATTATTCCCATTTCGGAGTTTCTAGACACGGCTGGCCCTATGACCAAATCGGTTTTGGACAATGCCCTTTTGCTCAATGCCTTGATTGGCCATGACCCCGAAGATCCTTTTTCGTATGCCAGTGAACCCATCGCCTTAGATTCTTTAAAAAATCCCTCCCTTAAAGGAAGAAGGATGGGGTATTTTACCCAATATCAAAAGGATAGTTTGTATCAAAATGCCTTAACAGTATTGCGAAATGCCGGAGCTGAATTGGTGGCTATCGATCCGCCCAAAGTTGATTTTTCTGGTTTTAGAACACTTTTATCGGCCACCATGAAAAACGATCTACCCGCCTATATCCAAAAGTATGCCCAGGCTGAATTGCCCTTTACTGAGGTAGCAGATATTGTTGCGTTTAATGCACAAGACAGCTTGTTGTATGCACCCTACGGTCAAGCCCTTTTTGAGGGTATTGTAGCCGACACGACTAGCTCAGCCTCTCTAGAGCAGCTCAAAGTACGTTTGCAAAAAGAAGCCCGTCGTTATTTTGATACCCCCATGAAAAACGACCAACTCGATCTGGTTTTGTCGATCAACAATTACACCGCTGGCTATGCTGCCGCGGCCCATTATCCTGCACTCACTGTTCCAATGGGTTTTTACCCCAGTGGAGAACCTGCCAATTTGACTTTTATTGCACCCGCTCAAGGAGAACAGTTGCTGTATATCGTAGCGGCGGCTTTTGAACAAAAAACCCACTACCGAAAACCGCCTAATTTTTAACGCGATGCGTACCAAAAACAATAAACAAAATACCATCAATGTAATTACCTTAGGCTGTTCCAAAAACCTATACGACTCCGAGGTGCTAATGGGGCAATTGCGCGCCAATGGCAAACAGGTGGTGCACGAACAAACGGGAAATATCGTGGTGGTCAATACCTGTGGGTTTATCGGTTCTGCAAAAGAAGAATCGGTCAATACGATTTTGAGTCAAATCGATAAAAAACAAGCCGGAGAAATTGACAAACTCTATGTTACAGGTTGTCTAAGTGAACGCTATAAACCCGATTTGGAAAAGGAAATTCCTGAAGTGGATGCCTATTTTGGGACGACCGATTTACCCCAATTGCTCAAGGTGTTGGGCGCTGATTATAAACACGAACTTTTGGGTGAACGCTTGACGACCACCCCCAAAAACTATGCCTATCTAAAAATTGCAGAGGGCTGTGACCGCCCATGTTCGTTTTGCGCAATTCCTTTGATGCGGGGCAAACACCGATCAACGCCTATCGAATCACTGGTTGTTGAAGCACAGAAACTGGCTGCCGAAGGTGTCAAAGAACTGATTTTGATTGCCCAAGACCTTACCTATTATGGACTGGACCTTTATAAAGAACGTCGCCTGGCTGATTTGTTACGTGCCCTGGTTAAGGTCGAGGGAATCGAATGGATTCGCTTGCATTATGCTTTTCCTACCGGCTTTCCGATGGAGGTCCTAACCGTGATGCGCGAGGAACCCAAGATTTGTAATTACCTCGACATTCCCCTTCAGCATATTGCCGACCCTATACTCAAATCCATGCGCCGTGGAACCACCCGTGCCAAAACCACCGCTTTGTTAGCACAAATGCGCGAACAAGTGTCCAATATCGCTCTTCGAACCACCTTGATCGTGGGCTATCCGGGAGAAACCCAAGAAGATTTTGACCTCCTAAAGGAATGGGTCAAGGCCATGCGTTTTGAACGTTTGGGTTGTTTTACGTATAGCCATGAAGAACAAACCCATGCCTATCAGTTGGAAGACGATGTGCCTGAGGAAGTGAAAGAAGCTCGGGCGGCGGAGATTATGGAAATCCAAAGCGAAATTTCAATGGAACTCAATCAACAAAAGGTCGGCCAAACCTATCGCTGTATGATCGATCGGGTCGAAGGGGGGTATTTTGTCGGACGAACAGAGATGGACTCCCCTGATGTAGACAACGAAGTATTGGTAGAGGCCAAAGCCCACTACCTAAAGGTGGGCGATTTTGCCCACCTAAAAATCACCGGGGCATCTGCCTTTGATTTATATGCCGAACCGAGTGCCTAGTCGTTGAGGAACAAGGCATTGACGACAAACAGCTTTCCGTTTTCCCAAAAAGCCCGATACAAAGGATTATCTACAAAGTAGGTAATTCCTCCGCGGCCCATTTTTTCATGCCCGATGATTAATGATTCTTTTTGCAGCGGCTGTGCTTTTTTACCGATAAACCCGGCCAGAGGTGCGGCAGTTTTGGTAAGGTAAGCAACATTATCCCCATCTTCGAGTATTTCATAGGCATCGGCCGATAGTTTTAAGCTGTAATATTCCTTCGTATACCCCATGCCAATCGGATGACTCCCGTCTACCGAAGCCTCATAAATACTTCCGGTCGTCAGGTAGCTCATGGATTCGCGCTCCTGGTCTTCATAGGGGAGAAGCGGGTCTATCTCCCGTTCGTTTTCTTTCTTTTTAAGACCAAAGGGTTCTTGTCCACTAAACGCATTTAGGGCCGAACCAAAGGCCAGTAGCCGTCCCCCTTTTCGCATCCATTGCAATAAAGCTTCTTTTTTGTCTGGGGCATTCAAAAGGGTATAGCGTCCTGCAGGGAGGATCAGCACGTCAATTTGATCCAAAACTCGGGAGTTGAGTTCGTTGGCCCGAACCTGATGGAAAGGAAATTTCAACTGCTGCTCAAAAAAATGCCAAATCTCTCCGTAGTTATAGGAAGAAACTCGCCCTTCGGCCAAAACGGCAATCCGTGGTTTTTTGATCCATTGCAAAGCATCGGATCCCATATCGGGTCCTTGGTCCGCATATCCCGTACTGATGGGGTCGAGTGCCTTTTGATGCTTATCGGCAATTTGATGAGCTGTAGTGGCGTAATCTGGATTCTTTAGGTTGTCTCCTTTTAGGATAAAAAGATTTCCTCGTTTCCAGTTTTTACCACTGTTGGTCAGGGGTTTTTGGCTATAGCGAACGTTGATATTTGCCTTTATCAAGGCGGCTAAAAACTTACCGTCTTCAAAGCTGTCATAGCTTGTTCCCCAACCCATGGCTTCGCCCATGGGGGGAGTGGCCGCCGACGGAGCGCTTTGTGCTTGGGTGTTTATTTTGCTGTTAGAGGCCATAGCCTTTAAGCCATAGGCATAGGGCAGTGACCAGGCGGTGATGTCGTAGGTGATAGAATCTTGAAGTGCCGTATCGGGTTCAAAAAGCACTTGGGCCATTTTACCCTTTACTTGATTGGTGGGGATGACCAACGCACCGTTGTCAAACCGTGTAGTTTGGTTTCTTTGCGCTTGGTAATCATAGCCCTTGATTTGCTGTGTGCCGTTGAGGTATTCGTAGCGTATTTGGTGGAGGTCTAACAGACGCTTAAGCGGTGCAATTTTACCGGCTGACCCGGTAAGGATATAGGATTGATATTTTCGCTTGCTGTCTGCGAAATATTTTTGAAAGTTGGTGTTTAAAGCGGTTTTATTGTTGGAGGCGGTTTCAACAGTCGATAGCGCGGTGGTATGATGGTGCGCAATTCGATCGATTAGCGTCAGTTCAATACCCTCGTCGTTGTCAATACCCAGTCCCGCGCGGCCGTTTCCGGCTTGTTCATAGGTCATTCCGATAGCGCCCAAATAGGTGGGGTAGGTGTCTCCATAACTGGGATAGAGCAAATCAAAACGTTCTTTGGTAAAATAAAACCAACCGTTTTTGTCAAAATAGCGGGCGTGGTTTTTGGCCAACCAATCTTGAAATTCCATTTGAAATGGAGTGATGATTTCATGCAGCGGTTTGGCTGCAGGCGCAAAATAATAAGGTTCGTTGATTCCCTGCTCATGGAAATCGACATGCACATGGGGCAACCAACGGTTGTACTTTTGGATACGTTGTTGGGATTCTACTTGGCTGGCCCAGGCCCAATCTCGGTTGAGGTCAAAAATATAGTGGTTGGTTCGTCCACTTTGCCACAACTCGTTGTGTTCACGTGCCATTGGGTTGGGGTCATAGGGAAGACTTCGGTTTTGTTTGTACCAATTCACATAGCGATCCCGCCCATCGGGATTGATACAGGGGTCGATAATCACGACCGTATTTTCGAGCCAATCTTGGTGTTCGGTGATCAGGCTGTGGATGGTTTTCATGGCTGCCTCTGTACTCGAAGATTCATTACCATGTACATTAAAACTCAACCAAACTACGGCGATATCATCGTTGGGTGTTCCTTCAACGAGGCCGGTATTTTTGAGGTGACCAAGTCGCAATTCTTCCAGACGTGCAATATTTTGAGGTGAAGAGACATAGGCCAACTGTAACAGTCGCCCTTCATAGGTTTCACCATAGGGGTCCAACACCACTTGGTCTGAACTGGCCGCCACATGGCGAAAATATTCAACCACCTGATGGTGACGGGTAAATTTGGTGCCCAGGGTGTAGCCCAAATAGGCATCGGGACTTTGCAATTGCCCGAAACTAAAAATCGGGGCTAAAAGGACAAGAAATAGAAATGCTATGTTTTTCATGAATTTAAAAATTAAGGCCCCTAGGGTAAAGGGTGTTATGCATAGAAACGACGTTGATGGTTTAACGTCTTTAAATTTTTTATTGTCAAATCGACCCCTAATATAGGTGTTTTCTACATCCAATGGTATTTAAAAAAACTGATATCTTTACACAAAATGCGTCTATGAAGATTTTGGGGATTCCCTTTGTTGAGTCAAGCTATACTTCGCCGCTTATCGCTGATTATTTAAACCAGGACCCCCGGCTTCAATTTTGTTCTTCAGCATTTCCCACCCTCGAAAATTTGCACAATCAAGCCAAAGTCAAACTAAAAAATTATCCGGCCGATCACCGGCGTGTATTGGTGCAGAGCTTGGAAAAGCAGTATAAGGAAATCTCGACCACTTCGGCCGTAAGGGACAACATTGCCCTTTTGGGGCAAGCCCATACGGTAACGGTCACCACGGGGCATCAACTCAACCTGATGACAGGCCCCTTGTATTTTATTTACAAAATAATCACGACCATCAAACTGGCTCAACAGCTCAACGCCCAAGACGATGGCCTAGCTGTAGTCCCTATTTTTTGGATGGCCACCGAAGACCACGACTTTGATGAGATCAATCATTTTGATTTTCAAGGAAAAAAAATCCAATGGAACCACGCTTCTACCGGTCCTGTAGGGAATCTGTCTTTGGAGAGCCTTCAACCCATTTTGACCGCCTTCGAACAAAGCTTGGGCCAATCGCTACAAGCCGATCAACTGCGGACATGGATTGCCCAATCCTACAGTAAGGCTACAACCCTATCTGAAGCCACCCATCGATTGGCCGATGCTCTTTTTGGTAATTATGGATTGGTTTGTTTAGATGCACATACGCCCGAATTAAAAACCTTGTTTGTGCCCCAAATGCTCGAAGAGCTCAACCACCAAACCGCCTACCACAGGGTGTCTGAACAGATTGAAAAACTACAACAAAACTACCGCTCGGATTACAGTCCTCAGGTTAACCCACGGGAAATCAATTTGTTTTATTTCCACCAGGCAGAACGCCTGCGGATTGAAAAAACCACCTCAGGCTTTTCCTTGGTCGATCATCCCATGCAGTTTGAAGACCAGGAACTCCAAGAAGAACTCGAACGACATCCTGAGCGCTTTTCGTCCAATGTATTACTACGTCCGTTGTACCAAGAAGTGATTTTGCCTAATATCTGTTATATCGGGGGCGGAGGAGAGTTGGCCTATTGGTTGCAATTAAGTTCATTTTTCGCTGCTCAAAAGGTCGATTTTCCCCTGCTATTACACCGTAATGCGGCCTTGTTGATAACCGAAAAGCAACTTAAAAAAGCCAAGGCATTGGATGTAGAAGTTCTCGATCTATTCCAAAAACAAGCCGATTTGGTCTTGCAAAAAGTACGTGCGTTGAGTACCATCGATTTGGATTTACAATTTTTTAAAACTGCTTTGGAACAACAATTTACCCAACTCGAAACCCTGGCACAACAAACCGACTCCTCATTTATGGGCAGTGTCGCGGCCCAACGAGCCAAACAGTTTAAGGGCATCGACCGATTGGAAAAAAGACTGTTGGCTGCTCAAAAAAGAAAACTGGCTCTGCATACCGAACGCATTGCGGCCCTGCACGAAGCACTATTCCCCCAAGGGAAATTGCAAGAGCGCGTGGCCAACTTTTTTACCTTTTACTTAGAATATGGAGAGGGGCTGATTCCCAAATTGGTGGAGGCTTTTGACCCCCTAGCCGGTGAATGGGATGTGTTAAAACTCACGTTTGATAAAAAAGAAAGTTAGCCCCAGCCCAAATCCGAAATAGTTGTATTTTTGTCCATGCAAGAAAAGCTTCTCATCCTTGACTTCGGCTCGCAATACACCCAATTGATCGCCCGAAGAGTACGCGAATTAAATATCTACTGCGAAATTCATCCTTACCACACCCTTCCCGATGATTTGGTGGACTTTAAGGCCGTGATTCTCTCGGGTTCCCCTTTTTCGGTGCGGGGTGAAGACGCTCCCCATCCGGATTTATCCCAAATACGGGGACACAAACCCCTATTGGGAGTCTGCTATGGTGCACAGTATTTATCCCATTTTTCCGGTGGAGAAGTGGCCCCTTCGGCGACCCGTGAATACGGCCGAGCGCATTTGTCCTTTTTGGATAAGGAGAATACTTTTCTAAAGGGGGTTGCCCCCCAATCGCAAGTGTGGATGAGCCATGGTGACACCATTCAGCAATTGCCTACAGGAGGTCGGCTAATCGCCAGTACCGATGATGTCAAAAACGCAGCCTTTGAAATCGAAGGTGAAACGACTTTTGGGATTCAGTTTCACCCCGAAGTGTACCACAGTACCGACGGCAAACAGATGCTACAAAACTTTTTGGTCGATATCGCTGGATTTAAACAAGACTGGACCTCAGATTCGTTTGTCGATATGACCGTGGAGAACCTGCGCAAGCAATTGGGCGAGGACAAAGTTATCTTGGGGCTATCGGGGGGTGTAGATTCTACCGTGGCTGCAGTCTTGTTGCACCGCGCCATTGGCGACCGTCTCAATTGTATTTTTGTCAACAATGGCCTGCTTCGCAAAAACGAATTTATTGATGTCCTGGAACAGTACAAAGGCATGGGGCTCAATGTAAAAGGGGTGGATGCTTCGGAGACCTTTTTAAGCCGTCTAAAAGAGGTTACCGATCCGGAGCCCAAACGAAAAATAATCGGCAATACTTTTATCGATGTATTTGATGCCGAATCCAAACAGGTAGAGGGTGCTACCTGGCTGGCCCAGGGGACCATTTACCCCGACGTAATCGAATCGGTGTCGGTCAACGGTCCTTCGGTGACCATCAAATCACACCACAATGTGGGGGGGCTGCCTGACTATATGACCCTAAAAATTGTCGAACCTCTTCGCATGCTTTTTAAAGACGAAGTACGCCGTGTGGGAGCCAGTTTGGGCATAGCCCCAACGCTGATTGGTCGGCATCCGTTTCCCGGGCCGGGCTTGGCCATACGGATTTTGGGCGAAGTTACTCCCGAAAATGTTCGTATCTTACAGGAAGTTGATGCCCATTTTATACAAGGGCTAAAAGAATGGGACCTCTACGATAAAGTATGGCAAGCGGGCGCTATCCTACTGCCTGTCAACAGTGTCGGGGTCATGGGCGATGAGCGTACCTACGAAAAATGTGTCGCTTTGCGGGCGGTGGAGTCCACCGATGGGATGACTGCCGATTGGGTACATTTGCCCTACGCCTTTTTGCAAAAAATGTCTAACACCATCATTAACAAAGTACCGGGTGTCAACCGTGTGGTCTATGATATCAGTTCCAAACCTCCGGCCACGATTGAATGGGAATAAAAAGAACAACATGCGTATAGTATTAAGCGTTTTATTTACCCTATTATTTACCTTTCAGTGGGGGTGGGCTCAAGAACAAGCCCTGCCTGAACGCTTTGTACTGCACAAGGTCAAACGCCAAGAGACTTTACCGCAATTGGCCCGCCTTTACAACATTACCGAAGACCAGCTTAAGCAATACAATCCCCTTATTGATAAGGTGGGGTTAAAACGACGTATGCAATTGCGGATTCCGGTCTATCCTACCCAAGCACCGGTCGAGGTTGCCCCACAACCGACAACCATCAGCACAGTCGAATATACGGTTCCACCCAAGGCCACCAAATGGCGAATTGCTTATACCTATGGGATTTCAATAGCCGCTTTGGAAGCCTTAAACCCCCAGATTAAAGAGGGTCTTCAGGCTGGGCAAATCATTCGAGTTCCTCAAAAAACATCGGAAAATCTCAGTGCTGTTGACACCAACTATAACTACTATACCGTCAAGCCCAAAGAGGGGTATTACCGGATTGAAAAAAAATTGGGCATAGGCAAAGCCGTTTTGGATTCGCTCAATCCCGGCCTGTCCGAAACGGGGCTTTTGGCGGGAATGGTTTTAAAGATTCCGCAGGATTTTACCGGTGATTTGTATGTAGAAGATGCCCTTTTGGTCGAAAAAATCAATTTATGGGATTCGATACGTCAGGTGGAAACACCGTTTAAAATGGCGGTTTTATTGCCTTTTAAAACTAAAGGTTTGGAGTTAGACTCCATCGAAAAAACCAAGGCTTTGTTAAAACGCCGCAACCTACACACCATCGCCTTGGATTTTTATTCGGGTGTATTGTTGGCCGTGGACACCTTGTCCAAAGCCGGTATTCCCATCGAACTCAGTGCCTTTGATACCCAGAATGACCGAGGGGTTGTACGCACATTGATGCAAGATGATGTTTTGGCCCAGCAAGACATAATCATCGGGCCGTTGATTCCATCCAATTTTGATCAATTTAGCGCCAGTCCAGCCCTGAAGGAGGTTGCAAAAGTAGCTCCGCTTTCGGCCCTGCCCGTGGCCCTCCGTTCCCGAGTATACCAGAGTGTAACCCCCGAAGAGGTCTTACGTAACCGTATGTACAGTTACCTCTTGGAACACCTCAGTGCTGAAGAAAATATCATGATTGTAGCCGACTCCCTTCATCGCGGGGTCGAACGTCAACTCAAAAAGATGTTCCCAACGGCGACTCTTTTTCGGCCGGAGCCCGGTGGTTTTTTACTCCCCGAACTGGTCGATTCCTTGGTGGTGGACAGTTTACCCAATAAAATCATCTTGGAGTCCGCCAACTTTTCGCTGATTTCGAGTGTGAGTGCCCAACTCAGTGGACAAATCAATGACCAGCAGTCCGTGCAGCTGTTTACCACTTTCCGCGGCACAGCCTATGAAAATCCAGATATGTCGTTGGGAACTTTGGCCTCCCTAAAATTCACATTTCCATCGACCTATCGTCCGATGTACTATCAGCGTGGGGCGATGGACGAACAATACAACAAACGCTTTGGCAACTACCCCAACAAAGAAGCCAAAAGGGCCTATGATGTTACCGTAGACATGGTTTTGCGAAGCCTTTTACACGACCAAAAACCACCTTTAACCCCCTTGGGAGTAACGGAGTATACCGAAAGTTTATTTGATTATATCCCCGACAAAAACGGGAGTTTTACCAACCAGGCTACAGTGATTTTACAGCATGAAGGCTTGGGTGTTGTTTCGATAAAGAATTAGTCCAAAAGGCATTTTTATCAGTGATTTTTGTATATTTGAGACCCGTATAGTTACACCACTACGGGATGTCAAAAACCAAATACGTATTCGTCACGGGAGGAGTTACCTCCTCATTGGGAAAAGGAATCATAGCGGCTTCTTTGGCCAAGTTATTACAAGCGCAAGAATACAGTGTTGCCATCCAAAAATTTGACCCCTACCTCAACGTAGATCCCGGTACACTCAACCCCTATGAGCATGGGGAATGCTATGTGACCGAAGACGGTGCCGAGACCGATTTGGACTTGGGACATTACGAGCGTTTTCTCAATACGCCCACGTCCCAAGCCAATAATGTAACGACAGGCAGGGTGTATCAAAGTGTTATAGAAAAGGAACGCCAAGGGGTGTTTTTGGGTAAAACCGTACAGGTTATTCCCCACATTACCGACGAGATTAAACACCGGATGCAGTTGCTGGATCAAAACGGTGCTTATGATATCATCATCACTGAAATAGGAGGGACCGTGGGGGATATTGAGTCCTTACCCTATATTGAATCGGTGCGGCAGTTGATTTATGAACTGGGTGAAGAAAATGCCCTGGTCATACACCTTACGTTGATCCCTTATCTTTCGGCCGCTGGAGAACTAAAAACCAAACCCACCCAACACTCCGTCAAAACCTTGATGGAAAGCGGAATCAAGGCCAATGTACTGGTGTGTCGAACCGAACACGAGCTAACGGAGGAACTCCGGAGCAAACTGGCGCTTTTTTGTAATGTTAAGCGTGAAGCAGTTATCCAATCGATTGACGTAGATACGATTTATGAAGTACCCCTAAAAATGCAAGAAGAAGGCTTGGACAAGGTAGTCTTGGAACGGCTGTGCTTGCCTTTACGAAAAACCACGCATTTAGACCCCTGGAAAAAATTTGTCCATACCCTCAAACACCCCGATCACCATATACGTATCGGATTGGTCGGCAAATACATCGAACTTCAAGATTCTTATAAGTCTATTTTAGAGGCTCTGATTCATGCTGGAGTTCAAAACAAGGCCAAGGTTGAGGTAGTTTCGATTCACTCCGAGCATCTGGAAGAAGCACTAGAACAAGCGGTTTTTGATCAGTTGGACGGGGTGATCGTTGCCCCGGGATTTGGCCAACGGGGCACCGAAGGCAAGATCAATGCCATCCGTTATGTTCGTGAAAACAACATTCCCTTTTTTGGGATTTGTCTGGGCATGCAGATGGCCGTGATTGAATATGCGCGCAATGTCAAAAATCTCGCTCAGGCCAACTCTACCGAAATGGACGAACAAACCCCGCATCCCGTCATCGATCTGATGGAAGACCAAAAAGAAATTTCCAAGTTGGGCGGGACCATGCGTTTGGGCGCTTGGGATTGTCGATTAGCCAAAACCTCCAAGGCCTTTAGCATTTATCAAAGCACCGATATCTCCGAGCGTCACCGGCACCGCTATGAATTTAACGACCGTTACAAAGACGGTTTGTTTGATGAGACATTTACCATAGCCGGGGTCAATCCGGACACCCAACTAGTCGAAATCGTTGAAAATACCGGGCATCCTTGGTTTGTCGGGGTACAGTTTCATCCCGAATACAAAAGTACAGTGGCCAACCCACACCCGCTTTTTGTGTCTTTTATAAAAGCGGCATTGGCCCACGCTCAACTTAAGAAATAGTATACCTTTATAGCATGGAAGAAAAAAGATTTGATCCGTATCAGTTTATCGGCTTTATATTGATTGCCCTTATTCTTACCTGGATGCTTTACCGCAATCAACCTCCAGCGGATCAGCCACAGCCTGCTGCTACTGAAGCAGTTCAGGCTACACCAGAACAACCCCAAGCCACACCAACCACTCCTGTAGAGCCAACCGAAGCCCTTAACACGATTTATGGTCCTTTTGCCGGTTTTATGCAACCCACAGACTCCGCCACACAGGTTTTGGAAAACGATGTACTGCGGATTGAAGTCAACCCCCAAGGAGGTATTTTGGAGCAAGTGACCTTAAAAGGTGTGGTCAATTACAAAGACGAGCCCTTGTATTTGGTCGCGGCGGACAACAGCCGATTTTCCATCGAATTGCCACTTAAAGACGGCCGGGTATTACAATCCGAAGATTTTTATTTTACCCCTTCTTTACAAACTCAGGGCGACACCACGACCCTTGTAATGACTGCTTCAACCGCCGGGGGTCAACAACTGATTTACACCTACCAATTGGGAGGACGGGGCCACCTCTTGGACTTTAGCGTAGCTACGGTCGGGATGACCCCCTACCTCGATACCGAAAAAAAACCTCAAATGCATTGGGCCACAGACGCCTTTCGTAATTCCAAAAGCATCGAATACGAAAACCGCTATACGGAGCTTACTTATGGGCATAGCGACGACAAGGTTGACTATTTGAGTTTGGCCGGTGACGATGAAGAAACCGAAAATGCCGTCCGTTGGATTTCTTTTCGACAACACTTTTTTAGCGCGATATTGGTGTTAAAACAAACCGCCGATGCCGTGGTTCTTAAATCCCAGAACCTCAGTGAAAAAGAAGCCCTGGAGGAGCGGTTTACCAAACGGTATGAAACAGCCGTCCCGCTTGTATGGAATGGGGGCGAGCTCAACGTTGCCATGGAGTTTTATTACGGACCAACCGATTATAAAACCCTTAAATCCTATGAACGTAATTTGGAAGACTCCATCCCCTTGGGTTGGGGCATATTTGGGTGGATCAACCGCTTTTTGTTTTTACCTCTGTTCGCCTTTTTGGCTTCTTTTCTACCACATGGTATCGCCATTATCGTATTGACGATTATCGTCCGGTTGGCCATGTCTCCTGTCACCTATAAATCGTATGTCTCCCAAATCAAGATGAAAGTCTTACGCCCAGAGGTGGATGAAATCAATAAAAAATACGCCAACGACGCGGTCAAAAAACAACAAGAGGTTATGAGCCTCTACACCCGTGCCGGGGCCAACCCCATGTCGGGCTGTGTACCAGCCCTCTTGCAGATGCCAGTGTTTTTTGCCTTGTTTACCTTTTTCCCTGTGGCCTATAGCCTTCGTAACCAGCCTTTTTTATGGGCCGATGACTTGTCCTCTTATGACTCGGTCGTCGATTTGCCGTTTAGCATTCCCTTTTATGGAGATCATATCAGTTTGTTTCCGATTTTGGCCTCCATCGCGATTTTCTTTTATACCCGTATGACCACCGGGCAGCAACCCATGCCACAACAACCCGGTATGCCCAATATGAAAGTCATTATGTACCTGATGCCTTTGATGATGTTGTTTTTCTTTAACAACTATGCCAGTGGATTGAGTTTGTATTATTTTGTATCTAACTTGTTGACAATCATCTTGATGCTGGTTATTAAAAACTACATCATCGACGATCAACGCATCCACGCGCAGATAGAAGAAAACAAGAAAAAGCCGAAGAAAGCCGGTGGTTTTGCCGCTCGTTTGCAAAAAGCGATGGAGGAAGCCGAAAAGCAAAAACGTTCACAGGGTCGAAAATAGCCCAACCGTACTCCCCAAAAAATCCGCTACCTTTGCACCATGAAAAAGGAACGCGTTGTCGTGGGCTTATCCGGTGGGGTAGATTCTAGTGTCGCCGCTTATTTGTTGTTACAAGCCGGCTATGAAGTGATCGGTTTGTTTATGAAAAACTGGCACGACAGCTCGGTGACCCTTTCGGCCGAATGCCCTTGGTTAGAAGACAGCAACGATGCCATGTTGGTCGCTGATAAACTGGGCATCGCTTTTCAGACGGTTGATCTCAGTGCAGACTACAAAGAAAAGATAGTCGATTATATGTTTGCTGAATACGCCGCGGGACGTACCCCCAACCCCGATGTATTATGCAACCGCGAAATCAAATTTTCGGTATTTCTTGATCTTGCCTTGTCTCTCGGTGCAGACTATGTAGCCACTGGGCACTATTGCCAAAAAGATACTCAAATACAGGCGGGGAAAACCCATCATCGGTTATTAAGTGGGGCTGACCCCAACAAAGACCAATCCTATTTTTTATGTCAGTTGACCCAACAACAGCTCGCCCGTACGCTGTTTCCAATTGGACACCTTCAAAAAAGTGAAGTTCGGACCTTGGCCGCTGAGCAGGGTTTGGTGACTGCCGAAAAAAAAGACTCCCAGGGGCTTTGCTTTATTGGGAAGGTGCGTTTACCCGATTTTTTAAAACAGCAATTGGCCCCCAAAAAAGGGCCAATCATCAGCATACCGGCCAGCTCTCCGTTATACCATAAATCCCAAGACTCCATCGCCGAAGGCGAAGCGCAATGGCGCGATTGGGCGACCCCCATTCACTACCAAGCCACTGACGGCAAGTTGATGGGAAGCCATGACGGTGCCCATTATTTTACCATTGGTCAACGCAAGGGAATGGCCGTAGGGGGAACGGCAGAACCGCTATTTGTTTTGGCGACCGACACCCAGACCAACACCCTTTTTGTAGGCGAAGGGGCGCATCATCCGGGCCTGTACCGTAAAGCATTACGTGTGGCCAAGCAAGACGTACATTGGGTACGGGAAGATTTAGTCCTCCCCGAAGGTGAATCGATGGAGGTGCAGGCACGTATTCGATACCGACAACCCCTCGAACCCGCTACTCTATATCCCACTTCGCAAGGACTTTATGTGGTTTTTGACCGACCTCAAAGTGCGATTACCCCCGGACAGTTTGTCGCTTGGTATCGTGAAAATGAACTTTTGGGATCGGGTGTAATTGGCTAAGCCGCTTTATTTTTTTAGTTAAAATCACTACCTTAAAACTTTAATTAGGTAACGGTGCGGTTTGTCATTTTATTTATGGGATTAAGCCTAATAGGCAGGAGCCAGGAAAACTATGTCCAATCGATTCCGGGTACGGACAAAACCTTGACGATGGTCGCCATTCCCGGCGGTCAATTTGTGATGGGAAGTCCAAAAACAGAACAAAATCATTTTGCCGATGAGGCCCCCCAGCACACCGTACAAATCGCTCCCTTTTGGATGGCCGAAGTGGAAATTAGCTGGGATTTGTACACCCTTTTTATGGAGCGTGAACTGGATGTTTATCAAAAACAAGGGGTGACGGGTTCCGAAGTAGCCCTGGATGTGGATGGTGTTTCGGGGGCGACCACGCCCTATGTTGACATGAGCTTTGGGATGGGTACCGATGGCTATCCGGCCGTTTGTATGACCCAATTGGCTGCCGTTAAGTTTTGCCAATGGCTATCTGCCATGACCGGTAATTTTTACCGTTTACCCACTGAAGCTGAGTGGGAATATGCTTGCCGAGCAGGGACAACCACCGCCTATTCGTTTGGGGAGAAGCCTGAAGATTTAGGTGACTATGCCTGGTTTGCCGACAATGCCGGGGATGCCTATCAAAAAGTAGGACAAAAAAAACCGAACCTCTGGGGGCTTTACGATATGCATGGCAATGTAGCCGAATGGACACTGGATGCCTATGCAACGTCCACCTATCAGACTCGAAAGGGACAAGCTACGGACAACCCCTTTGTGGTGCCTACCCAAACCTACCCCCGGGTAGTACGAGGTGGATCGTGGATGGATAGCCCGCGCAGTTTACGAAGTGCCGCCCGGCGAGGCTCTTCCAAAAAATGGAAACAACGGGACCCCCAGATCCCTAAAAGTAAATGGTGGCACACCGATGCCCCTTTTGTGGGCTTTCGGGTGGTACGACCTGTAAAAACCCCTACGGTGGACGAACAACACACCTATTGGAATGAAAATACACAATAATAAACCTATGGATACAACCAACAATCAACCGTCACGCAGAACCTTTATCAAAACTTCTGCTCTTGCAACCGGTGGTCTATTGACTGCCCCTATGTCTATGGACGCAATGGTCCACGGATTTGGCGAAAAGAAACTTAAACTGGCCCTGGTGGGCTGTGGTGGCCGCGGGTCGGGTGCTGCAGTACAAGCACTTACCGCCGATCCCAACGTAGAATTGGTGGCCATGGCCGATGCTTTTGCCGACCGTTTGGAAGGCAGCCTTAAGGCCATTCAAGAGCATTTTGAGGGGGAAAAGACCATTTCGGTCAAAGAGAAAAACCGCTTTGTGGGCTTTGATGCCTACCGCAAGGCCATCGACCTGGCCGATGTGGTGATTTTGACGACTCCGCCCGGTTTTCGTCCCTACCATTTTGAATATGCCATCGCCCAAGACAAACATGTTTTTATGGAAAAGCCCGTAGCAACAGACCCCGTGGGTATTCGAAAAGTTCTGGAAACCGCCAAGGCGGCCCAAGCCAAAAAACTCAATGTAGTGGTGGGGCTTCAACGTCACTATCAACAAAAATACCTAAGTCTGTTGGAACAGGTGCGTGGAGGGGCCATTGGTACCATCCGTGCCGGTCAAGTCTATTGGAACGATGCAGGTGTATGGGTGAACAAACGCCAAGCCGGACAAAGTGAACTTGAATACCAGATGCGTAACTGGTACTATTTCAATTGGTTATGCGGCGATCATATTTTGGAGCAGCATATTCACAATATCGATGTGGCCAACTGGTTTATTGGGGAATATCCCATCGAGGCCCAAGGAATGGGTGGCCGTCAGGTTCGTAACGGTATCGACCACGGGGAGATCTTTGACCACCATTTTGTGGAGTTTACCTACCCTGGTGGGGCGGTCATATCGAGCCAATGCCGACACCAACCCGGAACGATGAGCCGGGTGGATGAGGTATTCCAAGGCACTCAGGGAAGTGTGGTCTTGGGCAAGGGCGTTATCACTGATATGGCGGGCAATGCCCAGTATGAATATCCCCGGAAATGGGGTGAAGACCCCAATCCCTATCAGGTGGAACACGACCGTTTGTTTGCCTCCATCCGTAGTGGTGGGGTGATTGCCGATGCCGAAAATGCTGCCAAAAGTACCTTAACCGCCATCATGGGACGAATGGCCACCTATTCGGGGAAAAAGGTGACCTGGGAAGAAGCGCTAAATGCAACCTATCAATTGATGCCGGAGACCGTCAGCTGGGACACGACCCCACCCACCCTCCCCAACGCCGAGGGCCGTTACCCCATCCCACAACCCGGTAAAACCCAATTTGTATAAGATGAAACGAAGAACCTTTACCAGCACGGCAGCCTTGGCTAGCTTGGGGCTTAGCACCCCGGCCTTATGGGCTAGCAATCGCCCGATAGACAAAGCCTACCGTTACAACCTGCGCTATGCCCCCCATTTGGGAATGTTTAGGGCCCACGTCGGGAACGACCCGATTGATCAACTACACTTTATGGCCGACCAGGGATTTACGGCCTTTGAGGACAATGATATGCGCAACCGCTCGCTCGCCTTGCAAGAGGAAATGGCACGGGTCATGGCCCAACGGGGCCTGCAGATGGGGGTGTTTGTCGCCCATACCATCTATTGGCAAAAACCCAATTTGGCCAGTGGAGACCCTGCTTTACGTCAGGCTTTTTTGGACGAAATCAAAGCGTCTATCGAGGTGGCCAAACGGGTCAATGCAACCTGGATGACTGTGGTGCCGGGGCATGTGGATCTAAGACAAAATAGGGCCTACCAAACCGTCCATGTCGTTGAAACCCTTAAACAAGCCAGTGCTTTGCTAGAACCGCACGGTCTGGTGATGGTATTGGAGCCACTTAATTTTCGGGATCATCCCGGCCTGTTTTTGTCCGAAAGTCCACAGGCCTATGCGATTTGCCAATCGGTAAATTCCCCGGCCTGTAAAATCTTATTTGACATCTACCACCAGCAAATTCAAGAAGGGAACCTAATCCCAAATATCGAAAAATGTTGGGACGAGATTGGGTATTTTCAGATTGGGGACAACCCCGGTAGAAAAGAACCCACCACGGGCGAAATCAACTATAAAAATGTCTTTCGTTATATCCATAGTCGGGGCTATCAAGGCATCTTGGGTATGGAGCATGGTAATTCCAAAAGCGGGAAAGCCGGAGAACAAGCGGTGATAGCGGCCTATCAGGCGGTCGATCAGTTTTTATGAACCGACGGACCGACATCACCGCTTTGTTTGGTATCCGCTATCCGATTGTCCAGGCGGGCATGGTGTGGACCAGTGGCTGGCGATTGGCCTCGGCGGTGAGCAATGCCGGTGGGTTGGGATTGATTGGTGCCGGGTCGATGCATCCCGACACCTTTTTGACCCATATACGTAAATGCAAGGCAGCTACCGACAAGCCGTTTGGGGTAAACGTCCCCTTGCTCTACCCACAGATGGACGACATCATGGCGATGATCCTGAAGGAAAAGGTACCGATTGTCTTTACATCGGCCGGTAATCCGGCGAGCTGGACCCCCACCTTAAAAGCCGCGGGTATCACCGTGGTGCATGTGGTAAGTTCGATAAAATTTGCCCTAAAAGCCGAAGCTACCGGGGTCGATGCCGTGGTGGCCGAGGGCTTTGAAGCCGGTGGACATAACGGACGGGAAGAAACCACCACCTTTGCTTTGATCCCCATGGTGCGCAAAGCCACCGCCTTGCCGTTGATAGCGGCCGGGGGTATCGCCACGGGTGCAGGGATGTTGGCCGCGATGGCCTTGGGGGCCGATGGGGTACAGGTGGGTTCCCGCTTTGTCGCGTCCGAAGAAGCTGCATGCCATCCCCGGTTTAAACAAGCCGTGCTAGATGCCCAAGAGGGCAGTACCCTTTTGACCCTTAAAGAGCTCACCCCCGTACGCTTGCTTAAAAACCCTTTTTATGCCCAACTGCAACAGGCCTATGCCGCAGGCGCTACACCCGAAACCCTCCAACAACTGTTGGGAAAAGGACGGGCTAAAAAAGGGATGTTTGAAGGGGATATGGAAGAGGGAGAACTCGAAATTGGCCAAATTGCCAGCTTGATTGATACGCTAAAACCCGCCGGGGACATTGTTCGCGAATTGGTCGATGATTACCAAAGGGGCTTGGCTGCTTTAAGGCCGATAAACTAAAAAACCCCCCTTAAACAGGGGGGGTTTTACTAACCGAATCTTATAGTGGAAAAACTGCTTAATAGCCTTGATTTTGCTCGATATTTGAATTGGTCGGTTTGTAGGCTGATGATATAGGAAGTTTCGTTACCGACGGTGACCCGGTTGTCTTGGTACCCGACATAGCTAACAATGAGTACCTCGCCGGCTTGGGCGTTGATGGTAAAATTGCCGTCAAAATCGGTCGTAACGCCGCGGTTGGAGTTTTCGACAATGATTGTCGCGCCGGGCTGCCGCTGCCCGGACTCATCGGTGACCGTTCCGTTCACCGATGTTTGTTGTGCCCATAAACTACTAATAAAAAAGAGGTTAAGCACAAAAAGAGATAGGATTCTTTTCATAAAAAGTAAGATTTAGGCATTGTCCTACTAAGGTCGTTCAAAGTCCCAAGACAAGAACCATCTTGGAGGACCTTTTTGGATGGGGATCGCAAATTTTAAGGTTTTTCCTTAAAAAAAGCTTAAAATTTGCTGACAAGATTAATTTGTGAACCAAAGGGGTCTATTCCAGGGGTAAATCCACCTGGATTTGGTTGTGGAGCAGATCGTCTAAGGTTTCTCTTTTTCGGATCAGGTGGTGGGTGCCTTGGTAGGTGAGTACCTCGGCAGGTCGGTAGCGGGAGTTGTAGTTACTGGCCATGCTAAAGCAGTAGGCACCGGCATTTTTAAAGACCAGGTAGTCGCCCTCAGACAGGGAGGCAATTTGGCGGTTGCTCCCAAAAGTATCGGTTTCGCAGATATAGCCCACGACGGTATAAAAGCGTTTTTGGCCTTGGGGGTTGCTCAGGTTTTCAATTTCATGATGGGCCCCGTAGAGCATGGGGCGTATCAGGTGGTTAAACCCGCTGTCGATTTGGGCAAACACCGTAGAGGTGGTTTGTTTGATCACATTGACCCGGGCAATAAAATAGCCGGCCTGGCTAACCAAAAATTTACCGGGTTCAAAAGCCAGTTCCAAGTCTTTGCCATAGGCCTTGCAAAAACGGGTAAACTTGGCGCTGAGTTCGGTGCCAAGCTCGTCGATATCGGTGGCAATATCACCTGCTTTATAGGGGACTTTAAACCCGCTGCCCAAATCGATAAAATCCAATCGATCAAACTTTTTGGCGGTGTCAAAGAGGATGTCACAGGCTTGTAAAAACACCCCGATATCCAGAATATCGCTACCCGTGTGCATATGGATGCCGTTGATGTGCATACCGGTATTTTGGACAATACGCAAGACATGCGGAATTTGATGAATCGAAATTCCAAATTTGGAGTCGATATGCCCTACCGAGATCTTGCTGTTGCCTCCGGCCATCACATGGGGATTGATCCGTATACATACGGGTATGTCAGGATGCTTGGCGCCAAATTGTTCCAAAACAGAGAGGTTGTCAATATTGATGCCCACCCCCAATTGCATGGCCTGTTCGATTTCGTCCAGGGCGACCCCGTTGGGGGTGTACATGATTTGGTCGGGAGCAAAACCCGCTTGAAGTCCCAATTGTACCTCTTGGATAGAGACTGTATCGAGGCCGGCTCCGAGTTGGCGTATCCACGCCAACACTGACAAATTGGACAGGGCTTTCATTGCAAAATTGATCTTGAGTCGGGGAATACCCGCCATGGCGTGGGTCAGTCGTTGGTATTGATTGCGGATGGCCTCTGCGTCATAGACATAGACCGGAGCCCCGTATTGTTCGACAATTTCCAATAGTTCGCTTGGCTTCACTTCTGCTGTATTTTTGGCTAAAGGTAAGAAGTTCTGCCCAGTAATTGACCCCAAAAAACGCCTGCCATAAATCGGCCTGCATTTGTTATAAAAATGCATTTCCCCGGGCGATTGCCCCCTTTTTTACGGAAGAAATGGTATTTTTGGGGGCGAAATCAAACCCTATGAATTTACACGAATACCAAGGAAAAGAAATTTTAGCCCAATACGGCGTGGGCATTCAGCGTGGCTTGGTGGCCACCACTCCCGAAGAAGCGGTCCAAGCGGCCCAACAACTCACCGAAGAAACCGGAACGGGTTGGCACGTAATCAAGGCACAAATTCATGCCGGAGGACGTGGAAAAGGAGGGGGTGTTAAACTCGCCAAATCGCTGGACGAGGTTCGCAGCCTGAGTGACCAAATCATCGGGATGCAGTTGGTGACCCCCCAAACCCCTGCCGAAGGAAAAAAAGTACACCAGGTACTGATTGCCGAAGATGTCTATTATCCTGGTGATTCCGAACCCAAAGAATTTTATATGTCGGTATTGCTTAACCGCGCTAGCGGACGCAATATGATAATGTATTCAACCGAAGGGGGAATGGACATCGAAACGGTGGCTGAGCAAACTCCCCATTTGATTTTTACGGAAGAAATTGACCCCGGATTGGGACTACAGGCTTTTCAGGCCCGTAAAGTAGCGTTTAATTTAGGGTTAAGCGGGACCGCCTTTAAAGAAATCACCCGTTTTGTCACGGCCCTCTATAAGGCCTATGTCGGTGCCGATGCTTCCTTGTTTGAAATCAATCCTGTATTGAAAACTGCCAATGATAAAATCATCGCAGTCGATGCCAAGGTGACCTTGGACGATAACGCCCTTTTCCGTCACAAAGACTACGAAGGACTTCGTGACCTTAAGGAAGAGAATCCCGTAGAGGTCGAAGCCAAAGCCGTGGGACTAAACTATGTAGACTTAGACGGTAATGTAGGCTGTATGGTAAACGGTGCCGGACTGGCTATGGCCACGATGGACCTGATCAAGCAGTCGGGTGGTGACCCAGCCAACTTTTTGGATGTAGGGGGTACAGCCGATGCCGCGCGGGTAGAAACCGCCTTTCGTCTGATTTTAAAAGACCCTAAGGTCAAGGCAATTTTGGTCAATATTTTTGGAGGCATCGTCCGTTGTGACCGTGTAGCCCAGGGTATCGTGGATGCCTATAAAAACTTAGGCGATGCCATCAATGTGCCCATCATCGTACGCCTGCAAGGGACCAACGCCGACCTGGCCAAGGAACTGATCGATAATTCCGGGCTCAACGTACTTTCGGCCACAGCCTTTGAAGAAGCGGCCCAAAAAGTACAGGAAGTTTTAGGATAACTGACAGATAGACAGTATTTTTTCCTTTTTTAATGACAGTATGGCACTAAACGGGTGATGGTATTGTGTTTGCAATGAGGTAGGTATAAACCTTTAAATTGTTAAAAAATGAAACTAATTAACACAACAACCCCCTGGTTTCCTACCATAGTCGATGAATTGTTTAATACCGGATGGGCACCTCGTCCTGCTGTAAAAACAGGAACGCTTCCCGCGGTCAATATTCTGGAAGAAGACAAAGCGTTTGAATTGCAGTTTGCCGTACCCGGAAAAAACAAAAACGATTTTACCCTCGATATTGAAGAGGGCGTATTGACCGTCGGTTTGCAAACCAGCGAACAAGACGAAACGCTGAACCAACGTTTTACCCGTCGGGAGTTTGCTTACGAAGCCTTTCAGCGCACCTTTACCTTGCCCGAGAGTGTCGATGCCCAAAAAATCGATGCCCACTATACGGATGGCGTGTTGTATGTGCGCTTTCCCAAGCTTAAGGAGGCTTTGCCGGAGCCCAAAAAACGCATCAGCATCAAATAATACTTTAGCGTAATTCCTATAAAGTATTTGTTTTGTGAAAAAGACGCCTTTGGGCGTCTTTTTTTTAGGCTTTAATTTGGGTTTTTAGCTCAGCGATGGTATCGCGGTAGTGGGCCGCCTGGATAAAATCGAGTTCTTTGGCGGCTTTTTCCATGGCCTTGCGCAATTCCCGAATTTCTTTTTCCAATTCTTCCTGGGTTTTGTAGCGGTTTTCGGCCTCAGCGGCTTTGCGAATTTCACGTTCTTGGACATAGGTCTGTACCGAATTTTTGGCCAGGGCGTTGTCCAATGATTTGTTTAGGGCCGTGGGGATGAGGTTGTTTGCCTGGTTATAGGCGGTTTGTTTTTCCCGGCGATAATTGGTTTCGTCGATGGTTTTTTGCATGCTTTGGGTGATGGTGTCGGCATACATAATGGCTTTACCGTTTACGTTACGTGCAGCCCGGCCTACGGTTTGGGTCAAAGAGCGGTTGCTCCGCAAAAAACCCTCTTTGTCGGCGTCCAAAATCGCGACCAGTGACACCTCCGGCAGGTCAAGTCCCTCCCGTAGGAGATTGACCCCCACCAATACGTCAAAAAGCCCCTTGCGGAGGTCTTGCATGATTTCTACCCGTTCTAGGGTATCGACATCACTGTGGATATAGCGACAACGAATCTGTACCCGGGTGAGGTATTTGGTCAGTTCTTCGGCCATGCGTTTGGTCAGGGTGGTGACAAGGCTACGTTCGTCTTTTTCGACCCGTTGCTGAATTTCTTCGATCAGGTCATCAATTTGGTTTAGGCTGGGGCGCACCTCAATGATGGGATCCAACAAACCTGTGGGCCGGATGATTTGCTCGACAAAAAGCCCTTCGGTTTGTTGCAATTCATAATCAGCCGGGGTGGCACTGACATAGAGCACTTGGTTTTGCAAGGCTTCAAATTCTTCAAATTTTAGCGGACGGTTGTCCATGGCTGCGGGCAGTCGAAAACCGTATTCGACCAGGTTTTCTTTTCGGCTGCGGTCCCCCCCATACATGGCGTGAACCTGGGAGAGGGTTACGTGACTTTCGTCCACAACCATCAAATAATCGTTGGGAAAATAGTCCAACAAACAAAAGGGGCGGGTTCCCGGAGCACGTCCGTCCAGGTAGCGCGAATAGTTTTCGATACCCGAACAATAGCCCAACTCGCGAATCATTTCCAGGTCAAACTCCGTGCGTTCTTCGAGTCGCTTGGCCTCCAAGGGCTTGCCGATTTCTTTAAAATAGTCCACCTGTTTCACCAGGTCGTCCTGAATCTGGATAATTGCCTGCTGGAGCAGTTCGGGTGAAGTGACAAAGATATTGGCGGGAAACAGCCGTAGGCGTTTGTATTGGTCGATGATGACATTGCTTATGGGGTCAAAGGCTTCGATCAATTCGATTTCATCCCCAAAAAAATGAATTTTATAGGCAATGTCAGCATAGCCGGGATAGACCGAGACTACATCGCCTTGCACCTTAAAGTTTCCCCGGTTAAACTCGCCCGTTGTCCGTGAATAGAGACTTTGGACCAATCGGTGTAAAAGTTGGGTACGGGACAGCACTTGATCGCACTCTAGAGTGATGACGTTTTTTTGAAACTCACTGGGGTTGCCAATTCCGTAGAGGCAAGAAACCGAAGCGACGACCAATACATCCCGCCGGCCTGAGAGTAGGGAGGAGGTGGTGCTGAGCCTTAGTTTTTCGATTTCTTCATTGATTGATAGGTCTTTTTCGATATAGGTTCCCGTGACCGGGATATAGGCTTCTGGCTGGTAGTAGTCGTAGTAGGAGACAAAATACTCCACGGCATTGTTGGGAAAAAACTGCTTAAACTCCGAATACAATTGTGCCGCTAGGGTCTTGTTATGGGCCAAAACCAATGTGGGACGGTGTAAGTCAGCGACTACATTGGCCACGGTAAAGGTTTTCCCCGAACCCGTTACCCCCTGCAGGGTGACATAGGGGTCGCCTGCGCCAAACTGACTGACGATCTGCCGAATGGCTTCCGGTTGGTCTCCGGTAGGACGAAAAGGGGATTCAAGGGTAAACTGCATGCCGAAACTTCAAACAGTAAAGGTACGGTTTTTTGGAGCCATTCAAGACGGCTATAAATCCCGTTTACGTAAAAGCCGATAGGTAGCCCATAAGAAAATAAACGACCACACCAAGACTACTGCTGCACTGAGCAAGTCAAACCCGTAGTACTTGTCAAAAGTTTCACCCACCTGTTGGGCGATGTTTTGGACACCCGACAAGCGGGTAAAGGGTTCTTTGATCAGGTTACTCATCGCATTGAGCGGAAAAAAGGAGAACACTTGTTGGGCGCTTAAACCCGGCACCCAATCAGAAAGTTTCCACTCCATGATTCCATAGGCTATGCCCTCGACCATTTGCCAAACAATCAAAAAGCCCAGGGCAAAGGCCGCTCGTTTGATCCACATGCCCAAAAACAAACAAAAGCTAAAAAACCCAAATAGTTTGATGGCATAGGCCAAGAGGTATTCCAGGTCTGAAAAAATAATTCCCGCTTCGGTATAGTCCGAAAAAAGCAGACCCAAGACCAAGGAAGTCAAAAAAGTAAACAGGGTCGATGCGAGGATAAAAGCGAGCATGGTATAGACTTTGGAGAGCAATACTTCTTTTTTGCTCAGTCCGTCAATCAGGTTTTGTTTTAGGGTTTTGTAGCTGTATTCACTGGCGGCCATCGATACGATGATGATGGCAAAAAAGACTTTCATATACCCGATGATATAGGTGTTGAAATGCCAGATATAGGGGAAGTTAAAAATACCTTGTTCAGCCAGGTGAAATTTGATGGGGCCAATTTCAACTTTTATGGCGGCCAAAAAAGCGATAAAGGTGATGAGTAAAAAATAACAGGCAATCAGTATGCGTGATACGGTATTGTGGTAGAGTTTGGTCCACTCGATTTTTAAAAGACGGATCATGGTTGTTGGGGTCGGTTAGTGAGTTCTAAAAATTGTTCTTCCAGGGTTTTCTTTTTGTAATTCAGGGTACTGAGGAAGATTTTTTGTGCAGCGAGTTTTTGGTTTAGAGACTCCGGCGCTAGGGGTTTTTTGGGGTAGGCCAGAATCTTTCCGTTTTGGGTCTTTAGGGTATCAAACAGAGCCAGTTTTTCGAGGGCGGTTTGCAGGGCGGACAGTTGCGGTGCTTGGAGTTCAAAATAGCCGTGGCTGTGGGTGAGTTGATCAACCGGACCCTCGTAGTGTTTGACCCCATTTTTAAGGACAATCACATGGGAGCAGACTTTTTCGACTTCGTCCAGCAGGTGGGAAGCGAGTAAAACGGTGGTGCCTTGGGCGGCGATTTTGGCAATCAGTTCGCGAATTTGATGGATACCCTTGGGGTCGAGTCCATTGGTGGGTTCGTCCAGGATGAGCAATTCCGGATCGCTAACCAGGGCCGAGGCAATGGCCAGGCGTTGTTTCATGCCCAGTGAATAGGTGCTGAATTTACTGTCTCTACGGTCCCAGAGTTCGACCAATTTTAATTTTTCCTCTACTTTTTCATAGGGGCATTGTTTGATGGTGCAGACCAATTTAAGGTTTTGCATGGCCGTCATATAGGGGTAAAAGTTGGGCCGCTCGATGATGGCGCCAATTTGTTTAAGGGTCTGGTGCACGGTCAGGCTACCGCCAAACCATTGAAAATGGCCTCCCGTGGGGTTAATCACATTGAGCACCATGCCCAGGGTGGTGGATTTGCCGCTGCCGTTGGGGCCCAAAAGCCCATAGACATGGCCTTTTTCGATGCGGATAGAAAGTTGATCGACTGCGCGAATTTTTCCGTAGGTTTTGCTGAGATTGTGCAGTTCGAGTAGGGTGTTCATTTTGTGTGTGGGTTGGAGGATTTAGGTCTATAGTGTAAACTTGCTAAAAAGGTACTAAATTTGAGAGAATTAAAGCGATGGATAAGCTAATCTCTAAAAAAAAGCCTTTTTTCCCGTTAAATGATGGGATGGTCGACTACCTAAAATACTACAACCGTTGGGTAGATTCACCCATTAGCTATTCGGATTTACTGCGGTTTTCGGGTTCGGTGGTGGTCTATAACGATCAAGACGAGGACACTTTGTGGGTTCGGACTTTTTATACCGATTCAGAGCGGGAGCATATAGATCATAACCTCAAAAAAATCTATAACCTCTTGCACTCAGACGGAAACGAGTCGTCTTTGCCCTATCTCAATGTCGATGCAATCGACTATTGCACCTTTGGAAACTCAAAGCCCTTTCGGATAAAAATCAGAAATATACTCAACGATAATTTTACGTATTTCTATGTCAAAAAAACCGACGCTTCACGGGTTTGTGGATTGGAATTCGAGCATATGTTATCGCCCTATAACCTCAATTTTTTTGTCAACACTGAAACCCTGATCGAAGAGCATATAGCGGGAATCCCCGGAGATGATTTTATCAAAAACAATTTAAAAAATTGTTCACCGGCCGAGCAAGCCCAAATCGCCAAAGAATACGTTAAGTTTAATGAACGGAGTATGATACGGTTGTTGGGCGATATGCGGGCCTATAATTATGTCATAGTGCCGACCCATGATTTTGATCAGGTGATTTATAAGATTCGAGCGATTGACTTTGATCAGCAGTCGTTTGAGGGCAAGCTATCAGTGTACCGCCCCCAGTTTTTTAAAGAAAATTTCCCCATCATGGAATTGGTACGTCAGCGCCTTAACCACGATTCTATTGTGCAGTATAAAATTGAAGAGCGCTCGATTGTTGCCAAGCGTTTAATAAGTTTTGAACGTCGGGTAGCCAAGTTGGTAAAACATATGAAAACGACTCCCTTGACGCTGCCCGAAAATTTGGCTACCCTTAAACAGGAAATTTACAATTTCACCAAAGACCCGGTATTTCAGCAATGTGCAAATATGGGCGATGTGATGGAAGCGGCCTTTGCCTATGTCAAAAGCAATTACGAAAACGTAAGCCTTAACAAGTTGTTTTAGTAATAACTGCTATCGTCGAAGTCTTCGTTGTAGTAGTCTTCTTCGTCCTCGTCTTCATCGTCATTGTCAAAGTCAAAATCTTCGAGCTTGTCCGCGTCTTGGTCAGCTTCAAACTGTTTGTCGGGAGCCTCTTCGGGAACTTCGCCCTGGGCAAAAACAAGGTTGGGGTACGTTGCCCCGGGCAGGGGTTCGGCCATCTCCATGAGTTCGACAAAAAAGGTCCACAGGGCCAGGAAATCATAGACATAGATAAGGCGATGTTGGTCGGCCGAAAATACCTCTTGTAAGGGCATATCCGCCTTGGGTGTTTCGCTTTCGCCATAATCGACCAGGGGCATTTCTTCACCCTGTTCCCAGTCGGCGTTAGAGGCATAAAAGGAGGCCATTTCGTTTCCGGCAAATCCAAAGGCCTGGGTAATGGCATCGTGCAGTTCTTCGAGGGTAGCTGAGGCGTTGATTTCGAGGTCTCTAATGACGTCTTCCTTGACGTCTAAAATGACACGGATTCTAAATATCATGGTTGTTTTTTTCTAGCGTAGCAAAGCAATAAAAAATAAAATTGTGCCCCAAATAAAAGTGCAGATAAAACCAAATGTAAGGGCTGTGACCCCCAAGGGAAATCGATATAATACATGGCGATACCGGTCAGGATATTCGCCAAAATAAGGCCGAGTATATTTTTAAAAGTGGTGGTCAGTAGTTGTGCTTTGCGCAGCAGATATGCCATATAGAGATGTAGTCCTAAGACAAGGATTGAAAAACTACGGTGGATATAAAATTTCAGTGGGGCTGTTAAGAGCCAATTTTCGGGATTTGAGGCCGCTTGATGCATCTGTAAATCGACAAACTGCCGGACTTGGGTGCCGAGTGCGATTTGTACTAAGGTCAGTACCAATGCGGCAAGTGCCAATTTCGACATTGATTTTGGAAAAACCGGACCATCATTGGGTTTGTTTTGATGATATAAGAGCACCAGTAGGGCGACCAGCATCAAGGCCATGGCCATGTGCAGGGTAATTTTTAGGGGCAAGAGGTTGGAGTCCACCACGGTTTTGCCCAACCAGGCCTGGAAGGCCATCCCAAAGAGAATTAGGGTAGACCACAAGCGGTTAAGGGGTTTTATTTTTCGTTGAAAAAGGGTAAAAACAAATAGGATAAGCGTCCCCAAACCCGCCAATGCGCCCAGCAAACGGTTGATAAACTCAATCCATGTGTGCACCGGGTTGAATAGGGCGTAGTCGTGTTTGGTATAGGGAGCCCAATTGTTTGGGTTATAGCTCGGGCCACTGGTAAAGTCACTAAGCGCGACTCTAAGAGATTCATCCACGATGATGACTTCGTTTTTGTGATAGGAGTGTTGGGGGTACCAATCCAGTTGGCTTCGCTCGGTTGGGGGTATCAAATAGCCAAAGCATTTGGGCCAATCGGGACAGCCCATTCCGCTGCCTGTCATTCGGACAATCGCCCCTGCGGCGATGACCAGGTATACTAGGATAAGGTTGATTTTGATGAGTTGGATAAATTTATTTTTCATGGGATTTAAGGCCTAAATTTTTTCCTTCTTCGATCATTTTGTTCCACGCGGCTTCTTTTTCGTTGGGGATTTCACCTTCTAAAATGGCTTCTTTGATGGCTTCTTTAATCAGTCCCACCGGTCTTGAGGGACCAATATTGTAGTGTTTCATGATCATTTCCCCGCTGATGGGCGGCTGAAAATTTCGGATGGCATCGCGTGCTTCAACGGCTTCCATTTTT
>Ga0181565_10000179_pt1 | contig 43544 bp, 40 predicted proteins | sample 101ome_16_FD_129661 | JGI IMG/M metagenome (GOLD analysis project Ga0181565, IMG submission 129661) | Coastal salt marsh microbial communities from the Groves Creek Marsh, Skidaway Island, Georgia - 101401AT metaG (megahit assembly) | ecosystem: Environmental > Aquatic > Marine > Intertidal... | reverse complement strand
TACGCAGATTACGGCGATGCCCTCTGTGTGAACACGTGGACGTTGAATTTGGACGTGCTCGAAAATCCGGAAATCAACTTTGCCACCACCTCGGTCCCAAGCAGCATATGCGAGGGGAGCACCGTGAATGTCAGTGGAGGATGGGTCCCAGGAACGGGGCAAGGTGCGCCGACGCGCTCCTGGTCCAACGCAGACACGCCTGGAACGTTCAACCTTGTCTCGAGTCCGAACGGCGCTTCGGCAAACGTTTCGTTGACCGGCGCAACACCCATTCCCGACACGGGGTCCTTGACCTTCACGATCGAGGACGTTGAGGGGTGCATGGCCGAGGAAACGTTTGTCTTGACCATCATCGAATTGCCGGTGATTGGGGAATTGTCCGTTGTGCCCGACTTCAACTGCGCGGAGGAAGCCTTTGATGTCAGCGTGTCGGGAGTCACTGTCGACGACGGCTTGGACCCACTGAATGTCACGTACGATTGGAGCGGTACGCTCGGCGTGCAGGGCAGTTCTGTGACCGTGACTGGATCCGGCAACGTTGTTTCCATGCTTCCTGAAATGCCCGAGGTTGCCTTTCAGGATTTCGTGGCTCCGGAGCAACTTGAGGTGACGCTCGAGGCGTCAATTTCCGGTTGCACGAACACGGCTACCTGGACAGACGTGGTGGACATCTATCCGTTGCCAGACCGGTCTGCAGACAACGTCAACGTGTGCGCGAACCAAGATTGGGAGGCCACCGTAACGGGATGCGAAGTCCTCACGGTGTACGGCTCAGGTGGCTTGCCTGACATCACCTGGACTGCCGCAGACCCTGGAACAGGCATGAACGTGGTGTTGACCCAGGATTACATGAACGCGCCGAGCGGCGTTGGTCAAAACGTAAACCAAACCACGTTTGATTTTTATGCGGGAGTGACCTACGCGGACGTCGACTTGACCTGCTTCAACGAACGGCCGTTCGTGCTCACCGTTCGTGCTGCCCCCAATTTCAGTGTAACGGGAGACGACACCAGCGGACCTGCGGGGGATTTGGTGATGTGCGAAGGCGAGGACATGGTCTTGAATTCATTCTTCAACCAAGGAGGTGCTTCCGAAGCCTTTTCTTGGGCTCAATACGTTCCCGACGGAGCCGGTGGGTTCAACCTCACCCCGTTGTCATGGAGCACCGAAGAAGCCTTCTTTGTGGACGAAATGGCCGCAGCCCCCTTCGATGAACCAACGGTCATAGAAGGATTGGCCTACATCACGTACACCTACAACACAGCGCCGGGATTTGAATGCGTTGTGGAGGAACCGTGGAGTTTCCAGGTCCTTCCTACCCCTGAGGTGGAATTCACCGTTCTGGATTTGCACACGTGCAGTGGAGAAGACGCCACGGTCCAAGTGGCCTTGACGGCAGGCGCGACTTCGCTGAACGGCACCGCCACGGAGTGGGATTGGGATTGGGACGTCAGCACCTTCAACAACGTCATTCACACGACTGACCCGTTCGACGAAGTGCAGATTCCTGCGCTCTATCAAAACAGCTTGACGGGCATGTTTGAACAGGACATGTCTGTTGTGGTGACCGACAGTTACGGGTGCATTTCGCTTCCAAGCGAAGCAAGCTTTGTGGCACTCGAGAGCCCTGTTGTGGGCCTCGAGCGCCCACTTGTTTGTGCGGACGACACCCTCGAAATCTTGGCGACAGGAGCGGACGTGTACACCTGGAGCGTGGACCTGACCGCTTTGGACGGTGACGTGACTGACGCGGTGTATTTCCCCAACTACGTGCCCACAGGGGACTCCCTCCAAACCCTTTCCCTCTTCACGCCAGTTCACGGCGTCTCTTACGAAGTAACCGGTTCCTTGGTGTACCCCCTCGAAACCGGCGAGACGTTGACGTGCGAGGACAACGCAAACGTCGTTTCCGTGGTTTACGATGTGCCTGTTCTGGACATCAACTTCACCTCCGACCCAGCGCCCTACTGCGACGGAGACGTGATGACGTTCGAGGACGTGAACACGGGAAGCAACCCAGGAAACACGGCTTACGATTATTGGACTTCCGGGGGGGTCGAATTGAACGGCGAGCCAAGCCCGTCCATGTCCTTCACCCTGTTCGCGGAGGCGACCACGTTTGAGGTGACGAAGGTGGTGGGCTACCCTGCACAAGGAAGCTTCACGTATTGCAGCACGTTTGGGACCCAAACCTTCGACGTCGTCGCCAACCCCGTCATATCGCTTGACGGAAGCGCCGGGATTTGCCAAGACGGCGAAGGCACGGTCGTGTGTGAAATCAGCGATGAGAACCCCGATTGGGACTACAGCGTGACGTGGACGGGATCGTCCAACGTCGACGCCGACGCCAACCCCAACGACCCGTTCGAATTGACGGTCTCGTCCGCCGACGGGGTTACCCCTTCCCCCTCCGAACCGCTCTCCTTCACCGCCTTTGTGACGGACGAAAACGGCTGCGTCTCTGAGCAGGAATCGTACGACATGGAGGTGTTGGCCACGCCGATTTTGGAAATCACCGACCCGCTCCTCGAAGACCACTGCTCTCCGGCTCAGGACTGCATGCAAGTGGCACTTTTAAACGAGGACCTGGATGTCAATTTGGGCGTGCTTTACTTCTGGGACAACCAACCCGGGAGCACCACGAACAGCCACTGCGTCAACTACGTCAATCCGACGCCTTGCCCGTTTTTGGATTCCATGAACGTCACCGTTCGTTTTGCGCATGTTTTGGCGGGTGGGGAGACCGTGTTCTGCTTGAATTCGACGGTGGACAGCACGGTGGTGAACCCCACTCCTTCACCGCAATTTTCCTTGACAGCACCTCAAGCCTGCCTCGACACGGCTGGAGGGAATTGCGTGCCGTTTGAGCACGACACCACGGCCTACGACGTGTGTTTCGACGACAGCCTCTCCTACGAGTGGTTTGTCACTCCTCTTGGGGAGTTGATTCAAAACGACCTCAACCTCGAAGCAATGAACACGCCGTTTCCGACTGTGTGTTTGGACACCGCAGGTGTCGTGAACTTGGTGCTTGAAATCACCAACCAATACGGTTGTTCCCAAACCACGGCCAACGTCCCCTACACCGTACGCGGTTTGCCCGTCCCCGAGTTGACCTTTGCCCAGACCTCCATTTGCTTGCCTACCACAGTAGAAGTGCTGAACTCGTCCTCAGGAGCCTCGGACTTCACCATGTCCATTCCCGGTTACCCGACGTACGAGAACTTCTTGTCCCCGCTCGTCCTTGAAGTGGAATACCCCGGGTATTACAACGCGGAATTCTCGGTGTCCAACACCCACACCATCGGAAGCCACCAAATCACGTGCACCGTGGAAACCGAATACATCAAAGCCTTCGAAGGACGCACGCCGCCGGTGGCGGAATTCGCGGTGCTTCCCGACACCTTGATCGAGTTCGTCAATCCGGTGGTGGAGTTTGTCAACCTCTCCGAAGGCCAAATCGACAACATTTGGTCTTTCGGGAACGGCGAAGGCTCAAGCGAACTCGACCCTGAAGTGGAATACGAAGCAGCCGGCATGTACAACGCCCAACTGCTTGTGGTGAACGAGTTCGGCTGCACGGACGTCTTCTCGCAAGAGATTGAAGTCTACACGGACCTGTACGTGTACGTCCCGACCTCGTTCACGCCCAACAACGACGGCTTGAACGACGCATGGCAACCATCCGTCATTGGCCAAGACAACATTGCCAAGTACGACTGCTGGGTCTTCAACCGCACCGGCCACAATGTTTTTCACTCCACCGACCCGAACGAACCGTGGATCGGTGGCAACGAATTGTCAGGCGGAGGTGAACACTACTCGGGTGGGGCGGAGACGTTTGTCTGGCGCATTGCAATCAAGAAAAAAGACGGCGAAGGTGCCAAAGTGTACGAAGGTCACGTGACCATGGTGCGATGACCACAAGGGGAGTGAATCCAAAGGTCCTTTGCCTGTTTCTGTTTGCCTGCGCGGTCCTCGACACGTGGGGTCAAGCGCTCTCCACGCCCTTGCCCACGGCCGAGGAAAACCGTTTGCGCAGTCCAGTCGTTGGCGATGTCGACTCGGTGTACCACAAGCACGAAACGCTGATCAACGTCCAATTCAGTCAAGTTCAGTTGAGCCAGTGGGCCGCGGGAGGCCAAAGCTCGGCGAGTTTGATCGCCAAGCTCGATCAGTTTTGGGAATACGACGGCAGAAATTTTGGGTGGGACACGGAGTTGCACGGGGCGTTTGGGTTGCTGCACCGTCCGGACGAAGGCGTCATTCTAAAAACGGACGACCGCATCGAACTGGCCTCCAAGTTGGGTTACCGCTTGAAGGACAAAGGGTCGTTGACCGCCTTGGGCAGTTTCCGCACCCAAATCGCTCCCGGTTTCGCAGCCGTGAACGGCGTGCCCGACCCAGATCAAATCACTTCCCGTTTCATGGCTCCGGGTTACTTGGTCGTGGCGTTGGGACTCGACATGAAACCCACTCCCACCACAACCATCTTTCTTGCTCCCTTCACCTCCAAGTCAACCTACGTGCTCGACGAGGCTCTGTCCGCCTTGGGGAGCTTTGGGGTGTTGCCCGGCGAACGCGCTCGCCACGAAGTTGGGGGATACATTCGGTTGGGGTTGAAAGAACAGGTCACCGAAAACGTCACGTACGCCGTGCGTTTGGACCTGTTTAGCAATTACCTCGAAGAGCCGGAAGCGGTGGACGTGTTCTCCGACCACGTCTTGACTTTGAAAGTCAACGACTGGTTGTCGACCACCCTGGGTTTGACGTTGATTTACGACAAAGACGTGGAACTGACTTTGCGTGAACCGGACCCGGACGTCCCCGGCGACGAAGGCGAAGTAGGTCCCGGTGTCCAGCTAAAACAAATTCTTGCGGTAGGTTTGTCGTTGAAATTTTCAGATTCATGAAAGCATTTGTGTTTCCGGGTCAAGGTGCTCAGTTCCCCGGCATGGGAAAAGACCTGTTCGACTCTTCCGAATTGGCGAGACAACGCTTCACGGAAGCGAACCAAGTTTTGGGCTTCGACATTGCCTCCATCATGTTTGACGGAACAGATGAAGAGCTGAAACAAACCGCCGTCACGCAGCCTGCCATTTTTCTTCACTCGGTCATTCTCGCGGAATGCCTCGGTGACGCCTTTCAACCGGACATGGTTGCCGGCCACAGCTTGGGGGAGTTCAGTGCCTTGGTGGCTGCCGGTGCCTTGAGTTTTACCGAAGGGCTGACGTTGGTCAGTGCACGCGCCAACGCCATGCAAAAAGCGTGCGAATTGCAGCCGTCCACCATGGCTGCTGTGCTTGGTTTGGAAAACGATGTCGTGGAAAAAATCTGCGAAAACACGCCTGGTGTGGTGGTGGCCGCCAACTACAACTGCCCGGGCCAGCTGGTCATCTCCGGTGACGTGCCTGCGGTTGAGGCGGCCTGTGCAGCTCTTTCAGAAGCTGGAGCACGAAGGGCCCTGATGTTGCCTGTTGGTGGTGCGTTTCACAGCCCCTTGATGGAGCCCGCCCGTGAAGAATTGGCGGCGGCGATTGACCATGCAGACATTCAAGCCCCTCGCTGTGCGATCTACCAAAACGTCAGTGCAGCGCCAACCACCGACCCTGCAATCATTCGCGAACAACTCGTGGCACAGCTGACCGCTCCGGTGCGTTGGACGCAAACGATGGAGGCCATGATTGCGGACGGCGCAACTGAAGTCACCGAAGTGGGACCTGGAAAGGTGTTGCAAGGGCTGTTTAAGAAAGTGGACCGAGCCTTCCCAACCGTCTCTGCAGGATTGGAACCCGCATAACGGAACAACGGAAAGCCAGGCTCTGAGAACCGCAGTGCCTCGAGGCACATTGAAAAAGGCCACCTTCGCAGGTGGCCTTTTTCGTTGTGAATCGAAGTGGAGGGGGGAAACTTAAGACGCTTCTTCTCCCACTTGAGTTGCGTAGGCAAAGAGGTTGGTCACTTCGTGCTCGGCCGCGTGAAGTGCCTCCCGAAGCGCTCGATTCTCCGAGCGGAGGTCGTCGTTGCGTTGTTGCGTTCGTGCAAGTTCCGCCTTGAGGCGAAGAAACTCACCCATCACTGCCTTGCGCTCTGCCAAGGCTTCGTGAAGCTGTTTTTCAAGCAAGATTTCCATGTCCTGAAAGATAGCGCGAAGAGGTCGCAGTGGCCGGAAGAGTTGTTGGAGTTATCAACCGGCGAACCTGCCCTTTTTGTGAACGCGCCGCCAAGCCCACAAAAAGACAAATCCGGCAACTCCAAACCCCGCACAGCCGCCGTACAACGACAACAGCACTTCTGGATTGGCTGCGTACAAGGTGCCGGAACCGAATGCCCCCAAGCCGATGCCCACTTCCAACGCCATCAGCATGGTGCCTAAGGCCGTCGCCGCCTTTCCTTCCGGAGCCAAGTCCACCGTCCAAGCAAAAATGGTCGGCATGTTGATTCCAACAGAAAGGCCGTACACCACCCCAGCAGCAATCAACATGGGGACTGTGGTCGCAATTGAAAACAGGGCCATCCCGACCGCCAACAACAAGGCGCCTGCCATCATCAATTCAACGCGACCGTGTTTGTCAGAAGCCTTCCCTGCCACCAAGCGCGTGGCAACGGAAGCCACAACAACCACCGTGTTGAACGACCCTTTGTACAGAAAACCAAGGCCCTCCACCAAGTCGGGCGTCACCGTCAAAAAGGTGCCAAACGCCATCGCCACAGGCAACAAAAAAAACGAAGCCGGCCACGCCGCGCGCTCGATCACCCCGCCGCCAAAAACATTGAGGTCCCCCCACTGGACCTTTCGGGCATTGGGCAACGTCTCGGGCAACTGCCACGTCACGATGTACGCCGCCAACCCCAAGACACTGCTGGCGAGAAACATCGCGTCGTACCCCCACTCCACCGCCAACCAGCTTCCAAGGGCGGGCCCCAAGGCCATGCCCGCGTTGCCGGCCACGCCGAGGTAGCCCAACGCCTCTCCGCGTCGCTCCGTCGGAACGATGTCCGTCAAAAAAGCGCTCGTGCCCGTTGGCCGGAACCCGGTGGACATGCCGTGAAGCAGCCGAACCACCAAGAATCCCGTCACCGCCATGGCCACGCTTTCCAACCTCGCTACGCCGATGTACGCGAATCCGGCCAACGTGGTCACCGCCGTCCCAAACAACATCACGGGCTTTCTGCCCGCGAGGTCAGCCAACCGCCCTGAAACAAACCGACTTGCAAACGCCCCCACGGTGAAAAGCGCAACAATCCACCCGATCAAATGCCCCGCTCCCATCCCGTCCAAATACCCCGGCAACTCCGGAAGGAGCATGCCAAAGCTTGCCATGAACAGGATTGTCCCGGAGCAGAGCAACCAAAATGTAGGGGTGAACAGCGTCGGTTTCAAGACCGCGAAGGTAGGCCGCCTTGTCCTACCTTTTGGGTGTGGCAAGGCAGTATCCAATCAAAGTGCTCGTGGCGTGGGGCGAGGCCATTTCAGGCAACAAAGAACTCCGCGATTGGCTGATGGGAAACGGCTACCCTGAGCTTGGGTTGTTCGTTCACGCCATGCACAACCAAGCCACGGCCCGTGAATGGTTGCTGAACGAAGGCTTTCCTGAATTGATGGCGTTGTGCGGAGGTGCCGAAGGAGATGCCCGGGCCGTGCAGTGGCTTCGAAATCACGACCACCCCGTTCTGGCAACGATGGCACAGGCTGCCGACAACGACGACGACGCAATGCGCGAACTGCTGGAAGCAAACGAGCGGATTTGGGCTACCCTCGCTTTGAAGATCCGGTCGGTCAAAAACGGCATCGAAGAACGGCACAACGATTGGCACAGCTTCAACAAGGACTGAGCGGTTCTTTCTCGGTGCGGATTACTCGCCTTGGGGCGTCATGAACGTCAACTGACACAGCGCATCGTCCCCGAGCCAGGTGTTGGCCACGTCGAGCAAATCGCGGGAGGTCAGTGCCTCGATGGCCGCCACCAGCGAGGCGAGAGTTTCCACGCGGTCGTACATCAAGTACGTCTTGGCCAAGCCCGAAAGCACCGTGGCTCCGTGTTCGTGGCCGAGTGCGATTTGGCCCAGGAGTTGCTGCTTGGCGTCGTGCAGCTGACGCGTTCCGAGCGCCTTGGTGCGCATGTTGACCAATTCTTTGCGCACCAAGCGCTCGACCTTCCCGTGAAAACGCGCGTCAGTGCCGAAGTACACGTTGAACACGCCCGCGTCCTGGTAGACGACGTGGTTGGCCTCGATGTGGTACGCCATCCCGTGTTTCTCGCGAATGTTCAGGTTCAGGCGGCAATTCATGGCGGGTCCACCGAGGATGTTGGCCACCACCGTCATCGCCAGCTTGTCCTTGGAATTGCCCCCCGGCGCCGCCGCTCCCGTGAGGTGATGCACTTGATGAATCCCCTTGGATTGCGCCGCCGAAAAGGGTGCACGGGAGACCGGTGCCACACGTTCCGGCAACTTGCCTGAAGAGGGCTGAGCGCCTGGAGTGGGCTCCCAAAAATGACGCTCTGCCCACCCCAACACGCTCTCCCACGAAACCGCACCGACCACGCCAAGCACCATGTTTTCAGGACGGTAATGGCGTGCCACGTAGCCTTGGACTTGCTGCCTCGTCAGCGATTTCACACTCTCGGAAGTACCTAGGATGGGCAGCGCCAAGGGGTGGCCCTCAAACAACATGGACTCAAACTCCTCAAAAATCACGTCGCCCGGCTGGTCTTGAACGCCTGCGATCTCGTCCAAAATCACGTCGCGTTCCTTGCTCAACTCCCCTTCGGGAAAGATGCTTTCAAACGCAATGTCCGCAAGCAATTCAAGGGCGCGTTCCGTGTCCTTCGCGCGCTGCGACGACGTGATCCACGTGTCCTCCTTGGTGGTGTAGGCGTTGATTTCCCCCCCCACCGATTCCATGCGGTTCAAAATGTGGTACGCCTTGCGCTTTCGAGTGCCCTTGAAAAGGACGTGTTCGATGAAATGGGCCAAACCCGCTTCCCCCTCCCCTTCGTCCCGCGTCCCCGCGTTGATCACCAACGCGCAATGCGTCACCTCACGAGGCATCCAGGAATGGATGATTCGGAGTCCGTTGGGCAAAACGTGCGTTTGAAATTCAGGGTTCACGCGAAGAGATTCAGAATGCAAAGGTCGGATGAATTTGGGCTCACCCACACGGCCGTCGGGTGACGCCAATCACACCCAAAACGCCATGAAACTCACCATGACGGCACCCGCCAAGCCCATGGCCATCAACGTGTAAGGCAAAATGTCACGAGCAGACAGGCCGGTGATGCCCAAGAGCGGGAGCGCCCAAAACGGCTGCAGCATGTTGGTCAACTCGTCCCCAAACGCCATGGCCATGATGCCCCGTTCAAGCGGCACCCCCAAGGCATGACATGCTTCGAGGACCAGCGGTCCCTGTACGGCCCACTGACCTCCTCCACTTGGCACAAAGACGTTGAGCACGCCCGAAGACACGAACAACGCTTCAGGAAGCCAAGCTGCCGAGGTCGCTCCGACCAACGATTCCGCAAGCCACGTTCCCAAGCCCGTTCCGGAGACCATGCCCATGATTCCAAAGTACAGGGGGAATTGCACGAGGATGCCAGAAGCTCCGGAGATCGCCTCGTCCAACGCACTGAGCATGCCACGAACTTGGCCGTGTGCCAACATCGCCGCACCCAAGAGCACCATGTTGATCCAGTCGGGAGTCACGAATGCCAACTTCGTCCAGGGCCCCGATTGAGAGGCCCACATCGCTGCCCCCCCCAAGCACGCCACGCCCAGCGCGTACGCAACACCCCTGCGGCGGTCCAACACATCCGACAACCCCACCACTGGGCCGTCCGAACTTTCAGGCGTCTTAGAACTGGCTTGAGGCACCGTCTCGTGGGGACGGTCAGCAACCCGCCTGCCGAGCCAGCCAAACAACCCCACAACTGCCACCACCACCGTCCACGTCACCGCTTGGCTCCAGCCGCTGAGGGCGGTTTGGCTCAACGTCAAAGCATCCGGCAGCTCAGCTGCCCAAGATGCGTTGGGCACCAACGACGCCAAATGACCCGGCTCGGCCACTTTCAGAGGCGCCGACCCCCCCAAACCTCCATGCCACACGAGCAACCCGGTGTATCCCGCAGCCCCCAAAACGCCTTTCGAAACCCCCGCCAACCCCGATTCTGTTCCTTCTTGCCTCTGACGATTCAACACACCTCGCACCAAGATCGCTCCGGCAATCAGACCAAGGCCCCAATTCAGCCAGCCGAAAACCATGCTCAAGAAAGCCACTTTGGCCGGCGCGTTCTCAGGAGACCGCACCACCCAGTTCACCGCCTTCTCCAATGCCTTCAAGACGGGAGGAGCCAACGCAAGCACGTGGCCCAACACCAGCATGAACATGGCCTGAAAGGCGAAGCGAATCAACCCCGGGTTCCACAACCCTTCCGCCCAGGCACCCAAAACCTCCGCCGGAGAGGCCGACCGCAAGGCGAGCAATCCCGCAAGGCCCGTCAGCAGAACTGCAATTGCAAAGGGACTAGGGAGCCATTTCTGAAATCCAAGGGCGTACGCATTGAGCGCACGCTGAAACGGGGTGTCGTGAAGTTCAGGAGCGGACATGCGCCGCGTTTAGAACGGCAAGTCGTCGTCGTCTGCAGGAGCCGTTGCCGGCATCGGAGGCACGGGAGGCATCGGCGCGGCACTCACGGTGGCAGGCTGACCTGCTTCAGATTCAGCTGAAGCAGCGTCTCCGCGTTCAATGCGCCACGCGTTCAAATCGACGTAATACTGGCCGTTGTATTCCCGACCACGTAGGTCAAACTTCACATTCACCACGTCCCCTTCCGAAAGTTGTCCCAACTGCTCCGACTTTTCCTTGAGCGCCGAAAACTTAATGTCTTGCGGATACTGTTCCATCGTGGTCAAGACGAAATCACGCTTGTAAAATCCACTTGGAAAATCTTGCTGATCAAACAGCTTCTTGAGGGTTCCTTTCACTTCAAATGCCATGAAACGAAGGTAGGTCTCCAAGCCCGTTTTCCCTCGTTATCCGGCGTTGAAAGCAAGGAGGGTTTTCCACGCTTCATCCACCATCCCGTTGTCCAAAAGTTCTGCCGCCCGCCGATGCAACTCCTCTTCAAGACGCACGCCGTCGTCCTCGTGATCCATGAACAACTCTGCAAGCTCCAAAAGCTTGTGCTCGTTGACGTCTGTCTCGTCGGGCATGGTTTCGCAACCTCCCAGCATCGCAAGGTGATTTCCCGTAAGCACGCGGCTGGTCCGGATGTCTTCCGGCAACGCGTCCACGCCCATGCCGAGTACGCCAAGCGGTTTGGGGACGGTGAACAGCGCCTCACCCGAGGCACGAACGTAATGGTCGCCTCCACAACGCCCCACCAAATCGAGCCGGGTCGCGTCCGGCACTCCCGCATCGTTCAGCACGTTGTCACGAAAGTGCATGCGCACGATTTCCGCGAACACAAGCTGCCCCGCCCCTCCTTGTTCGCCCAGCGACTCCACCTTGACCACCTTGCACTCCAATTGCACGGGAGACTCGGCCACGCGTGGCGGCTGAACGACCTCCGAAGGCAACGCGGTCAGCCCGGCTTTCACAAATTCGTCCACACCTTCAGCAAAATCCGTGCTTGTCAACGAGCAGGCATGCACCAACGCGTAATCCACCAAATTGACCACCACCTCCGGAACGACTTGAACGTTGTCCCACGTGTGCTTGGTCGTGGCGTCTCGACCCCGACGCGCCGGCGAAAAGACGACCAACGGCGGGTTGGCTGAAAACACGTTGAAATAGCTGAACGGCGCCAAATTGACGCGTCCCGAGGCATCCACAGTGCTCACGAAGGCAATCGGACGTGGCGAGATTCCGCCCAACAAACAACCGTGAAGTTTCCGTGCATCCAGCTCCTCAGGCCGGTACGTAACGTGGGTGCTCATCCGCCGTTCATTGGGCGTTGTGCGACTCCACGGCGTCGATCGACCCCAACACCTTGTCCTTCAACCCCTCTTTGTACGCCGCGATGCGCTCACGCAAGGCGTCGTCGGAGGCGCCGAGGATTTGGGCTGCCAAAATCCCCGCATTCGTCCCTCCGTCCAAGGCCACGGTCGCGACAGGCACGCCTGAAGGCATTTGCAGGATGCTCAAAACCGAGTCCCATCCGTCGATGCTGTTGCGGCTCTTGATGGGGATGCCAATCACAGGGAGCGGGGTCAACGAAGCGGTCATCCCAGGGAGGTGAGCAGCGCCACCTGCGCCGGCAACGATGACGCCAATGCCACGTGCGGCCGCGCCGCGTGCGTATTCCACCATGCGATCCGGGGTGCGGTGCGCAGAGACCACAGTCATTTCACACGCCACCCCAAGTTCTCGAAGCACCTTTTGGGCGCCTTCCATCACAGGCAGGTCGCTCGCACTCCCCATGATGATGCCGACGGATTTGTTCATGTCGCGAAGATACTGACGCCGCGCCAGCCCTGAGTCGCCGCTCAGCCCTTCCTGTCGTCGATTCGCTTTTTCAGCTCCGACGCAAGCTCGTAATTCTCGGTGGCGATGGCCTCATCCAACCGCCGCTGCAATTCCTCCAACGACTCTTCCTCGGGTGCGGGTGGTGCCGGCACTTCGTCTTGAATGTCGCGCATTTCACCTTCCGTGCCGTCGAGGTCCACGCCTGCGTCGTCCATCACCTGTTGGCTGCAACGGATTGGGCATCCAAATCGAACTGCGATGGCCACAGCGTCGGACGAGCGCGAGTCGATTTGTTCTTCTCGAATGCCGTCCGTCACAGTCAGTTGTGCGTAGAAAATGCCCTCCGACATTTTGTGAATGAGTACCTCCGTCACTTCCATGCCAAACGACGAAAGCGTGTTCTTCATCAAGTCGTGTGTCAAAGGTCGACTCGGACGCATGTTTTCCAACTCGATGGCAATGGACTGCGCCTCTGCCCCGCCAATGACGATGGGGAGTTTGCGCTTGCCCTTGACTTCGCCAAGCACCAGCGCGTAGGCACCCGAAGAAGACCCGCTCAACGCGATGTCCAGGATTTCCAGGTCGATCTTCTTCATGTCAAATTTGTTGTCCGGGATCAGCCCATCGACTTCACCGCTGCCGTCAATTTGGGCAACACTTCGAACGCGTCACCGACGATGCCGTAATCGGCCGCTTTGAAAAACGGGGCTTCCGGATCGGTGTTGATCGCGACGATGACCTTGCTTTGGTTGACGCCTGCGAGGTGTTGGATGGCGCCTGAAATGCCTGCAGCAATGTAGAGGTCGGGGCGGATGGTGATGCCTGTTTGGCCCACGTGCTCGTGGTGAGGGCGCCAGCCCATGTCGCTTACGGGACGGCTGCATGCCGTTGTTGCGCTCAAGGCTTGAGCCAGTTCCTCGACGATGCCCCAGTTCTCGGGGCCTTTCAATCCGCGGCCTGCGGAGACCACGCGCACCGCCTCAGGCAGTGGCACGGCGCCGTCCGCGCTGGAGGGTTCGAAACCCGTGACGTTCAAACGCGCTTCACCCGCAGCGGCCGCGAAGGATTCCACAGCCGCAACCGCTCCGTCGCTCGCCACGCCAAACGCGTTGGGGGTCGTCGTGATCACTTTCGTGGCTGTCTTCACGTCCACGTGCGCCGTGGCCTTGCCACTGAACACGTTGCGCTTCACTGTGCTTCCTTCGAGAAGGCCGGTCACCCCGGGGACCAGTCCGGCGCTTAGGCGCACTGCCACACGTGGGGCAACCGCACGGCCCACGTGATCGTGAGGCGCAACCACCAACTCCGCTCCCGTCGCCTCTGCTGCTGCGGAGACGACCTTGGCGATTTGGCCTTCGTCGTGCAACTCTTCAGACACATGCAAGACTTTGATGGCGCCTGCTGCACCCGCTCCTCCGTCGCCGTTCAACGCTCCAACCATCACCGCCGTGACCGTCGCGCCGCACTGCTTCGCGTAAGACACCGCTTCCAGACCAGCCTTGGTGGCTTGGCCGTTCTTCGTAGGGACAAATGCCAAACAATTCATGTCGTTCAGGTTGGGGGTTAAAGGACTTTCGCTTCTTCGCGCAACAGCCGCACGAGTTCTTCAGGAGTGTCTGCGGAAATCATTTTGCAATCGCCTTTCGCAGGGGGCAGTTCAAACTTGGACACACCCGTGCCTTCGACCGCCTCACCAGGGGTCACCACGTTCAGGGGCTTGGTGCGTGCCGCCATGATGCCGCGCATGTTGGGGATGCGTTGCTCCGCCATTCCCTTGGCCGCACTGACCACCACGGGCAACGTTGCTTCGACGCTCTCCAGACCTCCACTCGCTTCCCGCTTGGCCTTGACCTTGCCCCCGTCGAGGTCGAGCGAGGTGGCCAAGCTGATGAACGAGGCGTCGAGCATCTCCGCCAGCATGCCTCCCACCACAGAACCGTTGTGGTCGATCGTTTCCTTGCCACATAAGACCACGTCGTACCCACCTGCTTTCGCCTGTTCGGCGATCAAACCCGCCACTTGCATGGCATCCGTGGGGCTGGCGTCCACGCGAATGGCATCGTCCGCTCCAATGGCCAACGCTTTGCGTATCACAGGGTCGCAATCGGCCTGGCCCACCGTGACGGTGGTCACGGTGCCGCCGTGCTGCTCCTTCAATTCGAGCGCACGCACCAACGCGTACCATTCATCGTAAGGGTTCACAATGAATTGCACGCCGTTGACGTCAAACTTCGTGTCGCCTTCAGTGAAGGCGATCCGGCTCGTGGTGTCCGGAGCTTTGCTGATGCAAACGAGAAACTTCATGGTCATTGAATGAATCGAGGCTCCAGAGCAACAAATGCGCGCTTTGGAGGGACTGCAAATGTAGGTCAGCACGGGCGATTCGATGCCCCTGAACGGCATCCAATTCCCCCATTTGGACAAGGCATTGCTCTATGAATTACCTTTGCCGCCCAAATCAAGCAGACAAATGCGTGAAGTCACTTTCAGGGAAGCCGTGGCCGAAGCCATGAGCGAAGAAATGCGCCGGGACGAATCTGTCTTCCTCCTCGGAGAAGAAGTTGCAGAGTACAACGGCGCGTACAAAGCCTCCAAGGGCATGTTGGACGAATTTGGACCCGATCGCGTCATCGACACGCCCATCGCGGAACTTGGTTTCAGTGCCATTGCGGTTGGGGCAGCCATGAACGGCCTGCGCCCCATCGTGGAATACATGACGTGGAACTTTGCGGTTTTGGCCTCTGACCAAATCATCAACCACGCCTCCAAAATGCTCCAGATGAGCGGTGGACAATTCCCCGTCCCCATCGTGTTTCGGGGCCCCAACGGCACGGCCGGACAACTGGCGGCCACCCACAGCCAGAGCTACGAAAGCCTCTACGCTTCCATGCCGGGCTTGAAGGTCGTCACGCCATTCACGCCCTACGAGGCAAAGGGCTTGTTGAAGTCGGCCATCCGCGACAACGACCCTGTTCTCGTCATGGAGTCGGAAAAAATGTACGGCGACAAGGGAATGATCCCCGACGGCGAATTTCTCGTGCCCATTGGCAAGGCGAACATCCGCCGGAAAGGCGACGACGTGACGATTGTGTCGTTTGGCAAAATCCTCAAGGACGTCCACAAGGCTGCAGACGAGCTGGCCAAAGAAGGCATTGAGGCAGAAATCATCGATTTGGTCACCATCCGCCCGCTCGACCTCGACACCATTCTGGAAAGCATCAAGAAGACCAACCGTTTGGTCATCGTGGAGGAAAGCTTCCCGGTCGCGTCCATCGCCACGGAAATCACGTACCGTGTTCAGCGGCATGCCTTCGACCACTTGGATGCGCCGATTCGCCGTCTTTGCCAAACCGACACGCCATTCGCATTCTCCACGGCCCTGATTGAAGAAGCACTTCCTCAAGTGAAGGACATCGTGCAAGCCTGCAAAGACGTAGCTTACGTCGCCTAAGAGAAAATTTTCGAAACAACTTTAGATCACTCGGACCGAAGCGCGGTCCCCTAACCAACACCCCATGCAGCAATCTCTGCTCTACCTCGTTCCTGGTTTGGCCATTCTCGGCCTGATCGTCATGGCCATTCAGGCCGCTTGGGTGCGCAAACAAAGCACCGGCGAAGCTCGTATGAGCGAAATCGCACAACACATTCACGAAGGCGCCTTGGCGTTTTTGAGCGCTGAATACCGCATCCTTGCGGTGTTCGTCGTTGTGGCCGGCGCTCTTCTCGGCCTCGTTTCGTCCATGGTGGAAACCACACACTGGTTCATTGTGGTGGCCTTCGTTATCGGCGCCGTGTTCTCTGCGCTGGCAGGCAACATCGGAATGCGCATCGCCACACAAGCCAACGTTCGCACAACCCAAGCCGCTCGTACGAGCTTGAGCGAGGGTCTGAAGGTCTCCTTCACAGGCGGCATGGTGATGGGCCTCGGCGTGGCGGGCCTAGCAGTGTTCGGATTGAGCTCCTTGTTCATCCTCTTGCTCAACTGGATGGGCGGAGGCTCAGAACCCACTTCGGTCGACCAAATGACGGTCATCCTCGAAGCCCTTGCAGGATTCTCACTTGGTGCAGAAAGCATTGCTTTGTTTGCCCGCGTCGGAGGCGGCATTTACACCAAAGCAGCAGACGTCGGAGCCGACCTCGTCGGCAAAGTGGAAGCTGGCATTCCTGAGGACGACCCTCGAAACCCCGCGACCATTGCCGACAACGTCGGTGACAACGTCGGTGACGTGGCTGGCATGGGTGCGGATTTGTTTGGCTCGTACGTCGCAACAGTGTTGGCGGCCATGGTGCTCGGCAACTACGTAATCAGCGACATGGGAGGCAAAATCACCGACGACTTCGGAGGCTTGTCCACCATCTTGTTGCCCCTCGTGATTTCTGCCCTCGGCATCGTGTTCTCGATCCTTGGCGCTCAAGTGATTCGCGTGGGCGACGACGCCAAGGAGCCTGAAGTGCAGGCGGCCTTGAACCGAGGCAACTGGGGCTCCATCGTCTTGACGGCGATTGCTTGCTACTTCCTCGTGGACATGATGCTTCCCGCTGAGCTCACGATGGAATTCTTTGGCGAAGGTGACCGCACGTTCAGCTCCATGAATGTCTTTTACTCCGTCCTTGTCGGTCTCGTGGTGGGCGGTGCGATCTCGTACATGACCGAATACTACACGGGCCTCGGCAAGAAGCCGGTCCTAGACATCGTTCAGCAATCTTCAACGGGTGCGGCAACAAACATCATCGCCGGTCTTGCGACGGGCATGATTTCGACGTTTGGCCCAATCCTTCTCTTTGCCGCGGCCATTTATGCAGCTTACGAGTTTGCCGGCTTCTACGGCGTGGCCATTGCGGCATGCTCCATGATGGCCACCACGGCCATGCAGCTCGCCATCGACGCGTTTGGCCCCATCGCCGACAACGCGGGTGGCATCGCGGAAATGAGTGAACTCCCTGAGGAGGTGCGCGAACGCACGGACATCCTGGATTCCGTTGGAAACACGACGGCCGCCATCGGCAAGGGCTTCGCCATCGCTTCTGCAGCACTGACGGCTTTGGCTTTGTTCGCAGCCTACGTGGAGTTCACCGGCATCGAGGGCATCAACATCTTCAAGGCCAACGTCCTCGCGGCGTTGTTCATCGGTGGCATGGTGCCCGTCGTGTTCTCGGCCTTGGCCATGAACAGCGTTGGAAAGGCCGCCATGGAAATGGTGCAAGAGGTGCGCCGCCAGTTCAAAGAGATTCCTGGAATCTTGGAGGGCACGGGCACTCCTGAATACGGAAAGTGCGTGGACATCTCCACCCAGGCCGCGTTGAAGGAAATGATGCTCCCCGGCGCCATGACCATCCTCTTCCCATTGATCATCGGATTGGTGCCCCTCTTGCTGGGCGCAGAGGCAGCATGGGCGGCTGAAACCCTCGGCGGCTACATGGCTGGCGTGACGGTAAGTGGCGTGCTTTGGGCCATCTTCCAAAACAACGCAGGTGGCGCGTGGGACAACGCGAAGAAGTCCTTCGAAGCCGGCGTGGAAATCAACGGCGAAATGACGTTCAAGGGATCTGACGCGCACAAAGCCGCCGTCACCGGCGACACGGTGGGTGACCCCTTCAAGGACACCTCTGGTCCATCCATGAACATCCTCATCAAGTTGACGTGCTTGGTGGGCTTGGTGATCGCCCCCATCTTGGGCGGTGGCCACGGCGAAGGACACGCAGAGGATGCGGAAACGAACACGGACCGGACCGAGATTGTTGCAGACGTGAACGAATGAAACCCATGAAGCACTACTTCCTCCCCCTTTTCGCAGCCACGGCCTTTTTGGTTTCGTGCGGCGAGGCCTCTCAAACTCCAACTTCTGAAGCGTCCAAGGCAAATGCCGAAGTCGACGATTCGCGTTTGGCCGACGGCATTTACGTCATCAACAAAGTGTCGCCCAAGGTGACTTGGGCCGCAGAAAAGTTGACCGGAGACGGCCACACTGGAAACCTGTTCATTGAAAGCGGCAAGTTCCGTGTCGAGAATGGCGGCATCGTGGACGGCTTGGTCGTGTTTGACATGGCCCGAATTGACGTCACCGATTTGACTGGCGAATCGAAGGAAAACCTCGAAGGACACCTCCGTTCTGGTGATTTCTTCAACGTGGAAGCGCACCCCAAGGCCGAGCTCAAAGTCAACGCAGTCGCCTCGCAAGACGGCGAAGACGTGTTGAACGGAAGTTTGACCATGAACGGCGAGACGGTGGACTACAGCATCCCAGTTCAAATCGCGGATGCTGATGTTCCTGGTGTCGAAAACGGCATTGCCATTCGCGGCAAGTTCAACCTCGACCGGACCAAACACAACATCACGTACCATTCGAAGACCTTCAACGACAAGTTGGACTGGTTCATCAAAGACGACGTGGCCGTGGGGTTCTCCGTGATCGGAATCCCAACGAACTGAAACTAAACATCCCTGCACAAAAAAGGCTCGCCATTGGCGAGCCTTTTTTGTTGCTTCCCCGAAGCGCGGCGCCTCGGAGATCTTCCGTCGGACTTAGCTGAACAAGTTGTTCAGCTTTCCGTCAATCGACGTGATGATGTTTCCGAGGTCTTCCTTGTCTTCGTGAAAATTGTTGTTGTCGACGTCAACAATGAGCAGCTCTCCTTTCGTGTACGTGCTGATCCACGCTTCGTACCGTTCGTTGAGGCGGTTGAGGTAGTCCAAACGAATGGCCTCCTCGTATTCTCGGCCGCGCTTTTGGATTTGGGCAACAAGTGTCGGAACGGACGCCCGCAAGTAGACCATCAAATCCGGCGGCGTCACAAACTCCTCCATGAGCTCAAACAACGACAGGTAATTCTCGAAATCCCTCGAAGTCATCAAGCCCATCGCTTGGAGGTTGGGCGCGAAAATGTGCGCGTCCTCATAAATGGTCCGATCTTGAATGATGGGCTTGCCCTTTTTCTTCATCTCAATCAGCTGCGCGAAACGCGACTTCAGGAAGTAGATCTGCAAGTTGAAGGACCACCGAGTCATGTCCTTGTAGAAATCGTTCAGGTAAGGGTTGTCGTCCACCTGTTCGAAGTGGGGGGTGTAGCGGTAGTGTTTGGCCAACAGCGTGGTCAGGGTGGTTTTCCCGGAGCCGATGTTTCCTGCGATGGCGAGATGCATGAGGTCTTCGTCGTTTACGTTGGAGTCAAAAACGGAAGACCAAAGTAGGTCGGACGCTGCGCCCCTGCAAGGGCCGTCAACAGGTTGGGGATAACTCGCGTTTTCCCGCTGCCAAGACTTCCAACAGAGTCGCCTCGTTCTCAGTCAAGCGAGGCACTTTGTGCTGGCCGCCAAGGCGGTTTCGCTTCTGAAGCCACGCGTCGAAGGTTCCTGCAGGCACGATCTCGAGCTGCGGGGGCGACAAGGCAAGGTCGCCGCTTCGCTTCGCTGCGTAATCCCCGTTCAAGGACTTCAAGGCCGCGTCCAACCTCCGAGCAAGGTTTTCCGCAGGCAGCTGCAAGGAGCACGGTCGGAATTCAATTGCCCAACGGTGCCCAACAGGCTTGCCGAAGTCGTCCAAGACCGGGCCCGCCATGTAGTTGTAAACGTGGAGGCCCAGATCCGTTGAAATTTGGGCCAAAGCTCGGTCGGTTTGGTGCTCCATCACTTCCTCACCGACGAGGTTGAGGTAGGAAGAAATCCGCCCAGCCACCTGAACGCGAAGGGGGATTTTGGAGGTGACAGTGACAAGGTCCCCAACCAGGTATCGCCAGAGCCCCGCGTTGGTCGAGATGACAAGGGCGTAGGTGGCCCCCTCCTCCACCTCGCGGAATTCCAAGGTGTCGGGGTCAGGCTTGCCCACCTCCTCCAACGGCATGAACTCGAAGTAAATCCCGTGGTCCATCAACAGCGCCATGTCGTTGCGCCCCAAATCGTCTTGGTAGGCAAAGAACCCCTCGGACGCGTTGTACGTCTCGAGGTAGTGCATGGGAGGGTTCGCAGGACCGTTGGGAATCAGGTTGGCGAACGTGTCTCGGTAAGGTGCGAACCCCACGCCACCGTGCATGTACAGCCACAAATTGGGCCAAACCTCCCGCAGGTTGGACGCCCCGGAAACCTCAAGCACACGCTGAGCGACCAACGACATCCAACTCGGCACACCGGCCAAAATGCGGACGTCTTCGTTCATGGTGGCCTCCGCGATGGCCTCGACTTTGGCCTCCCACCGGTTCATCAACGCAATTTCTCGGCTCGGAGTCCTTCGAGCCTCGCACCACGGCGGCAAGTGCCGAACGATGATGGCGCTCAGATCCCCCTTGTAAGCATGGCTCCCTTCGCGAACCAAGGAGCTTGAACCACCCAGAATCAAATGTTTTCCTTGGTAGAGCTGCGCCTCGGGTACTTGGTGACAAAACTGAGCCAGAAGATCCTTGCCGCCTTTGTAATGCCCCTCGTGCAAGGAATCGCTGGTGACCGGAAGGTACTTGTGTTGGTCGCTGGTGGTGCCGGAGCTCTGGGCAAACCACTTGGTCACACCCGGCCACAAAACACTTCGCTCTCCTTCGCGTGCACGGGCAATCCAAGGCTTCAATTCGTCGTAGGTCACCACAGGAACCCGGCGAACGAAGTCCTTTCTGCGTGCGAGGTCAGAAGGGCGACTCACCCCCAACTCACGACCGTATCTCGTCGAAGCCAGTGCGTTGATCAGCCCCAAATACACCCCTCTTTGGGCGTCCGCAGGGCGGGACTGCGCCCACGAGATGTGTGGCATCCTCGCCCCAATCAGGCGGTGAAAAATCCGGTTGGCTGGCATGCCAGCAAGTTACGCAAGCCCTGGATGCTTTTGTCAAGCCAACTCCACCTCACACGGCCTCCTCCACGGCCGCAAACACCTTGGCCACCGCTTCCAAGGCACAATCGATGTCCGCCTCCGTTGTGTAGCGGGAGAAGGAGAACCGGACACTTGCCTTGTCGGGATCGTGGAACCCCAACGCACGAAGCACGTGAGAACCCAGGGTTGCGCCACTTGAACAGGCACTTCCTCCGGAACAGGCTATGCCCTCCAAATCGAGCAAAAACACCGCCATCCCGCCGTTGGGGTGGGGCGGGAACTTCGCGTTCAACACCGTGTAAAGCCGGTCAGCACGGTCGGACTCACCATTGAACACCACGCCTGGAACAGCGCGCCTCAACCCGGCCACCATCCGTTCCTTCATTGCCCGAATGTGCGCCTCGTGTTCCGTCATGTGTTCAAAGGCCAAATCAAACGCCTTCGCCAACCCAACAATCCCCGCGACATTTTCCGTGCCGCCTCGCAACGTCCTTTCTTGCCCGCCCCCGACAATCATGCCGCCGACCCGAAGCGTCGGATTGACGTACAAGAAGCCCGCGCCCTTGGGTCCGTGAAACTTGTGGGCGCTGCAGGTCAAAAAGTCCACGTCCAATTCCCCCAAATTCATGGGGTAATGGCCCATGGTCTGCACTGTGTCGCTGTGAATCCACGCTCCGTGGGTGCGACACACGTCACTCAACCGTTTCAAATCCACCACCACGCCCACTTCGTTGTTGGCGTGCATCAGCGACACCAACGTCGGCACGTTGGAACCGGACAAGATTCGTTCGAGGTCCGCCAGGTCCACGCTGCCGTCTTCGTGGTGCTTCACGTGCACCACTTCCACGCCCTGGCCCTCACCCGCGGCGTTGGTCGCTTTGACCACCGCGCTGTGCTCGGCTTCCGAGGTCACAATGCGCCGCACCCCGAGGGAATTCACCGCCGCCTGAATGGCGTGGTTGTCCGCCTCGGTCCCGCCAGACGTGAAGCAGATTGTGCGGGGTGGGCAGCCGAGCAACTTGGCGATGCTCCGACGGCTCGTCTCCACCAAGGCCTTGGCCTTTCGGCCTGGACCGTGGGTCGACGAGGGGTTGCCGTGCACGGTTTGGTACACCTCCATCATGGCCTGCACCACTTCTGGGGCGACAGGGGTCGTGGCTGCGTTGTCCAAATAAGCGTGGGTCATGGCCGGTGAAATTACGAATGCGCCGATGCGCTTTGAAGGTGTCCGTTCAGGGCGTTCGCGAACCGGTCGGCCAAATCCTGAGCCGCCTCCGGTGTCGCGGCTTCGGCGTAGATGCGAATGATGGGCTCTGTGTTGCTTTTGCGCAAATGGACCCACCCTTCTGCCAAATCAAATTTGACCCCGTCGACGTCGTTGATCTCCGCGTTTTGCACTTCCGCTTGGAGGGCCCTCAAGGCAGCGTCCACGTCCACGGGCGGAAGAGACATCTTGTCCTTCACCATGTGGAAGGTTGGGTACGTTGCGCGCAATTCACTGCACGTCGTGCCCTTCGCCACGAGGTGTGTCAAAAACAGCCCGATGCCGACCAACGCGTCGCGCCCGGCATGGGAAGTCGGGTAAATCACGCCGCCGTTTCCTTCGCCGCCCAGCACGGCTCCGGTGGTTCGCATTTGGGCCACCACGTTCACTTCGCCCACCGCCGAAGCCGTGTATTCGCAACCGTGCCAAGCGCTGACCTCACGAAGGGCCCGGGTGCTGCTCAGGTTGCTTACGGTCGGGCCTGGGGTGTGGGCCAAAACGTGATCTGCCACGGCCACAAGTGTGTATTCTTCGCCAAAGAAGCTGCCGTCCTCGCTAACAAAACAGAGCCGGTCGACGTCCGGATCCACGCTGATGCCCAAATCGCATCCCTCCCGCACCACCGCGTCAGTCAGGTCGGCGAGGTGCTTGGGCAGCGGCTCGGGGTTGTGCGCAAAGTGGCCCGTCGGTTCGCAGTGGACTTTCACAACCTCGACTCCAAGCGACTCAAGCAACATCGGAACGGCGAGGCCCCCCGAAGAATTGACGGCGTCGACCGCCACCTTCAATCCCGCGGCGCGGACACGCGGGGCGTCCACAAGCGCCAATTCCAGGACGTGGTCGACGTGCCGTTGAAGCCAGGAGGCGTCGGTCGTGGTGGAACCGGTGCCGTCCACGTCGGCGTACGTCACCCCTTCGCGGGCCAGTGCCAGGACGCGGTCGCCTGCGGCGGCGGAAAGAAATTCGCCCTTCGCATTCAGCAACTTCAAGGCGTTCCATTCCTTGGGGTTGTGCGACGCAGTCAAAATCAAGCCGCCGTCGGCCTCGAGACCGGGCACCGCCAATTCCACGGTGGGAGTCGTGCTGAGCCCGAGGTCCACGACATCCAATCCCAGGGCATTCAGCGTCCCGCACACCACGTCCCGCACCCAAGGCCCAGAAATTCGGGCGTCCCGACCCACCACCACACGCGGACGAGCGGAAAGAAGCTCGGATCGTTGCTCGAGCACCCACGCCCCGTAGCCGCTCGCGAATTGAACCACGTCGGCCGGGCTCAAGCCTTCACCCGCTTGACCACCCACCGTGCCGCGGATGCCAGAAATCGAAGCAATCAACATGCGCACAAGGTAGGCACGGCTCAAGGGCCGTTCTTAAAGCGCGGCCGCGCTTCCGGTCGTGTTTTTTTCCACGAATCCTGTTCAAAATCCACCCTTTCGCGTCCCTTTTCTTCCGACATTTGCATCGTACTTTAGGAGGGAATGCACGACGAAGGACGTCCACACCAAGAAGAAAACCAGATCCTCGCTTTGGCGAAGGCCTTTGAGGCCATGCTCCAAGCGGGAGATTCAAAGTTCTTCGACCACGACGACCTCGAGATGCTCATTGAGCATTACCTCGAGAGAGGCTCCGTGCGAAAGGCCCAGCAGGTGCATCGTTACGCCAGCGGCCTGTACCCTGAGAGCTTGTCCTTGCAGCTCCGCGAAGCTCAAATCCTCGCCAGCAACGGCAAACACGTCCAAGCCATCCCCCGTCTAAAAAACTTGCTTTCCTTCGAACCGCAGAACGAGGAAATCCACCTTACGCTCGCCAACATTTACAGCCAGATGCACGAGCACAAGTTGGCTCTGCAGCATTTCCAGGCGCTGTTGCAATTCGCAGACGCGGAATTGAAGAAGGACATCTACATCGACGTGGCCCTGGAGCACGAGAACATGGGCGAATGGAAGCAAGCCGTTCGCGTTCTGCTGCGCGCCTTGAAGGAAGACCCTTCCAACGAGACGGCGTTGTACGAGTTGGCGTTTTGTTTGGACAAAGAAGGCCGAATCCAAGAAGCCGCCGAATTCTACACGAAGTACCTCGACGACTTTCCATACAGCTTCGCGGCGTGGTACAACCTCGGGAACGCCCACCAACGATTGGGCCGGTACAAAGAAGCCGTGGACGCGTACGATTTCGCCATCGCCATTGAAGACAGCTTCGCCCCGGCGTACCACCAAAAAGCAGAGGCCTTGACGGCCATGGAACGGTTCGGCGACGCGCTTGAAGTGCATCGCGAATCGCTTTTGATTGACGCCCCGCAACCAAGCACGTTCTGCTACATGGGCGAGTGCCTTGAGCACCTCGGCAACCTGGACGAAGCCGAGCAGTACTACCTGCAATGCCTCGAACTCGACGCCCATTTTGTGGATGCCCACATCGGCCTCGGGGTGCTGGATGACCTTCGTGAAGAACACGAGGCTGCGCTGGAACACCTCGCCCAAGCGTTGCTTTTGGAGCCCCAGCATGAAGACACCTTGCTGATGATGGCAACGGTGTTGAAGAAACTTCAACGTCACGAAGAAGCGGACACCTGCCTTGTGCAGCTCCTCGAACGCAACCCCAAGCACCTCGAAGCATGGGAAGAGCGTGTGGACAACATGCAAGCACTGGAAGCTCACCAAGAGGCGTTGATGTTGCTCGACAATGCCTTTGAGCACCTCCCTCCCACCTCAACCACGTTGGGGTACAAACAATTTGTCAGCCTGTTCGCCTTGCGCAAGGACGGAGAAGCCCTGCGCCTCCTCGACCATTTGTTGATGGCGGACTTCGAAGGCATGAATCGGTTGCTGGAGACCTACCCCGGTCTGCTTGACGACCCGCGTGTGGCCAGCCGGTACACCCGCATGAAACCCTGAAGAATGAATCACAACCTCTCTCACCTGCCGGAGCGCCCAAGCAAGCCCCGTGAATCGGGATTGACCATGGTCATGGACAAAGGCCTGAGCCTTCGACAAGCCGAGGATTTTTTGGAAGTCAACGCGGACAAAGTCGACTTGTTGAAGCTCGGGTTTGGCACCTCAGTGGTGACGCCCAACGTCAAGGATAAGATCAAATTGTACCACGACGCAGGCCTCATGGTTTACCCAGGCGGCACCTTGTTCGAGGCCTACTTCGTGCGGAAGCAGTTGGACGACTTCTTGCGCTTCGTGGACGACCTCGGGTTGGAAACCGTGGAAGTCAGCGACGGCTCGATGGTGATTGAAGAAGAGGCCAAATGCGAAATGATCCACCGCCTTTCCAAGCGATTCCGCGTCTTGAGTGAGGTCGGGTCCAAAGAAGCCGGCATCCTCATCAGCCCCAACAAGTGGACGACCATGATGCAGCAGGAATTGGAAGCGGGGAGCTGGAAAGTCATTGCAGAAGCCCGCGAAAGCGGCAACGTGGGCATTTACCGGCCCAACGGCACGGCGCACACGGCTCTCGTTCGCCGCATTCTGGCCAAGGTGAAGCAGGAAGACATCTTGTGGGAAGCGCCCCAAAAAGCGCAGCAAGTCTGGTTTCTAAAGCAATTTGGCGCCAACGTCAACCTTGGCAACATTGGGCCTCACGACGTCATTCCTCTTGAATGCCTGCGCTTGGGCCTCCGGGGCGACACCTTCTTCGACAACTTGCCCGAGGCCATGTCCGAAGGCGTACGCCAAATCCCGGACGAGGAAGCCCTTGCAGAAGACTGACTATGAAGAGCATCACCGTCCAGGAATTGCGCGAATGGCGCGAATCGGGAGTGGAACACACGCTGATTGACATTCGCGAACCGTACGAACGCGAAGTCAGCCACCTCGACGGACTTCACATCCCCATGGGGGACGTGTTGGCGCGCCTTTCGGAAGTACCTGAAGATCGCCCGGTGGTCATTCACTGCCGGTCCGGCTCGCGTTCCGCGGCGGTCACCCACGCGCTGACGCACCAACACGGCTTCGACAACATCCACAATTTGGAGGGCGGCATCACGGCATGGGCTGCAGAAATTGACCCCAACCTGGACGTCGCATGAAGTGGCCTTGGGAGGTCACGGCCAAAGGCTTCGCCATGGGCATGGCCGACCTCGTTCCCGGAGTCAGCGGCGGCACGGTGGCCTTCATCGCGGGCATTTACGACCCGCTTTTGGACAGCTTGTCCGCGCTGAGCGGCGACGGGTTTCGCGCGCTGCGACGCGGGGACTTTCGCGGCGCGTGGAAGGCGGTCAACGGTCCGTTCCTGCTCGCCTTGGCAGTGGGAATCGGCGCGGCCATCGCGTCACTTGCGTCTCCTTTGCATTGGCTGCTCGAACACGAGCCTACGCTGCTCCGGGCGTTCTTCATCGGCTTGGTAGCCGCCTCGGCCCCGACGGTGGGGCGGCACGTTGCGAAGTGGGGCGTAGACACCTGGGTGTGGGCCGCCGCGGGGTGCGCCGTGGCAGGCTTTGTGACGTCGTTGCCCCCGTTGATTCAATCGGATCACCCGGCGTTCTTGGCCTTGGCCGGCACGCTCGCCATCTGCGCCATGTTGCTTCCCGGAATCTCTGGAAGCTTTCTGCTCTTGATCTTGGGGGCGTACGCCCCTGTGTTGCTGGCTGTCAAGACGTTCGACGTTCTGAAAATCGCGTCTTTCGGAGCAGGAGCCGTCCTGGGATTGCTCGCTTTCAGCCGCGTGTTGAAAGAGTTGCTTCGCACACGCCCGCGCCCGACGTTGTCGGTTTTGACTGGGTTTTTGGTGGGCTCCCTGCAAGCCCTTTGGCCCTGGAAGGAGCACGTTCGGCCGCTTTACACCCACAGCGACGGCCGCGTTGAATGGCTGTGGGAAAACGTGGCACCCTCGGCGAGTGACGCCCAGCTCCCTGCTGTGATTGGTTTGGCTTTGGCAGGTGCCGCCGTGGTGGCCGGTCTCAACCGCTGGGGAACCCAACGCGGAATGGCCCAAAACGCATGAACCCGGCGCCCTCCAAACTGCTTGGAGTCGTGGGGCACCCGGTGGCGCATTCTGCGAGTCCCGCTTTGTTCGCCCAACGCTTTGCAGAACTGGGACGCGAGGACCTCGAGTACCGCACGTTTGACCTGGCCCGTGTTGAAGATTTTCCTGCGCTGCTTGCAGCACATCCCGGGCTGGTTGGGCTGAACGTCACGGTGCCGCACAAGAAATCCGTGGTTCCCTATTTGGCCTCGCTTTCCCCCGAAGCACGGGCACTCGGAGCGGTCAACACCCTGGTGAAAAAAACCGACGGATGGCACGGCCACAACACCGACGTTTGGGGGTTTCGACGCGCCGTAGGGCCGTTTTTGGCCAACCGCCACGAACGCGCTCTGGTCTTGGGGACCGGAGGCAGCGCTGCGGCGGTTCACCACGTGCTCGCGGGGCTCGGCATCGAGGCTGTGAGCGTGTCGAGGTCTGGGGACATCTCTGCCGGGAGCAAGGCGTTTGGCCGCCCATGCTTGGGGTACCACGAATTGGCCGAATGGACGCTGAAACATCACCTTCTTGTCGTGAATTGCACCCCGGCTGGGATGTCGCCACGAGTCGACGAGATGCCCGACTTGCCCGTGCAATTCTTGACCCCCAACCACCTCGTGGTGGACCTCATTTACAATCCCGCAGAGACGCGGCTCTTGCGCGAAGCGAAGTCCCGGGGCGCGGAAGTCCTGAACGGTGCAGACATGCTGCGACTCCAAGCGGAAAAAGCGTGGGAAATTTGGGCCGAGGCCGGGGTGTAAAGGCCGGGACAGTCGTGTAATTTTGGGGGAAACGCTTCGGCAACATGCCCTCCAACCTGCCCCCCACTGAACAAGCCGGTCCCGTCGACAACTTGCACGAGATGTCGGTCCCTGAATTGCTCGAGGCCATGCACCGCGTGGATCACGACGTGCAGCCGGCTGTCGAATCGGCCATGCCCTCCCTGGCAGACCTGATCGAACCTTTGGTGGAGCGGATGAAACAGGGCGGCCGTCTCTTTTACCTGGGCGCGGGCACGAGCGGACGGCTTGGCGTGGTGGATGCGAGCGAATGCCCGCCGACGTTTGGAGTTTCGCCCGGAGTGGTTGTGGGACTCATGGCCGGAGGAGACGCCGCCATCCGCGCCGCAGTCGAGGGAGCCGAAGACGACGAAGACCAAGGCTGGCGGGACTTGGAAGCCCACGAAATCGCCCCCCTCGACACCGTGGTGGGCATCGCAGCGAGCGGCCGCACACCTTACGTCCTTGGCGCCCTGAGGCAAGCGCGGCTGCGCGGCATACTCACGGGGTGCATCACGTGCAACCCGGAAAGCGCGGTGGTCCACGCGTGCGACCACCCTGTCGTGGCGGTCACCGGACCCGAATTTGTCACCGGCTCCACCCGAATGAAGGCCGGAACCGCCACCAAGTTGCTTTTGAACCGACTGACCACGGCCGCCATGATTCAATTGGGCCACGTGCAAGGAAATCGGATGGTGGACATGCAGTTGACGAACGCCAAGTTGGTTCAACGCGGCGCCCGAATGGTGGCCGAAGCCACAGGACTAAACGTGGCTGCCGCCGAGGAATTGCTTTTGGCCCACGGAAGCGTACGCACCGCAGTGAAAGCTCATAAGGAAGGCTAATGCACGCGCTCGAACCCTATTACGCTTGGCGCAACCACTACGTCGCAAGTGAGGACCCGCAGAGTCCGTTCTTCCACCGGGTGTACAACGAGTTTGCTTACCACCTCAAGGTCTACGACCATTACATCCACCCTCAATGGGATGAGTTTGGAAGCCAAACCCTCTACACCAAAATCCTGTACGCCGACTACGACGAAGGCTACGCCGTCCTCGAATTCATCGGGGAGTGGAACGACTGCCTGTTCAACGACATCATGTTGCTCAAACGCGAGGTGATTGATCCGCTGACGGCCGCGGGGGTTTCGAAGTTTGTGCTGATTGGGGAGAACGTGTTGAACTTTCACCACAGCGACGACGCGTATTACGAAGAGTGGTTCGACGAGGTGTTGGAGAGCGACGGGTGGATCGCGTTGTTGAATTTTCGGGAACACGTCCTGGCCGACATGCAGGCCATAGACCTCGACTCGTACTTCGTGTTGGGGGGAGAATTGAACGAGATGGGGTGGCGAACTTTTACGCCGGAGCAACTTTGTCGGCGCATCGGCGATTGCGTTGAAAACCGATGGGGCTTGTTAGGCTAAGTTCAAAGCCTTCCACGCGTCCCACGCTTCGCGGTCCGAGGCGAATTGAAATTCGCGCGACTCCAAGGAGTTCACGTCACGCCAACCGAGCCGTTGATGAAACATGGGGACTCGTTTCCCAAAGACGTCGTCCAGGATTCCGTCGTCCTCGAAACCAATTTCCCCGCACAGCGCGGCTGCGTAGTGAATCGCCACCACTTGCTGGGTTCCGTCGAAGGAACTGAGGTGCGCTTTTTGGCTTACGTGCACCAAGTCGCCCACCTCCACCGGTTGCCCCAACTCTTCCAACGCCTCACGCCTCAAACAGGCCGTGGCGCCTTCGCCCCACTCCATTCCGCCTCCTGGGAATTTCATCACACCTCCAAGCGGAAGGCGCTCGTAGGACACCAACATCTGGCGGACGCCTGTCTCAGGGTGGCTTCGCATGACCATCATGTAGACGCGAACGTTGAAGCGCCCTTTTGGGTTGGCAGCGCGGATTGCACGAAGCATTTCGCGCTTTCCCGGCGGGCCCGGCACCCTGTCCACGAGAAACCCTGCTTCCTCCATGGCGCGGCGAACGTCGCCTTTGGCGCAATACGTCACCAGTTGCCCTCCTGGCTTGAGCGTCATGCGCATCCGATCCATTGCCACCGGAGTCCAAAGCTCGGGCTGGGCCGCCGGCGCGAAGGCGTCGAACAGAACCACGTCGTGGTGTTGATCCTTCAATTCCGCTTCGAACAAACCCGTCGTGACGCGCCGGAAATCAAGGAATTCATCTTCCCACTTCCCCAGATCGTGCAAGGCGCGCCACAAGGCCTGAGGAACGTCCGCAACCTTGTCGTATTCCAAGGCGGCCACATCGTCCCACGACAACGGAAAGGGTTCCAAGCTTGTCATGCGTACGCGTCTCCCTGCTTTGGCGGCCCTTCGCCAAACGTCAAGGACATTCAATCCCGTCCCCAGTCCCACCTCCAACACGTGAATGTCACCCTCTGCCACCCGGTCCAAAGCGGCACTCACCCCCATCTCCCCAAACACGTGCTGCGTTTCGCTCCAGGCACCGTGCACACTGTGGTAAAACACCTCCATGTCTGGCCGGTGCAACGTCTTGCTGCCGTCGCGTGTTTCTCGAAGCTTCACAACCCCAAAGGTCCGTCAATCCACGCAAAGCATTGCAGCCTTGACCTCGCCTTCAAAATCCTTCCAGGGCTCCGAGCCCAAACAAGGCGAAATCCAATCGCACAGGGTCTTGAGGATCGACCTCTCGGAGCGCGGCGGTCAGATCCTCCACGGCGCGCCAGTCGTTGGCTTTTCTGGACAACAAACCCAATTTTCGCCCCACCGTTGACGTGTGAACGTCGAGCGGAATGTGAAGCACCGAGGTGGGAACCGCATCCCACAGGCCCAAATCCACCCCCCGATTGGACGGGCGAACCATCCACCTAAGCAGCATGTTTAGTCGCTTGGCTGCAGAACCCGAGGCGGGGTTGGCGACGTGTTTTTTCGTGCGCGACGCAACACCTGCTTGGGCCATGAATCGCGCGTGAAATTCCGCCAGCTTGGGTTTGACGTCCTCCGGCTTGACTGCCGCACCAGGCGTCCCGAGCATGGCTCGTTCCAAGCTTCCGTGATCGCGCAACAACGCGGCCAACGCCCGAACAAACCCCCGAGCGTCCACCTCGTTAAACGTCCTGTGCACAAACCCATCGAGCGCACGTAAATCCGTCTCCTCGTGGCCCAGCACAAATTGACCCGGAGCGTGGTCCATGCGGGCCATCAGCCCGTCCAAACTTTTCAGAATCGCCACACGGTTGCCCCAAGCCAACGTGGCCGCGAAAAAAGCCGCCACCTCCACGTCTTCCCGAAGCGTGTAGCGATGTGGAATGGACAACGGATCGTGGGGAAGAAAATCGGGCACTTCGTATTGCTCCGCCTTCTCCAACAAAAACTCCTTGACGTCCTCCGGTGCCATGCGGCAAAAATCGGGCTAAATTCGCATCGTGTGGGGAAGGCCTGACATACTCTGGGGATTGTTGGCGCTTGCCATTCCCATCGCCTTGCACCTGCTGCAATTGAGGCGCTTCAAACGAGTTGCCTTTTCCAACGTTTCTTTTCTGAAAGACGTCAAAAAAGAAACCCAAAACCGTCATCGCCTCCGCAATCTGGCCATCCTGGCCATGCGCCTGCTGGCCTTTGCAGCGTTGATTATGGCCTTTGCTGACCCCGTGAGGATGCCGGAAGACGCCTCCCCGGATGCCGGTCGCCAAACCGTCTCCATCTACCTGGACACAAGTCCTTCCATGATGGCTTCTGGGGAAGTTGGGCCTCTGATCCAAGAAGCCAAACAAAAAGCAACTGCCCTGGTCGAGGCGTTCAGCGAAACGGACCGTTTTCACGTGTTCACGAGTGAATTTGAAGGTCAAGATCAGCGGTTTCTTACGCAGACCGAAGCCCTCGAACGCATTGCAGAAACGCAATTGAGCAGCCACTCCCCCGGCCTCGACGCCGTTGTGCAACGCAGCCTCGATCAATGCCGTCGTGCGGAGGGCGGCGGCAAACAGGCGTTTTGGGTGACCGACTTGCAAAAAACCAGCCACGACGTGGCGGCGTCCAATGCTCCTGACACCTCAGTGGCGTGGCACGTTCTTCCGGTGGCCGCCAACGCGGTGCCCAACGTGTGGATTGACTCCGTTTGGTTTGATTCGCCCATTGCTTTGGCCGACCAGCCGGGCGCCGTGCACGTTCGAATTGCACACAACGCCCGAGAAGGCGTTGACGGACTCCCGCTGACCTTGGCTGTCGACGGCGTCGCTGAAGCGCTTGGCGCATTCAACCTTGTTCCAGGCTTGCCAACCGACACCGTTCTCCGATTCACGCACGGCGCCCCTGGGCCTCACTCCGTTCGAGTGTCTTTGGAAGACGCGCCCGTTCGGTTCGACGACGAACACCACCTTGGGTACGACGTGGAATCGTCGGTCGAAGTGTTCCATTGGACGAGCCCCAACAGCCCGTTCCGAAAGGCATCTCAGTGGGTCGACCACGCCTTTGAATCCGCCCGACCTGCCGTGATGGTGGACCGAGATGACGCCTTGCCGTCGCCGCAAGTGTTGGCCAGCTACGACCTCGTCGTGGCCGATGCAGTGGACTCACCCTCAGCCGGCGCCCAAAGCCTGCTGGCCGAATTTGTTGCCCAAGGCGGATCCGTGGTCGTCATTCCTGACAGTTCGGCGCTGGGGACCACTCCTCTATTGTCCTCCCTCGGACTCAGCGCATCGTCAGGCTGGATTGACGGGGAAGGTCAGGTCTCCGAAGTAAAGTGGAACCACCCGCTGTACCGCGGGGTGTTTCGGAACGTTCCTTCGCGTGTGGACTGGCCGAAGTACGACCGAATCTTGGACCGCACCCTTTCGACCCGCGAAGAGCCCTTGATTTGGGCCTCCAATGGAATGGCTTACCTGAGTTTGCTTCGAGGCACGGGGGACCGCGGCGACATCTACCTGTTCGGCACGGCACTGGAGACAGGAAATTTCACTCGGCACGGCCTGTTTGTCCCTACGTTGCTGCGCATGGCTGAATCGGCGCGTTCGACGCGAGGACGAAGCCTCCTCCTTGGCCGAGACCAAGCCGTGACGTTGGCACTCAAGCGCGACACCGTTGCAGCACGCTCCTCGGACGTGTCGTGGGTGTTGGAACGCGTCGGTTCTGGAAGCGCCACCAATTCCGAGAAAATCGTGCCCGAGGTTCGTTCGACGCCGGACGGCCTGAGGTTGGGATGGGGCGACGCCTTGACAGAACCCGGGGCGTACGTTGTGAAACGTAACGGTGAAGCGGTTGCGACGTTTGGATTGAATCACCGCCACGAAGAATCTCAACTCGACGCGTGGATCCCCGACGAATGGACTCAAGCGACGCAAGAGCTCGGCTGGCCGGAAGTGGCTGTTTGGGATCAACCTGCCGACCAAGTGGCTTCGTTTGTGGAGCAACACATTGCAGGTGAGCGGCTTGCTTGGTACTTTTTCCTCGCCGCGCTCATTGCGCTGGCAATCGAAACCCTTCTTCTCCGACGATGGAACACCCTATTCTCCTGAAATCTGTGCGCGTGGTGGATGCCGGGGGGCCGTGGCACAACCGCGTGGTTGACGTGCTTCTTGACCAAGGCCAAATCGCGGACATCCAGCCCCAACTCACGAGTCCAAAAGCCCGTGAACTGCACGTCCCGGGAAGCTCAATCAGTACCGGCTGGGTCGACGGCCAAGCTCACTTTCGCGAGCCTGGCGAAGAAACCAAGGAAGGCCTTGCACACGGTTTGATGGCCGCTTCGCAGGGAGGCTTCACGTCCGTTGCGGTGCTTCCGAGCACAGACCCGTGCGTGGACCACGCCGGGGCGGTGAGGAACCTGCTTGCCACGTCGCAACGAGCCAACCAAAATGGGACGCCCGCGATCGCTCTTCCCTTGGCCTGCATCACGGAACATGGCCAAGGCAAGCAGCTTGCAGAAATGCACGACCTGAGTGAAGCTGGGGCCGTGGCGTTTCACGACGACGCGCCACAAGACCGAATTGGCCTCCTCCAACGGGCCTTGACCTACGGAGAAGCCCACGGCAAGGCCATCGTAGACGTCCCGCTCGACCGCGACTTGAATGCCGGCGGACTCATGCACGAAGGTCTGGTCAGCACCGAAATGGGGCTGGTTGGCATTCCGAGCCAGGCTGAAACGTTGCGGGTGGCACGGGACCTCGACATCTTGAAATACGCAGGTGGGCGGCTCCACCTGTCTCCGCTGACCACCGCGGAAAGCGTCGAACTTGTGCGCCAAGCCAAGGCTCAAGGGCTTCCTGTGACTTGCGGAACCACGGCACTGCACTTGGCCTACTGCGACGAAGACCTCCGCGGCTTCGTGGGAACGTTGCGGGTCGAGTCGCCGTTCCGCTCAGCGTCCGACCGAGACGCCCTGCGCCAAGGCGTGCTGGATGGCACCGTGGACGTCGTGGTCAGCGACCACCGTCCCGAGGACTTGGAGCATCACGACGTGGAGTTCATGCTCAGCCCAGAAGGGATTGCGAGCCTGCCCTCGGCGTTTGGCCTGGCACTGACGGGACTCCTCCATGCAGCCTCGAATCCAGACGAAGCGGTTGAAGCCCTGGTTCGCGCCTTCACGCAAGGCCCATCAACGGTCTTAAGCTTGCCCCAAGGGCACGTCGAAAAAGGCGCCGAAATCAACCTCACGTGGTTCCATTCAGAACTTTCCCACGAGCCCCACAACGCCAGCCGTGGAGCCAACCTGCCACCTGTTCCGGAGGGAGCCCTCGGCCAGGTCTTGGGGGTGTTCAGGGAGAACCGCCTTTGGGTGGCCTAACCTGATTTTCTCAGGCCTCGCCTTGCGGCCCCATGTAGGGCAACGGCATTCCAGGATCGGATGCCCCGTGATCTTGAATCGGGCCGTGCTGCTGCTCAAACCGCTGCACGTTTTCGGCCAGGGCTCCAAGCAATCGCTTGACGTGGTGTGGGGACATCACGATCCGGCTGCGGACCTTGGCCTTGGGCATGCCGGGCATGACCTGAATGAAGTCCATGACAAATTCCGCGGGACTGTGGGTGATGACCGCAAGGTTGGCGTACACCCCTGTAGCCACCTCTTCTGGCAGTTCAATGTTGAGTTTGCCTTTCGAATCTTTCTCTGACATCCTCCGAAGGTACGTCAGACGCCCAACGGCAAGGAAAGCAATTCACGCAGGTTCCTTACTGTGCGCCAAGCGTCGTTCATCAACTCCCCCTCGGGATTGAAATGCACTCCGCGCCAGCCGACGTTTTGGGACCCTTGCACGTCGCTCTCCCAACTGTCTCCCACCATCACAATGCCGTCGTCCATGGCCAGGCCTGCACGCTGTGCTGCAAGCTCAAAGGCCCGGGCATCTGGCTTTTTCACCCCCAACGAATCGCTGGTGTACACTTCTTGAAAAAAGGGTGCCAATCCAGAATTGTCCACCTTGATGTGCTGCACCTCCTCAAAACCGTTGGTCAACAACCACATGACGTGCCCTCTGCTCGCCAGTTCTTCCAACACCTCCAACGTCCCTTCGATGAGGGCTGTTTGATGGGGAGACGTCTCAATGTAATGTTCTCCCAAGCGACGGGCCACCTCGGCAGGTACCTCCACCCCCAACCGCTCCATGGCCAAACGAAAGCGTTCCGAGCGGAGCGTGTCTTTGTCCATTTTGCCTGCCCTGAATTGTGCCCAGCACCATTCGTTGGCCCTCTCGTATTCTTCAATCCAACGACTTACTTCAGCGATGCCATGCTCGCGAAGACCCACGTCTTCGTAACCGGCGCGCAAGGCCAACCTTGAATTGGACTCAAAGTCCCACAACGTGTGATCCAAGTCAAAAAACAGCGGCGCCTTTTTCACAAGAATCCCATTTTAACGGCAACAGAAACCGCACTCAACAAAGCCGCCCACGTCGCAAAAGCCAGCATCAACTGAACCTTTGCACCCCGTTGGTCTCGGAAATATTTCGCACCAAGGACGGAGGCCACCGGCACAGAAATCAAACCGGAAATCAACAGCAAGCCCCTCATTCCCAGGGCGTTTTTCCACTTGACAATCCGACGACGTTGCGGCGTGAAAACGCGCCTGCCTCGCTCAGGACGAGGCCCCATTCGCTCTTCAAACCAACGAAACCACCACTTTCCAAAATCCCAAAACCCCCACACGCCCAGCGCTGCCCCAGCGGACGTGGTCAACCAGGTGGCCAAGAAAGAAAATCCGGCCGCCACCATGGCCGAGGGCGTCACCACGAATTTGACGATGGCAGCAACCATCCAAAGCACCGCCTTCCACAACGTCCATTCGACTTCCCCCATGGTCACAAAGTACGACGGCTTAAGCTCCGTGCGGTTTGCACCATGTGCAGGTATGTGGCCCTCCAGCCAACCCACTCATCCCGATCGCTTACTGAAGTGTTGTGCCAGCAACTCATCCACGTCCCACCTGCGGCCGAAACGACCTCCATCATCTCATCAAGCTGCCCCTTTGCCTCCTCAGGATTCCAATTCAACCCGCGAGTCATCGCCGAATCCATCGCTGCCACGGGGTGAACCTTCAGCGCCAGAGGGCGATCGGCCTCCACGTCGTAAGCACGAAAAGCGCGGCTTGTTCCAGCACGGAAACCCACCTCCCGTGACCAGCCGAGAGAGGCATCTTCGCGAACTCCCAGATCCTCCCACATTCGCCACCCAGGACCCGGCTCGCTGCGCAGGAAATGGGCTCTGACGATGTTGGAATTCGCCCCTTCCCATCCCCAAAACCGCGCGCACTCTTTCTTTCGTGTCTGGGGGTCCTCAACGGCCTGGTACCCCGGATGACAGCACACCTCCACGTCCGCAGAATGACTCGAGAGCGATTGCACCAAATGGGGCAACACGGCCCGCCGGGGATCCAGGCCCACGTCGTGCGGTTTCTTGCGGTCAGCCGCCAGCACAAACCACATCAAAGGCTCGTCGCGGTGCACCTCTCGGAGAAAGCCAAACGTGTCGTAGGGATCGGGTTTCAAACCGCGAATGACACGGCTACGTTCGAGGGCATTCGACCACCGAAACGTGGCAAAATCACGCGCATGCAGAAGGAGCGTCTTGTACCAAGGACGTCCCAAGTGTTTGAACGCTACGTCGACATCCACCGTGGGTCGAAAAGTCAGATAAGGACGCTCCAATCCAAGCCACTCCTTGAACAAAGCCGACCACATCAGCTCCAACCACGGCCAACGGTGTTGCCACATCATGGGCAGTTCCTTTCCCCCAAAAGACGCCTTGCCCGACTCCTTTGTCCAGGGCAAACGCGAGGTGGTCGGCCTGCCGTGTGCATCCCGTTCCAGCTCTTCTGATTGTTCCTGCCAACAGGAAATCCCCCAAAACGTGCACGCAAGGGGGTCCAATGGAAGTTGAAGGGTTCCCTTCAGCTCGCCGGGCAAGTCAAGCCCGGATTCAGATGCGCAAGGAAGCATCAGCTCAAAGGGAATGCGCCCGTCCCATTGCCATCGAAAAAACGCAACCCGTGTTTTCGTTGAAGCACCGATTTCGACCATTGGATGCGTTTGCCAGCAAGCAACGCGAGTGCCGTTCACCTCCAGGGAAACCCAACCAGGCACGGCTCCCTGCTCGGTCCAGTTCACCTCCATTCCCCACCAACCTGCGACCACTTCGGCGGCGTGTTTCAGCCTTGGGGAAGGCGAATTCCCACAGAAGGAAAGCACGCTCATGCTCATGACAGGCTCAAGACTTCATGCCGATTTGGCCGTTCAACAAAGTCAGCAAGTGCTCCGCGGCACGGCCGTCGCCGTACAATTCATCCACCTCGCATCGCCCCTTGGTCATCATGCGGTCGGCTTGGTCGCTCAGCAAAGTGGGTTCCCCTGCCAAGGCAGATTGGCCACGCTCAAGCTGCTCAACCCATTCGGTGGTTGCACGAAGCACCACGCAGGGGGTGCCCAACGAATACGCTTCCTTCTGGACTCCTCCGCTGTCGGTAAGCACCACCGGTGCAGCAGCCACAGCCGCCAGCAACTCCACGTACCCCATCGGCCCCACCACCTCCAACTTCGATGAACCCAAAGCTCGTCTCCAGTTGGGCCACACGCGATCCAAAGATTGCTCCGTCCGTGGATGCACCGGAAAAACAGCCTCTAAGCCTCGGCCATCAAGCCAATCGGTCACGGCGTGCAACCAAGCCATGGCTCGATCCGCGTCGTCGACGTTGGACGGCCTGTGCAGAGTCAACAACACCCGCCCCTGTCCTCGACCCACCTCCGGCCATGCTTGACCGAAATGAACTGCGTTGTCGTGCATGACATCTCCGGTCCGAATCACAAGCGGAGCCGTTGGGGAGGGAGGAACACCCGGGGTGGCCCGATCTGCAATCCCTTCTGCCAACAAATGCCTCGCTGCAGCGTCAGTGGGACACACCAACACACTCGACAATCGGTCGGTCAACACGCGGTTGATTTCTTCCGGCATGCTCCAGTCGTGTGAACGCAATCCCGCTTCCACGTGAATCAGCGGAACCCTCTCTGCACTGGCAGCCCATGCGCCTGCGAGCGTTGAATCGGTGTCGCCAAACACAAGCACCCAATCGGGTGCGTAATCCCGAATGGCCTCACGAACACCTCCCATCATGTCTCCGAGCCGGGTTTCGCGGTTGGCCGCGTGGGGATTCAAACGAACCTCAGGTTCAGGCAAGTCGAGTTCGCGAAAAAATTGTGCGCTCAAGGCTTCGTCGTGATGCTGGCCTGTATGCAGCCAAGTTGCTCGCCACGAAACGTCCTTGAGGATGGCCCGATGAAGGGCCGCCGCCTTGATGAATTGGGGTCGTGCTCCGACCACCACCAGCATGTGTTGGGGGGACTTCATGTCAACCATCCTTGGTCCGCAAAGCTAACGAACGCATCACCGGCCACAATCACGTGATCGAGAACGGGCAGGTCGAGAAACGAACCCGCCCTGCACAAATCTGCAGTCAACCGCCTGTCTGCGTCACTTGGTTGTGGATTTCCGGACGGGTGATTGTGCACCAACACCAAGGCCGCGGCACGCATGGCCAAGGCACGTCCGAAGACCAGTTTGGGGTCAACAACCGTCCCCGTGAGCCCCCCTTTTGAGATGCACACCTCGGCCAAGACGTGGTTGGACCTGCGAAGAAGAAGAACCCAAAATTCTTCGTGCTGCAAGTCGCTGAGCCGCGAGGCAAAGCGCAAATAGACTTCCCGGCTGCTCGCCACACGCTCCCCTCGGCGCGTGGTGGAGTGTTGCCGTCTCCGGCCCAACTCCATGGCCGCGGCAACCAACGTGGCCTTGGCTTGTCCAATGCCTTCCACCAAGGTCAAACTTTCTGCGGGCCAAGAAGCCAGGTTGTTGAGGCAGCCTTGCGCCAAATCCATCACTTCCACAGCCAAGTCTTCCGCTCCTTTGCCGCGGTGCCCCGTTCGGAGCAACAAAGCCAGCAACTCATGATCACTTAAAGCCGCGACTCCGTCTCTAGCCACCCTCTCTCGCGGTCTGATTCCCTCTTCCATGACACAAAAAAAGCCCCCTGCACGTGGCAGAGGGCTCGAAGTTTGTCAGCGTTGTTCTGAAATGAATCAGAGGCCTGAGACGTGCTTGGTCAAGCTCGACTTCAGGTTTGCTGCTTTGTTCTTGTGAATGATGTTGCGCTTGGCAAGTTTGTCAAGCATGGCGCTCACCACGGGCAGCAGCGCAGAAGCCTCCTTGGCGTCCGTGGACGCACGAAGGTTGCGGACAGCGTTGCGAGCCGTCTTGTGCTGGTAACGGTTGCGATCGCGCTTTTTCTCGTCGGAGCGGATGCGCTTGAGGGCGGATTTGTGATGTGCCATAGTGTTTCCTAGCTAAAAACAGGGGTGCAAATATAGCGAGGATTCTTAGACAACAAGCGAATTCGTCCAAAAATCCTTGACTCTCACCAGGACAACAGCAAATCGACTTGCAAGTACCCGCCGTACAGCGGGTGGCGCACAGGCTCGGTGTACATGATGTTGCGCGGCACGAAGGAGACTTCACCCACGATGTCGTTCAACGAATCGTCGTCGTGGTCGAAAATTCGAACGACCACCTCCTGGTCGAGCTCCGCACCCTGAAAGGTCAGGCCCTCGAACGAAATCCGCTGAGGCACGGAAGCCTCGTACGCCACGGGAGACGTGTAATAGGGCTGATCGTTGACCGAGACCTCCGCCACAAAATCAGGCGCCCCCTCCTCTCCCCAAGGGTCCTCTTCGTAATTTAAATCGTAGCTCATCACCTCGATTTGGTCAATCCGAACCTCGGGCGAAGAACTTCCGTCCCCGCAGTTCACAAACCCAACGGCCATTCCCATGGCGACAACAAAAACGGCGGACTGCAGGTTGAAGATTTTCATGACTAACCCGAAAATACGACACGAAACCGTCAGGCAGCAAGAAGGGCGCCGTGGCGCCCTTCCATCCTAACAATCTACTTGTACCCAATCGAACAGCCTATGCCTTCGCATCCCTGTTCTTTTGATGCACGGAACAAACATAGAACCACTTGCATATAAGACCTGAGCATTATATGACTAAGCCGAAAAAAAGTTCTCCACCCACCCAAAACATGTCGACGAAAGCTTCTTTCTTACCTTGTAAATCTCACGGAGACAATGGTTCTCCCTGCGCTTCGAACCTCCCTTCGATGACTTTCACCTGCCGGAACGTTTTCGTGCTCGCCCTGCTCGTTGTGTGGGGGGGTGTGGCACAAGCCCAAACTTCGCCCTCCTTCGTCGACGTCGGTGCGGAAGCGGGATTGACTGCCGAGGGGCAGCACCACGCCGTGGCCATCGGCGACTACGACAACGACGGCGACGAAGACATCTACATCGGGTCGAAGTTCGCGGGCAACGCGCTGTATCGGAACAACGGAGACATGACGTTCGACGAAGTTGGCGCCGACGCGGGGGTGGCCGACGAAGGATTCACCAACGCGGCAATTTGGTTTGACTTTGACAACGACGGCGACCTTGATCTTGCCACAGGCAACGGTTACGGCGGAAGCAACCCTGAGCCCAATCGGTTTTACGTGAACCAAGGGGACGGGACGTTTGTGGACATGGCGGAGGAGTTTGGTTTGAACAGCACCTTGATGTGCCGCTCGCTGCACGCCGCCGACTACGACAAAGACGGGTACACCGACCTCTACGTGGTGAACATCAACGCCGTCAACCACTTCTACAAAAACAACGGAGGGCAAGGATTCACCAACGTGTACCAAACCACGGGCACCCTCGACACGGGGGTGGGCATGGGGAGCATTTTCTTCGATTACGACAACGACGGGGATCAGGATTTGTACTTGACGCACGACGCCAACCAAACCAACAAGCTCTACCGCAACAACAGCGACGGAACGTTCAACAACGTGGCGTTCTTTGCTGGGCTGAATTACCAGGGGAACTGCATGGGCGTGGACGTCGCCGACATCAACCACGACGGCTGGCTCGACCTGTACATCACCGACCTGTACCCAAGCGCGATGTTTTTGAACGACGCCGACGGTTCGTTTTCGGACATCAGCGTGGCGTCGGGGACGAGCGACTCGGGCATGACCTGGGGGTGCGTGTTCTTCGACTACGACCACGACGGCGAATGGGATTTGTACATCGTCAACGACTACCTGTTTGCCCCCCTGCCCAACATCCTCTACCACGGCAACGGCGACAACACGTTTGCGCCGGTCAGTGCCGGAAACGCAACCTTGGAGCACACGTACTCGGACTACGGGTTGGCGATGGGGGATTTGGACGGGGACGGGGATTTGGACTTGGTCATCGCCACGCCCAAAACCGCCACACAGCCCGGAATCGCCCTGCTTCGAAACGACGCCTCCAACGGCAACTGGCTTCAGGTCAAGTTGCGCGGCACGCTGAGCAACCGAGACGCGGTGGGCGCACGAGCCACGCTTCACTACGACGGCAAGGTGCGCATGGACGAAGTGAACATCGGCCAAGGGTACTCCGGAGCCAGCACCCTGGACCTGCACTGGGGCCTTGGGGAAAGTGCGACGGTGGATTCGCTGGTGGTGGACTGGCCCAACGGCGGTTCGACGACGTATTACGAATTGGACGTCAACACCCGTCTCGAACTCACTGAACCCAACGGGTGTTTGGCGGACTTCAATTACGACTTTGCCCGGGCCTCAGGCGATTTGCTGGTGTTGCTGAGTGCGTACGGCGGGTTTGGCGACGAGACGGACCTGGACGGCGACGGCGTATGCGCCACGTCCGACCTGCTTGTCTTTCTGACGTTGTTTGGGACCGACTGCGAGTAGGAACTCGGCTCCAAAACGATCACTCGCAAGTCAAGCCAAAGGCTCCAAGAAGTTGGAGGATGTCCGACACGGCGACGGAGCCGTCGCCGTTGAGGTCTTCCGCGCACGAGCTTGAAGACGTTCCGTCGGACACGCAGGTGCCCGAAGCTTCATCCCAAACCGTGCCTGTCCCGCAGCAGTCCCCCGCCGAGCAGTCGACCGGACCCACGGGCTGGCACGACGTGCACGAGGCGAAGCAGTGAACTTCCACGCTGGAGTCGCCCGCCGGAATCACCACGGCGCGGTTGTACCCGCCCAGTCCATTCGACACGCCGCATTCTGCAGGCACCCCTTCGTCCGTCCCCCACGCGTCCCCGTTGAGGAATTTGTACTGGACTTCGGAACCGACTTGGGCCACGAAGGTGGTTCGGTAGATGCTGTCGGCACCGAGCACCATCGGGGTGTCTCCTGGAACCCAGCCCTGAAACGAACCCGCCACGTGAACGCCGAGCGGATCGGCCGTGAGGTCACCCAAATCGAGTTGCAACACCACTTCGTATTGGCACGAACCGTTGTCCGCTTCCGCCAAGGGGTCGTAGTTCTGGGCGGCGGGATCCGTGCATCCCACGTTCACGAGGATGGGCAGGGTGCCGTCCGTGTCCGGTGTGGGAAGCGGCGTGTCGAGGTAGAGGTGCCACTCCCCGGGCTGCAGCGTCATCGCGGTGCCGACGTTGTTGACCGAGAGCGGCAACCCCGTGAAGTGGTCGTACCACGTTCCGGCGTACGGGAAGCCCGGCACCATGTTGATCGGCGCGACGTCAAAGTTGCCGACGAGGACCGCGTTTTGGTCGGAGCCGTACAAGTGAATGCGCTTGCCCATGCCCGCTCCGTCCACGTTGAAATCGTACGTCCCGAACACGGGTTGGTTCTTCTTCAGGTCGATGAGGGCTGAAATGGTCTTGGCAAGTCCGAGGCGGTTTGCGTTGGCGAGGTCGGCCCATGGAGCAGGCTTTTCTCCCAGTTTGCATTCCTCCGCGAAGGTGCCGTT
>Ga0181565_10000165_pt1 | contig 44477 bp, 42 predicted proteins | sample 101ome_16_FD_129661 | JGI IMG/M metagenome (GOLD analysis project Ga0181565, IMG submission 129661) | Coastal salt marsh microbial communities from the Groves Creek Marsh, Skidaway Island, Georgia - 101401AT metaG (megahit assembly) | ecosystem: Environmental > Aquatic > Marine > Intertidal... | reverse complement strand
GTATGCGTCGCGCGGGGCTAGACTATACAGACTGGAATTTTGTCAGTGAGCACGAAGACTACGCGACTTGCTTGAAAAATATTTCATTTAAGCGCCTTTTTGCCTGTTCAACTAAAGGCACTCAGTCTTATGCTAAAATTGAGTACCAACCCAATGACGCCTTTTTATTTGGTCCTGAGACACGAGGGTTACCAGCACACATCCTCGAAAGTTTTTCTTCAGATCAAGTGCTCAGACTGCCTATGTTACCTGATAGCCGCAGTATCAACTTATCCAATGCCTGCGCCATTTTCTTATTTGAGGCTTGGCGACAGAATGATTTCACAGGCGCATTTTAGTTAGTCAGATTCATGCTTAATAGCACGAGCAAGTAACTCCTCGACAGCCTGACGTGAATCTTTACGTCCACATAAAACCGCATGAACCTGTTCACAGATCGGTAATTCGATAGTATGTTTTTGACTTAAATGAAAAATTTCATGGGCAGCAAATTTACCCTCAATGACTTGTCCAATTTGTTTCTCTACTTGCTCAACACTTTGGCCTTGGCCTAAGCCTAAGCCAAAACGTCGATTACGTGATAAGTTCTCGGTGCAGGTCAGAACAATGTCACCAATACCAGATAAACCTGAAAAGGTTTCGGTATTAGCATTTAAATGACGCCCTAAGCGTGTCATTTCTGCGATACCACGCGTAATCAAGGCGGCGCGGGCGTTGGCACCCAAACCCAGCCCATCAATAATGCCTGCGGCAATAGCAAGCACATTTTTATAAGCACCACCGATTTCAACGGCGATAACATCCTCACTGGTATAACAGCGAAATAGTGGATGATGAAATAATTGAGCAGCCGCATGAGCAAATTCAGAATCGCTGGCAGCCATTGTGACGGCAGTGGGCAGGCCTAAGCCAACTTCACGAGCAAATGATGGCCCTGATAATATGGCATGGTTAAGATCATCAGGACACTCTTCAGAGGCAACCTCATGTAAAAATTTGCCTGTACCTTGCTCGAGTCCTTTGCAAGCCCAAATGATCCCTAGTAGCTGTGAGCCTCGATGTTTGCTAATGGTTTGCATCATATCGCGGATACAAGCACTCGGTGTCGCAACGATTAATATATCAGCTGCTTGGATAAGTGCGATTAAGTCAGCTTGAGCTTTAATATTGTCAGGCCAGTGTATGCCTTCCAGATAGCGTTGATTCTCGCGTGAACTAATGCATTGTTGCAAATGAGCGCTGTCACGTGCCCATAAGGTAATTTCATCATGTAATCTGGCGAGGTGTATGGCTAAAGCTGATCCCCAAGCCCCTGCGCCGAGAACGCCTATGACTTGAGATGGTTGAGTCATATGGCTAATGTTGTTGCTGTGGTTGATGGCCCGTGTTTTCCTGGCGCTGTTTTTGTTTGGCGTACAGCGCATCAAAATTCACAGGGGTTAACAGCATTGGAGGGAATCCGCCCTTGGAAACAAAATCAGATATGGCCTCACGCGCATAAGGAAATAATGTTTGCGGACAATAACTACCAATGACTTGGTCTAACTGGACTTCATCAAAACCTTGTAAAAGGAATATACCCGCTTGCTTCAGTTCAACTAGGAAGGCCACTTGATCTTCATCTTGTTTAGCAGTCACGGTGATATTGAGTATCACTTCAAACATGTTTTCATCAAGTTTGCGTGCATTGGTCGCTAGATGAACTTCTGTTTTAGGTTGCCATTTATCACGGAATATTTCTGGTGAATTTGGGGCTTCAAATGAAATATCTTTGACAAAGATTTTTTGTATTTCAAACTTTTGCTCGTTATCTGCCATCGTCTTAGTAGTGTTGTTATTAGCTTAACATCTGGTCGAGCTTACCTTCGCGATTGAGTTCAGCTAAGTCATCAAAGCCACCGACATGGGTACCATTGATGAAAATTTGAGGAACAGATGTACGTTGGCTAAGTGCTTCCATCTCGGTTCGTGCTGATGGATCAGTGTCTACATTAATTTCTTGATAGCTGACATTTTTACTATCTAATAGTCTTTTTGCTGCATTGCAATATGGACATAAATTGCCGCTGTATACTTTTATTTCGTGGTTATTGTTGGTCATTTTTTTGTTACCGGTAAATTGGCGATCTTCCAAGCTTCAAAACCACCTTTTAAAGACATGACATTATCAAAGTTATGTTTAAGAAGAATCGCGCATGCTTCTGCTGAGCGATTACCCGAGCGGCAGTAGGCAATAATCGGTCGTTCACTGTGTTTTCTGAGTTCTTCAATACGTTGTTTTAGAACACTTAGAGATAAGTGAACAGCATTGCGAATAGTACCTTGGCCTAATTCGTTGTCTTCGCGCACGTCAATTAAGATTGCGTCTTCACGATTAATTAAATGGACCGCTTGAGTGGGTGTGATAGCTTTAAAGCCAGAGGTGGCTCGTTTGATTTCCACTCTTAAGATTAGAGCAATAATAATACCTAGGGCGGCAAAGAGAACAATGTTGTTGGCGAAGAATTCAGATTCAGGGGTCATGATTCAGGTTGTTGTAAGAAATAAAGTCGCATTATAAGCGATGTCTTTAATGAGTCGAGCAAAATACTCGTTGCATCATTTCTATGAGTTTAAGAGTGCGATCATCACCGACTTTATAATACACGCGGTTAGCATCTTTGCGAGACTTGAGAATCTCTTTGTCACGCAGGATAGCCAGATGCTGAGAAATATTGCTCTGAGAGGTGCCTACAAATTCCACAATTTCTTGAACACTCACTTCTCGGTCTCCTAAGACACATAGAATCTTGAGTCGTAGAGGATGCGACATTGCTTTCAAGGATCTTGAGGCTCTCTCGATGTCCTCTTCCCTAGCCATGAGTTCAGAATGTGTGAGTTGGACGAATGAGGATTCAGTCATTTTTTTATTCCATTAAACATCTACAGCACGATACTATAGTTTCACCACAGAGTATCACTAGTATTTCACTAATATTATAAAACATTAATACACTAATCATAGTCAGGAATTGATCGATTGGATAGCCTTAATTTCAAGTTTAAAATGCACATGCTTCGATATGGATGGAATGAGCGATGTCATTTAATAGTCTTGGGGATGATGTTAATGCTACCTGTGGTCAATGCAGAAAGCCCAGAAGACGTGCGCGTGCGCTTACAGAAGCTGATCGACAATATTAGCACATTAGAGAGCATTATCAGCGAAGATAGTGAAAGTTACGCTAATTTAGAGGTGGAATCGCAACAATTAGATAAAGCAATTGGTGCATTACATGGTCGGTTACAGGCCACGGCCGAACAATTAGAAGCCTCGCAAAAGCGACTCTATAATTTGCAAGCGGAGAGTCAGATCATCCAACAGCGTCTCGATAAGCAACGCATACAGCTCAAGCAACAACTCTTATCAGCATATCAATTCAATTCCCATAGTCGCTGGCAGTTTATTTTAAATCAACAGAGTTTGCAGAATGTTGGCCGTAATAGCGTCATATATGAGTATCTTCACGCCGCGCAACTGAAACAGATTAAGGAAATACAGCAGGTATATCAGCAATTGCGCACTAATCGAGAACAATTGGCCGGGCAACATCAAAGCCAGGCTCGTTTATATACTCAGCAACAAAGAGAGCATGAGCTGTTGAATAAAGCGAGAAAACAAAAGAAAAGTGCGAAACATGCGCTGTCTCAGTTGATCGATGAAAACACCCAAGCGCTTCAGTCTGAGCAGGAAGATAAGCGTGTGTTGACCCAGTTGTTGGCGCAATTAATGCGTGAAAAACAGTCTGGAAACCAAGCTTTTGGGGATTATCGGGGTAAACTCGCATGGCCAATCAAAGGCATTTTTAAAAGCCGTTTTGGTCAGCAGAAGTCATCAAGTAGCGATATGCACTGGACAGGCGTAAGTGTGGCCGCTCAAACGGGGACGCAAATACGCGCTATTTTTTCAGGCACAGTGGTGTTTGCGGACTGGTTTGATCGTTATGGATGGCTCACAATCATCGATCATGGTAATAATTACATGAGTTTGTACGCTCATGCAGAGGGCTTGTATAAGAAAAATGGTGAGCATGTGACACAGGGCGAAGTGATTGCTATTGTCGGGGATTCTGGAGAAACGCTGGAGCCGAATCTTTATTTCGAGATTCGAGACAATGGAAATCCCGTTGATCCAGCATTGTGGTGTCGTCGATCATGATGACAGTGGAATGAAAATGTTTCTAATCATCAGTACCGACGTATCAAGCAAAGAGTTTAAAGAATTTATAGTTAATAATTGCCTAGTTCTAAAATATGGAGCATGACATGGAACACGTAAAACAGATGAGTCTAGCAGTAGTAATCAGCTTAATATGTATGGCACCACTATTGACCTATTCTCCAGCGCAAGCTGAGACTGAGGAAAAGGGCGAGTCATCATCTGTCAACCTGCCACTGTCTGATATCAGACTTTTCACAGATATTTATGCACGTATAAAAAAAGAATATGTGGAAGAAGTCGATGACGAGCAACTGCTTAATGGTGCTATACGCGGCATGATGAGCAGTTTAGATCCTCATTCTGTTTTCTTGAGTGCAGATGAATTCAAAGAGCTGCAGATTGACACCAGTGGAGAATTTGGTGGTTTAGGTATAGAAGTTGGCATGGAGAATGGCGTGGTACGAGTGATTGCCCCCATTGAAGATACGCCGGCTGATAAGGCCGGTGTCAAAGCGGGTGATCTGATTATCAAGCTAGATGATACACAGGTGAAAGGGCTCACACTGAATGAGGCGGTCAAACTCATGCGTGGCAAGCGTGGCACTGATATTTTATTGACGATTGCGCGCGAAGGTGAAAGTGCACCCATAGAAATCACTGTTACACGTGACGTTATTAAAGTTAAGAGTGTGCGTAGTCGGATATTAGAAGCGGGTTATGGATACTTGAGAATATCTAGTTTTCAGTCCAAGACAACGCGTAATGTTCTCAATGCGATGCAAAGACTAAAAACCTCTGATCCAAACTTACAGGGTTTGATACTCGATTTACGTAACAACCCTGGAGGCATCCTTACCGGAGCTGTAGGGGTTTCCGATCTATTTTTGGATGATGGAAAATTGATCGTCTACACTAAAGGTCGAGGTTCTGAGAATAGTCTCAAATATACTGCGAGTACGCCTGATTTTACAGAAGGCATACCTATTTTGGTGCTTATCAATGAAGGTTCAGCCTCCGCCTCGGAAATTGTGGCAGGCGCATTACAAGATCATGACCGTGCAATCATCATGGGCAAGAAATCATTTGGCAAAGGCTCGGTTCAAACCGTATTGCCACTGCAGGATAATAACGGGATTAAGTTAACCACTTCACGTTACTACACGCCCAATGGACGCTCCATACAGGCTGAGGGTATCAAGCCAGATATTTTGGTCGAGACTAAAGTGGCAGACGGAGAAGAAGACAAGAGCTTCAAGTTTGTGCGTGAATCAGATCTTGCAGGACATCTAGAAAAAAACCTGCATGAGAAATCTTTAGATGATGCAGACACACAAGAGTTAGGTCAGCAAATCAAAACAGTCACCGTGTCAGCAAATGACGAGGGTGATGCCGTCTTAGATGAAGCTTTAAATATATTAAAACAGCTCTCTGCCGAGAAAGACGTGGTATCTAAAGAGTAAAAATTGGATAGTTTAAATTTATCTGACAGTTACTTGATCTGACAATTATAAAAAAATCCGGAACGTACAGAGGGTCTCAGCGAAGCTGGGAAGCGTTATTTTTCCGGATTTTGAGGGGATACAAGGCCCCAATGTTTTTTGATGGATCACGCTCACCGGCAAGGTGAAGACTTCCTTCGCTTTAACTGGCATCTTTAATCGAAGTTTTAGAGTATGTTGAGATTGATATAAACCGTGAGGCCTATGAATTTACAGCACAAACATGTGATGAGGGGATAATACAACAGTGTGTGGAGTTATCTGCTATTCCTCACGATAATAAGCGATTGACGCTGTCTTATAACTCGCGAAATGATAAAACGCATTGGTGAAAAGTTACTGTCGTAATTCCTTAGGCACGGCAAAAGTGATGTCTTCTTTAACGCCATCGATCTCATTGATGTGTGCATCACAAAGTGTGGATAAAGTTGTCACAACTTCTTGTACCAGTACCTCAGGTGCCGAGGCGCCTGCAGTCACACCTATATTAGTTTTGTTTTCTAGCCACTGATGATCGATTTGTTCTGCGTTATCAATTAAATAGGAAGTAATACCATTCTTCTCAGCGATTTCACGTAATCGGTTGGAGTTGGAGCTGGACTGAGAGCCAATGACAAGCAATAAATCACAATCATCCATCAGTTGCTTAACTGCATCCTGCCTATTTTGAGTGGCGTAACAAATATCATCTCGTTTGGGAGTGTGGATATTGGGAAAGCGAGCTTTAAGTGCGTGAATAATTTCTTGCGTGTCATCTACCGATAGAGTGGTTTGAGTGACATAAGAGAGTTCTTCCGGGTTATCAACGGCAATAGTGCTTACATCCTGTGGGGATTCTACTAGCAGCACACGCCCAGCATCATCACCATCACATTGACCCATAGTGCCTTCTACTTCAGGGTGACCTTTGTGTCCAATTAAGATGGTATCTCTACCCTGACGAGAATTACGCATCACTTGCATATGCACTTTGGTGACCAGTGGACAAGTGGCATCAAATACTGTTAGCTGACGGTTCTCGGCTTCTGCGCGCACAGATTTTGCCACACCATGAGCACTGAAAATGACGGTTGATTGATCAGGAACTTCATGCAGCTCTTCCACAAATATGGCGCCTTTTTGTTTTAAAGAGTCGACCACAAAACGATTGTGTACGACTTCATGACGCACATAAATTGGCGCGCCAAAATATTCTAATGCACGCTCAACAATTTCTATGGCACGATCGACACCAGCACAAAAGCCACGTGGGTTAGCCAGTTTAATTTCTATGGACTTCATGAGTTTGGATTTTCTCGTAAAATCTGAATGAAGAGTAGCCCTGCCCCGATACAAATGAATATGTCTGCAATATTGAAGGTGGGCCAATGACAGCTACTACCTGCCCATTGATAAAACAACGGCAAACACTCTGTTTGGCTAGGATAATACACATCCAGAAAATCGGTGACTTTGGCGAACAATGCTCTGTCGATTAGATTCCCTAAACCACCACTGAGGATCATGACTAGACCTAGGGCCGTTCTGTTTTGATCGGGTTTTAATTGACTTAACCATCGCAGAATATAGGCACATATCGCTGTGGCCACTGCTACAAAGAACCAACGTTGCCAGCCTCCGGCATCACTGAGAAAACTAAAGGCAGCACCACGGTTATAGGTCAGCATTAAATTGAACGAGGGGAAAATCTCCACCGGTGTGGCATAGTGTAAAAAATATTCGGCAGCTCGCTTGGATGCTTGATCTAGCCCCGTGAGGATGACGATCCAGATGAACCACTTACGCATAGCGTCGAGTTTCACCCTCACCATCGATGTTATCAATACAACGTCCGCATAATTCTGGATGCGCATCATGATGGCCAACATCTGGTCTTAAATGCCAACAGCGTGCACATTTTTTGTATGAAGATTTTTTAATGTTGAGTGCAATTTGCTCTTGATTGCTTAAATCAAAATGTGGACTGTCGATATTTTTATCTAGTGCCTGTACATTGGTATCTGAGGTAATCAATACAAAGCGTAATTCATCTTCAAGTAAAGATAAAATACGTTGTGTTTGAGGCCCGCAATATATTTCAACACTGGCGTCTAAACCTGAACCAATCAAGCCTTGCTCACGCGCATCTTCCAGAGCTTTAAGGACTAATTGACGCACCTCAAAAATACACTCCCATGCATGGTTATTGAGTGTTTCGTCTGTGTCCAGAGTGTTTAGATGCTCATACCATTGTGTGGTAAAAATAGTTTCACTGTCTGTCTCTGGAAGATGCTGGAAGGCTTCATCAGCTGTAAAACTTAGTATCGGTGCTAACCAGCGTAATAAAGCTTGAGCAATATGGTAGGTAGCAGTCTGGGCAGAACGTCTCGCTTTACTATCAGTGGCAGTGGTGTAAACACGGTCTTTAATAATATCTAAATACAATCCACCCAATTCGGTGATACAGAAATTATGCAGCACTTGATACAGTTGGTGAAATTCGTATTTATTATAATGCTCGATCACTTGTGCTTGTAAGTGGGCGGTTCGATCGATGATCCATCGATCTAATGCGAGCATGTCTTGGTAAGCCACTATGTGTTGCGATGGCTCAAAGCCATGTAAATTGGACAGTAGATATCGTACGGTATTACGCATGCGACGATAGGAGTCCGCCGTGCGTTTCAAAATTTCATCCGAGACCGTCATTTCTGTGCTGATGTCACTGGAAGCGACCCATAAGCGAAGAATATCTGCACCCAAAGATTTAAAGATTTTCTGTGGCGCAATCACATTACCTAGTGACTTTGACATTTTACGACCGTTGGCATCGACGGTGAAACCATGCGTGAGTACAGTTTTGTAAGGGGCGACATCATTGATGGCAATACTGGTTTTAAGCGATGACTGAAACCAACCACGGTGCTGATCAGAGCCCTCTAAATATAGATCTGCAGGAAAATGCAAAGCCGGATTTTTTTGCATGACGGATTCATGTGTAACACCAGAATCAAACCAGACATCTAAGGTATCAGCAGATTTCACATAATCATCGGCATCCTCTGTGAGTAGATCACTGACTTCAATATCAAACCAGGCTTGGATGCCTTGTTTTTCTATGCGACAGGCAATTTGCTCAATGAGTTCTTGAGTGTTTGGATGGGGTTCTTGAGTGGTTTTATGAATGAATAAAGGGATAGGTACTCCCCATGTTCGCTGTCTTGAGATACACCAGTCAGGGCTATTTTTTAACATACTAGTGATACGAGTTTCGCCCCAATCCGGTAGCCATGACACTTGTTCAACTTCCTCTAGTGAACGCTGCAATAGTTTATTTTTGTTCATGCTAATAAACCATTGTGGTGTCGCGCGGAAAATCAGAGGCGTTTTCGTTCTCCAGCAGTGCGGAAAGCTATGATGGATTTTTTGTTGGCAAACTAATTTATGCTGTGTCTCTAATAATTCGATGATAGCAACATCGACCTTATGCACGTGTTGCTTGGCGAAGATTTCCACATCTTCACGATATAGGCCATTGTCATCGACGATGTTGAGCGTGCCTAGATTATATTTATTACCGACTACGAAATCGTCCATGCCATGGTCGGGTGCTGTGTGGACAGCCCCAGTCCCGGCTTCCGTAGTCACATGTTCGCCTAAAATGATAGGTACTTGTTTATTGTAGAATGGATGTTGCAGTGCGATATTCTCTAACACTGCACCTTGGCATGTTGCGACTACCTGATAGTCTTCAAGTGCGTAACGCGTCATGGCTGATTCGACCAAGTCGCTGGCAAATAATAAATACTCACCATTCACGAGACATAAAGAATATTCAAAATCAGGATGTACACTGACAGCTTGGTTAGCAGGTAAGGTCCATGGAGTGGTGGTCCAGATCACTACATGCGCTGGAATATTTTCATCAGCCCCCTGAAAATGCTGCAGAAATTCTGCATTGTGGTGAGCACTGAATTTCACATCAATGGCATAGGAGGTTTTATCTTGATACTCCACTTCTGCCTCGGCCAGTGCTGATCCACTGGCGACACTCCAGTAGACAGGTTTGAAACCGCGCTCCAGATGACCATTGTCAATAATTTTCCCAAGCGCCCTTACCGTGTCTGCCTCTATCTGATAATTCATGGTGAGATAGGGATTTTCCCAATCAGCGAATACTCCCAGACGAACAAAGTCCTCACATTGTTTGTTGACTTGTTGCTGAGCATATTCTCGGCACGCTTGGCGAAAATCTTTTTCACTTATTTTGTGTCCGGGTTTGCCTTTTTTCTTTTCTACCATGACCTCAATCGGCAAACCATGACAATCCCAGCCAGGCACAAATGGGACGTCATAACCACCCAGCGTTTTACTCTTGACGATAATATCTTTTAAAACTTTGTTGACCGCATGACCAATATGAATGTCACCATTGGCATAGGGCGGTCCATCATGCAGGATGAATTTTTTATCACGTTGGGCACAGACAGTGCGAATATGTTGATAAATATTCATGGCTTGCCATTGTTTGAGCATTTCAGGCTCACGCTGGGCAAGATTTCCTTTCATAGGAAAATCTGTTTTTGGTAGGTTTAGTGTCGCTTTGTAATCCTGAGTCACTGAGTGATTCATCCTTTTGAAAAATAGTTTTTGGCTAGATCCACATCAATTTTTATTTGTTCTAACAATGTATCTAAACCTGAAAATTTTTGTTCTTCCCTGATTTTTTTATGAAAGCGTATGTTAAGACGCTGTCCATACAAATCTTCGTCACAATCAAACAAGTGCACCTCACATTGATCTCGGGTGCCATTCACTGTTGGTCGATGGCCAATGTTCGCCACACCATTCCATTGTTTATGTGCAGACTGGGCGCTTACTGCAAACACACCATGTAACGGTAATGTTTGACGTTTGAGTAAAATATTTGCCGTAGGAAAGCCTATTGTACGTCCTTTTTTATCTCCATGAAAAACTTTACCGGAAATAGTGTAAGGCCGTGTTAGCAGTTGTTCTGCTTCATCAAATAAACCCTGATCAAGTTTTTCTCGAATTAATGTACTACTGACACGCTCACATCCAAGTTGAATAGAATCGGTATCAGTGACTTCAAAGTCACATTTTTCTCCCATCTTTCTCAGCAGGTGAATATCTCCTTGGCGTTGATAGCCAAATTTAAAGTCATCACCCACGTAGAGTTTCTTAATACCGAGTGACGTCAAGAGAATATCTTGCACAAATTCCTCAGCAGGCATTTGTGCCAAATGCTGATTAAATCTGAGCACAACACAGATATCTGGGCCTAATTCTTTTAGATGTTGGAGTTTTTCACGCAGTGTAAAGAGTCGCGCAGGTACTTGTTCACGCATAAAATATTCTTTAGGCGTGGGTTCAAAAGTGATCACTATTGAGCTGAGCCGGCGACGGCGTGCATCGTCTATCACATGATGAATAATCGATTGATGACCCTGATGGAGTCCATCAAAGTTTCCAATCGTCACAATAGACTGATGCCCAAGAGTAGGCAAAAATTGATTGCCTCGAATTACTTTCATGCCAGATTAATCAGATTCAAGTTTGAGATGGGAAGGTTTAATACCGAACATCCATAATACCCAACTGTAACTGAGGACACCAAGTGCAATGAAGCCGAGTAAAGAGCCTACTCGCATATCTGTTTCCCAGCTGACCCAGGTCTCCACTTCGGGGAGAAATTTATTCAGTATGTAAAACATGACCATCGCGCTAATAAATACCTTATTGGCTAATGAAAAAGTCGATTGCATGAATGTTATAACTCGTTGGCGATGTAACATGATGTAAAGCAGAGCCGCGTTTACATAAGCAGACAAAGAAGTTGCTAGGGCCAAGCCTGCATGACTGCCAGTAATTTCATAATGTACGAATAACCAAACAAATAGTAAGTTCAGCACTATATTTGTCAGCATGGCGATGACACCGATTTTGACTGGTGTTTTAGTGTCTTGGCGAGAAAAGAACGCAGGCGCCAATATTTTGATAAAAATGAATGCCGGTAAACCTAGGGCATAAGCCATTAAGCTGAGACTGGCCATCTGTGTGTCAAAAGGAGTGAACTCACGATATTGCACCAAGCTTGAGAGTATCGGTGAGGCCAATGCAACCAAGCCCATCATGGCGGGGATGGCAATCACCAGAGACAAACGTATGGCCCAGTTCATGGTGTGACTGAAGCTCTCGCTTTGTTGCGCCACATGTTGTTTGGATAGCAATGGTAGTATCACCGTGGCAGTGGCAATGCCAAATAAAGCCAACGGCAACTCGACAAAACGATCCGAGATATAGAGCCAGCTGATGCTGCCTTCGGCTAAGAAAGAGGCAATAATAGTGTCGATGAGTAAGTTGATTTGAACGATAGAGGCGCCAAAGATGGCCGGCAACATGAGTGTGAATACTTGTTTCACCCCGGCTTGATCACCAGATAATTTGAATTTTGGAAAGCCTTTGGCGCGGATTAAAAATGGGATCTGAAATGCCAGTTGCGCGATGCCCGCAATAAAAACTCCCCAAGCCAAAGCCGTTACAGGATGTTCTAATTTGGGGGCCAACCAGATAGCGGCGGCAATTAATGAGATATTTAACAAGACTGGGGTTAAGGCCGGTACTGCGAAGCGTTGTTTAATGTTCAAAATACTCCCCGACATAGCGGTGAGTGAGATGAACAACAGATAAGGGAAAGTGATCTTAAGCATGTCACTGGCGAGCACTTGTTGCTCTGGATCGTCAAAACCGGGTGCAAAGATAAAAATGAATACTGGAGAGGCGAGCACCCCAATGACGGTGACTATCAACAAAATAACCGCTAACACGCCACTCACATGATTGATGAGACGTTGAAAAGCATTGTCACTTTCATGCAGTTTTTCCGACATCACTGGCACGAAAGCCTGTGAAAAAGCTCCTTCAGCAAACAAGCGTCGCAGAAAATTAGGAATCCTGAAGGCGACAAAGAATGCATCGGTACCGGCATTGGCGCCAAATAGGATGAAAATGACGGCGTCTCGAACGTAGCCAAAAATTCTCGATATAAAGGTAAGACCGCCGACCACCAAGGTCGATTTAAGTGGTTTTTTGCTCATTTTTCTTGTGATCATGTAAGAATTAGCTAGTTGCCTAACCCCATGGGCTAATTAGCGACACTATACATCATTAGAAGGTTGACATTTTACAGTGAAAATCGCATAGTACCGCGCCCTTGATCAAAGAATAGAACATAGAGGAAAGATTTTGGCTAATATCGCTTCAGCAAGAAAAAGAGCTCGTACTTCAGAGAAATCGCGCCAACGTAACGTTGCTATGCGCTCTAAATTCCGTACGCACCTTAAAAATATTGTGAATGCCATTGAAGCGGGTAATAAAGAAGAAGCCACTAAACTCTATCTAGCTTCTGTTTCTGTTATTGATTCCACTGCCTCTAAAGGCTTGATTCACGCCAACAAAGCGGCACGTCATAAGCAAAGACTGAACGCACGTATCCGCGCGATGGCTTGAGCCCTCATCAGTCAATCTGTTTAACTGATTACCTGATATTTATATTTATCTGGACCTTAAATTAAGGTCTGATCCACATGCAGCCTTCAATACAACCAGCGACACTGGCTCATATTAATGAGCCTAATAGATAAAAAGCCCATTTAATTGATGTCAATGTGCCCATGCGAGTGGCTGATTGCTCTATATCAGAGCTAAATTATCGCGATGTATTAATTCTGCTTCGTCGACATACCCTAAGATACCCTCTATTTCACCGGAAGCATGTCCTTTAATCAGATCGACTTCTTGTGAGCTATAGTTGATTAATCCTCGTGCAATCTCTTTACCATGATGATCACAACAAGCGACTAAATCGCCACGTTGAAAAGTGCCGTTTACCGCACTCACTCCCACCGCTAATAGACTAGCGCCGCCAGTATTGAGTACATGACTGGCCCCCTCATCTAATGCCACACTGCCAACCACTTGCAGTTGATTAGCGATCCACTGTTTGCGAGCTGTTAGCGGTTCAATGGTTGGATGTATGGTGGTGCCAACATAGTTATCATCTGCCACGTTGAGTAATGCATGACGATCCTGTCCGGACAAAATTATGGTGGTTGTGCCAGAACGTTCAGCACGACGTGCGGCAGCAATCTTGGTAATCATGCCACCACGGCCTAATGTGTGATGAGAAGGTCCCGCCACGAGATCCAATAATGGATCATTAGCAGAACATTCTTTGATCAACTCTGCATCTTTGAACTGTTGTGGATGCTTGTTGTAAACACCCGCTTGATCGGTGAGGATAATGAGTCGATTTGCATCGATCAGGTTGGCAACTAGTGCTGCTAAGTTGTCATTGTCGCCGAAACGGATTTCATCAGTGGCTACTGTATCATTCTCATTGACGACAGGAATAACACCTAAATCGAGTAAGGTGCAGAGTGTGGAACGCGCATTGATGTAGCGACTTCGATCGCGTAAGTCATCGTGTGTCAGTAAGATTTGTGCGCTATGCAGATTGTGTGCTTGTAAGTGACGCTCATACGCTTGCACTAATCCCATCTGCCCGATGGCCGCCGCCGCTTGTAGTTCATGTAATGATCGTGGGCGTTGCGTCCAACCCAGACGTGCCATGCCCTCTGCAACTGCTCCTGATGAAACGAGAATGAGCTCAATATTGCGTTTATGCAGTTGGGCAAAATCTTGCATCCACGACTCAATTGCAGATAAATTCAGTCCTTTGCCCTCATTCGTGATGAGCGAGCTGCCAATTTTAATTACCCAACGTTGAGTTGAATTATTCTTTATCTTCTTGTTCACTGGTTTCAATATGGTCAAGGATAGCGTGGCAAAGTTCATCAGTGCCATGGCGACTGACGGCTGAAATGGCAAATATTGGCCCATTCCATTGAATTGCCTCACACACTTCTTTTATGGTTGAGTTTAAACTTGCCTCAGTCAATAAATCAGTTTTATTAAATACTAGCCAGCGCTCTCTTTGGGCCAGCGTGTCAGCATATTTATTTAATTCTTGGTCGATCGTCTTGTACTGCGCTACTGCGGTTTCATGTTCACCACGATCTGACAAGTCAATCATATGTAATAACAGTCTACAACGCGATAGATGCTTGAGAAACTGAATGCCCAGTCCGTGACCCTCTGCCGCCCCCTCGATTAAGCCAGGTAAATCAGCCATCACAAAGCTGCGCATCGGGCCCATTCTGACCACCCCAAGATTTGGATGCAGGGTGGTAAAAGGATAATCAGCAATTTTAGGACGAGCATCTGATACACAACTGATCAAAGAGGATTTACCCACACTAGGCAAGCCCAGAAGGCCTACGTCCGCGAGTAGTTTGAGCTCTAATCGTAATTCACGAATATCACCTTCACTACCTTTGGTAGTTTTACGAGGCGCGCGGTTGGTTGAGCTCTTGAAACGTTGATTGCCTAAGCCATGATATCCGCCCTGAGCGACTCTCAACATCTGGCCATCTTTAGTTAAGTCACCAATGCACTCATCGGTTTGATGGTCATATATTTCTGTCCCTAGAGGGATATCAATGATTAAGTCTTTGCCGGATTTGCCTGTTTTATTGCGACCACCGCCATCACCCCCACGCTCAGCTTTAAAACTACGGGTATAGCGAAAATCTGCCAGAGTATTAATACCCTTTAAGCAGCGTACGAACACACTACCGCCATCGCCACCATCGCCACCATCAGGCCCACCCATGGGAATGAAGCGTTCACGACGAAAGCTCAGGCAGCCATTGCCACCATTGCCTCCAAATACAGTAATCGTTGCTTCATCGACAAATTTCATAAGTATTTTCTCTGGACAAAAAAAAGCCCCGAACTGGCGGGGCTTTTAGAATATATGATAAGTACGCTTAGGCGTCTACTACGCTAATATACTTACGGTTCTTAGGCCCTTTGGTTTCAAATTTTACTACACCATCGGCTTTGGCAAAAATTGTGTAGTCTTTCCCTAAACCTGTGTTAGTGCCGGGGTGGAACTGTGTGCCGCGTTGGCGTACGAGGATATTACCTGCTGTCACTTGCTGCCCACCGAACATCTTGACGCCTAATCGTTTGGATTCTGAATCGCGTCCGTTTCTGGTACTACCGCCTGCTTTTTTATGTGCCATATTAAATTCCGTATTACTTGAAAATTATTTGGTAATTTCTTTTATAAGTAGCTCAGTGTAAGACTGTCTATGGCCCATCTGCTTGCGATGGTGCTTGCGGCGCTTAAACTTAATGATTTCGATTTTCTTCGCACGGCCTTGTCCTAGCACCTCTGCGCTGACTTTGCTACCTTCTAGGTAAGGTGCGCCGATATTGACATCTTCACCTGCGCCTAGCATTAATACTTGGTCAAAGTCGACCATGTCGCCCTCTTGGGCGTCAAGTTTTTCGACGCGCAGGATGTCTCCTTGCTCTACTCGATATTGTTTTCCGCCGGTGGCGATAACTGCATACATAATGTTATGGGTGTTTGCAAAAAAAGAGCGGCATTCTAGCCGACAGAGGTCGACAGGTCAATCATTTAGGCTGGTTACTTTATGTCAGTTTTTAACATAGACTAGCGCATTGAGTAGCAACATTCTTAGAACTTACACGAAAATCTTACATATTTCATTCATGCTCTTAGTGGGCAATTTGATTAGCACGTTAATTAACACTTTAGGTATTCATGCAATTTAAAGATATTCAATCACTCGCTGAACCAGATATGGGTGGTGTGAATCAGCAGATTCGTGCTCAGCTGTATTCAGACGTGGTGTTAATTCGACAGATGGCGGAATACATCATTAACAGCGGCGGCAAGCGATTGCGTCCGGTATTGGCAGTATTATCGGCGCGTGCCTGTGGTTATCAAGGGCAGGCACACACCTTCACTGCGGCAGTGATTGAATTTATACACACGGCTACTCTATTGCACGATGATGTAGTCGATGCCTCTGATTTGCGTCGTGGTAAAGACACGGCCAATTCAATTTGGGGCAACGAGGCTAGTGTATTGGTGGGTGATTTTATGTTTTCACGTGCCTTTCAGATGATGGTAGAGATTGGTGATTTGCGAGTGATGGAAATTCTCTCAAAGGCTTCGAATACCATCGCTGAGGGGGAAGTATTACAATTGATGAATTGTAATGATCCTGACACTACTCAAGAGCGCTACATGGAGGTGATTCGTTTTAAAACAGCTAAATTATTTGAAGCTGCCACTCAAGTGGGCGCGGTGTTGTCTGAACAGACTGCAAAGATTGAGCAAGATATGGCTGCCTACGGTATGCACTTAGGAACAGCTTTTCAGTTGATTGATGATGTGCTGGATTATCGAGCAGACAGTGACACCATAGGTAAAAATGTGGGTGATGATTTAGCTGAGGGCAAACCAACTTTACCGATTATTTACGCACTTAAGCATGGCAGTGTTGAACAAGTGCAACAATTGAAACAAGTAATTGAACAAGGTGATAGAGATCAGTTAGAGCGCGTCATTGAGATTATACAATCCACCAAAGCACTTGATTATACTGAACAGGTAGCATTGAAAGAAGTTGATCTGGCAAAACAACACTTACAGAATTTGCCGGATAGTGATTATAAAATTGCCTTACTCAGCTTGGCGGATTTTTCTGTTTCGCGTTTATTTTAATCGAACCATCATGACCATTAAGCTTTACAACACACTCAAGAAAACTAAACAAGAATTTGTCCCTATCGATCCCGAGCGTATCACCATGTATGTGTGTGGGCCGACAGTTTACAGTTATGCGCATATTGGTAATGCGCGTCCAGCGGTGGTGTTTGATGTGTTAGTGCGACTGCTTAGAAATGAATACAAGCAAGTGGTATATGCCCGCAACATTACTGATGTGGATGACAAGATTAATGCTGCGGCACTACAACAGGGTGTGGGTATAGAAGTCATCACTCAAAAGTTTGCAGATATCTATCGTCAAGATATGGCTTCATTGGGCGTAGGTTTGCCGGATATAGAACCTCATGCCACCGACCACATTGATGAAATCATTCAAATGATTGCGCGCTTAATAGAACAGGGTTATGCCTATGAGGCTGAACAACATGTGATGTTTAATGTGCCAGCGTTCGAGCAATATGGTGCGTTATCTGGACGCAATCGTGATGACATGATTGCTGGTGCACGTGTTGAAGTGGCTCCATACAAGAGAGACCCGGCAGATTTTATTTTATGGAAGCCTTCCACGCCAGAACAGCCTTCATGGGAGAGTCCATGGGGTGCCGGTCGACCCGGTTGGCACATAGAGTGCTCTGCCATGATCGAAAAGCATCTTGGCAAAACCATCGATATTCATGGAGGTGGACAAGATTTAATATTTCCTCATCATGAAAACGAAATCGCACAAAGCACTTGCTCACATGGAGGCGAGGAGTTTTGTCATTATTGGATACACAATGGTTTTGTGAATGTGAATCATGAGAAAATGTCGAAGTCGATTGGCAACGTATTGTTGGTGCATGATCTACTTGCAGAAGCTCCCGGGGAGGCAGTGCGTTACGCATTGCTGAGCTCACATTACAGGAGCCCATTAGATTGGACAGATGATTTGTTAACTTCTGCCAAGAGTAGTCTGGACAGATTGTATGGGACATTAGAACAATTAGAAAACATTCAGTCCGTAACATGTGAAGCAAGTCTGACACATGCTTTCAAACAGGCCTTGAGTGATGATTTGAATACCCCGCTGGCCATGAGCGAACTGCATAGCCTCGCCAAGCAAGCGAATATTAGTCAAGATCCTCATCAGCAGGCACAATTAAAAGCTGGCTTGTTAGAATGTGGCAACTTAATCGGCTTATTACAACAGTCACCCAGCGATTGGTTCGGTATGGATGGTGAAGAGGCTGAGCATGCCAACATAGATCAATTGATAGAGCGACGTAATCAAGCTCGAGCAGATAAAGATTTTGTGACTGCTGATGACATTCGTGATCAGTTAGCGGCTATGAATATTGAAATATTAGATGGTGCTGAAGGAACACGTTGGCGCAAAAAATAAACGGTTTTATCTAGCTTGTGAGAGGGTAAAAAACTTTTCCATTAATTTAGAGAGTAGTTTTTCGGTGTTGAAACATCAGTATTGAAATTGTTTGATTTAGTTCAAGATAGCTGGACACTTGATGCTGGGGATCACAAAAAACATCTCTGCTCGGCATTGCGCTTGGATTTTCACCGGTCTTGTCGCTTTGTCACGAGTGATTCTATGACTGCATTATCCCACTGATGTCTTCGCTGGTGCGTTGTTAGGTAGCACTTTGTCATTACTTAGTCTCATTCTATTTACGTGATATATCATGCCACCACGGTGATTGGTGGATTGATTGTGAGAGCTTCTGGAAAGATTTTTTGTGACGGTGTTAGATTAATTTCATGCGAGTGACATAGATCAACGATCCAAAGTCTTATCTACATCTATTAAGATAAGCGAAATTTTTTAATCAATGTAATCAGCCTGTAATAAATCAATCATATTATACAAAAACACTGTTATGCACTGTGCGTGTGTGACTTTTATTACTGTTTAAAAAATAATCTGGGGACGATTATGAAACTTAAAGCTAAACACGTGTTGGTGTTTGCTGTGATGGCGTCGCTAATGACGCCATCATTTGCAAGTAATGATGCAATGATAGATCTATTAAAGGTGCTTCGTGATAATGGAACGATCAGTGAAGACGCTTATAGTGTGCTGGCGAATTCTGTGAAAGCCGATGAGGAAAAAACTCAGGCAAGTCAAAATGAAACTAAAGACAGCCTTATCGCGGAAATTGCAGCCGCTACAGAAAAAACCAAGTGGGCTGAGAAGATAAAACTCAAAGGCGATTTGCGTCTACGCCGTCAATACTCTGACTACAAGGACGATGATGCTGCTGACCCAGAATCACGGGTGCGTTATCGCTATAGATTTCGTCTTGGCGCAACGGGTCAGGTAAATGATCAACTCAAAGTGGGCGCGGGTTTTGCCAGTGGTGGTGATGATCCAAGATCGACTAATGAAACGCTTGATGACACTTTTGAAACTAAGGACATTCGTCTGGATTATGCGTTTGTAGAATACTCTCCAGTGGATTATGCATCGATTGTGGCAGGTAAATTTAAGCGCAAAGATTACTTATGGGCACCCACTGACTTGCTTTGGGATGGCGATATCAATCCAGAGGGTATGTCAGTTAAGTTTAAAAATAAATCCTCTGCAGGTGAAACTTATCTGAGTGGTGGTGTATGGATCTTAGATGAATACATCGACACTAAGGACGATCCTATGATGAGTTATGCTCAGCTAGGCCATAAATTCCAGTCAGGCAATATGTTTGGTAATGTCGCGGGTACACTCTACCGCTTCAAAGACATTGAAGGAGGACCTGCTCTTGATCATGCCTCTGGAACAAACACGCTAGCCGCCGGCAACTATGTGAATGATTACGACTCACTGGGCTTGTCTGCTGAGTTGGGAACCACCGCTTTTGCTGGGAAAATGTTCGCAGTGTTTGGTGATTATATCAAAAACTCAGATGGCGATGATGACAAAGGTTATGCGGTCGGATTTAAGTTTGGTGACAAAAAAGTCAAAGATCGTAATCAGTGGCAATTCAAGTATATCTATGCTGATCTTGAACGAGATGCATGGTTAGATGCTTTCCCAGGTTCAGATCGTTTTGGTGGGCTAACGGGCGTCAAAGGCAATGAGTTTGTGTTTAATTATGGTTTACACAAAAACGTTGTATTTGGAGTTGACTACTATGATACTGAGCAAGACATTAGTGGATTTGCCGATGATAATGACAAAGAGAAAGTCTTGCAAACAGACTTGATTTTCAAGTTCTAACTCTAAAATAAAACGCATGTTCGCATGCGCTAATAAGAGTTTTTTAGGGCAGTCTTGACTGCCCTTTTTTGTGTCAGTTTAGTATCTTGAGAATTAATCTCAGTTTGGGTCATACTAAGTCAGATTAGATTGGGCTCAGCTAACTGCTAGCAGCAGTCATTCTGCCAGGACTATTAAATGAAAAAACATCGTATTTTGATTGTTGAAGATGAAAAAGCCATTCGAGATATGGTGGTATTTGCCATTAATAATGATCGCTTTGAATTGATTGAAGCGGAGAATGGTCAGCAAGCAAACAAGTGTATTAATGATCAAAAGCCTCATCTGATACTCATGGACTGGATGTTGCCAGATGTGAGTGGCGTAGAATTGGTGCGTAGAATTAAGCGTGATGAAATCACTCGTGAAATACCCATACTTATGCTAACTGCTAAAACTCAAGAACATAATAAAGTAGAGGGTCTGGATGCAGGAGCAGATGATTACATTACTAAACCCTTCTCAGTCAAAGAATTATCTGCACGCATTCGTGCCATGTTGCGGCGCGTAGATATTAAGCATCAAGACAACAAAATCATCTATGGTGATTTGATATTAGATTTGGATGCTCACCACTTGGTGATCAAGCAACAAGTGGTAGAAATTGGCCCAACCGAGTTCCGTTTATTAGAGTTTTTTATGACGCATATAGATAAGGTTTACAGCCGGGCACAGTTGTTAGATTTTGTTTGGGGACGAAGTAAATTTGTGGAAGAGAGAACGGTAGATGTTCATATTTTACGTTTACGTAAATTATTAAAGCCTCATGGTTGCGATACCATGGTGCAAACGGTCAGAGGCTATGGTTACCGCTTCGTGAAAGACATAGCATGAACATTAGCTGGTTGAAATCTGAACTCAAAGTGCTTTTTGGGGCGCTATTGGTGGTGTTATTGATAGGGTTCATAACAGGCCTGTGGGGTTGGGTGAGTATTTTTATCTTGGTGTCGGTGATGGGTTGGTGGCTGTCCCAGATTTTGCAGTTATATCTGTGGTTGACCTCGGGTGCTTCCACACGGCACCCTCCTGATCTTTTTGGTTTGTGTCAAAATATTGTCGATCAGATATGCGCCATTAAAAAGAGTAATTTTATACAGCAAAAACAAGCTGAGGAATTGATTAATCGCTTTGAAGCGGCCACCGCGGCGATGCCAGATGCGATGTTGATCGTGGATGATGAGTACAATCTTGAATGGGCTAATGACGTCAGTACGCGCGTATTAGGCATCGATGTTGAGAGAGATAAAGGTAATAAAGTCAGTAATATTGTGCGTGACCCTAAAATCATTCGATATCTGAATCATGGGGATTTTACTCACCCGTTGGAATTTCAATCATCGCGAAGTGAACAAAATGATTTGGTCATGAGAGTGATCCCTTATGGTAAGGGGCATAATTTATTCTATGTGCAGGACCATCTGGAAGTATTGAGATTGCAACAGGTACGAGAAGATTTTATCGCCAATGCTTCACATGAGCTACGCACGCCTCTAACAGCGGTCTTGGGTTACTTGGAGGCCCTAAGTATTAGAGAGACTGCCGGTACCGCCACCACTGATGTCATCAACACGGCACTTCAACAAGCTTTGCGTATGAAACGGTTGGTTGAGGATTTGTTGTCGTTATCAAGATTGGAGAGCCTACCGCTGAATCAAAGCAAAGAGGAAACCATCGATTTAGCTCAACTGGTGGATGAATGTGTGCAAATAGTCGCAGATTCAAAAATGTTGCATCAGCAGCAATTTAAAAACAATCTCCCTAGGCCTTGTCTGTGTATTGGAGATTCCTCTGAGCTATGTAGCGCGATTCAAAATACCATCGAAAATGCGATCAAATATTCCTCCGCTGATGCGAGTGTTACTTTTGACTGGGAGGTCCATAAGAACAAGGGCGCAAGTCTATATGTGCGTGATCAGGGTGAGGGAATAGATGAACAACATTTAATGCGTCTCACGGAAAGGTTCTATCGCGTTGATGCTGGGCGATCACGAGATTTGGGAGGCACTGGATTAGGTTTGTCTATTGTAAAACATGTAATGGAACGCCATGGTGGACAGATATATATTCAAAGCGAGATTGGTGTCGGTACAACAGTCGAGTTGTCATTTCCTGCTGGCATGCACATTGACCCAGATAAGCTTGAGTAAGTTGATGTCATCACCCTGTAATATTAGTCCATTAACTTGATCTGAGTATTGGGACAAGAAGTTCTTGTTGATTGCTAATTGCCCAAATTAAGTCATCTTTGAATGGGAGATCTAAAAAGATTATGAATTACAGAAGCATGTTTATCGGTACACTCATGTTGGCCACATCGTCGGCTATTCTAGCTGAGGCCAGGGTAGATCCGGCATTACCTAACTATGAGGTTGCCAGTGGTGTGTCTGGTAACTTATCCAGTGTTGGTTCTGATACTTTGGCAAACCTAATGACACTATGGGCTGAAGAGTACAAGCGCTTCTATCCGAATGTGAATATTCAGATTCAAGCCGCAGGTTCATCTACAGCCCCCCCTGCATTGACGGAAGGCACGTCAAATTTAGGGCCTATGAGTCGCATGATGAAAGATAAAGAGTTGGCCTCTTTTGAGAAGCGTTTTGGTTATAAACCAACCGCACTGCCTGTGGCTATTGATGCGCTCGCAGTGTTTGCTCACAAAGACAACCCTATTCAAGGTTTATCTATCGATCAAGTTGACGCTATTTTCTCCAGCACACGTAAGTGTGGCTATTCTGGCACAGTGGACACATGGGGGGATTTGGGTTTGACGGGTCAGTGGGCACGTAAGGATATTCAGTTGTTTGGGCGTAATTCAGTGTCGGGTACTTATGGATATTTCAAGAAAAAAGCTCTATGTAAAGGCGACTATAAGTCATCGGTGAATGAGCAACCAGGTTCAGCCTCTGTGGTGCAATCCATCACCCAATCTTTGAATGGCATTGGTTACTCAGGCATCGGTTACACAACCACCGGTGTTCGAGCGCTACCCATCGCTAAGAAAGGCTCAACAGACTATGTCGAAGTTAACGCAGATACTGCAGTTGCCGGTAAATATCCATTGGCGCGATTCCTGTATGTCTACGTTAACAAACATCCTAATAAGCCACTTTCTCCATTAGAGGGTGAATTTGTTAAATTGGTGCTTTCATTGCAGGGTCAGATGGTGGTTGTGAAAGATGGTTATATTCCATTACCTTCCAGTGTGGCTAAGAAAACCCTCGAATCATTGGGGTTGTAATTGCTGAAACTATTGCTAAATGTACTCGCGCCCTGTGATGAGAGTTACTGGGCTTTTTTTATATTGTGCATAAAAACTCTATAGTCTGAGCGCAAACTCTGTATCATATGCCCATAAATAATAAGCACTAATACGTCATCAGCATTATTACCGTAAAAAAACAACAATAAACGCATCTAGTCAAGATGAATAAAGTCGATAATACATGGAAAATTCGTAACTTCTTGGATGTGCTCGCACGTCGTATTGTTCAGGTGGGTGGTATTGGTGTCATTATTGCGATTACGCTAATTTTCATCTTTTTGTTAAGTGTAGTACTACCACTGTTTGAGCGCCCGGTAGTGGAATTTAGCAGTCGTTATCAGGCGCCAGGAGATGACCAAAAAACTTTATACCTAGCTATAGAAGAGCAGGCGGAAATTGGTCTGCGATTAACTGATAGTGGGCAGGTTTTTTTCTTCGATATTGTTGACGGCGAAGTTATCAAGCAGGTGTCTTTACCCATAGCAGCAGATAATCCGATTCGTTCTTTTCAAGTGGTCAATGAAATGCAACGCGCGTTAGCGGTGGGTTTGGCCTCTGGTGAGATATTGATTTTCGATCATCAGTATCGGCTCGAATTCACAGAGAATGAAAGGATTATTCATCCCTCGATCAATTTCCCCTATGGGGAGCAATCTTATGCAATCACTTCCGGGCCAATTAAGGACTTTGCAGTGGGTGATAACGAAGAATCACTCTCTGTCATCGCTCTGACTGATGAAGATCAGGGGTTGTATAAATCGTTTGATAAGGAAGTCTCGTTTATATCTGATAATGCAACACTTGCGGAAAATCCTAGCGTGCCCTTGGGTCAGTTAACGAACACCCTGGCTTTGTTAATCGATCCAGAGCAAGAATGGGCGTATGCATTGACACACAGTGGCCAGTTATCTGTCTATGATGTGCGAGATCGAGATTCTCCACAATTAGTTGAACAGGTGGCAGTGACGCAAGCCCCGGTTGCTCCTACGGTGATGAAATTTCTGACCGGTGGAGTGTCGTTGTTAATAGGAGATAGCTCAGGGCATTTATCTCAATGGTTTCAAGTTAGAAGTGAGGGGGCATTACCCTTCAGGTTGCAAAAGATTCGTACGAATAAAATTGATGATGCCCCTGTTTCTAGTATTGCAGCAGAGTTACTTCGAAAAGGTATAATTGCTGGCAGTCAATCGGGTAAGATTAAATTACTTTACACTACCAGTGAACGTGATTTATTAACCATCTCAGCTGACACTGAGGTGATTCAGCGTATTGCAACTGCACCGCGCGCTAATGTATTCATTTCTGAGGGTGATGATAATAATCTTCAAGTCTGGAACATTGATAATCAACATCCAGAATCTTCCATGTCGGCTCTATGGGGAAAAATTTGGTATGAAGATTATGTGAAACCAGATTATATTTGGCAGTCATCTTCAGCCAGCAGTGACTTTGAGTCAAAATTCAGTTTAATGCCACTCACTTTTGGCACCCTCAAAGCGGCTTTTTATGCCATGTTATTTGCCATGCCACTGGCAATTTTCGGAGCGATTTTCACCGCATACTTTATGGCGCCATCAATGCGTTCAGTGGTGAAGCCTACCATTGAGATCATGGAAGCTTTGCCAACTGTTATTTTGGGCTTTTTGGCGGGCCTATGGTTGGCACCATTTGTTGAAACGCATTTGCCAGGCATTTTTAGTGTGCTCCTCTTAATGCCGATAGGTATCGTGCTATTGTCATTAATATGGTGGCGGCTTCCTCCAAATTATAAGTTACTCGTTCCAGAGGGCTGGCAAGCGGCTATGTTAATTGTGCCGATCATTCTCATTACATGGCTCTGCATGAAAGTGTCGCCACTGGTTGAGCTATGGTTGTTTGAGGGCAACGTGCGAATCTGGATGAGTGAAACACTCGGCATTGGTTTTGATCAACGTAATGCATTAATTATTGGTATTGCTATGGGTTTTGCGGTAATACCGACGATTTTTTCTATAGCAGAAGATGCCATTTTCAGCGTGCCCAAACATTTAACATCTGGTTCCTTAGCATTGGGCGCCACCTCATGGCAAACATTGGTTAGAGTGGTTTTACTGTCTGCAAGTCCTGGTATCTTTTCTGCTGTTATGATTGGTTTTGGACGAGCAGTGGGTGAGACCATGATCGTATTAATGGCTACCGGAAATACACCAGTGATGGATTTCAGCGTGTTCCAAGGGATGAGAACTTTATCTGCTAATGTGGCAGTTGAGTTGCCTGAATCTGAGGTTGATAGCACACACTATAGAATTTTGTTCTTGGCTGCATTTGTCTTATTTATCTTTACTTTTTTCTTTAATACCGTAGCAGAAATAGTGCGCCAAAGATTGCGTCGAAAATATAGTAGCTTATAGATTATGAGTGAGAGAAATACACAACAGAAATTTTTCCAAAGTGGCACTCCATGGATATGGCTGAATGCGGCGGCGGTTTCCATTAGCATCATTATGGTGATGGGTCTTTTATTGCTCATTGCTGTAAGTGGTTTAGGACATTTTTGGCCTAAAACTATTTGGGAAATAGAGTATCAAGATCAAAACTCACAAGTGGTTTTACTCGGTGAGCGTGCTAGGACAAAAACAGTCTCTGTTAAACAGTTAGCAGATGCAGGCATTCAGATTGATGGTGATGATGAGTTTATTGAACGCACATTGCTTAAGACAGGTAACCGTGATGTATATGGCTTTGATTTCAAATTAATCGTTGGTCCGAATGAGCTGAAACAGTCCAAGCCCACAGAGGCGATTGTATTTGAGCGTACCGAATGGGGAAATTTTTATGGTTTCATCAAATCTATTCAAGAATATGATCAGACCATTGAACTTACTCAAGCCAATGCAGATTCGCAATCACAAGATCTGTGGTTTGAGTTACAACAGCGTATTGTGCGTGTACAAGAACTGCGTGAGCGTATTCATAAGATTGAGAAAAATGAGATAGGTGCAGTCAACTATCGCATGGAAAAATTGCGTTTGCGTGAACGCAAAGCTGAATTAGACAATCGCTTAGATAGGCAAATGCAAGAGAAACTTGCAGCAGATAAGAGTTTGCTAGATGAAGAGTATGCCAAACTAAAATCTGAGCTAGATACGATTTACGAAGAAATCCGCCGCGATAGTGTGATTATGTCGGTCATGAATGGACGGGATGTAACAATCAACCTGTCGGAAATTATTAAAGCCACGCGTCCAAATAGTATGAATGTGTTCCAGAAACTGATTACCTATCTGGTCAATATCAAAGATTTTGTTTCTGAAGATCCCCGCGAAGCTAACACAGAAGGTGGTATCTTTCCTGCAATTTTCGGCACTGTCATGATGGTGTTACTGATGGCTATCATTGTGACACCTTTCGGAGTGATTGCGGCCATCTACTTGCGCGAGTATGCCAAGCAAGGATTTGTTACACGCTTGGTGCGCATTTCAGTGAATAATTTAGCTGGTGTGCCGTCGATAGTATATGGCGTATTTGGTTTAGGTTTCTTTATATATTTTCTTGGCGGACACATCGATCAATTGTTTTATCCAGAGGCCTTGCCAGCCCCAACATACGGCTCAGGTGGTTTATTATGGGCGTCACTGACACTGGCGCTATTGACAGTGCCTGTTGTAATCGTCGCTACTGAAGAAGGGTTGGCAAGAATTCCACGCTCAATCAGAGAAGGGTCATTAGCGTTAGGTGCCACTAAGGCAGAAACTCTATGGCGTACCATCATACCGATGGCCAGTCCTGCTATGATGACAGGTTTAATATTAGCTGTGGCGCGGGCTGCTGGAGAGGTGGCGCCTTTGATGTTAGTAGGTGCAGTTAAGTTGGCACCTTCTTTGCCGGTTGATATGAATGCGCCATTTATACATTTAGAGCGAAAGTTTATGCATTTAGGCTTTCATATATATGACGTGGGTTTCCAAAGCCCTAACGTTGAAGCGGCACAACCTTTAGTCTATGCCACTGCGCTAATTTTAGTTGCTGTAATTATTGTTTTAAATATTAGTGCGATTTATATTCGAAATCATTTGCGTGAAAAATATAAAACCATGGAGCAATAATTGATGCCAACTATAAACAATAGATTTCAAGTGTCATATAGATGGCAATTCCAAATACTAGATCAACAGGATGAGATGAGGATCGAATGAGCGTTACAAATACTCTAGGGGACAAAAAAGTTTGTCTTGAATGCAAAGATTTTTCGCTTTTTTATGGCGAAAAACAAGCTTTATTCGATATCAATTTACAAATCCCTAGCAATCGGGTGACAGCCTTTATCGGGCCCAGTGGTTGTGGCAAGTCAACATTATTGCGCTGCATGAATCGGATGAATGATCTCATTGATGATGTGCAATTAAAAGGAAAGATGTTGTTGAATGGAGAGGATATCAATGACATAAAAGTTAATGTGACAGATTTGCGTCGCCAAGTGGGCATGGTGTTCCAAAAACCTAATCCATTTCCTAAATCAATTTTTGAAAATGTGGCTTACGGTCTCAGATTGCAAGGCTTAAATAACAAAACTGAGTTGCAAGATCGAGTGGAGGCTTCACTCAAGAGTGCAGCATTATGGGAAGAGGTTGGAGGGCGTTTGCAAGATAATGCTTTCGAGTTATCCGGTGGGCAACAGCAACGACTCGTCATAGCTCGCGCGATAGCGATACAGCCTGAAGTATTATTATTAGATGAACCGGCATCTGCATTAGATCCGATTTCTACCTTGAAAATTGAAGAATTGATTTTTGATCTTAAATCACAATACACAGTGGTCATCGTCACTCATAATATGCAACAAGCGGCACGTGTATCGGATTACACCGCATTTTTGTATTTAGGTGAGCTGATAGAGTTTAGTGCTACTGATAAAATTTTCACCAATCCAAAAGAGAAAAAAACCGAGGATTACATTACCGGCCGTTATGGTTAGTTTTTGATCGCGACGTTTAGTTGTAATTAATTTAATGAGTGCTACCTAAGGATTAGCTATGTCAAATGATAAAACTGGACAACATATACTTCGACAGTTCGATGATGATCTAGAATCGATTCGCAGTCAGGTCATGAGTATGGGTGGGTTGGTTGAGAAACAACTGGAGAACAGTTTGACTGCGTTATTTAATGGTGACAGTCAGTTAGCCGAGCAGGTTGCAATGAATGATTATCAGATTAATGCGATGGAAATTGCTATTGATGAAGAATGTAATCAGATTATCGCACTCAGACAACCTACAGCTAATGATTTACGCTTGGTCATGTCCATTTTTAAAACCATTTCAGATCTTGAGCGTATTGGTGACGAAGCAGAAAAAATTGGTAAGAATGCTATTGATCTTGCCACTGAAGATTGCAGTCAAAGTTATTATGCACATCTCAAGCATTTAGGTGATATGGTAAAAGTGATGTTACGCTCATCCTTAGATGCTTTCGCACGCATGGACGTAGCCAGCGCATATGAGACGGCAGCTTCAGACAAAAACATTAATCATCAGTACGAGTTGATCATGCTCAATATGATTAATGCAATCAATGATAATCGTGCCATGGTTGAGCTGTGTTTAAGACTTATTTGGATATCACGGGCACTGGAGCGAGTCGGCGATCATGCCAAGAATATTTGCGAATATGTGATATTCACTGTGGAGGGTAAAGATATTCGGCATGCTAGCTTCCAACAGGCAATCGACGATTTTAAGTAATCTAAAGTTTTCAGTCAGTGTCTCTTGAGGAGAAAGAAATAGAATAGTTTCAGATGCTCAATCATTCTAAATAATTAGAAATCATACATAATTGATGAGAATCTTTAAGTGGTTTTCTAGACACTTCAATGAGTCCTGGATACATTCTAGGCAAATAAAAAGCACTGCTAAGCAGTGCTTTTTTAATATCGTAACTTGTAAGTCTTAAGTAACTTTTCAGTTACTCATCGGACTGATTATTTAGACAAATACGAATGCCATAACCAGTGCAATAACCACGATTACAACACCTACGAGTAGTGCAGAAGCGTCATAGTTCATGTTTGGTCTCCAGGATAATTTTAATTAGTATAATAAAGTGCAGATTATATTGGCTAACTCTCACACACACAACACATAGATGTAACGTCGTGAAATGTGTGTTTTGACTGGATAGAGAAATATTTATGAAATTATCGAGATTTTTGATCATTAGCATTTGCTTATCATGTGTTCAAGTATTGTTGAGCTGCAAAACCTTGGATCCCTATACGGGTGAGTCAAAAGTGAATAAAACCACCAAGGGAGCCGCAATCGGTGCAGCAGCAGGGGCTGTGATTGGTGTATTGAGTGGTGATGGTGGCAGAGAACGGCGTAGGAATGCATTGATTGGAGCTGGACTGGGTGCGCTGACGGGTGGGGCCGTGGGTTATTACATGGATCGTCAAGAAGCTGAATTGCGCCAACAGTTGGCTGGCAGTGGCGTCAGTGTGATACGTCAAGACGATCAAGTGATTTTAAACATGCCTGGTAACGTGACATTTGATGTCGGTAGTGCTGATATTAGTGCGGGCTTCTTCAGAGTGCTTAATTCAGTCACTTTAGTTGTTCAAGAATATGATAAAACTTTGATTGAGGTGGTCGGGCATTCTGATAGCACAGGTCGTGCTGATTATAATCAAGCCTTGTCTGAGCAACGCGCACATAGTGTGTCCGAGTACTTTATCAGTCAGGGGGTGTTACCACAGCGATTAGGTGCTTATGGCTACGGTGAAAACCACCCGATAGCCGACAATAGCAGTCCAAGTGGACGCGCTTTGAATCGACGTGTAGAGATTGTGCTCTTACCCATCACTCACTAATTTGGGGTAATACGAAGAGGTTGATTATTTGTGTAAGATAAGTGTCTTCGAATCAAAAAGTAATCATGTCAGAATCTAATTTATATATAGTTTCAGCTCCCTCCGGTGCGGGTAAAACTTCTATGCTTGCACAGGTTAGAGCACAGCTGGAGAATGTTAGTGTGGCCATTTCACACACCACACGTGCACCTCGTGAGGGAGAATCAGATGGAATTCACTATCATTTTGTATCAGAACAAATATTTTTAGAAATGGTTGAGAATCAAGCCTTTGTAGAACATGCACGTGTGTTCGATAATTATTATGGCACTTCGAAAGCTGCTATCGAGTCTTTATTAGAGGCGAAACAGCAGGTAGTGTTAGAAATTGATTGGCAAGGAGCCAGACAAGTGCGGGCAATTTATCCGCAGGCTAAATCGATATTTATCTTGCCGCCAAGCATTGAGATTCTTGAGCAAAGATTGCAGGAGCGCGGTCAGGATAGTGCTGAGGTGATTGCTGACAGAATGCAGCAGGCACGAGAAGAAGTGAGCCATTATGATGAATATGACTACTTGCTCATCAATGATGATCTCGATTTAGCTCTGGAGCGAATGTTGAAACTGTTTACTCATCCGCAAGACTATGCTGCGCCAGATGTGAAGCAATTGGCTGACATGCTTAGCTAAACATCAGTGAGAGGTATTTACCTGTGTTTGGACATGTCGATAAGTCACGTTAACGGGTAATGCTTATTGGGTGTAGTCGATGGCAAGAAAATGGACTACACTTATCTAATATAGTGAATAGATTAAATTTTTTACAATAAGTTTGGAGATTGAAAGTGGCACGTGTAACCGTAGAAGATTGTTTGGAAAAAATTGATAACCGCTTCAGATTGATTATGGTCGCGAGCAAGCGTGCACGTCATATAGCCATGGGTACAGACCCTTTAGTTGAATGGGAAAATGACAAGCCCACGGTAGTTGCTTTGCGTGAAATTGCTGAATCCTTGGTGACAGAGGATTATCTAAAAGAAGATATCATGCAAAAAGAGTCGGAAGAGTTGCTTTCTGAGGAGATCGAAGAGGTCGATGCAGTGGCGGCGGCTTTGCGAGCTGAAATTGGCCGTGAATTGAATCAAGTTGAAAGCGAGCCTACAACTCCAAAATTAGATGTAGCCAGCAGCAGCGATGAAGCTGGAGCACAAGAGCAGTAATCTGCATTTGCGAGTCGCCTAAATATGGCGAAGGCAAATAATATCACCCAAGATGTTGTCTTAAATACGGGAAAATCTACACGTTTCCTAGTCAGTGAATTGTGTGAATTATTAGATACTTACCTCGAGCCGTCTGAGGTCAGAGTTATCTATCAAGCTTATTTATTTAGTGCTGAAGCACACGATGGCCAAGAGCGCCTCACCGGCGAGCCGTACATTTACCATCCCTTAGCAGTGGCTAAAATCATGGCCGACATGCATCTTGATGATCAAAGCATCATGGCGGCAATCTTGCATGATGTGATTGAGGACACACCTACAGCAAAAGAACAAATTCATGAACAATTTGGTCACGAGGTGGCTGAGTTAGTGGATGGTGTCAGTAAGCTAACTGACTTAACGTTCTCTTCGAAAAAAGAAGCTCAAGCTGAAAATTTTCGCAAAATGATGTTGGCTATGGTGCAAGATATACGCATTATCTTAATCAAATTAGCAGATCGTTTACACAACTTACGTACCATTGGTGTAATGCGACAAGATAAGCAGCGTCGTATTGCACAAGAAACCATGGATATTTATGTGCCGATAGCGCAGCGTTTAGGTATGCATAAAATGCGTCTTGAACTAGAAGTGTTATGTTTCAAAGCCATTCATCCTTTTCGTTATTCAGTGCTAGAAAAAGTTGTTGGAAAAAATCGGCGCAATCGTAAAGAAGTGATGAGAAACGTAGAGACATTAATTTGTGCACAGTTAGAAAGTGCAAAAATTGAGAGCCGTATTTTTGGGCGAGAAAAAAATCTCTATAGCATTTATAAGAAAATGCAGGCTAAGAAAATCTCATTTTCAGAAGTGCATGATATATTCGCAATTCGTATAATTGTAGACAATGTGGATCTATGTTATCGCGTGCTTGGCTTGGTACATAATTTATATAAACCCGTGCCAGGACGTTTTAAAGATTATATTGCTATTCCGAAAAAAAATGGATACCAGTCTCTGCACACAATTTTGTTTGGGCCTAAGGGCATTGTAGTTGAAGTACAAATTCGTACCGAAGAAATGGACTTGATTGCTGAATCTGGAATTGCCGCACATTGGATTTATAAGAATCAGAATAATCGTAATTCCTTATTGCCAGCCAACGAGACCACCCATAAATGGTTAAGTGATATTGAAGAAATTCAAGATAATGCTACCAGCTCTATTGATTTTCTTGAAAGTGTCAAAGTCGACTTATTTCCAGATGAGATTTATGTTTTTAGTCCAGCAGGAGACATTATTGTATTGCCACGTGGCTCATCGGCTGTTGATTTTGCTTACGCTGTGCATTCAGATTTAGGAAATACATGTTTTGCGGTTAAAGTTGACCGACGCATATCGCCTTTGAGTATCAAATTGGAGAGCGGTCAGACTGTGGAGGTAATGGTCAATCCAAGTGCACGTCCTAAACCGAGTTGGCTAAATTTCGTGGTTACGAATAAAGCGAGAACCAATATTCGTTATTATTTAAAACATTTGCAATCAGAAGAAGCTATAGATTTGGGTGAACGATTGTTTGAAAATGCGTTAGCGCGTTATCAGAAATTACCCGAAGATTTGACCAAAGCAGACTATAACAATGTTCTCAAAGTTGCCAATGTAAAGTCTCTCAAGAGCTTATATGCAGCGATTGGACTAGGTGAACAACTGGCAGAATTATTGATAAGAAATATATCCAGTATTCATCAAGAACAAGTAAAGAGTGAGCTGATTAATCGAGATATTCCGTTATCGATTCAAGGTACAGAAGGCGTAGTAGTCAATTATGGTAAGTGTTGTCATCCAATACCCGGTGATCCTATTATTGGCCTAATGACAAAAGGTAAGGGCTTAGTCATACATCGGGAAATATGCAAGAATTTTGATAGAAAGAATATTTTTAAAGACAAGGCTATCACAGTTTCTTGGTCTAGCGATCATTCCAAAGATTTTGTTGTAGAAGTTAGGGTTCAAACGGTTAATCAACGTGGTGTATTGGCTACCTTGGCGGCTAAAATTGCCAATGAAGAATCTAATATCGAACACCTTGAGGTGGAAGACTTAGACGATACAAGCACCACTATTACCTTTTTATTGAGTGTAAAAGACAGAATTCATTTGGCGAGGATATTGCGAGTACTACGTAATAGTCAGCATGTATTCAAAGTGACGCGCATGCGAAATTAAATTTTATTAAGGAAAAGACACATGGAAAAAATTATCATTTCTACCGATCAGGCTCCGCAAGCAATTGGTACATACTCGCAAGCAGTACAAATAGGCACTACGGTGTATTGTTCGGGTCAAATACCATTGATACCAGCAACTATGGAAATGGTTGACGGTGACATAGAACAACAAATCATCCAAGTATTTGATAATTTATCTGCTGTTGCTCAAGCTGCAGGTGGTTCTCTTGAAAATGTAGTGAAAATTAATATTTTTCTAACCGACCTTGTTCATTTTGCTAAAGTAAATGAAATTATGATGAGATATTTTAATGCCCCTTATCCAGCACGTGCAGCTATTGGTGTGGCCTCACTTCCAAAAGACGCTTTGGTCGAAATGGATGCTGTGTTAGAGCTGTAGCTAGTGTTAGAAATAGACTTGAATAACTATGAGTGATCTGAATGATTTGCCGACCATGACGGCAAAAACTTTGGATAATTTAAGTGCCATCAATATTAAGTCTGTTAGTGATCTATTATTTCATCTGCCGATTCGTTATGTTGATAAAACACGCATAACAGCAATTGCTGATATCAACGGTGTTCATGATGTGCAGATCGTAGGTCAAGTTTACAATGCCAAAGTGGTGTTTGGACGAAGACGAATGATGACAGCTACTGTGTATGATCAAAGTGGTGAAATAAATCTGCGTTTTTTTCATTTCAGTCAAAGTCAATTAAGGGGCTTGTCTGATGGCTCACGTATTATCTGTTTCGGTGAGGCCCGTCGTGTGGGTCGAAAAATGGAGATGATTCATCCGCAATATCGATTGTTAGATGAAGATGAAAATGTTCAATTAGCAGATCGCCTTGAACCTGTTTATGCGAGTACTAAAGGACTGCAGCAAAGAAGATTGCATAGTTTGATAGAGAAGGCTTTTATCTGGGCAGACAAAAACAATACAGTTTATGAGAGTGCTTTGTACGACTGGCCAGAATTATCTATGCAAGCAGGCAATATACTGGAGACATTGCGCAATATTCATCGTCCCTATCCAGATGCAGATAAACAAGCATTGATAAATAAGCAAACCTCAGGCCAACAATACTTAGTTTTTGAAGAGTTATTAGCTCATCACTTGAGTATGATGCAAGTGCGTTTGGTGAGTAACAAAAAAAAATCCATACCACTAAAATCCACAGGTAAGCTGACTGATCCGTTTTTACAACAGCTACCGTTTAAATTCACACAAGCTCAATCTCGAGTATTGACGGAAATATCAAAGGATATGAGCCTATCACATCCGATGATGCGTTTAGTGCAAGGTGATGTTGGTAGCGGTAAAACGGTAGTAGGTTTGATGGCATGTTTGATAGCTGTTGAAAACAATTGTCAGGCGGCTTTCATGGCGCCAACAGAAATATTGGCTGAACAACATTTCAGATTTTTTTCAGAACAATTAATACCACTTGGCGTACAAGTGGCATGGTTGAGTTCCTCATTACCCTCTAAGAAGAAGCGTGAGATGTTAGCGCTTATTTCAAGTGGTACAGCGGCAATTGCAGTGGGCACACATGCATTGTTTCAGCAAGGTGTAGAGTTTCATAATTTAGCGCTCAGTATTACAGATGAGCAACATCGCTTTGGCGTGCAGCAACGTCTAGATTTGACTCGCAAGGGAGGAGGGGAAGAAATATATACTCATCAATTAACTATGACCGCGACACCAATCCCTAGAACATTAGCTATGAGTATGTATGCACATTTGGATTATTCAGTGATTGATGAATTACCACCAGGAAGAAAACCCATTACGACGGTTGCCATGTCTGAACAGCGTCGTGAAGAGATTATTGAACGTATTAATAGTTCTTGTCAGCATGGTGCTCAAGCATATTGGGTGTGTAGTTTAATAGAGGAATCAGAGAGTCTACAGAGTCGGGCCGCTGAAGATACGCATGCTTTGCTGGTTAAGAAAATGCCAGCATTAAATATTGGACTGTTGCATGGCAGGATGAAATCTGTTGAAAAAGAAAAAATCATGCAAGATTTTATTCAAAATAAAATTCATGTACTAGTTGCTACAACTGTGATTGAAGTTGGAGTGGATGTAGCTAATGCCTCATTGATGATTATTGAAAATGCAGAGCGGTTCGGTTTGGCACAGTTACATCAACTCCGTGGTCGTGTAGGACGTGGTGATAAACAAAGTAGTTGTGTGTTGTTATACAAAGCGCCTTTAGGTGAGACAGCAAAAAGACGCTTGGATGCTTTGCGTCATATCAGCGATGGATTTGAACTTGCGCATATCGATTTAGAATTGCGTGGGCCAGGCGAGGTCATGGGAACTAAACAATCTGGAGATATGCAAATGCGTATCGCTAATCTTAGTCAAGACATGGCATTGCTTCCGCAGGTTCATAAGGCGGCACAATGGCTGCTAGTAAATCATCCAGAACGAGTGGATGCTTTATTGCAGCGATGGTTGGGCATATCGGTAGAGTACGTGCACGCCTAGTTGCTACAAGACATGTTGTCTAATATGAGTGTTAGCCGGTCAAGGTTCCGATTAGCATGACTCCTACTAAGATGGCGATTAAGCCCAAGCCAGCAAGTAAAAACAATTTGGTGAGTATGCTTGAACTAGGCTTGCGAGCTTGCATGAAACTCAAACCTGTACCAATTATGGCAAGTGCAATCGATCCGTAATACATCATGCTGACACAGCTTGTTTGACAACTTCGACCGCTCTCAAAAGTGCCTCCAAGTAATTGTGAGGTGAGGGCAATAGTTAATCCCCAGGCTACTAGAATGATGATATTGGCGCTTGCTGTATTCATAATTTTTATCACTTGTATTGTTGTTCTGTAAAAATTCGTGCAACTAATGATCCAGTGACATTATGGACAATTGAAAATAATGCTCCTGGGAGAGCGGCTGCACCTCCAAAGAATTTTACTGCGAGAGCCACAGCCAGTCCAGAATTTTGCATACCAACTTCTAGTGCAACAGTTTTACTTAAATAGTGACTTCTAGTCAGTGCATAGGTGCTGAGGTAGGCGATGATTAGCCCTGACAAGTTGTGAATAAGCACTAAAGTGAACAAAAGCGGGCTGATAGCTAACAAGTTATCATGATTAAGCGCAACGACAATAGCTATCACCAGACAAATCATAATAATGGAGATGTCAGCTCCATAACGTTGTACAGGAGAAATTACTGTTGAAAACCATTGATTTAATACCAATCCTAGAGATACTGGGGCAATTACCATGTAGAGTATATTTATCATCATTGCCCCAACCGGAATCGAAATTGTTGTCTGACAATAAAAAAATACTAGCAAAGGTGTAGCGAAAATTGCTAATGCTGTGCTTATCGCGGTGAGACTGATAGAGAGTGCTACATCACCTTTGCATAAATAACACATCACATTGGAGGCAGTACCACCAGAAACACTGCCCACTAAGATCATCCCTGTTGTCAATAAGGCGTTTAAGTTTGCCCATGAGCTAAGCTGCCAGGCGATGAACGGCATGAAGCCAAATTGTAAGATCAGAGTGAGGATGAGAACATTGACACGACTGAAAGCCCGCTTAAAGTCACTCAATGAGAGTGTCGTGCCCATACAGAACATAATGCCAGCCAGTAGGTAGATAATTATGTTTTTGTAATCCGCAAAAAATTCAGCCTGAAAATAGGCTAATACACCACTTAATACAGCGATTAGAGGGAAGGTTTTTTGTAACCAGCTCATCGTTTATAAAGATACATAGACACTGCCATCTAGAACTTCTATGGGCAGTTTGATTAAAGATTGTTGAAGACAGGGGCCATACACACATTCTCCACTTGAAATAGTGAATAATGCTCCATGGCTTGCACATTGGATGTGATCTTGGCTGTTATTGAGAAATTGATGGGGTGACCAATCCAATGGGCCCAGTGTATGGGGACATTGATTTTCATAGGCGTATACCTGATCGTCATGGTAGACAATAAAAATGTTACGCTGAGGTGTAACATCTGTTATAAAAAATCCCAATGATTGTGCGGTGCTAATTTCGTTTAATTTACAGAGTTTAATAAGAGGCATACAGTGAAAGACACTCAGGATGAATATATGGATTCTATGCAGGTTGAAGAAGCATTCTATCAAGCTTTCCGTTTACACGATATTGAATTGATGAAACAGGTATGGCATCAGAGCGATGATGTATTTTGTATACATCCAGGTTCATCGCGAATTTATAGTTATCAGCTGATTATTGCCAGTTGGGAGCATATTTTTTCAGGCAAAGAAGAAATTAATATTCAATTAAGTGACAGTGCGTACACTATGAATGACAATCTCTCGATTCATAATGTGAAAGAAGTGCTTACTATTGATCAGCGAGAATTAGGTACAGTGCTAGCGACTAATATTTATCATCAGACTGACGACCAAGGTTGGAAAATGATTGGTCATCACGGCAGCCCTGCCTTTATGGATTCAGATACACGCGTTAGCCATAATCTGCATTAAAACGTTGTCTATGCACATACATAAATATTGCGTATTGAGATGGTCAATAATGGGTCAACGTTACCAATAGTTAATGCGCTACCATGCAAGCGGGATTAATAAATAAAGTAAAAAACTAAACAAGCAGATAACAGTAGGGCAACCCACACCACCATCAGGCTAACAGAACTACCGCTGGCTACCGCACTTTGCGGGCCACTAGTTTGAGTAATCAATCGTACTACGCGGTACATCGTATCGAATCGAACTGTCTGCCAAGCGTTCAAGCTGACCGCGAATAGTCTAGATAAATAGCTAAGTATATTTTTGCATAGCTTACGATAGAACCAATCTGTATCTAAGTTGATTGCGGGCATCGCTTTTGGATACCAGCCATTTTTGATTAATACCACAAAAGCCAGCAAGGCAAAGAATACCAGCTGTAATTGAGCAATAACGTGGTCCATGGTGTAGGGATGATACTCCATAGCATAAGGCAGATAGGCATAGAGTAAGCTGGGGAATAAACCGATAAATAGGCAGGCGAACGCGGCAATAGCCATGGCCAATAACATATTGGTCGGAGCTTCTTCACATTGCAGTCCAGAGTGATGTGAAAAGAAACTTGCATAAGGCACTCGTAAGCCAGTGTTATCTAAAATACCTGACACACATAATAATGCTAACCAAATTAACCAAAGGCCTTCTTCTGCCACTGCAAATAAAATAATCCCTTTGGCAACGAAACCACTGAATAGTGGAAACGCAGAAATTGATACTGCACCAATGATGCAAAATGTCGTCGTCCATGGCATGGATTTATATAAGCCACCTAGTTGTGAGGCTTTGGCAGTCCCTGTGCGATATAACACGGCGCCCATGCTCATGAATAAGAGAGATTTATATAGAATATGTGCAAAAGCATGAGCCGCAGTTCCATTGAGTGATAGTTCTGTGCCAATCCCAATACCTACCACCATAAAGCCTAGCTGATTGTTCAAGCTATAAGATAATAGGCGCCTCAGATTATTTTCAATAATCACAAACATAACGGGAAAGATGGCCATAACAGTGCCAATCCAGATTAATGATTCGGTGCCTGCATAGGCACGGGCTAAACAATAGACAGCAAGCTTCGTAGTGAAGACTGAAAGCGCAACCGAACCTGTGGGACTGGCCTCTGGATATGCATCTTGTAACCAGTTATGTAATAGCGGGAAGGCGCATTTGATCGCAAAAGCGATGAAAATCAACCATCCTGCTCCGGTCTCAAGACCGATATGAGCAAACACCAGACTTTGTTCGTTTTGGAAATGTAACAAGCTACCTAATAATAACAACAGGCCTGACGTAATATGAACCAGTAGGTAACGCATGCCTGCATTTTTGGCGCGCTCTGTTCGGCCAGCAAACACAATAACCGCAGATGATAGCGCACTAATCTCCCAGCAGATGAAGAGGGTGAGCAAATCACCTGCTAGCACGGCTGTAATGACAGAACCTGCATAAATAGGCAAGGTAATTTGTTCGACACGATCTTTGTTATGGTATGAATATAATGCGGCAATAAAGGTTGCGATAATAAATATGAGGGTGAAAATCCAACTTAAGCCGTCTATGTGTAATGGATGCAATTGATAACCCATTAGTGACATTTGCGTGCTCAGCGTATCAGGTAAGTTTAAAAAGGCTGATAGCGCAACCAGCGGTAAAACCAGTGTTGTTATGAGGCGTAGTCGATAGGGTAATAGAGCAATGACTATACCGCCCAGAATTAATATCGCACCTGGGTGTGAGAATAAATATGCCCACGTAAAATCAGTCATAGTAATCCTCGCGGCGTTTAACTATTTTGCGTAATAGTCGTGCACATAGGCTAAGTGCCACAAAGGCAAAAAAACCAAAGGCTGGGAAAAAGCCAAAAGTTTCTTCAAAAGCGAAATGTCCATGCTTGTGATAGAACACATCCACACTCAATAAAATTATGCACATGAGCACTATTAAGACGATTATCATATTGAGAAGTTTTTTATTTTCTAACATCACGCGTTAAGGGATTCTCTGGAAAAATTCATAGAAATATGGCATTAGAAAGAACAATAGCAAACATAGTAATGCAGTCATAGACAGTGGGATGAGTAAGCTCTTTGGTGCTTCTTGATATTGGGGTTCAGTGCTTGCAGGTCGATTGATAAAAGCGTTTATAGCAATTGGCATTAGATACATGATATTTAATAAGGTACTGATAAGGAATGCCACAGCAAGCACTATTTGACCTGAGCTTAGCGCACCATCAATTAAGAACCATTTACTCCAGCTGCCGACCATAGGAGGGAGGCCGATGATGCTTATGGCAGCAATAGTGTAGGCAAACATGGTGAAAGGCATTTGATAACCAATGCCACGCATATCCTTAATAGAAGTTTTTTTAGTGACCGTATAAATTGCTCCGGCACAGAAAAATAGGGTGATTTTACCCACTGCATGAGTGGCCAAATGCATGCTTGCTCCAATCATACTGGCTGAAGTAGCTAATGCAGCACCGAGCACAATATAAGCCAACTGACTGATAGTGGAATAGGCAAGACGTGCTTTTAGATTGTCTTGTTGCAGCGCAACGAGTGAGGCTAGCAACATGGTTAAGGCTGCAAGATAGACAATAGCCACATTAGCGCTGGTACTCTGTAATAAATCGATACCGAATATGTAAACAGTAATTTTCAGAACACAAAATACACCCGCTTTCACCACAGCCACTGCATGTAATAGGGCGCTTACAGGTGTTGGTGCAACCATGGCTGCAGGTAACCAACGATGAAAAGGCATAAGTCCAGCTTTACCAATGCCTACAATCATGAGAGTAAATAAGACCAGCATTAAGCCATCAGATAACTTGCCTGCAAGTATGCCACCGATGGTGAAATCTAAGCTATGACTCACCTGCCATGTCCATAAAATGGAGACCAAGAAAAAGCCAATAGAAGTTGTTAGCAATAGACCTAGATAGGTTCTGGCGCCATTCTTGGCTTCGGTATTTTCTTTATGAGCTACTAATGGGTAGGTGCTGATAGTGAGGATTTCATAAAAAATAAATAGTGTCAGTAAATTGGCGGCGAACGCTATACCCATTACTCCCATCATGGCGATACAAAAACACATATAAAAACGGGCAAGTTTTTTCTCTTGGTTGGCATTCATATAGCCAATGGCGTAAATGGTGGTAACTAACCATAAACTGGAGGCGACGGCGGCATAGACTAAACCTAGAGGTTCAACATGAAAGGCTAGCGGTATATCAGCTATCAGGGGATATAGTTCGAAAGTTTGATGATAGATGGCGCTGCCAAATTTGAAAATTGAAAAAGTGATAAACAATAAGACCGCGGCACTTGCTACAAAAATGATTTCTATAATGCGTGGAAATCTTCGACACAAGAAAATTAGAACAGCGCCTAATAAAGGCACATACAAACTCGCGAGTATATTTGTGAACAAACTCATGGCATTAACATCTCAGCAGCCATCGTTGCCATTCGTACAGGAAATCTATTGTCGATACCAAAATAAACGCTGAGCAAAATCATTATCCATGTGCATATTATTAGCATCATCGGAACGGGAGTTCCATGCCGAATATTATCTAAGGGCTCGCGCAAATACATTTGTTCAACGACACGCCAAACATAGATTACTGCAAGTAATGAAGTAAGCACGACAACAATAGCTAACCACCATGAGGTTTCGAGCACAGCTAGTACTATGTACCATTTGCTAATAAAGCCTGCAGTAGGTGGCAAACCAATTAGAGCAATTCCTCCAACCACAAATGCTGCAGCAACCCATGGTTGGGTTTTTGCTATGCCTGCCATGTGATTAAAGCGAGTGGTTTTAATACTATAGGCTATACAGGCAAGGCACATGAATAAAGCCCCTTTAATAAAAGCATGATTGAAAAGATTGATCATGCTCGCTATCAAGCCGGATTGAGTTTGTAATGACACGCCGAGAGTCATATAGCCGATTTGAGCCAAACTAGAATAAGCCAGTAGACGTTTGATATCAGATTGGAATATGGCAATTAATGAACTCAAGATGATTGCTACGATGGACAATGGTAATAGCACGGCACCTAAATGCAGAGTGCTAAACGAGAATTCAAAGCCAAAGATGGTGTAAAACACACGGTAGAGCAAGTACAACGCGACTTTGGTTGATGTAGCCGCCAAGAAGACGCTGACAGCAGATGGCGCAAAAGTGTATGCATTGGGCAGCCATTGGTGCAGTGGAAATAGCGCTAACTTGAGAAAAATTCCGACAGTAAAAAATGCAAACCCTGCATGCACGCTGTTGAAGCCACCGATAATAGGCATACGGTCATGTAGGTCGAACATATTCAGTGTGCCGGTCTGCATGTATAACAAACCAATGCCTATGAGTATGAAGGTTGCACCAATGGTGCCCATGATTAGATATTCGTAGGCGGCCATTAATGCTTTGCGGTTACGTCCCATGGCAATCAAAGCGTAAGTCGATAATGAGCTGATCTCTAAAAATACGAATACATTGAAAGCATCATTAGTCGCTACAATACCCAGTAGTCCCGTTAGGCATAATAAAAATGCGGTGTAGAATAGGGCGTGTTTACTATGCGGGATTTCTTGTTCAATAATCGATCTTGCACCTAACAAAGTGATACTAGCGATGGCACTGATCAGTATTAAGATAAAGGCACTGAGGCTATCGATATGATATTTGATACCAAGCGGAGCCGGCCAATTACCCATTTCATAGTCTATTACTCCGACTGCATGTACTTGCCAGACCAGTAACACAGAAATGGCGAAGGTGCTAAAGCTGACAAGTGTGGTAAATAGCCAAGCCAACCGACTTTTAGGCAACAGACAGCATAATGGAGCCGCAATTAAAGGGATGATCACCTGCAAGGCAGGTGTATGCATGAGTATCATTATGCCTCTTCCCTTTCTATTGCTTGAATTTCACTTTCATTAATAGTCTTGTAGTACTTATTAATACTCACAACTAATGCTAAACCTACAGCAGTAGTGGCGATGCTGACAACGATAGCAGTAAGGATTAGCACATGGGGTAGTGGGTTAGAAAAAGTTTCAAAACCTTCTTTAAGAATGGGTGCAGTGCCTTGATCTACCTTACCCATTGAAATGAAGAGAATAAAAACAGAGGTTTGGAAAATGTTCAGACCAATAAGTTTTTTAAATAGATTGTTGTGGTCAATCACTATGTATAAGCCCACCATCATCAACAGTACGCTGATCCAATAGGCATATAAATCAGTAATCAATGACATCATTATTTTTTAAATTTTGTGAATGCATAAAAAATTGCAAGTACGACACTGGCTACTGTCAGACCTACACCCAACTCAATAAGTAAAATTCCCCTATGCTGTCCATGAATGGGATCATGTGCAAGTACATTAAAGTCTAAATAGTTCCCTCCCCATAGAATGCCAAAAACACCTACACCCGCATAGAGAAGTAAACCGCAGGCAGCACAAGTCTTAGCCAAGTTTAATGAGACTACTTGTTCAGCTCTCTTTACACCATGTAACAACGCATAAAGAATAATCGCACTAGCAAAAATAACACCTGCCTGAAAACCGCCGCCGGGACCATAGTCACCATGAAACTGGACATATAAAGCGAATAGTAAAATAGCAGGAATCAGTAGATGGCTGGTTTCACGTAGGATGGGATTTTTTTTCATGAACTATTCCTCATTCTCTCGGATAGCTCCTAATAACAGCAGGACAGCAATTAAGGCGGTGAATACCACGGTGACCTCACCTAGGGTATCAAAGCTGCGATAACTGGCGAGTACCGAGG
>Ga0181565_10000152_pt1 | contig 46375 bp, 36 predicted proteins | sample 101ome_16_FD_129661 | JGI IMG/M metagenome (GOLD analysis project Ga0181565, IMG submission 129661) | Coastal salt marsh microbial communities from the Groves Creek Marsh, Skidaway Island, Georgia - 101401AT metaG (megahit assembly) | ecosystem: Environmental > Aquatic > Marine > Intertidal... | reverse complement strand
GCGCGCGCGGGGACGCGTCGGAGGGCGCATTCGGCGCGCGAGGTGTCGCGTGTGGTGCTGAGCGAGTGATGATTGCGCGATAGGATGCGCGTCGCCGCGAGTATCGAGCGCGATGACTGACCAGACGACGCGTTCGCGTGTTTGCGCGCTCGACAGATCATGCTCGGTTTGATTGGTGAGGGCACCGGCATCGCCGCGAAGGTGCTCAAGTCTATGGGCATTTCTTTGAAGGAGGCGCGCATCGAGGTTGAAAAGATCATCGGCCGTGGTTCTGGTTTCGTCGCGGTCGAGATTCCGTTCACCCCGCGTGCGAAGCGTGTGTTGGAGCTTGCGCTCGAAGAGGCGCGTCAGTTGGGTCACAACTACATTGGCACGGAGCACTTGTTGCTCGGTTTGCTTCGCGAAGGCGAAGGCGTCGCCGCGCGTGTGCTCGAGAACCTCGATGCCGATCCGGCGAAGATCCGCTCTCAGGTGATTCGCATGGTTGGTGAGACGCAAGAAGCTGTCGGCGCGGGCGCCGGCGGCGGTCAAGGCGCGCAAGCGGGCTCCAAGACGCCGACGTTGGAGGAGTTCGGTAGCGACCTCACCAAGAAGGCTGAAGAGGGTAAGCTCGACCCGTGCATCGGCCGTGCCAACGAGATTGTGCGTGTCACGCAAATTCTCGGCCGTCGTACCAAGAACAACCCGTGCTTGATTGGTGAGCCGGGTGTCGGTAAGTCCGCCATCGCCGAAGGTCTCGCCCAAAAGATCGCGGCCAACGACGTCCCGGACACCCTCGACTCCAAGCGCATGATGACTCTCGACATGGGTCTCCTCGTCGCCGGTACCAAGTACCGTGGTGAGTTCGAAGAGCGTTTGAAGAAGCTCATGGATGAAGTCAAGAGCGATGAAAACATCATCCTTTTCATTGACGAGGTGCACACCCTCATCGGCGCGGGTGCCGCGGAGGGCGCCATCGACGCCGCGAACATCTTGAAGCCGGCGTTGGCTCGTGGTGAACTTCAGTGCATCGGTGCTACCACCATCGATGAATACCGTAAGCACATCGAAAAGGATCCGGCCCTCGAGCGTCGTTTCCAGCCGGTGCAAGTTCCGGAACCGTCCGTCGACGAAACCATTGAAATTCTCCGTGGTCTCCGCGAGCGTTATGAGTTGCACCACAAGCTTAAGTACTCCGACGATGCTTTGATCGCCGCGGCCAAGTTCTCGAGCCAATACATCTCTGACCGTTTCTTGCCGGACAAGGCGATCGATCTTATCGATGAGGCTGGTTCCCGCGTGCGCCTCTCGCACGCGGCGCTTCCGGAGGAAGCCAAGGAACTCGACAAGGAGTTGAAGGCGTTGATGAAGGAGAAGGACACCGCTATCCGCTCTCAAGATTTCGAAGCCGCCGGTGGTCTCCGTGATCGCGAAGTCGAGCTCCGCGCGCAAATCAAGCAAATCCAAGAGCGCAAGCAAGAGGAGAACAAGGCGAAGACGGAGGCTGGCGACGACACTGGTCCGATGGTGCAAGAGCAAGACATCGCCGACATCGTCGCCTCCTGGACTGGTATCCCGGTTGACAAGGTGTCCTCCGATGAAGGTGTGCGTTTGATGGACATGGAATCGACGCTCCACAAGCGTTTGATTGGTCAAGAAGAAGCCGTCGTTGCGTGCGCTCGCGCTATTCGCCGTGCGCGTACCGGCTTGAAGAACCCGAACCGTCCGGTCGCGTCCTTCATCTTCTCCGGTCCGACTGGTGTCGGTAAGTCCGAACTTGCGAAGTCTCTTTCTCAATTCTACTTCGGCTCCGAAGACGCCATGGTTCGTCTCGATATGTCTGAATTCATGGAACGCCACACGGTGTCCAAGCTCATTGGTTCCCCGCCGGGTTACGTCGGTTACTCCGAGGGTGGCCAGCTCACCGAGGCTGTCCGGCGGCGACCGTACACCCTCGTACTTTTCGATGAGATCGAAAAGGCGCACCCCGATGTGTTCAACATGATGCTTCAAATCCTTGAAGACGGTCGATTGACCGACTCCAAGGGCCGCGTCATTGACTTCAAGAACACCCTCATCATCATGACGTCGAACGTTGGTGCGTCTGCGATCACGAAGGGTGGCGGAGGATTGGGTTTCCAACTTGATGATAACGCTGAGGATCAATCCTACAACCGCATCAAGAGCTTAGTCATGGAAGATTTGAAGAACTACTTCCGACCGGAATTCCTTAACCGTCTTGACGAAATCATTGTGTTCCGTCAACTCAACAAGCAAGAAGTGCGCGAAATCGCATACATCATGCTTGACAACGTGTTCAAGCGCCTCAAGGAGAAGGACATCACTCTTGAATGCACGGAACGCTTCAAGGATCGTCTCGTTGACGAAGGGTTCTCCCCGACGTATGGTGCGCGTCCGTTGCGTCGTGCCATCATGCGCTTACTCGAGGATAACCTCTCTGAGAAGATGCTTACGGGTGAGATTGGCGAGGGTTCGTCGTGCATCATGGACGTCAACTCGGAGGGTGAAATCACGGTGTTGACTAGCGACGGTAGAGAGCTCAAGGCGGGTAGCGCGGTCGTCGGTGGCCCGGCCGGCATTGCGTAAACTTTTTTTGCGGATGCCGCGCGGCACTGCTTACATTGACACCCAAACATTACTTACACGGCGAGCTTTTGCCGCATCAAATTAGGCGAAAATTAGGATCGTGACACACGCGATGTTATATGATGAAAAGAGCAAATTACAACACACGTCGTCATTTCCTTACATAAGAATGGATGATGGATACAACCTACGTCCGATGCGCGCGTCGCTTCTAGGCTTGCAAGGTGACGAGATCACCGCGAATCGAGCACGTCTCCTGCTCCACGAGGAGCATCGCCGCGTCGCGCACCTCCTGCACGTTGTACGCCGTCGAACTATCCTTCTCCGAAAGCGCTCGCACGAGCTCATTCAATCTAAGTTTGCCACCACTGTTCGACAGGATGCTCGCGATGGCGTCCGCAATCTGCCTGCGTTGTTGCCTGTCGCTCGCGCTGTGTCCCGTCAAAATTTTATCCATGTCGATGGTACCCGTGCGCGGATCCACGGCGGATTGTTGCATAGCCACGCGCATGAGGCGTAACGCCTCCTTCGCGTCGTCGCGATCGACTCGTTTACTGAGACGCATGCGCGCGAGCGATTCAGAGAGACGAATCAACGACTCGAGCTGTCTGGGCGTCGCCGTGATCACCTTGCGACTACCTCCCATGCGCCGCATCTCCACGTAGCCCTCCACCAACTCCTCGGCCGCTTCGTCGCTGAGCACCGGTTGCACGTTAGCGCGCGCGTAAGACACGTAGTCGGTGAGCAGTGTCGCATCAATGGCCCCTCGTTTCTTTTGAGGAGGTTCCTTGAAGTGTAAACTCACCAAGTGTCGCGCGAGGCGACGATCCGTCTCTGGATTCGGGCGGTCCAACAACAAGTACAACAAATCGAAACGCGACAGCAACGTCGGAGGAAGTTGAATGTTTTCCACCATGGACATGTTCGGGTTGTATCTACTCCCCACCGGGTTCGCTGACGCGAGAACCGACGTTCTCGCATTGAGAACGGCGATGATGCCCGCCTTGGCGATGGACACCGTCTGTTGTTCCATCACTTCGTGCAACATCGATCGCGCGCTGTCCGACATCTTATCGAACTCATCGATGCAGCAGATGCCTCTGTCGGACAACACCAACGCCCCTGATTCTAGCACCATGTCCTTGGATTCGGGATCGCGCGTGACGTACGCGGTGAGACCGACCGCGGATGAACCTCGACCGGACGTGTACATGCCGCGCGGCGCAATGCGGTGCACGTACGTGAGCAATTGTGATTTTGCAACCCCTGGATCACCGACGAGCAAAATGTTGATATCACCGCGAACCTTGTTCGCAGCCGTCCCACTGAACGTCTTGTTCGTCGCCCCGAAGAGCTGACACAACAAACCCTTCTTGACGTCTTCCAATTCCCAAATAGACGGCGCTAATGACGCGACGAGACGCTCGTACACATCCTCCGATCGACCGAGCTCTTCGATCTCCGCCAAACGCTCGGGGCTGAAATCTAATTGTTGGTTCGGACTTTGATTGCTCGCCGTCGTCCTCGACGATCGCTCCGCCGCGGAGTGTTGCGCCGCCTCGTCGTCCTCGGGACCGGCGGTGTTTCGCAAGCGCTCGCCCGCGTCCTTTCTAACGTGAATAATGTCCAAATACGTCTTGTACACGCTCTTGAGCGTGCGACGAGTCGAGCTCGTGCGAATGGGCACGGCGCGATACACCGCGGTGACCTCGACGCGATCGCCCGGTTTCGCTTGATCGACGAGATCGTCGAAGACGCACATGGACACCGTGTGCGGCGTCTCCCCGTCGGGAATCGCGTCCGGCGTCTCTTGCATCTTCACCGTCTGCTTGTTTGAGAACACGCACTGGTTGTGCACCATCGTCAACGTCCCCGGTTTCCCACACTCCGCGCACTTGAGCGGAGGTTCGTTGACGCGACCGCGATCGACCTGCACGTGCTCGGGCGAAAAGCCGCACATCAAACACTTGAAAAACGCGAGCTTGAGATCGGGAATGATGGACGTGCATCTCGTCACCATGCCTCGAACGCACACCATCTTATCGATGTCCGAAGGATTCAAATCGCGCATCGGTTTCGCGTCCATCATGTTGTACGGTCGCACGATGATTCGCATCGCGAGCGCCTCCTCGTCGCCGACGTCTTCTGATTGAATATTCTCCGCGAAGTACTCGTTCGCGACGACGTCAAACAACGGAATAATCTCTTGCGGGTACGTCACCAACAGCTTGTACAGATACTCATCGTACTCGTGTACGTGTTGACAATCGACGTCCAAGTGCGTCTCCTCCTTCTCTTGCATCGCTCGAAGTCGTCTATCGTAGTGCGACACCTCGGTGTCCGGCAACTCGAAATTTTCGATAAACCTCCTAAAACGACCCTGCGTCTCTCGCACGTTCACCTGCGTCCCCCAGATGAACGTTTGCTCCGCCACCGCCTCTCGCTGCCCTTGCGCGCGAAGCAAGTGTTCTCCCGCGCTCATGGGCGGCGACGCCAAGAAATCCGCGCCCCCTCCGTCGCGCGGCGCCGTCAACTGCGTCATCTGCGTCCCGCCCCCCGCGCCGTCCTCCTCCTCCTCCCCATCCATCGTCCGTCTCGCCCGCGCGCTTCCCCCGATCCCCAAATCACTCCTCGGCGTCGCCCTCGGCGTGCCAAACCTCGGCGTCCCGAACCGTTCACCACCCCCGCTCGCGCGTCTCCCCGCGTTCGCCGGCGGCGAAAACAAATCCTCCAACACGCCGCCGCTATCCCTCCTCACCCGCGCGGGCGGCGGCGACATCAAACCCGTATCCACGACGCGTCGCGCATCATTCGCGGGATCGATGTTCTCTCGCGCCGCGTCCACCTCCACCTCCATCGCCGCCGTCGTCGGCACCGCGCGGCCGTCCTCGAACGCATCCTCGATCGGCGTCGTCCCGCGCGCGCCTCCGTTCGCCTCACCGAGACTCGCGCGACGCGCGCCGCTCGGCGACGGCGACGGCGACGCTTTGGCCGACCGCGGACTTCGACGAGGCGTCGTCGTCATCCTTACGTCGTCGTCGTCGGTCCGTCCGTCGGTCGTGGACGCGTCGCGAGCTGTGGATTTTTGAAAATCATCATCCATCGCGTCTTTCCGTCGGGGTCGGTCGTGTGTGTGTTCGATTTTTTAATGATGGTCTTCTCATGTTCTTGTATACGTGGGTGCGGTGTGTGTGGGGGTACGCGACGGGTCGTGACCAATGATTCCGTATGTCCGATCACGTAGAGATAAAAAAACGCCGCGCGCGCGCGCTGACGTCGGCGCGCGCGCGAGCGCGCGACGGCGTCGACACTTCGACGCGCCGACGCCCGGTGACGATCGACGCCAGCGACTCGTTCACGCACGACTCGCGCGCGCGCACATTCGGTTCGTTTCGTCCCTCGTCGAGAGGAGGATGTTCGCGACGCGAACGACGCCGCTCGCGGCGAGCGCGCGACCGAGCGCGAATCGCCGCTCGAGCGCCAAGAGAGAGCTCCGTGTGGCGCGCGATGGCGCGCTCGGTGACGTCTCGTCGGTGTTCGCGACGAGTGGATTTTATGCCAACGCGGTGACGAAGCGCGGTGACGTCGCGTGCGGCGCGGGCGCGCGCGGACGCGTCGTCATGGCGGCGAAGGTTGCGGGGTACATCAAGCTCGCGATCGAGGCGGGGAAGGCGTCTCCGGCGCCGCCGATCGGTCCGGCGCTCGGTGCGAAGGTACGTGCGCTCGATGTGATTGTTTTAGCGCGATGACGCGTCGACGCGGGCGCGGACGACGCGCGCGACGCGAGGGGTGCGCGCGCGCGCTCGGGACGACGTGTGGGAAGACCCTAGGATGAGGGTTTGCCCGCGCGCGACGCGTCGAGGGGCGAGCGGGCGCGCGCGCGATGGCGCGCGCGGTTTTCGACGCGAGAACATCGTTCGTGGAGGTGTTTTCGACGCGTGGTCGACGCGTGGGGTTCGTGATGCGACGTGTGAGAGGAGATGATGGAACGCGAGACTGACGAGACGACGCCACGGACGGCGCGACGCGCGCGCAGGGCGTGAACATCATGATGTTTTGCAAGGAATACAACGCGCGCACGCAAGATCAACCGGGTATGATCATTCCGGTTGAGATTACCGTGTTCGAAGACAAGTCTTTCACGTTCATCTTGAAGACTCCGCCGGCTTCCGTGCTGCTGAAGAAGGCGGCGGGCGTGCCGAAGGGGGCGGGCGATCCGCAAAAGCAAGTCGTCGGTCGCGTGACCAAGGAGCAACTCGAGGAGATTGCCAAGATCAAGATGCCCGATTTGAACTGCGTCAAGGTTGAGAGCGCCATGAAGGTTGTCGCCGGTACCGCGGCGAACATGGGGATCAAGATTGACGGTTGGCCCGAGGTCGAAAGCGCCTAGGCTCGCCGCGAAGCCCCTTCGCGTCTCTTAGCGTCGACGAACGGAGAACAGCCGCGTCATCATTATTTCTATCGTCCTCGTTCGTCCGCGCTGCCACCGCGACGCGCGCGCGAACGGGCGATATTTTACACAATTGATCGAGGTTCGCGCGAAGTTGCGATCTGCGTTAGACTTGTAAGCTCACGATTTAGCCAGAGATGAAACATGCGCGCCGCGCGCTCGCGTACGAAGAAACCCTATCCATCCGAGTGCGGTTTCGCGATGAATTGATTGATATAAAAAATGCTACTCTGCCTCGCGCTCTACTTCTTCAACTCGCGGTGAAGCGTGTGCTTCTTCATGAACGGGTTGTACTTCATGAGCTCCAATCTCTGAGACGTGTTGCGTCGGTTCTGCGCGCGAACGTCCCGGGACGCTTCGGTCAGTCTTCGAGCTCGCGGAAACCCTGAAGGCGAGACGGGCATCCACCCCTCTCGTCTACGACGCGCTCTCCGCGCGGTGCGCACACGACGCGCGACGAACGCGTACGAGGACATCGAGGCGCACGCACGCACCTTCATCGTGATGTATCGAGACATGCCCTGCACGCCAGACTCCTTTTGTTCCGTGCACTCGAGGGTCACCTGGAGGCGCACATCCTTCTTCTTGCTCGCGGCGGTCACGACGAGGGCGCCGCGGCGAGAGGAGGTGGTGGTGGCGCGCGCGACGGAGGCGTTGAGCGCGCTCGTACTGGCGACGTTGGTGCGCGCGGCGAGCATGGCGTCGACGGCGTGAACGGCGTCGATGTGACGACGCGTCGAGGGGGGGCGCCGTCGACGTCGTGTGGTGGGCCCAACCCTAGGATGGCGAATGGTGTTTTGATACTTTTACAATGGGTTTTTATATGAATAGTATGTTCGATAAAAGTGACTCGCGCGCGCGTGACGTCGCGTTCGTCCCGCGCGCGCGACGCCACGTCGACGCGCGCGATGGCGAGCGAGGACGGCGCCGCGACGACGACGACCGCGACGACGCCGTCGGCGTCGTCTTTTAAGATTTACACCAAGACGGGCGACGGTGGGACGTCGTGTCTGTATAACATGGAGCGTCGCGACAAGGATGACGCCACGTTCGAGGCGCTCGGGGACGTCGACGAGTGTAACGTCGCGGTGGGGATCGCGCGCGAGTTTTGTCTCGACGAGGCGAATGGGTTGGCTTTGGAGGTGCGCGCGGGAGACGATGGGCGATTCGCGCGCGCGCGGTGGGATGGGATCGGGGAAGGAAGCGGGGACTGACGCTTTTTGGTTCGTCTCGACGCGCAGCTCGCGGAGATACAGAGTCGATTATTGGACATCGGAAGCGCGGTGGCGACGCCGTTGTATGGAAGTTCGGAGAGTAAGTGCGCGAGAGCGTCGTTTTCGGAGGCGCACGTGGAGACGCTGGAGCGATGGATCGACGCGTTGGACGCGCGTCTGCCGAAACTGACGAGCTTTTTGCTCGTGTCGGGGGGGAAGGCGAGCGTCTTCTTGCACCAGGCGCGCGTCGTGTGTCGACGGGCGGAGAGACGGTGCGTGCCGTTGGTGCGCGTGGGCGCGGTGCCGGACGTCGTGCGGGTGTATCTGAATCGTCTGAGCGATTACATGTTCACGGCGGCGCGATTCGCGGCGATGCACGCGAACCGAGAGGAGGAGAGTTATAAAAAGGCTTAGCAAGTACTAGAACGCGTAGCACACACGAGTAGTAGACATGTAACAAATATAAAAACACAGCAAATAATGAATCACACGCGCGAGAGCACGGCGAAGAGACCTCGCTCGAGCTCTTCGACGGTGTCGAAGACGACGTCGAAGTGACGCGCATTTTCAGCCTCCGATAGGTTGTGCGAGCCCCAATTCACACCCACCGCCACGCATCCCGCCGCTTTCGCCGCCGCACCATCGCTCGGCGCATCACCCACGTACGCCGTCGCCGACGGATCGTCCATCACCCCCATCTCTCGCATGATGCGCGCCAATCCGTCGGGCGCCGGTTTCGCCGCCGGCACGTCGTCCGCCCCGTACACGCGCTCCATCACCTCGCTCACCCCGTTCGCCGCCACCACCGCGCGCGCGTACGCCCCGCACGCGTTACTCAGTACCGCTTGCCGTCTATTGTTCGCCCGCAATCGCTCGACGAGCGCTGGAATCCCTGTATAAAATCCTGTCGTCTCTCGCGTCACCAGTCCGACGTACGTCGCGTCGAACGCCGCCCCCAACGCCTCTCCTCTCACATCGTCTGGATCCTTCGTGGCGTGCCACGCCAAGCGACGAGGCGTGGTGTACTTGCTTCCTATGAGGTACTCGGCGCGATCGATCTCGTCGTAACCGTTGGCGCGCAGGACGGCGTTGGTGCTGCCGAAGGCGAGCTCGGTGCTGTCGGCGAGCGTGCCGTCGACGTCCCATACGACGGTGCGCGCGCGCGCGAGGGCGGATGCGCGGGCGACAGACGAATCGCCTCGCGATCGGGTCGGCGACGTCGTCGTTGCGGGCGAGACGGTGGACGCGAGGGTCGGTGGGCGCGTCATTCTGAGGGCACTCTCGCCGGGCGTCACGATTCGTGGTGATTATAGTTCGATGCGATGAGACTACGCGGACGCGCCGCCGGCGGTGCGTTTGGAATCGTTCGATGTATCGTCGTGCTCGTGACCGGTGACATGATCGAAGAGACGGATGGCCTCGGCGAGGACGCGTCTGGACGCGCTCTTCGCGGCGCCGCCGGCTTCCTCGAGCGACGGGACGCGAAGTTCACCCTTGGCGTGCGCAGACTTGACCTTTTCGGACGCCTTGGTCGCCGTGGATTTGCTCACCTCGATCGCTTTGACGCTCGCCGAGCGCACGTGGGGCGTGGCGAAGTCGACGAAACGTTTCGTCGCCGAAAAGGCGGATTTCATCGTCTCGCTCACCCTCTCCGCCGCCGCCGCCGAGGCGGATTGACGCTTGGCTTGCTCAAACGTCTCTTTGATCTCGGCGATCGGAGCCACGATGATGCCGTGTTCCGACGCGATGTGCACGACTTGCTTTCGGTACCTGAGCGCATCTTTGAATTCGCTGTCCGACTCGAGCTTTCGCTCGTGCGTGGAGTGCACGAGAGAATTCGCCTCGCGAACGGCTTGAATGAGCTTATATCTCGGGTGTTCCGGGTGCGTCGGGAGGTACTCCTCGTCCGCGTGATGGTGCTTCTCGAGTAATTGCTTCTCGCGCTCGTTGAGCTCGGCGGCGTCCTTCGCCTTCATCATTTTAACGAACTCTTCAAAGTCGACTTCGCCGTTGCCGTCCGAGTCCGCCTCCTTCATCATTTCGGAGATCTCGTCGTTCGTGAGATCCGCTCCCGAAGTCTTCATGACTTCGGTGAGCTCCTCGATCGAGATCGACCCGCTTCCATCCTTGTCGAACACCGAGAACGTTTTTTGATACTTTTCGTCGTCGCGCTCGACGTCCTCCTCACTCGACGGTTCCGTCTCCGGCGCCTCAGAAATCTCCTCCGCCGTCATCGCCGTCGTCGTCGCCGCCGCCGCCGTCGAAGCGCTCGTCGACTCCACCGTGCGCTCACTCACGCTCACCACTCGAACGCTCGCGGTGTCGGCGCCCTCGCTCGCCGGCGAAACCTCGGCGACGGGCGTCGCGTCGCGCGGTTCTCGCGACTCCTCCCCCGTCTCGCGAGCGCGCGGCGACTCCGTCACAGCCGGCGACGCCACCGCTTCCTCCGCGCGCGGTGTCGAATCCGACGTCTTCGACCATCGAGACCGCGCCGCGCGCTTCTCCAACTTCTCCATCTCCGCCGCGCGCGCCGCGTGTCTCTTCGCCACCTCCTCCGCCTCGCGAAGTTCCATCGCGAACCGCTCCTTCTCGAAACTCGACGGTTTGATGGCCGAGAACACCAACCACGCGGCGGGTGACAACACCACCGCGATCACCACCGCGAAGAGCGCACCGCCGTCGCACGCCGAACCGACGTCTCGCGTCATCGCCAGCGTCCACGAAAACCGAGCGCTCGCGTCGTCGTCTCGCGCGTCGCCATCCTCACCGCCACCGCCGCCGCCGCCACCGAAACCTCCCCGTCCGCGACCGTCGTTATCGTCACCGTCGTCCCATCCACCGCGATCGGCGCTCTCTCTCGCGCGCGTCGTCTCTCGCGTCGGCGCGGCGTCGCCGCGCGTCGCCGCGCCATTCCCCCCGCCGACGTTCGCGTCGACGTCGTTCGTCCCGTTCGTCTCCACGGACTCGCCCGCGGCCGCCGACGACGACGCGTGACGCGCACCGTTGTCTCCCGCGCGCGCGCGAACGACGGCGATCCAGCCGCGCGCGCGCGGGCGCGCATTCGACGTCGCCGTCGGCATCCAGCCTCGACGCGTCGTCGCGCCGGCGCGTCGTCGTCCAACGCGCGAGACGGACGCCGAGGCGGCGACGAGCGCGCGAGGCCTCACCATCTCTCGCATCGCGTCGACGGCGTCGGTCGGCGGTGCGTCGCGATGTGACGCGCGCGCGGCGTCGGATGTCATGGCGAATTCGCGCGGCAAAGTCGAGGCGACGGCGCGGGTTGGATTCAATTGTGAAAGTTGTCGTATTCGATCGCTGCGCGGCTACGTGCGCGATGTGAGCGTAGGTCTAATCCTCGTCCATGGCGACGGGCGCGTCGACGTCGTCCTTCTCCTCGTCTTTGATCTCGTCTTTGATCTCGGGCTCGGCGTCGCCGGCGGCGTCGCCGGCGCGATAGGCGGCCATCTCGCGTTCGTACCGAATCTTATCCTCTTCCGCCTGCTGTTGGTAAACGCTCTTCTCCTCGTCGGTGATCGTCTTCCACTGTTCGCCGAGCGCCTTGGCGACGTCGGTGATGCCAAAGTCTGGGTTCGCGGCGGCGATTTCTGCGCGCTTGGCGGCGGAGAAGAACATGTACGCCGAGAGGGCGCGTTTGGGCGCGTTGGGATCCTTCTTGGCGCGTTTACCCTTACCCTTCGGTGACTTTCTCGACTTTTTCATCGCCGGTTCGTCGCTGGCGGATTCGGAATCGCTGTCGGTGGGTTCGCCGCCGTCGGATTCGCTTCCGGCGGCGAAATCCTCGTCCTCCTCGCTGTCCTCGTCGTCTCGCGCGACGTACCCGTCGTCGTCGTCGTCGGACGCCTCGGCGAGAATCTCGTCGGCGCGAGCGTTGGCGTCGACGTTGGAGATGCGAACTTGCTTGGCGGTCAAGAAGTTGACCAAGTTTTGGAACTCGGATCGCTGAACACCGTGGAAATCGTACGAGGAGCCGCTCTTCATGTTGATGGAGATGTCAAACGTCTTCCCGCTCGAGTGTCCGCCCGCGGCGTGACGCTCAAACTCAACCTCATCCACTTCGCTATAGTGCAACAACAGCGGCGGCTTCGGGAGGTAGAAGAACGCCTTTTCGAGCGGGTAGAGGAGACCGACGTCCGCCTTGTGAGAGACGCGAATGGCGTGACCGCCGGCGGAGGCTTGGAACAAGCTCTGTCTCGTCAACTTGACGCCAGCCATGTTCTTCAAGACGCGCACGAATACCTCGCCCGCGGGACCGTCGTAGACGGACTCGAGCGTGGGGAACTTTTCCTTCATTCCGTCCTCCAAATTCGGCTCCACCGTGAGATGCTCGTCGTCGTTGAACATGGCGAGAATGTGCGGATAAAACGTTTGCCCCTTGCGAATCGGCGGATCGAGCGCGATCACCGCGTGCGATTGATTCGAGTGCGGTTTCGGAAGCAAGTACACGCGCACGATCGAGCTGTACTGTACCTTGAAATCCAACGTGCTCGATTGCATCTTCATGTACGTGTGATGCAATTCCATCGACACCTTGCCTCTCGGCACCACCATGGAGACGCCGTCGAAATCCGCCACCGGTTCGCCCGCCTCGGCGTCCACGGCGGCGATGGACATGATCGCCGCCTGCATGCGTCTCGCCGCGGTGTCATCGGGATCTTCAGGATCGGCACCGGCCCACGTCTCGTTCCCGGGAGGGACGTAAAACGACATCTCCACGAGAGAATCCTTCTCCGCCACCGTATCGTCGTTGTGAAACTGCATCACCACTTCATTCTTCCCCACCACCGTCGTCTCCGCGATGTACTTGCCGTCGATCTCAAACTGCGTCTTCCCATCCACCTCAAACACCGCCCCTCGCCCCTCGATCGCGACGTCTCCCCAATTCCGTCCGTTGACGTTAATCTTCTTCTCCGCCGTCGAGCACCCAAACGTCTTTTCGGCGAACGCCGCCGCGCTTCTCGCCTCCTCCGCCTGCATGCCACCCAACACCAGCGCCTGCCCATCGCTCGATCGCACGCGCAGCACACCACCCGTCGGCGCCTCGCTCCAGTGCACGGCCCTCACCTTATTCGCCGCGATATCGATCGACCGCGTCTCGGCGCCCGCGCTCGCGGCGGCGCTTCGAAACCGCGCGCCGATCTCCCTCCCCATCGTCAACTCCCCCGGTTCCCCCGCGCCTCGACCGATGGCGCGCGCGGTGACGGCGTGCGTGTCGGCCATGACGACGACGATCGATCGAGCGACGCCGACGCGACCGGGCGCGGTGACGACGCGCGCGCGAGGCGAAGACGTCGACTCGACGCCGGCGGTTTTTCAAAAAAATCACGACTCGACGACTCGACGACGATCGGTCGCGTCGCGTCGCGCGCGGCGAGCCGTTCGCGAGTCGTTCGCGAGCGCGCGCGGTGTTCCCGAGCGCGGTCTTCGCGAGCGCGCGGCCGAGGTGGGCGAACGACGCTCGTCGCGCGCGTGTGACGCGACGACGTCGGATGACTCGAGCGGGAGGAGGCGTTCGAGTCCCCGAGGTGTCGTTGAGTCATGATTCGTCGAGTGCTGACAACGACCGGGCCGGGCGTCACACGCGCGCGTGTAGGCGCGCGCCGCCGCGCGCGAGGCGTCCAAAGGCTTCGCGACGGTTCTCCCTTCGCTCGAGTTCGCGTCTGGAGCGCGCGCGACGGCGCGTCGCGTCTTCAGAGCGGCGTTCGTTCGGGACGCGCCTCGAATCGGTGTCGGTCGTTCGGCGCCATGCCGTCCTCGCCGTTCGACACCGTGGTGGAGATTCCGAGTAAATGGCAGTTGGAACAGGTCGAACGCGACCGGTTGCGCGCGAACGAGCGCGTGCTCCGGTCGTGCGCGGTGTTGAACACGGCGGCGGCGGCGGTGCTCTTCGCGGTGCAAGTGTGGTACTTCTTGTCGCTGAAGACGACCGTGTTCGAGATTCAAGCGTCGAACGTGTTGGAAGGGTACTCGTGTGTGCCGTTACAGAGGGATTCGACGTATTTATCGAATCTGACGTACGACGAATGCATGCGTGAGGAGTTTTCGGCGCCGACGGCGCTCACCGTCACGTGCCCGAAGCGAGCCGAGTACTCGGCGGCGAACATCGCGGGCGTGAGCGAAGGCCCCTGGGATTATAACTCACCGTCAAAACCAGCTTTTACGATTCCGACGTATTATCACGTTCCCGTGCCCAATATTTCGAGAACAGCCTACGCCCACGACGAGAGTTGTTCGTTGCCGTTGTTCAAAGGATTCGAGCTCACGAGCGCGTACTCGTCAGAGTTCAGCGAGCACAATCCCTTCTTCTCCGCGTACGAGGCGTCTTTGGTGAACGGTGATAACAAATTCATCGGGTACTCGCATTTCGGGCTCGCGAACGAAGCGCCGTCGGCGTACGGAGTGGTCCAGTTAGGATTGTTCGGGCCGACAGAGTACAAGACGTTTGTCTTCAAGCCTTCGTCCGAGCTCTTAAACGTGACGTGCACGGAATCGGGCACGGTCGTTGACGACGCGCTGTTACAAGACGCGGTGACGAACGGCACGCTCATTTATATTCGGGCGCACTCGATGGAGACGGACGTTTCGATTTACGGTGCGGTCGGTAAATCCATCACGTTCAAGCCTCGCAGCATCGGACTCACCGTCATGTACCCGACGCACACGTCCGATGCGCTCGGATACGGTTTTGCCGGTAAAGATCTCAGGATCGCCCAGAGATGCGAGGCGTACGAAGCCGAGCTGGCGAGCCAAGCCTTCGAGTACGTGTACTCGTACTGCCACCCGTGCGCCACTTTCGCCAACAACGCCCCGTTCATCTGTACGAAGACGGAGAACAAAAACGTCATCGGCGAAGCCTTATCCCTCGCCGTCTCCAACTCCTTCGCCATCTTCGACAGTTTCGTCATCTTCGTCGGCGTTTTCCTCTTCCTCATCCCCAACAAGGTTCTCCGTCCACCATCCTTCGTCGAGCGCGAAAGCGCGCCGAACGTCGCGGAAACCGCCGACGCGTGACGCCCGCGCGCCGTCCTCATCGCCGCCTCTCCACCGTATCCCGTTTTGTGACGTCACGACACATTTTTTCAATCTCACCGCGCGTTCGCCGTCGTCGCGCCCGTCGTTCGTCCCTCGGCGCCCTCGGCGTCGTCCTCGCCGTGTCTTACCCACAGCACGTCATCATCCATCCTTTGCCCACCTCAGTCCGCACACACCGCCGCGACACGTTGACGACATGATCGCCGCGTCTCAAGCGCACACCGTTCCGGTCTCCATCGCCGCGCGACGCGTCTCCAGCGCGCGTCGCGCGACGTCCACGACCGCGCGCGCGGCCGCCGCGTTCGAGGTTCCGGCCCAATACAAGACGGTCACCCCGTGCGGCAGCGGCGTGCTCGTCAAGGTGGCGGCCGCGGAATCGGTGACCAAGGGCGGCATCGTGCTCACGGAGAGCGCGCAGCGTAAACCCACGAGCGGTGCGTGCGATCGAGACGACGGCGGATCGTTGGATGGTTGGATTTGGATGGGCGTCTTGAGGGTTTGAGCGCGAGGGCGCCGGGACGCGAGCGAGGCGGAGGTTGAGGAGAACGAACGAACGAACGAACGAACGAACGAACGAACGACGCGCAACTCGAATACACACGATGACTGACGTCGTGTATCCCTCGTGATGACGCGAACGCGCGCGTAGGCGACGTCACCTCCGTCGGTCCGGACGTGAAGAACGTGAAGACGGGCGCCACGGTTTTATACAGCAAATTCGGCATCGGGTGCACGGACATGGTCGTCGACGGCGTGGAGTACACGCTCATCAAGGAACAAGATCTCATCGGTACCCTTCCATCGAGCGGTGCGCGCGCGAACGATATTCCCAAGCTTCAACCGTGCGGCGATCGCGTGTTGTTGTCGGTGGAAAAAGCGAGCGCGGAGACCAAGGGGGGCATCCTCCTCACCGAAGGTTCAAAGGAGAAGCCCATCGTCGGCACCGTCGTCGCCGTCGGTCCGGGTAAGGTTGGCGACGACGGCGAGGTCAAGCCCATGGTCTTACGGGCCGGCGATAAGGTCATCTACTTCAAGTACGCCGGCGATCAAATGTCCGACGAGGAGGGCAACGCCTTCGTCGTCTTGCACGAAAACGACTGCTTGGCCAAGTTGTAAATCCACCGTCTCGTCTTCTCCGGACGAACGAACGAACGAACGAACGAACGAACGAACGGACGAACGAACGGACGACCGCACGCACGACCGAACCGATCGACGAGAACGACCACACGATCGACGCGCGCGCGGTCGCGGGTACGGCTCGCTTGCAATCACTCACCGCGCCGTCATTCAATTCATTTCATTCTCTCCCAATCGCGCTCTCGTTCTCCCCATCGCTCTCGCCTCGCCTCGTCGTCTCATTGACCGTTCACGACCCAACGTATACCCCACCCAGCGACCCACGCGTCCGACCAAAAAGAGCGCGATGCGCGCGCGATGCCGGTCATTTATCGTTCGGTCGCGCGCGCACATACACAGTATCTCGTATATACTATCATTCATTCGTGTATCTCCATATATAAAACCACATCGCCCCCCGTCCCCCGTCGTTTTCCTCCTCCTCCCGCACACTCGCACACGTTCGTCACGTCCCCATGCAGGTGAACGCCCTGTTGAAGCGCGCGACGCCCGCGCCGGTGAAGAAGACCGCCGCGCCGGTGAAGAAGACCGCGAAGAAGACCGCCGCGCCGGCGCCGGCGGCGCCGAGTTTGCCGTCCCTCCCGAACCCGTTCGCGTCCGCCGCGACCGCGGCGCCGGCGAAGAAGACGACGCCGAAACCCGTCGTCGCGAAGAAGACGACGAAAGCGGCGCCGAAGAAGAAGGCCGCGCCGGTGAAGAAGGCGGTGCGCAAGGCGAGCAAGTCCGCGGTGTCCTCCAAGGATGCGCTCGCCAAGTGGTACGGTACGTATGAATTGGTGATGGGAATGAATGCGCGCGCGTATCTCGGGATAAGGAACGATTCTTTCGTCGCGCGACGATGGATGACGACGACGGACGACATCCATCTCGCGACGATATCTCGCGATGACGTACGAGGAGACGCATCGCGCGTCATCCCACGCGCGCGCGTTTCGTCCACGCGTCGGCGTCGATCGTCGAGACGCGTCGATCGTTCGGATCGATCGATCGATCGATCGATCGCGTTGAAAGATATGATGCGGATGACGGCGGCGGTGGATTTGTGTGTGTGCGGAGGGGTTTTTTTATTTATAGAGAGCGCGGGACGAAGGGAGAGATGATCGTCGGGGGGACGCGCGTCGTGATTGTGGTCGATGCGAGACGAGACGATGTGTCGTGACTGATGACTGACGGTGATGTGTTCGTGTGTTGTCGTAGGCCCGAACCGTAAGTTGTACTTGCCGGGCGGTCTCATCACCGCGGCCGAGTTGCCGAGCTACCTCGACGGGAAGCTCGCGGGCGATTACGGGTTCGATCCGCTCGGACTCGGTGCGGATGGTGCGATCGAGCAATACCGTGTCGCGGAAGTGATCCACGCGCGATGGGCGATGCTCGCGATTCCGGGTATCGTCATCCCGGAGGCGTTGGGCATCCCGGGCGGCGTCTGGACGGAAACCGGCAAGGTGTTCTTGGACGGCGAAACCGGTCGCCCGGAGATTCTCGAATTCTGGCCGATTTACGCCGCGATCCAAGTCGTTCTCATGGGCGCCGCGGAAAAGTTCCGCTCCGAAGGCACCGGTCCGGCTGGTTTCGTCCCGTTCAAGGGTGAATTCACGGAGAAGGACTTCAAGGGTCTCGACCCGATCAACCCGGGCGGACCGCTCGATTTCTTCAACGTCGCCGCCAACCCGCAAGATCTCGCCTTGTTGAAGGTGAAGGAGATCAAGAACGGCCGGTACGTCCCTCGATTCGCATAGATTCGTCTCGCTCGCCGCCGCGCGTGTCTTCGCGCGTGTCTTCGAGCCCACGCGACTGACTCGACTCTGATTTTTTCCTCCGCGACGCAGTCTCGCTATGATCGCGATGTTGGGCGTGTTCGTGCAAGGTGCCGTCACCAACGAAGGTCCGGCTGCCAACTGGGCCAAGCACGTCGCCAACCCGTTCGGCTACAACGCCGTCCAAATGCTCGCCGCCGGCGACCGCACCCCGGTCCTCTAAGCGCGTAGGTGAAACAATCTGTTCCAAGAAAGATGATTCGGCGCGACGTCTCTTAATTTAGTCTCGCGCGCGCACTTTAATTTTGTGGTGTAAGAAAGTTTACAACAACGGTAACGCGGTAGCCGTTCTCGCGCGTCTCTCGACCGCCTCGACTCGACTCGACTCGCCGATCGCTCGCTCGAGGCGACGACGCGTCCGACGCGACTCCGCACACCATCGCGCGATGTTCGCGCGCGTCCTCGATCGAGTCGTCCCCGAGCGCGCCCCGGTCGCGAGAAACACCGCACGCGCGTCGTTTAAGGCGCGCGCGATGACGCGCGCGCGCGTCGGCGCGTCTGAGACGACCGTTGCTTCATCACGCGCGACGTCTCCTTCGACGACGACGATGCGTCGCGCGCGCGGTTCGCGCGCGTTCGCGCGCGTCGACCGACGCGCGAGCGCAACGACGCGCGCGTCGTCGGTGGACGCGTCGTCGCCGTCGGTCGAGTCGAGCTCGACGAGCGGTGGAAACACGACGCTCGTGCTCGCGGGCGTCGTCTCCGTCGGCGCTGTGACGGCGACGCACGCGGCGGGCGACGCGACGGTGCGCGTCGTCGGATCGGCGATTTTGGGTTTATTATTGGCTCTCGTGGGGTATAAGAAAAAGTCACTCGACGCGAGCGGCGCGCTCGCGGCGATCGGGGTGGGGTTCGGTTCGATTTACGCCGACGCGCGATTCGGCGCCGCGCTCGCGTCCTTCTTCTTCACGTCGAGCGCGGTGACGCGCGTGCGCGCGGACGTGAAGAAAAAGGTTGAAGAGGATTACAAGGTGGGTGGTGGAAGAAATGCCATGCAAGTGTTCGCGAACGGATTCGTGCCGACCATGATCGCGTTAGCGTTCGTGTTCGGCGGGGGCGCGTTCGGTTCGTCGAGCGCGTTGGCGAGCGCGTACCTGGCGTATTACGCGTGCTGCGGAGGAGACACGTGGGCGAGCGAGTTGGGCGTCTTGTCGAAGAGCAAACCACGGTTGATCACGAATTGGACGCGCGAGGTGACGCCGGGCACGAACGGCGGCGTCACGGCGTTGGGATGGGCGGCGAGCGCGAGCGGAGGCGCCGCCGTCGGCGCGGCGTTCCACGTAGGTCAAACCGCGCTTCGCGCGTTCGCCTCCGACAGTCTCGTCGCGCACGCGCCGTCAAACGCGCTCCTGGTGATCGGTTTCAGCGCCTTGGCCGGCGTCTTCGGCTCTCTCGTGGACAGCGTCCTCGGCGCAACTATTCAGTTTAGTGGATATTGCAAAGAGCGCAAACGCGTCGTGAGCAAACCTGGACCTACGGTGACGCGCATCAGCGGCTTGGAGGTTCTGAGCAATAGTATGGTCAATTTGGTCTCCGGAACCATCACCGCGGTCGTCGCCTACGCCTTAGCTCCGTTGTAATCGCATTCGCTCACCAGTCCACGTTTCGCGCGTTCATCTCTTCGTCGTCGCGGCACACGCGCCCTCGCACCGGTCGCGATGTTCCCACCGCGTCCCGGTCAGTGCGCGTACGTCATTGACGGCGCGCACACCGAGTTCCTCGTCACCGAATACGCCGATCGTCTCTTCATCGTCGTGACGCAGATCGGCAAACTCGGAACCGTGTTTCATCTCTCGCGGAGTCAGACGTCCGAGCTCTCGCGCGCGCTCGCCGCCGACGGTGTGAACGATCTCGCGGACGACGAATTGACGTCGATGGACGCCGTCGTCGTGCGGACGCTCATCGGAAGACGAGACGACGAGACGCTCCGCGCGTGCGCGAGACGCATCGGGGAGGTGTTGTTCTCAAAGGGATACGAAAAGTACGCGCGTCGACGCGATTGCGCGTTTCACTCAATCTTTACGACGACGAACGTGCCCGCGAACTCGGTGACTGACTGATGATACATGCGATCGTTCGTTCACGTCTGTAGGCCGGTTCTGTGCGCGTTGGGTCTGCGACCGACGGCGAGTTTGCAGACGAAGCGAGCCGTCGCGTCGCTCGCCGCGGAACGCGCGACGGAGTTGATTCTCGCCGGCGCGCGTTGACGCACGAATCGTTAGAGTAGAATAGAGTAGAGTAGTCCATTGAATCGTAGATTCTAAGTAGTAGCATAAAACCAGCGTCGTCTCGGACCGCTGGTCGACTAGAGCTCGTCTTTGACGGAGTTTTCCGAAGGTTGCGCGACGAACGCGGCGCACTCGCCCTCCGTCTCCCCACTTGCCGCACACGCGCGCGCCATTGCGTCTCGTTCCTTGGCCTGCTGAATCTTTTCACCGAGCTTCGAGTAATCCTTCGTCTCCTCCTGTTTCATCGTCGTGTTAGTGCCGTCCGAGTGCACCGTCACGTCGATATCCGTGTTGTGCTTCATCTCAAAGTCGTCCACCGTCGTTTTAAGCAAGCTATCCACGTCCACGTCGATTCCCTCGTTCATGACGTGTTCCTTGAACTGTTCGCCCTTCTCCTTTTGCAGACGTCTCTTTTTCTCGGCGCCCGTTTCCTGTTCATCCGCGCCAGAATCTCTGAGTATCTGCGCGATTTCTTCCTGACCCATGATTTGCGCGAGCTTGGGCGCGGTGAGTCCCAGATCCATGAGATGGTTCTTCTGCACATAATTCACCACCGCCCCAGCCTCGACCAGAATCTTTACGCACTCCACGCACTTGGACAACACCGAACGCATGAGTACCGAGTACCCGAGCGAATCCATCTCGTTGACGTTTGCGCCGTAATCGAGCAACATGTCCAACGCCTTGGCGTTGCCCAAATACGCCGCCTTCATGACCGGCACCATGTGTCTCGTCTCCCCCAATTTCTGACACTTTTCGCGCAGATTCGGTTTCCATCGAAGCAAATCCTCGAGCTCGTCCATGTCGTCGTCGTCGATGGCTTCGTGTATGGAACCAACGGCGCTCTCGCCTTGGCCCAACTCGGGATCGTACGGCTTAAATTCTTCCTCCTCCTCGCTAGGTTTCTTCACCGTCTTCTTCGTCGACTTCTTCCTACGCTTCGTCGGCGCCGGTTTCGTCGACGCATCGCCCTCCGCGCTCGACTCTCGCGCGTCCGTCGGCGTCGGTTCCTCCGTCGCGGCGACGTCGTCTCGGCTCGTCGCCGCCGACGCGGAATCCACCTCCGCCGCGCGCACCGTCGGCGTCACCGTCGCCGCGAGCGCGACGAGCGCGAACACGAAAACGATCACCGCGCGCGCGACGATACCTCGCGACCAACGCGCGCGTCGACACATCGCCGTCCACGTCAGATAACGATCCGTCCCGGAATTTCCAACAGCAAACGCGCGTCGGTCGTCTCCTCTCGACGCGCGCTTCGATCGCCTCGCGCGATCGTCGACGCGCCAATCGACCGCACCAAAAAGCTCTTTCGTCGCGGCTCGCGTCGGGCGGCGCGATGGCGACGACGGCGCGACGCACGTCGACGTGTGGGGAACGGTGCGCGCGAACGTCATCGTTCGTCATTCATCGTCCGACGCGTGGCGCGATGTCATCGCTCTCGACGACGTCGGCGATTCGACCGGTCGCGAATACATCGCGATGCGTCCGCTCGCGAAGGTCGTTTCGAGCGTCGCGGGAGACGACGCGCGCGCGCGCGACGACGACGGACGCGCGCGATGATGACTCGACATTTTCATCGGACGTCGTCGTCATCGGTGCGGGACTCGGCGGTCTGTGCGCGGGCGCGCTCTTGGCCAAGTCTGGGTTTAAAGTCACCGTCTTAGAATCGCACGTCGTTCCCGGCGGCGCCGCGCACGCGTGGGAGAGGGATGGGTACACGTTCGAGTCTGGGCCTTCGCTCTACAGCGGCTTGGCGGCGCGTCCGACGACGAATCCGTGCGGACAGGTGTTACACGCGATCGACGAGAACGTCGAGTGTGTGGAATACAACACGTGGATGTGTCATCTTCCCGAGGGGACGTTTCTCACCGAGGTGGGGAACGATCAGTTTCTGGATTGTTTGCGCGAGTATGTCGACGAGGACGCCGTCGAGGAGTGGAAACGTTTAAAGACGCTCATGGAACCGCTCGCGACGGCGTCGGCGTCTTTACCGCCGGCGGCGGTTCGTAGCGACGTCTTCGGGGCGTACACACTGGCGAGATTCGTCCCGGGATTGGTTCGTTCGGCGCCGTACATTCCGAAGATTATGGCGCCGTATTCAAAGTTTATGGACGAAAACGACATTCGACACCCGTTCATTCGCAACTATATGGAGATGCTGTGCTTCCTCCTGAGCGGCGCACCGGCGAGTGGGACGATGTCGGCGGAGATTGGGTACATGTTCGACGATTGGTACAAACCGAACTCGATGTTGGAGTTCCCCAAGGGTGGATCCGGGGCCATCGTCGACGCGCTCGTGCGAGGCGTTAAAAAATTTGGAGGCGAACTCCGTCTCGGCACGCACGTGGAAGAAATCTTAGTCGAGGGTGAAGGGGATAAGAAACGCGCCGTCGGCGTGCGCGCAAGAGGTGGTAAAACATTCATGGCGTCCAAAGCCGTCATCTCGAACGCGACGCTGTGGGATACCGTGCCCATGTTGCCGCGAGACGCGATGCCGCGCGAGTGGATCGACGAGGCGACGTCCACCGCCATGTGCGAATCCTTCATGCACTTGCACCTCGGCATCGACGCCGCGGGTCTGCCAGACGACTTAGAGATTCATCACATTTACGTCGAAGATTGGAACAGAGGCGTCACCGCGGAACAAAACATGGTGCTCATCAGCATTCCGAGCGTCTTGGATCCGTCCATGGCGCCCGAGGGAAAACACGTCGTTCACGCGTACACGCCCGGGAACGAACCTCTGGACCTCTGGGACGGCTTGGACAGGAACTCCGACGAGTACAAGGCGCTCAAAGAGGAACGATCGCAAGTGTTGTGGCGAGCGGTGGAAAAAGTGATCCCAGACGTGCGGCGACGCGCCGAGATCACCATGGTGGGCACCCCGGTGACGCAAAAAAGATTTTTGCGCCGCTCGCGAGGGACGTACGGCGGCACGGGGTGGATCTCCGAGGATCAGGACACGATTCCCATCACGAGCGCGTCCACCCCGCTCGATGGACTGCTCGTCGTCGGCGATAGTAATTTCCCGGGACCGGGCGTGCCCGCGGTCGCCGCGGGCGGGTGGTCGGCGGCGAACGAGCTCATCGGTCCGAGGCAAACCGCCGCGTTTTTGGACAAGGTGTGCCCGCCCGGAACGTCGAAATGATGTAATTAAATAGGTCGTACACGTTTCGTATTAAAATTAATGTTCGACGGTGCGACGCGTAGTGCGTCGCGCGCCGCGAATATCTCAGTCGTACCGTAACACGCGTCCGCTCGATGGCGAACGAACGCTCTTCGGTTTCGGCTCTTTACGCCGCCGGAGGCACTTCGTCGTCGTCGTCCGAGTACTCGTCGCCGATGATCGCGGCCTTGGTCCCACCGTGCGAAGCATGTCTGGCACCCTTACCGCTGTGTTTCTCTTTGTGTTTACGGATCGCTCTCGTGACGATATCCGCGCACGAATCGATCGTCGCGTACAAGTTTTCCGCCGCGTCGTCGGCGTGCAGCGTTGTCCCTCTCGTCATCAACACCGTCACCTCCGTCTTGTGTTCGTGTCCACCTCTCGAGTCCTCACCGCCTCGCGCGCTACACCTCACATCAACCTCTCGAATCTCTCTCGGATCGATGTGCGAACACGCCTTCCCGAGCTTGGCGCGACAGTACTCGTCGATCGCCGGCGTGATCTCCAAGTGCAACCCCTGCACGAGCATCTTCACGTCCCCACCGTCCCCCGCCGCGACGCGCACGCGCGCGCCTCTCGCGTGCGACGCGGTACTTTTTCGCGCGCGTCCATCCCTCGCGGTCGCACGAATTCCCATCGCGCGCGTCGACGTCGTCATCGTCGTCATCATCATCATCGCAATCGGTCGTCCCTAACCGTCGTGGAAACGCTCTCTCTCTTCACGCGTCGTTCGTTCGCGCGCGCGTTCGTTCGTTCGCGCGAATCACCGCGGAGTTTCGACTCAAAAATAAACCGTGCGTCTCGCGCGCGGTACGCGTTCGTTCGCTCGCTCTCGCGCGCGTTCGTGTGCCGATCGAACGATCGATCGATCGATCGATCGGCGCGCGACCGCGCGCTGACGCGGATCGCCCGAATGTCCGAACCCTGAGAGTGGTCGTGGTATCATCGCGTGTGTATTCATAGTGTGGCGGTATCATACCCTGTGTAAGAAATAAAGAACCATTTTTGATGAGTATAGGCGTACACGTGCGTTCACTACGGGTGCGCGCGGTACGTCGATCGTCGTCGTCCGATCGGAAAGTCCGCGGTGATTCGCGTCTCGACGTCGTCGACGACCTCGGTCGCGAGCGCGCGACGGGCGAACGGGCGAGCGGATCGAGATGTGGGCGTCGACGTGGCGACGCGTCGCGATCGGTGCGCCCGCGGCGACGACGGCGTGCGTGACGCGCGACGCGCGCGGTGCGTGCGCCGATCGACGCGCGCGCATCGCGCAGGGGGGGCGGCGACGCCTCGCGCGGGGACACCGGACGACGACGACGACGACGACGACGGGTGGGGCGGTGCGCGAGAGCGGTGGTGGACGCGAGACGACGAAGATTGATCCGACGGCGAACGCGGCGCGGGGGAGCGCGAGACCGACGATCGATTTACAACCGCCCAAGGGGACGAGGGACTTTCCGCCGGAGGAGATGCGGCGGCGGTCGTGGTTGTTTGGACACTTTCGAGAGTGCGCCAAGGTTTTTGGATTCGAGGAATTCGATGCGCCTGTGTTGGAGAACGAGGAGTTGTTCACGCGGAAGGCTGGGGAGGAGATCACGACGCAGTTGTATAACTTTGTGGACAAGGGCGAGCGGCGCGTGGCGCTGCGACCCGAGTTGACGCCGTCGTTCGCTCGGTTGATTTTGCAGCAGGGGAAGTCTTTGGCGACGCCGGCGAAGTGGTTCGCGATCGGACAGTGCTGGAGGTACGAGCGCATGACGCGGGGACGTCGTCGCGAGCATTACCAGTGGAACATGGACATCGTCGGCGTGAGCGGCGTGGAGGCGGAGGCCGAGCTCTTGGCGGCGATTACGACGTTTTTCAAGAGGGTGGGGGTGACGAGCGCGGACGTCGGCATCAAGGTGAGCTCGAGAAAGCTCTTACAAGAGGTTCTGACGCGGTTCGGCATCGGTTCGGAGAATTTCGCGCCGGTGTGCGTAGTGGTAGATAAAATTGAAAAGCTCCCGCGGGAGAAAATCGAAGAGGAACTCCGAGAGCTCGGCGTGAACGAAGAGGCGGTCGAAGGCATTCTCGCCGCGACGTCCATGCGCACGGTCGAGGAACTCGAAGCGCTCATCGGTCCGGACGCCGAGGCTGTGCAAGACTTGAAGAAGCTCTTCGAGTACGCGGACGCCTACGGCTACCGTGACTGGCTCGTCTTCGACGCGTGCGTCGTTCGCGGTTTAGCCTACTACACGGGCATCGTGTTCGAAGGGTTCGACCGCAAGGGTGAACTTCGCGCCATCTGCGGCGGTGGTCGCTACGACATGCTCCTCGGCGCCTTGGGAGGCGAGAACCAACCGATGGTCGGTTTCGGTTTCGGCGACGCCGTCATCGTCGAGTTGCTCAAGGATAAAGGTTTGATGCCCGACTTTTCCAAGGGCGACACCCAAGACTTGGTGTTCCCGCTCTCCGAATCACTTCGTCCCCAAGCGATGAAAGTCGCCGCCAAGCTCCGCGAGTCCGGACGCACGGTGGATCTCGTCCTCGAGGATAAAAAGGCAAAGTGGGCGTTCAAGCAAGCGGAACGCGTCGGCGCTCAACGCGTCGTATTGCTCGGCGAAAAGGAATGGGAAGCCGGTAACGTTCGCGTCAAGGATCTGCGCACGCGCGAGGAGGTGGACGTCAAGTTGGACGATCTCGAATGAGTCGAATATCTATAATAAACATTTCACAGCCGCATTCTTTTCCTCGCTACTCACTTGCCAAAGCATTGCCCGCCCTCGACGGGCACCGCCTCCGGCACGTACCCAAAGTGTAAGAGCTGGTTCGCCAGCACGCCGAGTCCGACGAGCGCGACCAAAAAAGACACGCCCTCCGCGCCTCCCAGCACGCCACCGGGTCCGGCCGGTAATCCGCTTCCCGTCTTGAATTTTTTCACCGTCGCCGCGAGCACAAAGCCGGCGACGCAGAGATAGGACACGCCCTCCGCGGCGCCGACGACGCCTCCCGGACCGGGCGGCAACCCGCAGCCGGTGGACGCGAGCACGTAGAGCGAATACGACGTCACCACGTTGGCCGCGAGACCGCCCACGCCGACGTACGCGAGCGCGTCGCCGGCTCGAAGCGCGTCGATGATGTCGTCCGAGGACACGCTCTTGAGGTCGTTCGCCAAGTCCGCCTCGAAGAATCCCTTCTCCTTGGACGAAGGCTTCCCGACGCGCGCGAGGACGACGCGACGCGACGTAGTCGGTCGCGTGAGGACCCGTGCGCGCGTCGTCGCGCGCGGGACGGCGACCGAGGCGCGCATGATGTCGAGACGTGCGCGTCACTGTCTGGCGACTCGCCGCGATGGATGCGCGCGACCGTCACGCGTGCGCGGCGTGTGCGCTTCGATTTCGCGGCGAGACGTTGCGAGAGGCGTACGCGCGCGTGTGCGCGCCCATCGCGACGCGCGAGGACGGCACGCGCGAGCGCGCGTGCGCGTTTTGTCTCGGCATCTTACAAATCGCCGTGCACGACGACACCCCCTCCACGTCGTCGTCTCGCGCCGCGGACGTCGACGACGAGGAAACGGCGCACGCCGATCGACGAGTGCTCGACATTACGTCCACGCGAGAGTTCGTGTGGCGCGCGAGGGCGCGCGGTCACGCGCCGGCGTCGTTTAAACTCGACGTCATTTTACCGGCGGCTGTGCACACGAGAGAACGCGCGGCGCGCGCGCGGCCGCGAGACGGCGAGTCGGGACGCGACGCGACGCCGATAGACGTGGTGTTGCGCGCACTCGTGTGTCCGGCGCTCGCGCGCGCGCTCGGGTGCGAAGAGGACGCCGAGAACGCCACGTACGCGCTCACGGCCAAGTACAAGTATCGCGACGACGACAAGGAGACGCGCTTTCTCGCGGGCGTGCCTTTGAAACTCACGGCGCGCGAGCGCGAGGAGAGGAATAAACACAGAGCGAGCGCGAGGAAACACTGGCAGCGAGACAAGGGGTCGAAGCGGAAGCGCGGAGGTGGAGGCGCGGAGGATGCGTTTTTCGCGCACCTGAGTTCGCCGGAGGATCCGTTTGAGGACGAATTCGCCGCCGCCAAGCGCGCGTACGACGACGCGGGGAATCGTCTGGCGCAGATGGACGACGAGGCGTTTTTAGATGTGGTGAATGAACCTCCCGCGCCCGAGTTTCCGGCGAGGTGCGTGCTCGAGGCGTTTCATCAACCAGCGCACGTGGGCGGTTGGTACGTCAAGCTGGATCGAGGCGTGCCGCAGTCGAGATGGATCAGTCGAGAGAGCGGAGAGAGAATCGGTCGAGGGAGCGTGGTTGAGTCCATAGAGAGTGTGATATTGGAGCGCATGCGCTCGCGAGGGGCCAAGTTTAACAGCTCGGGGAGAGAGGACATGGACGTGCGCATGCTGAGCGACGGACGACCGTTCGCGTTGCAAGTGCACGATCCGAAGCGCTCGCGCGTCGACGCCGAGGACGTCGCCGCGATGGAACGAGAGATCAACGCGCGGTACGAAACGACCGGCGTGCGCGTCCGTGGTCTCTGTCTCACGAGCAAGGCGTGTTACCACGCCGTCGGACAAGCGTCGGACGAACGCGAAAAGGAGAAGAGTTACGTCGCCGTCGTGCGTCTCTCTCGTCCCGCGACGCGAGAGGATCACGAAAAGATCGCCTCCACGTCTTGCCTCGTGATTCAACAGGCCACGCCGACGCGCGTCGTTCATCGTCGCTCCGACATGGTTCGTCCCCGCACCATCGTGAGCATGTCGTCGGAAGAAATACCGGGTTCGCCCGATTCCGTGCTCTTGCGTCTTCGCACGCAAGCCGGGACGTACGTCAAAGAGTTCGTCCACGGCGACGGCGGGAGGACGACGCCGAGTCTCGGCACCCTGCTCGACTGTCGAGCGAACATCATCCAATTAGACGTCACCGCGATCAACGACGATTGGAACCCGAGCGAGGCGTCGACGGCGGAGAAGGACTAGCTCGTAGTCGGGACGCGCGTCACTTCGCGCCGTCGCCATGACGCGTTCCCGCGTCCTCTTTTGCGGTTTAGAATTTTCAGACGGATTCAATCACACGAAAGCGTGCGCGGAAGAGCGCGGACTCGATCTCGACGTCGTACGATGCCCGCGCGAGCGCGTGCTCGACGAAATTGGTGACGCAGACGTCGCCGTCCCGCTCATGACGACGCTCGACGAGGAGGCGCTCTCTCGCGGCGCCGCGGGACGATTGCGACTCGTCCTGCAGTTCGGCGTCGGTCTCGAGGGCGTGGACGTCGACGCCGCGTCGAGGCTCGGCGTGCGAGTGGCGAGGATTCCCTCGGAAAAGACGGGAAACGCGACGAGCACGGCGGAGATGGCGCTCTATTTACTCTTGGCGGCGTTGCGGCGACACGACGACATGTCGGCGAGCGTCGAGCGACGAGCGCTCGGTGCGCCCACGGGGACGGCGTTGGAGGATTGCGAGGTGATGATTCTCGGCTGGGGGGCGATCGGGGTGAAGATTGCGGCGAGATTGCGCGGGTTCGGGTGCTCGATGACGGCGGCGAGACGGTCCGAGTGGCGAGACGACGAGAGCGATCGATGCGGTACGTCGCTGCGTGCGGTGTGTTCGACGAGTGACACGGCGACGTTTGCGGCGTTATTGGGTGCGGCGGACGCGGTGTGCGTCGCGTGCACGCAGGATGCGTCGAATAAGGGGATGATCGACGCGGCGTTTCTCGGCGCCATGAAACCGGGCGCGGTGCTCGTCAACGTCGCGAGAGGTGGGTTGTTCAATAGAGACGATCTTTTAGACGCTTTAGAGAGCGGTCGCTTAGGGTACGTGGCGAGCGACGTCGCGTGGAGCGAACCGGTCGATCCGAACGACGCCGTGGTGAAGCATCCGAGGTCGTATTTCACGCCGCATGTCGGCGGCGTTTGTCACGGAAGTTACAAGACGATGGGTCGAATAGTCGCCACGTGGTCGTCGCGTCTGTCCGAGATCGAGAGTTCGGACGACATACAGCTCGTGAATTAGTGGTGTGAATTAATGTCAAAAAATCTAGGCGATTGGCGCAGTGTCTATTCGTCGGCGATGGACGATCGAACTTGAGCTTGCAGATGCGCGGGCATGATGCCTCCTCGTTTCCCAACCAGGAAGCCTTGACCACCCGCGGTCGTGTTGACTCCCGAATCCTTGAACTTGACGCGTCCCTTTTCCTTCTTACCCTTCTTTTGGTACTTGTGTTCGGCGCGCGTTCGCTCTTTACCCTTGCCCTTGTCCAATCCGAGCGTCGCCACCATGTCGTCCAAAACGGCGGCGGCGAGAGGATCGTCGATTTCGGTTTCATCTTTCGCGTCATTCTTCGCCATCGGTTCGATAGCGCCGGCTCCGTACCCCATCATCGCGTCTTCACCCACGCGCGACGCGCCGAGCGGGCCCTCGTATCCTTCCGGTCCGACGCAGAAGAGTAACTTGCCGTTGATGTAATCCTTGAGGACGGCGCGACCGGCGCGAACTTCGTCCGGTCTATTTCCTTGCACCGTGTACCCACGAGCGGCGCAGTACGCGCGAACGAACTCACGCGCAGTCGGCTTTCGTCCTTGGTCTTCGTGCAAGGCTGGTAAAGGAAGTTTGAGGTTGTACACGTGTTCGATGGTGTTTCTCGGAATGCGGTCGGCGATGATTTCGATGGGCTTCATCACGTCGGTGAGACGATCGATCGGAATGACGCCGTTACACACCAAGTGCGACTTGGACGTTGAAAACGTCGGAAAGACGAGACCGGGGCAATCGGCCAGAAGCAAGTCATCGCCGAGCTCAAGCGTTTGGAAGTGCTTCGTCTTACCGGGCGTCGCGCTCACGCCTGTTTTCTTCGACGCCATGATGGCGTTTACCGTGCTCGATTTCCCGACGTTCGGGTAGCCCACCATGCCGATCACCGCTCTGTGCGCCTGCGCACCCTTTCGTTTCACTCGACTCTCCCCCATGGCCTTGATCGCCGCCTCGGCGCGCTTTTGTAAAATGTCCAAAAGCTCGGATCGCGACCAAATGTGCGCGGGATCGTCCGCCTTCTCTTCGACTCGCTGCAAATTCTGAACCGTCTCCGCGTGGGCGTTCGCAGCCTTACGCGCGGCTTCTGCCTTCAATCGTAAATCTTCAGCGAGTTCCATCGCGTCGTCATCCTCTTCGTCGTCTTGCATGGCCATCCTACGATTGGCGTCGTCCAACTCTTTCGCCGCCTGCGCCGCTTTCGCGGCGATTTGTTCCGCCTCAATCTCCTCATACGCCGCCTTCGCGGACCAGAACAAGAATGGAATGTTTTGCGCGTCGAAATATTCCGCCCACGCGCGTCGAAGCTCCTCGCTGAGCAAGTCAGCCTTGTTGAGCAACAACATCGTCGTCTTGCCCGGATTGAGCTCTTTGACGTACGTCTCCAAATCCTCGCACCTGTAAAACAAAGGATCTCGCGCGTCCACCACCTGCACGACGACGTCCGAGCGCTCACATACTCTCCATAACTGGCGCCAAATCTCCAGATTCTTTTCGAACGGCGTCACCGAACACCTCGAATCTTCCTCCACCGCCGCCAACGCGCGTCTCCACTCTAAAAATGCGCGTCGTTCGTTCGCGTCCAATTCCTCCGCCGTCGTGTCGTGCGTCCACGCCGGTCGCCTCGGCACGCTCAACGCATCTCGGTGTAACTTCTCCGCCTCATTTCTCGCCCGATCCGTCTCCTCCGCGCTCATCTTCGCCGCTGACGCCGCCCCCTCACCGCTCTCGCCCGGCGCCGAAATCACCATCGCCCGCTCCCGTCCGCGCTCCGTCGTGAAATCTCGATTCGCCAGCTCCGCCAGATGAAAGAACTCATCCAGTTCGCTTCTTTCGAGCACAGAACCGGCACCATCCGTCTTGTTAATGTCCGTCGTGTGTGCGTAATTGATATACTGTCCAGCCTCGTGCGCGCGGTACCCGCTCTGTCCCGGTCCCGGCGCCTCGTTCCTACGCTTGCTCCGCGCGAGCAACCCGCCCAATCCGGCGCTCTTGGGCGCCTTCCCACCGTCTCTCGCCCCGCCCATCGCGCCGAGGTCTCTTCGCGCGCTCCACGCGCCGACGAGTGACGGCGGCGCTTTCTGTTTTGACGCGGCGGCGCCCAACTCGCCCATTCGCGCCCATCCTCATTGTCCCCGCAGTGCGCGTCGCGCGACGCGAACGAGCCCGGGCGCGCGACGGGAATCCCTCACACACCACCCCGCACGTCTCGCGCGCGCTCGAACGACGTGAACGAGGCACCATGGCGACGAAAGTGCAGCGAATCATGACGCAACCGATCGTACGTGTTGGCGCGCGCGCGCATCGACGCGACCACGACGCGAACCGGGGGCGACCGCGCGCGACCGAGGCGCGCGCACGTATGGGACGCGTCCTCAACGTTCGAACGAGGCGTCCACCGCGCGCGCATCGACGCGAGCGCGCGCGCGCGAGGGACGCATTCGAGCGGAGGTTAGGGTAGTCTCCGCGCCCGTCCGAGCTCGCGCCGAACAGACCGACTGACCGTCTCGCATCGTCTCTCCGCTCGCTCGCGCTCGACAGAACTTGATCTTTCGTTTCTTACAGACGAAGGCTCGAGTGCAGATCTGGATGTACGAAAACACCGACACGTGCGTCGAGGGTCGAATAGTCGGTTTCGACGAGTACATGAATCTCGTCCTCGACGACGCCGAGGAGGTGGTGGAGAAGAAACAGCGACGCGTTTCCGTGGGGCGAATTTTACTCAAGGGGGATAATATCACGCTCATGCGCAACGTGACGCCCAAGGAGAAGTAGCACCACCGTCGTCCATCGTAGTAGTTTATAATTTGTTGTTGAAACATCATTCCGCCGAGTAGAAAGGACGAGACGAGGGACGCTGGCACGACAGTCGCGCGCGCGGACGGACGGCGACCGACGCGAGGGCGTCGGGTCGTCGAACGCGATCCATGTCGACGACACCCAAGCCGCGACACGCACGCGCGCCGTCCGTGTCGACGACGGATGCGTTTGAAGCGCAAAACTTTAATCCAATCGCATTCGTCAACGACGTTGTCCCGGACGAGCGTGCACTCGCGGGCGTCGATAAGATGATCGAAAAGCTCCGCGAGCGCGTGAAACTCGTTGACGCGGAGATTATGGGGGCGCTGCGCGCGCAGAGTGGGAGCGAGGCGCGCGCGAGGGATGATTTCGAAGTGATCGCCGGCGGCGTCGACGAATTGCGAACGCGCATGGAAGAGACGGAACGGAAAGCGGCGGAGACAGAGGCGAGCGTGCGAGAGATTTGCGCGGATATCGTTCGTTTAGATCGAGCGAAGAATCACCTCACGGGATCGATCACGACGTTGCGACGATTATCGATGTTCGTGAGTGGCATGGAACAACTCGAGCTCTTCGCGTTGCGTCGGCAATACGGTGACGCGGCGAATTTATTACAAGCCGCAGCGCAGTTGGCGACGCATTTTGACGCGTATTCGGGGATTCCAAAGATTAAAGAGTTACAGGACAAGCACGTGCAGGTGAAGAAGCAGTTGCGCGCGGCGGTGTTTGATGATTTTCACACGACGTGGGTGCCGCACGTGATGGAGGGCGACGAGTCGGCGCAGAGAAAGTTGCGAGAGGCGTGCTTGGTCGTGAACGCGCTAGAACCGAACGTGCGCGAGGAGCTCGTGGGAAATCTCACGAATCGAGAGCTCACGAATTACGCGTCGGTGTTCAGTGCGCACGAGACGGGGGACTTTTTAGGGAGAATCGCGAGACGGTACGATTGGATAACGCGACAGTTGCAGTCCAAGGAATCCATGTGGGCAGTGTTTCCCGCGCACTGGCGCGTGCCGCAGTTGTTGTGCGTGTCGCTGTGTAAACTCACGCGCGCGCAGTTGGCCGAGGCGTTGGACACACGAGGCCCGCACGACGTGCAAAAGTTGTTGCACGCGATGCACGTCACCATCGAGTTTGAAACCGAGCTCGACGAGCGCTTCGGCACGGGGGGCGTCGGCGAGGATGAAGAATTGGAGGGCGATCGTGCGTCGGCGTCCATGCTTCGACAGAAAAACGAACGCAGCGAGCGCGATAAACAAACGCAAAATTTGCGAGGTGGGCGAGTTTTACCGATGGACTCGGCGGCGGAGGCCGCGGCGACGTTTATGTTTAGAGGAAGCGTCGTCTCATGCTTCGAGGGACACTTGACGGAATACGTCGCGCTCGAGCGTCGTCAGTTGATCGATCAGCTCAACGAGACGATTCGGACGGAGACGTGGACGGGAGACGAGACGAATCCGAAGATTTTATCGAGCGCGTTGAGTGTCTTCTTAAACGTGAAGAAGGTTTTCAAGCGATGCTCGAATTTGACGCGCGGTCGCACGCTCTTCGCCGTGCACGAAGTATTTTTACAATTGCTCACGGCGTACGCAAAGACGCTCAGAGAACGCGCACAGGCGGCGTGCGCGAGCGCGATCGACCAGCGACGTCCAGAGGCGCAGCGGTCGAGCGAAATCAAGACGATGTGTCTCATCGTCAACACTGCCGAGTATTGCGTCGAAACCATCGGCCCGCTCGGGGATTCGATGATCAAGTCTCTAGACGACGGGTTCAAGGACAAGGTGGACATGATGGACGTTGAGGACAGTTTCAGCGCCACGCTCTCCGAGGCGCTCACGAAACTCATCGCCGCGGTCGAGGCGCAATCGAACGTCGTCTCCGGCATGATTCGCGTCAACTGGGGCGCGCTCGACGTCGTCGGAGACCAGAGCGAATACGTGGACACCTTTGAGCGCACAATCGCCACCGTACTTCCGATTCTGCGCTCCAGCATCAGTGACATACACTTTACGTTCTTTTGCGAAAAGTTGGCGGCGTCCATCGCGCCGAAACTGTACGTCGCCGTCTTCAAGTGTAAACGCATCTCCGAGACGGGGTGTCAACAATTGCTCCTCGACGTGCACGGTGTCAAGACGATCCTCGCCTCTATGCCCACGATCGGCGCGCCGACGTTGGACGACGCTGGCGAACCATCGGCACCGTCTCTGAGCTACACGAAGATGATCGCGCGAGAGATGGGGAAAGTGGAGGCGCTCGTCAAGGTGCTGTTGTCGCCGAGCGACGGTTTAGCCGAGACGTTCAAGGCGCTCCTTCCCGTCACCGCGAACGCGGTCGATTTCCGCGCGCTCTGCGAACTCAAGGGCTTGAAGAAGTGCATCGAACCTCCGTTCGGTTTATTCACCGCCGTGGGCGCCCCCGCGAGTTCAAAATCGCTCGCCGACGACGTTCCGTCGGCGCCAAAACAACAAATCGCCGCCAAAATGTCCAGCATGTTCAAAAACAACCCAAAGCCGTGATCGCGCGCGCGCGAACGCACGCAATAGCACCACATAGCACGACGTCACATCGCGTGTAACGCATCGCGAAGACTGTAGCCACACGCGCGCGCGCTCGCGCCGTCCCGCGAAAAAGCGCGCTTGTGCGCTTTTCGCCGACCCCGCGTGGCCATCGATTCGTCCTCGAGCGTCATTCGTCGCCATGACGCGCGCGCTCGACGCCGCGCTCCTCGCGCGCGCGTCTCGCGTCTTCCCCGCCGCCGCGCTCGCCGACGAACTCGACGTCGCGCGCGCGCTCGCCGACGACGCCGACGATGCGCTCGCCGACGACGCGTTCGCCGCCGCCCACGCGCTCTACGACCGCGCGCTCAAAACGCTCGCCTCGGGCGACGCGCAGGACTCGCACCACGCGTCGCGCGTCGAGAGAGTGCGCGTTCGATGTTTCCTCGGCGCTGCGCGCGCGAGACTCGGTGCGGGCGACGCCGACGCCGCGCTCGCGTTGGCGCACCGCGCGTACGGCGAATCCGTCTTCGACGCCGACGCGCCGACGACGAAAGAGACGCTCGAGGCGAACGCCGCGGCGCAGATGGCGCTCGGAAACGTCGACGCGGCGGTGTTGTGTTGTCTGGACGCGATCAAACGCGGATGTGAGGACGTGTCGGGGTTTCCATCGTTCGTCGTGGAGAAGGCGAGAGAGGCGAGAGACGCGCCGCGCGACGCGCCCGCGTTGAAGACATTCGTGACGCTGACGATGCGGTTGAATCGCACCGAGGAGGATATATCGCGGATAGAGGGCGCGCTGGACGTGCTCGATCGAGCGCACACGATCGATGCGAGGGATGAGTGCGGGAATAACGTGTTGTGGGGCGCGTTGATGGGCGCGCGAAGAGTCGCCGCCGAGGAGGACGTCGACGCGGCGGAGGACACCGTCGGCGCGGTGCGTCTGGTGCTCGAACGCGGCGCGAGAGCGAATCAGCGGTACGAGCGAGGGACGACACCTTTACACCTCGCGGTGACGAGCGGGGTGGTGGGCGCGGTGGAGACGGTGTTGGAATTCGGCGGACGCGTCGACGCGCGGGACGACGACGGAAAGACGCCGTTGATGACGGCGTGCGGACGCGCCGATGCGTCGTCGAGCGATACAACAAAGTCGTCCAGAGTCGTGGACGCGTTGCTCGCCGCGGGCGCGAACGCGGAGGCGAGAGACGCGAATGGGATGACGGCGTTGCACTCGGCGTGTAAATTTGGAAATTGCGGCGCCGTCGAGTCGCTCTTGCGCGGCGGCGCGAATTGGCGCGCTCGAACGCCGAACGGCGAGTCTCCCATCATGCTCGCGTACGCGCACGCGCGTCAATCGGGCGTCGTGGGAGAGATTTTAGCGCACGCGGAGCGTGTACCCGATGGAGACGACGCCGACGGCGAGTCTGCGTGGTTTCTCGCGACGCACGACGACGACGAGCGGAAGACGACGACGTCGGCGACGCGATGCGTCGCAGAAGATCTTCGTTTGATTAAATTCTGCGAGCGCGAAAAGGCGCTCACGCGCGCGATCGCGGAGACAACGGGCGTGAATCGTCGCGACGCACGCGCGTTGGAGTCTCTGAGCGCGCGTGCGCGTCAGGATATCGCGCAGTCGTACATGGATTTATGCGGCTTTGAGCTCGAAGAACGGCGCGACGACGTCGCCAAAGCGGTGTACGAGAAATACGGCGATGTTTTGGAAGCCTTTAAGACGTATCTCGAGTCCACGCTTCCCAAATCTCTCGTGTGTTTCATCAAAGAGGACCAACTGACCGAGTCGTGCGTGTCGGACGACGACGTGCATCGTCTGGTGTACGCCAAGAACGCCGTCGGCGCGCCCTCGGCGTGCGAATCCTTCGACGTCGGCGACCGCGTCGCGCTCGCGTCTCCCGTCGTCATCGAACTCGAGCGAACGCTGGACGCGAGCGTGCGTCAAGCGTTCGCTAGAGGACAACCCTTGTGCGACGCCGCGCGACCGTGGCTCTTAACTGAAAGATCCTTCGTCGCCGCGAGTCGAGGCGGCGCGTACGCGGCGAATCGTCTTCGAGACGCGCTCGGCGCCGACGTCGCGGCGTTCATCGTGCCGTCGTCGTCGACCAAAGCGCCGACGAAGTGTTTCATCGACGACGCGACGATCGTCGCCGAGGATGATTTCACCGCGAAAACGCTCGAGACGCACGCCGCGTCGACGCTCTTCGTCGAACTCGCCCCCGGCGACGACGCGCTCCTTCGCCTCGCCGTCGACGCGTACTCGGGCGACACCGTCGTCACCGTCAGTCGCGTCGCCGACGTCGACGCCATCACCGACGTCATGTCCTCGAACGGTTTCGTCGAGGACGTCCCGAAACGCGCGACGACGCGCGACGCCGTCTCAGCTTTCCCCGTCCTCGTCGCCTTCGCGCGATGGACGCGCGCGCGTCCCGCCTAGCCTCTAGACACCTCATCCCGCCCCCACTAAAAATCAAATCCCGGTTTCTCACACACCGCGATCAACACGTCCGCGTCCACCGCCTCGCTCATCGCCGCCGGAATCGTGCGTCGTCGCAACGCCCGCTCGCTCCGGTCGCACTTTTCGTACGCGTAAATCGCCCCCTGCGCGTACTTCACCGCCAACGCCACCATCGTCGCCCTTCCGTCCACCCCGTCCTCGAACGCGCACACGAATCCATCCTCTCGCCACTCTTTTGAAAATCCAAACGATCGCCAGTACGCGCGCACGCCGTGTAAAGATCGAATGTCTCGCTCCAACGCGATGTTCGCCGCCGCGTTCGCCTCGGCGGACGCGCGCTCGCCCATGGGATTGTGTCCCGTCACCGCGAACGTCGTCGTGCGTCTCGCGATGGCGGGCGGTGGTGGACGTCGCGCGAGAAGTTCGTCGTCGACGTCCAGGGCGAGCGGTTCGAAGTACGTCGTCGGCGCGGCGTCGTCGGCGTCGACAAAGATGAGCGCATCTTCATCCTCATCATCCAGTCTGGGCACGTTCACCCATCCGTCGTACGAGGACGCCCAGAGATCGCGCAATTCGTCCTCGCGCGACGAGGACGGCGCGTGGGACATGTCTCGCGCGCGTCTCGGTCGTCGAGGCGTCGATCGCGCGAGCGATGTCGAGACGCGCGCGGCGATGCGTCGCATGATGCCGGTCGTTATATATTCTGGTGATTTTAAGGCTAACTGTGAAAAGGAAAACGCGCCCGAATGCGTGAGATCCCTTCGGGATCTTCCGTGATTGGACGACGCGCCGCGATGCCGCCGAAGAAGAAAGCCGCGCCCGCGCCCGCGGAGGAGGAAGAGGAGGAGGAGCTCTTGGATTACGACGAGGTCGCGGACGCCGGCGCCGACGCGGGAGAGGCTGGTGCGGGAGAAGATGATGGGAAAGATGCGACCAAGGATGCCACGAAAAAGGGCTATGTCGGGATACACAGCACCGGGTTCCGGGACTTTTTGCTCAAGCCCGAGTTGCTCAGAGCGATCGTTGATTGCGGGTTCGAACACCCGAGCGAAGGTGCGCGCGCGCGACGTCGGGAGGGGTGGTGATTTGATTATGATTTTGATTGATTTGATTTGATTGTGATTCTCCGGATTGACGCGATTGCGGAAACGTGTCGTCGACCCGATCGCGACGTGGATACCGCGCGCGCGGTAGATGCGATCGTCGATGCGTCTACGAACGTCGCGCGCGAGCGATGGTTTTCGAGGAACGTGACTGACTGACGATGATTTCTTTCGTACGCGTTCGCAGTGCAACACGAATGCATTCCGCAGGCGATTCTCGGCATGGACGTTCTCTGCCAAGCCAAGTCTGGTATGGGTAAGACGGCCGTGTTCGTCATCACGGTTCTTCAACAGCTCGAAGCGGTGCAGAACGAGGTCGGCGCCGTGGTGCTGTGCCACACGCGCGAGTTGGCGTACCAGATTTCTCACGAATTCGAGCGCTTTTCGACGTTTTTGGGCGACGTGACGACGGCGGTCGTCTTCGGAGGCATTCCGATCTCGCAACAGAAGGAGCAACTCAAGTTGCAACCGCCGAACATCGTCGTCGGTACGCCCGGCCGTCTCAAGACGCTCGCGCTCGACGGTACGTTGAACTTGAAGAAGTGCGCCCACTTCGTCCTCGACGAGTGCGACAAAATGTTGGAAGAGATCGACATGCGCGCCGACGTGCAAGAGATTTTCAAGTGCACGCCGCACGACAAACAGGTCATGATGTTCACCGCCACCTTATCCAAGGAGCTCCGCGCGCTGTGCAAGAAGTTTATGAACGATCCGATGGAAATCTTCGTCGACGACGAGACCAAGCTCACCCTCCACGGTTTGGTGCAGCACTACGTCAAGCTCGAAGAATCGGAAAAGAACCGCAAACTCAACGACTTGCTCGACTCTCTCATGTTCAACCAAGTCGTTATCTTCGTCTCCAGCGTCTCCCGATGCAAGGCGCTGGATAAACTCTTACAAGAGTGCAACTTTCCCTCCATCGCCATTCACGGCTCGATGTCGCAACAAGAGCGTCTCGCGTGTTACAAGTCGTTCAAGGATGGCGATAAGCGCATCCTCGTCGCCACCGATCTCGTCGCTCGAGGCATCGACATCGAGCGCGTAAACATCGTCATCAACTACGACATGCCCTCGAGCGCTGACACCTACCTCCACCGCGTCGGTCGCGCCGGTCGTTTCGGCACCAAGGGTCTCGCCGTCACCTTCGTCGCCTCCTCCGAGGACACCGACGTCTTGGCCTCCGTGCACGAGCGATTCGAGGTGGAGATCAAGGAGCTTCCCGACGAGATCGATCAGTCCACGTACATGCCGAGTTGATCGTCGCCCGCCTCTTTCATAACAGACAAAAGCATCAATCCCTCGTCCCTTCTTCGTCGTCTTCCTCGTCTTCCTCGTCGCCGTCCCGAAAGAGTAACACTATAAATCACCCCCGCGCCGATCACGGCGTCGTCACACGTCGACGCGACGCCGGCGTCGCGCGTGATGTCGCGCGCGAACGACGACGAACGACGACCGCTCGCGCGTCCGAGCGCGGTCGAGGCGACCGCGGCGTCGACGTCGACGCGCGCGAGGGATAGCGCCGACGGAGAAAAAGCCGCGCGAATCATCGGGCGGTCGGTCGGTCGAGGAGGGGTGGATTACGGCGTCGCGCGCGAGGCGCGAGGTGATGCGGACGCGGTGCGTGATGCGCGCGCGCACGATTCGGCGCGCGGCGACGTCGAGCGACGGGACTGGACGCGCGCGTCGTGGGTGAACGCGCCGACGAAGCGGATGCGCGCGGCGGTGGCGACGGTGGTGGCGTTGACGACGCTCGCGGCGGCGCTCGTCGCGTTCGAGACGCGAGATGGGACATTTGAGTCGTCGTTATCGGCGCGCGTGGGGTCGCGGGAGATGTTGGACGTGGAAGCGGGATGGGTGCGAAGCGACGCGATGGAACTCGCGTCGTTTCCTGGCGGTTGGCGTTTGCCCAAGGGATACAAGCGGTTGAACGTGTGGAAGGAGAGCGAACACTCGAGCGGCAAAACGTACTCGCTGACGCCGACGTGGATGCATCTCGGATCGATGTTTTCGTGGCCGTCGCAGGCGTTTCCGGACGCGCGCTCGTGGGATCCAACCAAGGTGACGTTGGCGACGGGCGGGACGCTGCCGAGCGAATTCGACGTGAGAGAAAAGTGGCCCGCGTGCGCGGCGCTCATCGACGACCCCATCGATCAAGGAGAGTGCGGTAGTTGTTGGGCCGTCGCGCCGGCGAAAGTGATGTCCGATCGGCTGTGCATCGCGACGAACGGGCGGGTGGCGACACACTTGTCGAGCTTGCAATTGTTGTCGTGCTCGGCCAAGCGCGGCAACCAATTCAGACCGTCGAGCGACGTCGGCGGATGCAAAGGCGGGTTCCCCACGGATGCGTACGAGAACGCGAAATTAAACGGACTCGTGTCCGGCGCACAGTTCGGCGACCAAAACACGTGCATGCCGTACACGTTCAAGCCCTGTCATCATCCGTGCAAGCACGGCGAAGAGGCCAAGTGTCCAGGCAAGTGCTCGAACGAAGGCGCCAACGCGTCCGCCATTTATCGCATCGACTCGCTCGTGACGTGCCGGGACGGTGATTTCGATTGCATGGCGCTCGAAATTTTCAACAACGGTCCCGTGTCGACGTTTGTCGGGATGGTGTTTGACGAATTCTACAAGTACCGATCCGGCGTCTACAGCTTATCAAAAGACTCGAGCCTTCGCGGCTTGTCGCACGGAGGCCACGTCATGGAGGTGATCGGATGGGGCGTCACGGAAAAAGGCTTGCGCTATTGGAAGGTGTATAATTCGTGGCTCAACTGGGGCCAAAAAGGGTACGGTCACATCGCGATGGGCGAGTTGCACATTGGTGAAACCGTCGAGGCGGCGAACATGCTCGCCGTCTGAAGAGTATAGAAGTTACAGAATCGCAAAATCAGAACCGGGGCTCGTCGTATTAACGTTTTAGAACGTTTAGTAGAACGCGCACCACTCCATCCAATTAGTGTCGATTAAACAGTGCAGTACGTGCGATTTGTAACGAGAATCAAAGAATTAAACGTCCCTCAAATGCGCGGCGGGCGGCAGACTAGATGAGAAACACGGTGTCTTCTAGCTTCTTGACGACGAGTGAAAAGTTTTCCGACTTTTCCAAACGTTCGCGCAAGACGTCCTGCATGCACGCGCTCGGCGTCATGACGCCGCCGCCGCCGCCGTTTCGCACCCACGGAAGACGCGCGCGTTCGGACGGAATGGCCAGACACAGCGCCGCCTCGCACGCGAGCGCGGCGGTGCCCTTGTATCCCGGATCGGCGTTTCTAAACTCGAATTCGGCGCAATACGCGTCGACGGCGCCGCCCTCTTTGCGAGGTTCGCCCTTGACGACGACGTACACGTGCGAGTACCCGTTTTCGCGCGTCTCCTCGCTCGGCCCCTGGCCCTGTTTCGGTAAAATCGTCCGTCGCATGAGCCAACGCAGCGGCGACGAGAGAAACGCTGCGCCGAACGCACCGAGCGCCACCGTCCCGAGCACGGCGTTTTTCTTCGACGCGCACAAATCCGCCTCATCGTACTCGAAATTCGGCCCATACTTTTCCGGATCGAGCGCGTACGACCGTCCCACCACCTTGGCGTTGATCCCCGCCATGACGCTCGGCATCGTCCACGCTCCGACGTCCTCGTCGTACCTCCATCCACTCTGCGGCGACCTCCATCGTCGCTTCGCGTCCTCCAACCTCCCCCCCGCGCACTTGGCGAGATACAACGGATCCCCCATCCCGCGCGTCTCCGCTCGCGGTCGTCCCACCGCGTTCGCCGCGCTCGCGATCGTCCCCCCACTCACTCCACCCCTCGACTTCCCCGCGTGCCCGAATCCAGACGCACACGTCCCCCCGTTCGCGCGCACCGCGTCCGCCGCCGCGCGACACCCGACGTCCCACGGAATCGAGTCGTATCCGCAACACGACACCAACGCCGCCCCCGTTCGCCTCGCCGTCTCGTCACACGCCTCGATGACGCGCTTCACGAACCGAGGTTCACCGGTGATGTCACAGTAATCGGTTCCACGCGTCGCGCACGCGCGCGCGAGCGCCAAACCACCCGCGTTTCCTTCGCCGCGCGGTTCGTCGTCGTACGGACCCGCGAAGGTCAACACGCAGGATGTTCTCTCGCACATGGCGTCGAGCGACGCGTCGTCGCGCGCCTCGAGCACGGGCATGTCTCGCGCGTCGAGCGAGAGACGCGACGCGATGGCGTCGCGCGTCGCGGTGACCTTGCGCGCGTCGCGACCGGCAAAGGCGACGCGGATGGTGTCATTTTGATGTTGACTTCGTCGGGCGACGTAGCGTCTCGCGAGGTACTCGGCGGCGAGCGAGCCCGTGAATCCGTTCGCGCCGTAGACGACGAGATCGAATTCGCGCGGTGCGCGCGGTGGCGCGGGCGTCGGGGGCATGCGCGGCGTCGGCGGCGTCGCGAGACGCGTCGGTCAATGATGAAGTGACACGAAGTGAAACGCGGCTCGACACTCATCGTCGGTCGACATGGCGACGCCGACGAGTTTCGTGCGTCGCGGTCGACGATTCCGCGCGCCGACGTCGTCGCCGTCCCCGGACGTCGTCGAGGAGGACGCGTCGCCGTCGACGCGTCCGAACGCGCGAGAAAAGGATGATGACGGCGTTCGACCGAGCGCGACGCTTCCGAACGCGCGCGCCGGTCTCCACGGCCGCGCGCTCGTCTCCGCGGGACACGGAGACGTGGACGCGCTCTTCGGCGGTGGCGTTCCGCTCGGGGCGTGCGTGGCGTGCGCGCGCGACGGCGCGAGCGCGCACGGGGAGATGCTTTTTGGAATGTACTTTTTAGCCGAGGGCGCGGCGACGGCGGGACATCGAGGGTGCTGGGTGCGTCGAGGGCGGTTGGATCGCGCGAGCGCGATGCGTGGGTTTCCGCGACGAGTATCGTCGCGCGAGACGGAGGCGGAGGCGGAGGCGGAGGCGAGGGGGAAGGAATCGTCGGGCGCGCCGCGCGAAGACGCGGGCGAGGCGGCGGACGGGTTGCGCATCGCGTGGCAGTATAGGCGGTATCTGAAAGAGGGACGGACGTTGGACGATTCGAGGGTCGGGCTCGGGCAGACGGTGGGGACGTCCGAGTCGTCGCCGACGACGGGGTCGGCGTCGGCGGGGAAGAAGAAGAGACGGAATTTGCGCGCGCCGGATTTTTGTCAGACGTTCGACGTGAGCAAGGAGGAGGACGAGGAGATTCTCGCGCGTGCGGACGTGTCTTACACGACGTTTAGAGACGGTTCGAGCGATGATGATCCGTGGGCAAGGTGTTTCGAGTTCGTGCGCGCGTTCGTGCGGTCGTTGAAGGCGTGCGAGGTCGGTCGCGTCGTCGTCGAGCCGGAGACGCCGACGGACGCAGACGAATGGGACGCGTGCGTCGAGCTCGCGCGCGCGCTCAAAGCGTTGATGTTCGACGCCAACGCGGTCTGTGTGATGATTCTTCCGCTCGCCGACGCGCCTCCTTGCGCGAGCGCGCTCATTCGTCACCTCTTCGATTGCGCCGTCGACGTGCAACCGCTCGAGGGACCGACGAGCGAAATCGAGTCGCTTTTACCGGAGCCACACACGTGCGTCGGACTCATTTCCGTTCGAAAGCTTCAGTTCCGTGGTGGCGTCGTGTCACCGCTCACGCGCATGGACCGCGTGTACGCGTTACAGATGCGTCGTAAACGATTAGCCATCAAACCGTTGCAAATTCGGCCCGAAGAGGACAAAAAGAGCGGCGGCGCGTGCGGAGGCGTCAAGGGGGGCGGCGATCTCGACTTTTAAGCGCGGTGTAGTAGATGTACTGTACTGTGAATAGAATACATGTGTGTCGGTTGTTTTACAAACTACATGGAAGTCTCCGTCTTCGCGAGGACGGACGCGGGCGCGATGGTGGCCTCGAACGTCGCGATGACGGAAACGTGCGCGACGCAAAAAACAGCCAGCGTCATGATGCACGCAGCGGCGGTGTCGAGAACACTCACCGGAGTCATCCAAAATTGCATGCTATCGTAAAATGCCGTCATGATGCTCGGCGCGTAGACGACCATCGCGTCGTCATCCGTCGCACGTCTCGTCGGTTCGACATCCTCCTCGTCTTCGTCCTCTCGAGTCTCTTCGAGCCGAGAGTCCGTCGCGTCGTCGTTCGTCTCTTCCTCCTCTTCGTCCGTGGTGTCATCTTCAAACTCTTCTTCGCTGTTCCCGCTCGTCGGACTTGGGACGTACGTGCGCGTCTGAAACCGTCTCGAAGGCGTGAAGATGACACCCTTCTTCTTCGCGGATTTCGCGTTCGTCTTCAACGCCGACGGCGGTGGATTTTTCAGCGCCGATTGGAGAGCGCTCGCCGGAGCCTGTCGAACGTGTACCTTGGTGGGAGGTGTGACGTTCGCGGCTTCCTCCACTGCTTGGGTACCGAGCACGTTCAACAGGTAGAGTTTGGCGTCGTTGTCGCAAATGTACAAGACGTCGTCTCGTCCGCCGTCGATGAATAACCGCACGGTGGCGTACTCGGTGTTGGTGATTCCCCAACGCGATCCACCTTCCAAGATGGCGGTGTGAATAGTCTTCGCACACTCGAGATCGATTCGACCGATGCGCTCCATCGATTCGTCGGCGATGTTACATGCGTCTTCGTCAAATCGCGCGCCATCGATGTATCGATATTGCTTGCGTCTCACCAACTTTATCAGATGCGTCAAGACGCCCGCCTTCGCTCTCTTCGGCGACGGCTCGTCGTCGGATTCGGTGTCTTCGTCGTCGCTCGTGGTGGTGGTGGTGGTCGTCGTCGTCGTCAACAAGGTCTCTTCCTTTTCCACGACGGTTTCCAAATATCTCTTCGCGTCGTCTTCTAATTTAACCACGAGAACACCGCGCCCCCCTCGCGCGAGCATCTTGAGCGTTTTAAGCTCAGTCGCCGTGATCCCCCAGTGCGATCCGCCGTCTCGAACGCTCGCGTGAATCGCCTTGGCGCACGCCAAATCAATCTTCCCGTTCGTCTCCATGGACACGTCGGCGATGTGACACGCGGCTTCGTCGTACTTTTCACGCTCAATGTATCGATACTGCGGCGGGCGGGCGAAATTACTCAGATTCATGAGCGCGCGCGCGAGTCTCCGACGCTTCTTCACGGGCACGGCGGCAACCTCCGGTCCTAAACGCTCCTCCGCCTCGATCAGCGCCGACAAGTAGCTCTTGGCGTCGGCGGCGACGGGAAACGCGTACGCGTCGCCGCACCCTCCATCCACAACCATTCGCATCGTCTGTAATCCCACCGGCGTGAGCCCGAAACTCGACCCGGTCGCCTTGGCGCTCATCTCCAACGCCTTGGCGCACGCCACATCCACCTCACCGACATTTTCGACGGCGTCGTCGACGATGACGCACATGGCTCTGTCGAACCGTCTACCGTCGATGATTCGCAACTCCTTACTCGTGCTCCTCGTCATCGTCAACTCCACTCGACGAACCAGGCTCTCCGCGAGCGTTAATTTCCGTCGTTTCACCAACGGTCGTTCCCCGCTCGTCGCCTCCGCGTCGTCATCGTCGTCGTCGTCGTCTCCGCCAGCGTTTTCACTCGCCGTCTGTTCAAACCGCGCCGACAAGTTTCGTTTCGTCCCGCTCCTCGACGCCGACGCCGCGCGTCGTCCGCGCGACCTCCGCGTCGGCGTCGGCGACGATTCCATTTCCGTTCGCGCCCGGCCGACCATCGCGTCGTCCTCGTCCTCGTCCTCGTCGTCGTCGACCACCGCCTCGTTCCCATCGCGCGCGATCGCAGCCGTGCGCTGGGCGCGCGACGCCGACGCCGACGCGCGCGTCGTCGACCTCGACGACCGCGCGATGGTGGTGCGTCGC
>Ga0181565_10000121_pt1 | contig 50305 bp, 73 predicted proteins | sample 101ome_16_FD_129661 | JGI IMG/M metagenome (GOLD analysis project Ga0181565, IMG submission 129661) | Coastal salt marsh microbial communities from the Groves Creek Marsh, Skidaway Island, Georgia - 101401AT metaG (megahit assembly) | ecosystem: Environmental > Aquatic > Marine > Intertidal... | reverse complement strand
TGTTGTTTTCCTTTTTCTTCCTGGCCGCCTCGGCTGCGTTGGCCTCTTCCCTGGCACGTCGGTTGTTATTTTCCTTTTTCTTCCTGGCCGCCTCGGCTGCGTTGGCCTCTTCCTTGGCGCGGCGGTTGTTATTTTCCTTTTTCTTCCTGGCCGCCTCGGCCGCGTTAGCCTCTTCCTTGGCGCGGCGGTTGTTATTTTCCTTTTTCTTCCTGGCCGCCTCGGCGTTCTCCGCACGCTTGGCTGCGGCAGCCGCGGCTTGTTCCCTGATCCGACGATCGTTTTGTTCTTTCATTTTTTTCATTTCATTTTTCAATTTTTCAATCTCCGACGCATTGGTGGTTTTCTCAATTTTTGTTTCAACCTTCGCTCTTTGATACATAAAGTTGACATCATCAGGGTCTATTTTGTTTTTGTTCAATTGCTTGAGGAGTGTTTGGCGTTTAGCAGCGTTGATTGATGCATTTTTTCTAATTTTTTCCAAAAGTTCAAGTTTTTCTTTTTTCACTTGTTTTTCGTCTTCGGCAGCGCCTTTCATGATCTTGTTGAGTGAAACTCCTCTTCTGAGTGCTTCTCTATGCATGTTGGCATTTTCCTTGGGAAGATTTCTCAGTGAGTTCAGATACTTGTTCAGACGTTCCCCTTCGTTCACCTTTTTTGTGAAATTCGGTGTCTTCATCCCCATGTTCATTGTGGGTTTGAAGTTCGGAGCTGCTGTGCTGCTCACGGCGTTCCCGTTATTGAGGAATGCTGGCTTTTTCTGAATAATTCTGTTCGGAAAGTTGGTGCTGTTCGTGTTATTGAACCGATTATTGGCCGTGTTGAAGCTAGCGTTGGCGTTGGCGTTGGCGTTGGCGTTGGCGTTGGCGTTGGCGTTGGCGTTTGCGTTGGCGTTGTTTCGGTTTCGGTTTCGTGCACTGTTCAGGTTCGTGTTCAAGTTGATGTTATTGTTGTTGAGCGCGGTGTTGAACGTCTCTTTCGCGACGTTTTTGATCACAGTCTTGGATCTGGAGATTTTCACCGGTTCAAGGATGCCCATAGAACGCAGTTTCTTGAAGATGCCATCTAGGATTTCATCCTTGGTGGCTTCACTTCCGATGGGTGCTTTCAACTTTGTGGCTAAGCGTTTGAGCTGTGCCTTTTTCGTGTCCGAATCGAAGAGTGTGTCGTATTCACGAGCACTTAATGGGGACTTGGGGTCGATGAAGTAGGATCCATCGAGTTTGAGTGGAGGCGCGGCCACGCGCCCAGCCTGAATGTTACTGTAGGCCTGGCATATTTCCTTCCTCGTGAGGTTCAGGTTCCTGCCTGTGTTTTTCCTCACCAGAAGTTTTAGGTTCTGATAATCGGCATTGGGATCACATGCATTCATGTTATATTATTACAAAAAAAAATACCCTATGTTGTAGAGCTTAATTTTTTCCTCGTACGACAAGTTGAAGTCGAAGATGTTCACATCGTCTGTTGGTATCTCTATCACGCGCGCACCTGACACGTTGTCTTGCATGCGATTGTTGATAGACGCGGTGATGAGGCACTCTAAGAACTCTCGTGGATTTTCTATTTTCTCCGTGTACCTCTTCTCTGATTTCAATTTCAAGCACGTAATCTCGTGTGGTTTCTTATTCAGGAAGGGTGCGATGGGATATGTCTCGGCCGTGCCTCCGTCCACGTAAGTGAACCCATCGTGTTTGGCCGATGCGAAGATCACGGGTATGGCCATGGACATGCACACTGCGTCGATGATTTTCATGGTTGGGTGTGTGTCTTTGCTGAAGTAGACCGTTTCTTTGGTGTTCAGGCAGTAGGCGGATATGTAAATTTTTTTATCGATTTCCTCGAACGTGGGATCGGCTTTGCAAATCTCTCGAAGGGCTTCTTTGATCGGTTCCATCTCCACGAAACCGAATTTGTTAAAGAATGACCCAACTTTCAATTTAACAAATTTGGGGACGTCCACGGAGAAACAGATCTCGGTGATCTCATCTATGGAAAATCCCAGTGCGAGGAAAAGTGCTAAGATGGCACCCGCGGATGCCCCTGATATTTCTTTCACTTGTTTGAGATCTTCTTCGGTGTACTTGAGTGCTCCCACCATGGCATATATTCCCATGGCGGCTGGCCCGAGCACGAGATGCTTCATCCTCTTACTCAATAGTATTGAGGAAATTGGCGACGCAAAATCGCGAAGACGAGGGCGAACACCACGGCGTGCGTGAGGGAAGCAGCGATAGAAGTCTGGCCCGACTTGAACACACCGCCGGCCCCCGGGGGAAGCGTGAGGAGCAAGCCCGGGCTGAGAAGGATGAAGAGGGCCGTTGTCACGAGCAAGTCTGTCCTGGTGAGGACGATCTTCATCGCCTTGGCCACGAGGCTGTACACCAAGAAGAACACGAGTGCGTGGAACATGATTGCGGCTTGGCTGGTCTTGCCGTTGGCGATGGCCACCTTGGTGCCCGTGGTGGTGACGAGCACGCCCGGGCTGAGTGCCAAAAAAAGTGCCGCTGGGATGGCGACTTTGTTGGAGGTGATGTCTGGAACTTTGATCATATGTAATTAGTGTAGAAAAGAATGTTCGATGATGAAGTCGGCAAAATCAAAGAACTGTGCATTTTTGAAAAACTCATTTGTGAGCCCCATTGCATCCCTTTCTCGTGCGAGGTATGACCAAATGTATCGAAGTTTTTCTTCGTACGGCACCCTGAATGGTTCGACATTCTCCCCGGTGTGATCCCTGAAGCAAAACTCCGAAAACCCGAACATGGACGAGCCCGTGACGAGCACGTCGTAGTTCAGCATGGCGTCGTAGGTGAGCGTTCTTAGCGCGTCCCACAAGTGCAAGAATTCCTCTGAATATTCCGTTTCCCAATCGTGTTTATTCACAGGAGTGTGATCTAGGTTGGCCTGGTCTTCGTCACCGCTGTATTCCTCGGCGTCGAGGCCCGCGGTGGCTTCGTAGACGTACTGAGACCAGACCATGGTTTGTTAAGTTAAGTTCTTTTATTCCTTAATGCCCGTTAGTGCGATCGTTGTGCTTTCCTTCGGTTCGAGATCTTCCTTGATTTTGCTGATGAAGCTGTCCATCTTTTCCTGGTCTCCGCCGAAGATGTGCGTGAGCATTCCGTCCATGATGTGTTTCTTGTTGAGCGTCGGCTTTTTGGATGACTTCCTGATGGAGATCTTTCCCTTTTTGAGATTGATTTGGTCCACGCCCTGCGTTTGCATCCGCTTCTTCACCTCCTGCTTGAGTTGTTTCTCGGCGTCGGTGAGCACCTTGACATCCGCCTTCGCTTCTTTGATTTGTTTGTGCAACTCAACGAGGCGGTTGACATACTGCGAAAGATCGTTCGTCTCAGACATTTTACCTAGTAATTACCTTTAACCTTTAAGTATCTAGCAGAGCGGGCGGCGCATGGTGTCCGGGACAATGGTGCTGTTTTGCCAGACGAACTGCGAGCGCGGGTTCGGGAGTTCGGCACGGAGTTGTTGGTTTCCGTTGCGAATGCTGCCACCGACGGTTTCCGGGACGCCGATTTGTTGGCGCGGATCGAGGAAGTTTTGGTTCTTCAAGAGTTCCTCTGGGGCGTAGGTGAAGTCCTCTTCGGATGCGATCTCACGTGGGAGAAGGGCCGACGCGAGGCCGGTGCCCGCTTGCATTTGGCAGTCAGTTTCCTTCGCCGCGGCGCCTGCGCTCGGGCCGACGGTTTCTTCGGCACCGATCGGGGCCATCTCACGCTCGACGAGGGTGTACTTGGACTTACTGTTGCTCATGTGCCAAAGGAAAAAAATCAAAACAGCGACGGCGGCGACCATCAAGGCTCGGCGGGTTCGATCCTTCATCATTAGTTATATATACATTACACTTTTTTTTTATTCCTCTACCTGGACATCTGCCTCGATCGGCTCGGCCTCGGCTGGGTCCACCTGGATCACCTCGGCCTCGGGCTGCTGGGCCTCCGGCTCGGCTTCTGGCTCGGCCTCTGGTTCATCATCGCCTTCCTCTTCCTCGGCGAAGGCATACTCTTCTGGGTATTCAGAAACCACCGGGTCGGCGTGCATTTTCACCTGAACGAGGTTGTACAAAGGCCCGAATGCCTTCTTCGCGAACCAAAGGCCTGCGAACTCGACGATGCAGTTCACGAGCTTACCTTCCTGAAGCTCGGTGAAATCGACGCTCTCGAGATCGGAGTTGAACACCCTGGTCGGTGGGATGCGCTCGGCGGAGACCGCGTCGTCTGGGGCGCTGACCGTGTACGCAGACTGAATGACTGCCGCGCTGAGCACCTTCCCGAACCACGACTTGGAGTTTTCTTCCGCGGCCTGGGTGTTGCATGTGTCGATGGCCGTGATCTTCTTCCTGTTCGCGGGTGTGTTTAGGGTGAGGGTCACTTCACCACCTTCGCTTACGGAAGCCACTGTGACCTTGTTCAGCTGCACGAAGTGTTTCTTCTTCTTGTCCTCGGCGAGGGCCTTCACAAAGTAGAGGCCATCATCTCCCTTGGTCGGTTCAGTGAAGTGCATATTTTGTTGTTCTATCGACGGTTCATGTCTTTAAACCAACGAACGGCAGGAGGGACGAGGATACGAGGATTTTTTTATTCACCCACGCGTCCCGTTTAGGCCTGAACCCATAGAGGAGCTTGTAATTGTAGGGCACGTCGAGGATCTTGTTGGCGATGTTTTCGTTCGCGGACGCCGGCCTGTAGCCGTACTGGTTCCCTATGTATGCGTTGGAATTGTTCTTCACCCACTTCATGAGTTCCGTGTTGAAACGATGCCGCCCGTAGGTTTTCCTGAAGCCCTCGAAGTTGATTGGCACGGACGTCTTGAGACCAATCACGAACTGGGTCACGACTTTCCTGAGCACGGGTGGGGTCGTGTATTCCTCGTACTTGAGTGGGTTCACCCTGGCCGCGGCGCGCATGTCCACGTCCAGGAAGGGTTTGATCGACCGCCTGGGCGTTTTGATTTTCTTGTACACCTTTGCGAAGATTTCATCGATGTTCTGAGTACTCTTGAAATTCATTTTCGGATCGAGCACTTTTGCGAGTTTGATCATGCGCTTTTTATCTTTGGCCACTTTGTCCTTCCTGAGCCCGAGTTTTTGAAGTAAGTAGACGTCGTCGAAGAGGAACCTGATCCCGGCGATCGCCACGCGCTTGTCTTGGATGATGGCGTTGCTGTCTTTGTTCCTGTACACAATCCCTCGGTTCTGTGACTGCACAACCTCGTACCCGAACTCCCCGCCGCGCATGATTGGCACGTCCAGGATCCCACCGATCGTGGTCTGGACCACGCGCCCTTTCTCTGGGGAAAAGTACCCGATATTCAGGTCGAGGGCGAAGAGTTCGACGTCGATGAATATGTCCCCGGTGGATGGGTCCGGGCCCGGGCTCTGTTTATTCTTCTTGATGAGCGTGTACCTTCGTGTGAGCCACGGCCCATTCGTGGTGAAGGAAATTCCCAAAAATTTTTTCAATTTAGACTTGTCTTTGTCGATGCGTGCTTTGATCACCTTGTTGTAATTCTTCGCCGTGGCCCCGAGGTGGTCCCACAAGATGAGCTTGAGGCCTTGGAGTTTCCCGAAGTACTTCGCGTCGTACTTCACGCGCGGGACGAACTTGGTGTCGATGTCTCCCGTGACCACGCGGTCTTCGCGAGGGAGGTGACGGTTGAATGCTTCTCCACCGGAGATGATCAAGTCACCCATGCTCTTGAGTGAGGAAGTGAGATCACCGATGATCTTCAACACGATGTCTCGGGTCACGTCCGTGACGTACGCCTGGACCGCGCCATCAATCGACCGGTCTTTGTGAAGACGGTGAAGCCTCTTCCGGAACGCGGACAGGTCGTTCTTCTCGAAGTAGTGTTCGAGGACCTTATCACCGAAGAACAGAGTTTTCCTGAGGTGATCCTTGATGCTCGCCTCGGAGTAGATTTCGGTATCCATTAATATACATCTCGAAAAAAACGTGGCTTAAAGCAATAGCTCCTGAATAACGTAGAATATCATGAGCACCATGGAGCAAGAAATCGCCGAGATCAAGTCCGAACTTAAGTCCATCGCCCGCATGTGCAGACGCATTCGCGCGCACCAGGAGGACCCGGACGGCACCAAGAAGGCGGAGCGAAGCAAGAACAACGGCTTCAACCGCCCGCAAAAGATTTCCGAAAAGCTCGCGGCTTTCCTCGGCACCGGGGATGAAATGATCAGCCGAAGTGAAGTGACTAAGCGCGTCACGGCATACATCCGGGAAAAGGGCTTGAAGCACCCGGACAACGGCCGCATCATTCTCATGGATGATGCCTTGCGCAATCTTCTTCAACCGCCGGCTGATTTGGAGCTCACCTTTTTGAACATCCAAAAGTATTTGACGCCGCACTATGTTAAAAATTAAATGTGTAATAAATCTATACATGTCCATCACTCGTCAACAAATTGAACAACTTGTTGGTACAAAGATCAATGACCAATCTCTATACCAAAAAGCGTTCACCCACAAGTCGGCGTTGAAGGAAAACGACCACTTGAGTTCGAGTTTCGAGACTTTGGAGTTTTTAGGAGATAGCGCGCTTGGTTTCGTCATCACCAGATGGCTCTTCGACCGCTTCGAGCGGCAACAAGAAGGTTTCCTCACCAAGGCTCGCACCAAACTCGTGCGTGGTGAGATGTTAGCGTCGATCGCGAAAAAGCTCGGGCTCCAGAACTACGTGCTCATGGATGAAAAAGGGATGAAGCACGGGTGGTTTATGAACCAGTCTATATTGGAAGACGTCTTCGAGGCCTTGTGTGGGGCCATCTATCTCGACCTAGGCCTCGTGCACATGAAGGCCTTCGTGTTGAGGATCTACGAAGACCCATCCATGGTTGACATGCGTTGCATCACCGTGGACGACAACTTCAAGGATCACCTCATGCGGTACACGCAGACCCACGGCCTACCACTCCCGGATTACAAGGTGGTGCAGCACGTCGACGGGATCTTTCACATCGACGCCTGCGTGGACGGCGTGTGCCTGGGGCGAGGATCGGCGAAGAGTAAGAAACAAGCTGAACAAAAAGCGGCCAAAGCATTTTTTTACCCACACACACATAAACAGTAGGTGTGCATTCATTAGCAAGCGAAGAGGTCCATGCATCCCAATGTGGAGAAATTAATCGCTCGCGAGTACGCGGCACAGAAGTCCGAAGAATGGTTGGCCCTCCGTGGGAATATGCTCACGGCGAGCGACGCCGCGACGGCCATCGGGGTGAACAAGTACCAAACCCCGCACGACTTGTTGTTGAAGAAATGCGGCGTCGGTGAGAAGTTCACGGGAAATGAAGCCACTCGGCACGGGGAGAAGTACGAGGACGAGGCTCGGATCGTGTACGAGGAGCGCCACGGGGAGGTTGTCCATGAGATCGGGTTGTGCCCGCACCCGGTGCACAAATGGTTGGGTGGTTCACCGGACGGGGTCACGGAGAGTGGGAAGTTAGTGGAGATCAAGTGCCCGATGTCTCGTGAGATCAAACCCGAGGTGCCCGAACACTACATGCCGCAGCTTCAGTTGTGCATGGAAATTTTAGATTTGGAATCGTGTGACTTCATCCAGTACAAACCGGCCGAGTTCAACTGGCCGAAGCCCGAGGAGTTCGTCGTGGTGCACGTGAAGCGCGACCGCGGGTGGTTCGAGAAGTACCTCCCCGTGATGCGAGAGTTTTGGGAGAAAGTGTTGTGGCACAGAGAGCACGGGATTGTCCCACCAGAGCCGAAGAAAAAGCGACCACGCAAGGAAGAACCTCCAGCCGAGTGTGAGATCATGGATATCTCAGACGAAGATAGCAATTATTTTCCTCAGTAATAATATATAATCAGAACATGTTTGAAAAGACCGTTGGATCCCGCGCCGAAGTCGCACACGGGACCGCCAAGCACACGAGCGGTGGCCTCACTCGCAAGGACCTTTTTTTCGACAAGAACGACGGACGATGGAAGAGCGTCAAGGCGAGTGATGCCGCGAACGACCGCCTCAAGCGCGAAGGCGACGCGCACTTGACGTCCATCTGGAAGCCGAAGAAGTCTGGCTTCAAGCTTCAAGCGAAGGAAGGCACCAAGGAATACGAAAAGAAAATGAAAAAGTTTGAAAAGAAGCAAAAGGACCTCACGAAGAAGTAAAATAAATCTCACTTTTATATTAAATGTCTAACCGTGATTTGTGGAGAGAGGCCGTGCAGATCGCAAAGGTCGAGTCCAACATCAAAGATGAATTCACCCGTCTTCCCATGCATGTGTTCAAGAAGGCTCAGGCCGTGCACGAGCTTTTGAAGCTCGACAACGCTAAGCCACGTCGCTGAACTGGAACCCCTTGAGGCGTTCTGGCTCGAACACCATGAGTTGATGCAACTTCCAAACGACACCGAACTTGCGGTTCAAGAAATACACAGAGCCCATCTCGATGATGGCCCTTCCTGAATTTCTTGAATACAGCCCGTGCGCGATGTCATCCTCCAACCGCTGGCGGTCGGCGTTGTACACGGTGGCGCGCATGCGTTCGTGCATGTCCGTGTCCACCTTGACCCTGAATTTAGGTGGGTGGCCACCCTGGCCTTCCTTGATGTTGGAGTTGAACATGGCCTCGAGTTCATCCCTAGGCGTGGCCTTTCCGAAGATGGCCTCGCTCTGTTTCTCGACTTCGTCGATCACTTTGGATTCGATGGCTTGCATGATCTCGTAGAATTTCTTCACGTACCCACCCTCTTCATCGTACCCGGTGAGGCTGAAGTCGAGGTTGTATTTGGTCGGGCCCACCTCGGGGGTGAACCCGCTCACACCGAAGGGCATGTACAGCCGTGGGATCTGGAACCGGACGTGACCGTTGTCGGTGTTTGAGATGACGATCCTTTTGTTTTTGTATTCATTGAATTGGATGGTATCGATAGCTTCTGTGAATTTCAACATCGTCGCTATTCTAAAATAAATAATAAACTTTAAGCGGAACACGCCACGCACGTGTCCGGGTCTAGGCTGAACTGGATCGGGCGAGCCTTGGCGCGCGAGCGGAGGTAGTACATCCCAGTCTTCAACCCAGCTTTCCACGCGTACATGTGCATGGATGAGAGCTTGGACATCGTCGGACTTTCCATGAATAAATTCATACTTTGGCTCTGGCAGATGAACCGCCCGCGGTCGGCCGCCATGTCTATGATGCACTTCTGGCTGATCTCCCACACCGTCTTGTACCGTTCCTTGATGTCTTTGGGGATGTCCACGATGTTCTGCACGCTTCCACCAGACTTGATCATGAGGTCCTTCATCTCTTTGGACCACATCCCGACCTCTTGGAGATCCTTGACGAGGTGTTTGTTCACGACGACGAACTCACCGGCTAAAGTTCTCCGGAGGTAGATGTTTTGCGTGTACGGTTCGAAGGCTTCGTTGTTCCCCAAGATCTGGGCCGTGGATGCCGTGGGCATCGGGGCCAGGAGTAGGGAGTTCCTGAGCCCGTGGGTTTTCACCTTGAGTTTCATGGCTTCCCAGTCGTACCGACCACTGAACTTGGTTTCACCGTCCCACATATCGAACTGGAGGATGCCCTCGGACGCCGGGGAGTTTTTGAAACTGTTATAGGAACCTTTGGCCTGAGACAACTCCGCACTCGCTTCCAAAGCCCCGTGGTAGATGGTCTCGAAGATGTGCGCATTCATCAGCCTCGACTGTTCGCAGTCGAAGGGAAGCTTGCACAAATTGAAGACGTCGGCCAAGCCTTGGACACCTATGCCTATCGGGCGGTGTTTCTTGTTGGACAGACCAGCTTCCAGGACCGGGTAGTAGTTTCGGTCGATCACGCGATTGAGGTTTCTCGTGACAATCTTCGCAATGTCGTGGAGTTTGTCGTAGTCAAACTCCTTGGTTTCCACGTTCACGAATTTCGGAAGGGCGATCGAGGCCAGGTTACACACCGCCGTCTCGTCCTTATCGGTGTATTCCAGAATCTCAGTACACAAGTTGGACGACTTGATCACTCCTAAATTTTTTTGATTACTCTTGGAGTTGCACGCATCCTTGTACAACATGTACGGCGTGCCAGTCTCGGTCTGGCTCTTGATGATGGCCTTCCAGACGTCCATGGCGGGGATGGTCTTCCTGGCCAGCCCCTCACGCTCGTAACGTTCATACAGGGCTTCGAATTCTTCCCCGTAGACGTCGGACAACCCTTCCGCCGTGTCTGGGGAGAATAAACTCCACGTGCCATTCTCTTCCACCCGCTTCATGAAGAGGTCGGGGATCCACAAGGCCGTGAACAAGTCTCGGCAGCGAGCCTCCTCATCCCCTTGGTTCAAACGAAGCTCGAGGAAGTCGAAGATATCCGCGTGCCACGGCTCGAGATACACAGCGAAGGAACCTTTTCTTTTTCCAGCCTGGTTCACGTACCGTGCCGTGGAGTTGTACACTCTCAACATCGGGATGATGCCATCGGACGTGCCGTTGGTACCTTTGATGCGCGACTTGTTCGCTCGCACGTCGTGGATGTGCAGGCCAATCCCCCCGGCCCACTTGCTGATCTGGGCGCAGTGCTTCACGGTGTCGTAGATCCCGTCGATCGAATCTTCCTTATTCGCCACCAAGAAGCAACTCGACATCTGCGGCCGAGGCGTGCCCGCGTTGAACAGGGTCGGGGTGGCGTGGATGAAGTTCCCCTTCGACATGTGGTTGTACGTCTCAAGGACAGATGGGAAATCGTTCCCGTGGATCCCGATGGACACGCGCATGAACATGTACTGCGGGGTCTCCACCAGTTCACCATTCACCCGCTGAAGGTAGCTTTTCTCCAACGTTTTCAGGCCGAAGTATTGAAAATCAAAATCTCTAGACGGGACCACGTGATCTTTGACGCCTTCGGCCACGGTGACAACCTCCTGTGTGACCACCCCAGCCTCGTGGAGCTTTTTCATGGCTTCCAGGAAGTCATCCGGGGTGATCTTTTGGATGTTCGACGCCGTGATCCTCGTGGCCAAGGTCTCGTAGTCAGGGTCGGAGGTGATCATCCCCACACACGTCTCCGCGGACAGGGTATCGATCTCGGTGGTCTTGATTTCGTCATACATGGAGGAGAAGACTTTTTGGGCAACCTTCGTGGCGTCGACGGTGGGTGAGAGGCCATCTGTCAAGTTGGAGATACGTTTGACGACTTTGTCGAATTGCATTTCTTCAACATGACCGGATCTTTTGATGACTCTCATTTTTTGTTTGTGAACTACTATATTACCGATTGAATTTTTTAATTGCATTTAAAATCCTTGGCACGCACTGGGACAGCGCCGACCGTCTCCAATTGTCTATTCGGCTGAAGGAGGTAGGTGTTCACGAAGAATGGGCCGTCCTGGCCACCTTTGGTGATCGGGGCATAGGAGCCGACGAAGCACTTGGGCGCGGTGCACGCTGGGGCCTCTATGATCGGCTGAGTGTTCGGTTCGAAGTCCGCGGGGATGATGGGTTGCATCTTTGAAGTAGCCACAGATTTTAATTTGTTGGGCTATATTAAATGTGCGATCGTGTCATCGACATCAGTTCCATCAAGCAGTGCGAGACCCCTCTGAACACTTTGTTTTTCTCAGAGTTCAACATGAACCTCCTCCAGCGCGGGATCCGCATCAAGTTCAGGAAGGAGACGGGGATCGCCATCGATAACCAAGACCCGGCGAGCTTGTTCGCGATCATGCGAAGCGTCTTCATCAACAACGCCGCCGATCACTACTCCAGGGTGAACGAACAAGTGCGCGACATGAACGAGCAGGTGATCAAGATCGCGTTCGGGCAAATCAAGACTGGGGTCACGCAGTACCTCACCTACGTCCGAGACGTGGACAGCCTGGCGTTGCCGATCGATCTCCCAGTGAACACGAGCTCGTACGGGAACAAGTTCGGGGACGCCAATGACAATATTGGTTACTAATAACAAATGCTTCGGTATGCTGCTTTAACGAGAGAACTTCCAAAAGTCATCACAAGACTTCAATCCAGGGGTGAGAAAATAATTGTCGACTACGCCAGGGAAAACTGCGACGCGTCCGATGCCGGGGCCGTGGCAGACATGAACAGGGCCGTCATGCGAACCCTCCCCGCTGGATCGATGTGTGCTCTGAAGATATCTAGCTTCGGTGGTCCAGACATGGCCATGGAAGGCATAGACGTCCTGGCGCGGCATGGGAAACTTCACGGGATCAAGGTGTGCATAGACGCCGAGGACGTGGTGTACCCAGAGCTCACCTACAACATCTTGGCATCACACAACACCCCCGATCGGGCACACGTGTACAAGACGTACCAGATGTACAGGCGCAAGGCTATGGACGAACTCCTGGAGGACATCGAACACGCACACAAAGACAAGGTGATGCTCGGGGCCAAGCTCGTGCGCGGGGCATACCTTCGCACTCAAGACGGGTTGTTCGACAACAAACACGACGTCGATCACGAGTACAACAAAGCGCTGGCGTACGCACTAGTGTGTCCGCACGTGCACACCATCGTGGCCACACACAACGAGCGTTCGCTTCGTTACGCGTCCAAGTTCGACCAAGCTCGGTACGTGACGGCCCAACTCTTGGGCATGGGGCGACCACTCGGAAAGGTGAACTACCGCTACGTGGCGTTCGGCTCACTCAAAGAACTCACACCTTACCTATTCAGGCGCCTCTGCGAACGCGCCTCGTGGAACTGAATGCCGAACCTGTGTGTCATGAACTTCTTGGCCAAGCCCATGGATGGGTAGCTCCACAACAACCACCGGCTCCAGAACCCGGCCGTTCGGACACCACTGATCTGCCAGTTCTCTTTAGTGCTCGTGTCCACGCGCGCCATGAGGCGGTGGATCTCCGACGGATTTCTTTCCAGCTGCACAAACTTCGGGATCACCCCGCCGTGCCTCTTCACGTAGGCTCGCATCCTGGCCGGGTTCCTGTGCAGGGTGTAGTCGCTGTACCCGGCACCTCCGAAGTCCACGTGTTTGCCGTCAGTGAACACTACTCTGTACTTGTGCTTAGGACTGGGGCTCTTTATCAGGGCGACCTTCATCTTAATGTACATAAACATTTTTCACGTTGAATGAGTAAGTTCTATTTTCCAAAGTCATGGCTAACATCGCCGCCTTTGAAAACTACCTTCTCGCCAACAACTTTAAACCGTCAACCATCCGCCAGTACAAATCCATCGTGCGCAAGGCCGGCGTGGCCGAAAAGCCCAAGCGCGTGACACTCAAAACCCTTCACAACCTTCGACTTTCCGACGACGACCCGAACGGCCACAAGTATCGTGCCCTCCTGTGCTACCACAAATTCCAATACAATAAGCCAATCTACGCTAACGGCCCGCGCAAACAAAAAATTCCATTCATCGATTTCGTTCTGTCCCTGAACACGCGTGACAACATACTTCGCGCGCTCTGGCTTCAACAGTGCGGCTACGCCACGGGCACCATCAACACCTACCTCGATGCGTGGTTAAAGCACGGCCACGACGCGCACGGAGATTACCACCGCGCCGAATCCGCCATGCGCATGTACGACCCGAAACAGGTCATCGTCCACCATCCGTTGATCAAGAAACATCTTGCCCAGGCCACCCCTTAAAGAAAATCAATTTTGTAATCCAGACAGAAAATCATCATGAATGAGATCATCGTACAACGCATCCGTGACGGGTGTGATTTAACAGTGTTACAAGCTGAATATGTGTTCCCGGACACGGTTCGTTTCACGGGGGAAATAAAAATTTCCCCGTCCGACGACGAGATCGCCCCATACCTCCCGAAGAACGTGTGCCGGTCCATTCAGTGCGAGGCATGCGGGGAGTTCCGGGACATCCCACCGAACGCAAAGGTACCGACGGAGGGAGACTGGACGTGCCAAGACGCAGACTGGGAAAACTATGACTGCTCCGCGCGCCGGGTGTGCAGTAACGAAGACTGCATCGTGCACCATCCACCACCACCGACGACTGATGACTTCACTTTGAATATAAAAGATTTCAGAGCTTCGTCTGAACACGAAGGGTTTATGGAAGACAGTCACGGAGATATTCTTGATGAAAATTTTTACACTCGTCAAAGAAAAAGGACGAAAGGTGAGATTGACCCTGAAAAGGTGAAACAGATTTCACTGATGATGAAGGCGAAGTATGCGCCACCGGTAGATTCTTCCAGAAGCGTGTTGTGCTATGGAAAAGTTCAAACCGGTAAGAGTAAAATGCAGTTCGTCATCATGTGGTTTCAAATCTTCTGCGGAGACGGCACGGGCGTCATACACGTACTTCAAAACAACAGATTGTCTCTCGAACAAAATATCAAAAGAGACTACGCCGATTTCAGAAAAGAAGTGCACGGATTTTGCAAAGAAATAGGCATCGATGAAAGCGAGTGGCAAAATTATATCTTCGATTACATCCCCAATCCAACGAAGATCGCACGGAAGAACACGGTGTACGTGTGCATCGCGAACCCGATTCGTTTGAATAATTTGGCGTCTTATTCCACATCGAATCCAGTGTGCATCATCGTAGATGAGAGCGACGCGGTCGTGAAAACGAGCGAAGGTGGCATGACCATGACGGAACGAGCTTTCGACAACATGGCCGAGACTGCTCGAAAATTCTACCTTTTCACGGCGACGCCATTCGCCAATCTCAACCGCTTGAATTTTTTCACAGAACTGTATGTGTTGCCAGTGCCGGAAGGGTATCGTTTCTCCACTTCCGAGAAAATCAAAAAGCACTTCGTCGACCAAAGCCTGTTCCAAAACACAGATCAGATTGTGGACTTACTGCACGACGAAATATTTCAAATTGACTTTGGTGATTTCCCTAACGTGACTTTGGTGAATTTCACGAAATACCAGAAAAAGATGGGAGAGCTCAAGACGAAAATAATACGAAAGATGGGCCAAGAAAACGTCCACGTGATCGTGTTCAACAGTGATGAACATACATTCCTCGGTAAAGAATTTCACGTCATGGGTGAGATGTTCACGGAGATTGGAAAAAACTTTTACGAAGGTGGTGACAAAAGACCTGTCGTCATCATTTCTGGCAATATGGCTGGCCGAGCAGTGTCTTTCAGGTGTTCCAACAAAGGTCGGTCCATGCTCACTTCCATGATCTACGAAACCTCGGACGCGTCCAACGAAGCCGCAGTCATCCAAGCGCAACGGTTGAGTGGTGTGTATGCCGAAGACGTGCCTTGCCAACACCTGTACTGCACGGAAAAAATGTATCGAGACATCGAGAGTGCCGATAAGAATGTCCAAGCCTTCGTGGAACAAATCCTGAACTCCAAGAATTGTGTGTCCACCCGCGAAGCCTTGAGGGGTACGGTGATTTTAGACACAAAACGCAAGTTCGATCGCGAGGCTGTGGACGACACGAAACGCCAAAAAGTGCAGAATGTCTTCTACGACACTAGATCAGAGGTTGAGAAATCTTTCCGCGGGCGTTTCGAAATCAAAAAAGTTGTGGTTCTCACAGACACGGAAAGGGTGGGTGCAATCCCTCTCCCCGCGTCGCAGGAATTCAATTACGGGAAAGAAATTCGAAGCATTCGTAATCAAGCGGTGGAAGAAATCCGAAAGAAGTACGTGGACTGTGATTGGCTTCCGGACAACAAAGGTTATCACGTGTGTTGGAACAACGAGCGCTTCAACACTTTGTTCGACATCGAACGCCGCATCAAACACGAACACTACCGGGTATGCGCAGTGACTTTTGGTGACCCGCACAGGGAAGGGTCGCAAACGAAGATGCCCTACGTCACGTGGAAGCCCGAATATCACGACATCACCAAGTGTAACGAAGAAGGTGTGCTCTACCTCTTCATGAACACCAGGGGCCAGTGGGGTGGTTACCTTCCGCGGAAAATGAAAGAATTAAAAGTACTCGCACACGAGTAGATATGCCCGAATTCAAAATCAGGCCTGGCACCACGGATGAAAAAGTCGTGGAAGAAGTCATTAAGAGAAACTGCTACGAGCACAAGAAGCTTGGTTTTTTTTTGAAAGATTGCCCAGTTTGGCTCGATCTCGGTGGTAACATAGGAACCTTCTGTTGTAAAGCATCTGAACACGGCTGTAAAGTGATCTCCTACGAACCCGAAGAAGAAAATTTTCAAATTCTCAACGAGAATGTGCGTGCGAATGCGAGTAATGTGGTCACTGTGAAATCGGGTGTCGTGGCCGGGCCCACGGGTGAACTCGAGCTCTATCTGTGCAAAGGTGACTACAACAAATACAGGCACACCATTTTCAAAAAACGCGGAAGGCAATCCGTGACGATCCAGGTGAAAAACTTCAAAGAAGCCTTGGCCGAACACAAACCAAATGGGGTGAAGATCGACATCGAGGGTGCAGAGATTGACATCTTAGATTCCATGGAACCGGGTGATTGGCCAGATCACGTGACCCATCTAGTGTTCGAGTACAGCTTCGACATCGACAGTTCCACGGCCAGGTTCAAAAGGATTGTGGACAAGCTCCGCGAAGCCTTCGCCACCGTGCATCACCGAAAGGTGAACTTCGAAGAGGAACACTTTAAGCACTGGCCGGCCGCGGTAATTGTCTATGCAAAAAAATGAACTACAAAAACAGATATGGTTCGTGAAATCTTTTTAGACGGTCCATCAAAAGAAGCCCCACCCATGGGTTCTTTCGTGGACGATTTCTCCACGATCATCGAGGAAGACTGTGATTGCTACGTGGATGGGCAGGTGTTATTCAAATACCGGACGAATGTGTTTTCGGAGGATCTCCTCACCCTGGCTTCGGATGCCTTTGAAAAGTTCGCCCGAAGGAACAAGACGGACAACCGTGGATTGGCCGCCGGGCTTTTGGAGAACGGTAAGGCGAAGCGCACCGTGGGAAAAGTCACGCGAGGGCGCCCGGTGAACTCAAGCATCGCTGGATACACCGACACACTCACCATCATGCAACGCAAGGAGGCTCTTCAGAACAATGAAAAACTTTCCGAACTCTGTCGGCTCACGGCGTTCACGAAGAATAATCTCGAAAAATTCGAGACAGCCATTCCATTCTTCCAGGCGATCGATCGCAAGTACGCCGAGCTCACACCCGAACACCACGCTCGGCAGAAGGCGTTTTCCAAGAACGTCATGCCCGAGGCCATGATCGGTGACACCGTGTTTAGCACCGTCACGTGTAATTTCAACTGGCGCACGGCGTGTCACGAAGACAAGGGAGACTTCGAGGAGGGTTTGGGAAACCTCACTGTGGTGGGGAACGACGATTACGAGGGTGGGCACATCGGGTTTCCCAGGTTCGACATTGGCGTGAACCTTCGCCACGGGGATTTCATCGTGATGAACGTGCACGAAATGCACTGCAACTCGAAAATGGTGACCCACGAGAAGTCTAGGCGTTTGAGTTTCGTATGTTATCTTAGGAAGAAACTAGAAAATTGTAAATATATTAAAGCATAAACATCGAACTATACTTATGTGCCTAAACTATTATAAATCTCAAACCGAAGAACTGTGTAAGAGCAAAGGATGGGACCGGGCCTCGCTCGAGGCCGTGTTCCTACTCCTCACCGAAGAGTTCGGGGAGTTGGCGTCGGCCGTTCGTCAGTACAAACGCGTGTTCAAGAAAACCGGGCTCAAAAAGGAGCGAGGGCAAGACGTAATGATGGAGATGGGGGATGTGTTTTCCTACCTATTCCAGCTCGCGCACATGCTAGATGTCGACTTAGATGAGATGTGGCGGGTGCACCAGACAAAGGTAAGTCATAAAAAATATTGTTGTATTAAATCATAGTATGATGAACGACGTCCAACCATTTGTCGTGCAGGAGTATAGCCTTCCAGGCACTGCACGAAAAATTGGTGACTTTGCCGATTACACGAAAGAGATCGACGCGGGTAAGGGATGGGAGTTCGCCAAGCGAACGCCGCTGTGTGAACACACCTCCGTGGGTGGTTTCCGTGGCCCCGAGTTCTGCTCCGATGCCGAAGCCAACTGCCCGATGCTCAGGGAGCTTCACCCGAGAAGGAACATCGAGTACCCACCGAAGAAGGCTGAGAACCCAGAAGGGCCGGTGGTGTCACCGAAGATCACCGCGAGCCACGGGGGGGCTGACCGCGCCTTGGATGTTATGATCATCGCGTTGGTCATAGCTCTAATTGTATCAGTTTGGCGACGTTGAAAAACTTTTCCAACCTGTGCGCGTTTGTGCAGTTGTAGATGATCTCCGGGATCGTCTCTTTGCAAAAATCTTTGACGAAATTTTTTTGCCAAGAAGACGACGGGTTGATATAGGGTGGTTGAAAAGTTGGATCGAGTATTTTCGACGCGTGCATCAAACGAAAGTGTGGGGTCGAGTGTTCCACCGCGATGTCTGCCATCTTTTGAAGCACCTCGACGTTCTTTTCCACCATGGTGTCCAAGAACTTATCGACAGCCACATTTTGTTTCATGCACAAAATCTGGTTCCAACTCCCGAGGGGTTTGGTGTTGAAGTAATCCTTGAACACCTCGTACTGGTTGTTGCCGGGGACAAATTTAGTGTATTCGATTTCAACGTAATCAATGCCAAACTCTACGTCATTCACGACTTTTGCTGATTTTAAGTAGCACATTAGTTTAAATCTGGTACGTCTTCTTTAAGTCTTCTGCCACCTTAAGCTGAGCCTCGAGTTTGGCTACTTCTTCATTTTTTTTCTGTTCGAGGCCGGCACACTCATGGGTCTCCGGGAGGCGACAATACAGGCAAACTTCCTGTTCGCAGTGTTTGCACTGCATAATGTCTGTCAAGGTGCACTTCTTGGTGCACTTCGGGCACTTCATTTTTTATGGTAATTTTTGAGAATTTTATTTTTAAGGAACGCGTCATTTCACGACGCTTCTTCACCGATGGACGCGCTCTTCCCATGTAGCGCCGGTGACGATTACCACATCCACGTGGCCACGGATGTGGGCTTGTTCCGCGTCTTCTACAACACTATCAACAAGATCCACACCAAGGTGTGCGAGATGGGTGGCCCGGCCGGCTACAAGATCGAACCGTGCGAACGCAATCCCGATGGTTGCAAGACGGTCGTGTTCCCGGAAGTCGTGGAAAAGTACACCATTTCAGTCATCATGGCCAGTTTTGAATTAGAAATCGCCAACGATCCCACCCTGCCTCGGAGTGAATTCGGTGACATGTGCCTTTTTATAACCCCTTAATGCCGAAGGATTTTGTAATTTACATAAAAAAATGTTTGAGCCCATAGCTAACACTACTTTCTCATACGTGCTCACACTCGATGAGTTCCGATCCGGCTTCGCCGAGGCCACTCGGCCGTCTTGGGTGAAGATCACCACGATCACCATGGTGTCTTCTCTCGGCCAACCGGTGAATGTCCACAAGCTCCGGCAGATCTTCACTGATCTCGGCCCATTCAAGCTCGTGCGAGAAGGAGGAAGGGGCAAGTTCGTGTGGAGCCTGAAGCCGACGTCATTCTATAATCAGATCACTCTGACGTACGCCGACGCGTACAGCACGAAGAGCATCAAGGTGTTCCCGAACGGTGCGGTGCAGGTGGCGGGATGTTCTGATTTGTTCGACTGCAATCGCATCATCAAGCAGTTGCAGTGCATTTTCAAAAAATGTCTGAACGTGGAGGCCACGTCCTCGGACTTTAGGGTGGTGATGATCAACAGCAACTTCAGCCTAAACTACAGCGTCAACTTGATGTTAGTGGCCAAGCACTTCGAGGACTACCCAGACGTGTTCAGGGTGTCTTTCGAGCCGGACAGGTACAGCGCGGTGAAGATCAAGTTCGCACCAGCGGAGGACATGAAAGTCATCACCGTGAGTATATTCTCGACGGGGAAGATTATAATCACGGGGGCGGAGACTTTGAAGGAGATTGCCTACGCGTACAAGATCATCAACACACACATAGATAGGTGCCCTGAGATCAGGCACACACCTTCACCGGAGAAGGACGTGTTCGACACGTTCATGGGGCACAAGTGTGGCACCCTCGTGGAGAACCTCAGGAAGAAAGGTTTCAAGTCTTGGGTGCACACCACCCAAAATCGTAAAATAAATTTTCTCCCTTTGTAATATATACCAAAAAATGTCGCAGCGCATGGGCATGGCTGACGGGAGATGTTTCACCGTGAACAACTCTTCCCAACTCTTCAACAACTACGTGATGCAAAAGCACGGCATCGCGGCCGAGGACAACTACTCGTACAGAAAGTTGCTTCAACAAAAGGGTCCGAGCCTCGTCGACGATATCCGCGAGCAACAGCAAGGTAAGGGTCCGTGTGTCAAGTGTGACAAGCCGATGATGAACCTCGCGCACATGTACTAAAAAATTTTTAGATTTGTAACTTAAGGATGTCGATAACGTGTTCTATATGTCTAAACGATGTCAAGCCCACTAGGCGGAACGCCATCCGATGTGGACATATATTTCACCGGCAATGCATAGAGAATTGGAAATCCCAGGGCAAACACACGTGTCCGGTGTGTCGAAAAGTGTTCGACGTGTCTCAGTTCAAGGTGGTGGTGCAGATAGAAAACAGATTTACCAGCCGGTCGAACGCGGTGACCGCCACTGAACAGGAGGTCTTCAACGTGATCGATCTCATCGACGTCAACTTCGAAGCCGATGACGAGAGTGATTTGGAATCACTTCTTGCCGACTTTGGGATGAGTCTTGCCGACTTTGATGCCTCTATTTTTGACGCAGAATGATGAGCAGTACTTGGAGTAGTTGAGGCCAGGGTAGTTCCTTCCCGCCTTTCGCGGATCTTTGATCATCTTCCCCTTGCTGTCCGTGAGGAGCGGCCCCGTGGCCCACCCTCTCTTGTGTGACCAGAGGTTGCACATGAAGACGATGCGCTTCCCCTTGGCGAATCCACCCACGCGAGCGGCCGCGATCTTGATTCTGTTTTCCGGAATTTTGAAGAAGGACGCCACACTCTTCACTGTGTCTCCCGGTTTGATTTTGTATTCACACACACCGTGTTGGCGGTAGAAGTGAAAGTCCCCTTGCCTTAAGAAATTCGTAGGGCGTCCAGGGCAGACGAACATCATCACCTTGTAGTATCCCTTCTTACACGGCGTGGTGGCGTCCGTGCGGTACACCTTCTTCGGGTTGTCCGAAAGCACGCGCTGCGGAAGCGTCTTGCAGTGGGTGTAGTTGTGATACCCGTTTGACATCCCCGAACGATCGCCAGGGATGCTCTTCTGCCACCTGTAGGCCTCGTAGTCTCCGAAGGCGTAGGCGTAGCAGTTGTTGTTATTCACACCCTTTGGCGCGGACCAACGCCTCGTGGTGTATTTGGGTTCAGACCCACTCAAAGGAAGGACCATTTTATTATACTGAAATATTTTTCTCCACAGAAAGTATAATAAAATGCTCCGTGAAATCACGAAATCGAAGAACAAGTCTGACATGGTGACCGAGGCCTTGGTGGCCCTCTTGGTCGTCCTCATCAGCACCCTTCTTTTGCGATTGCTTTGGAACAGGTCGTTGGTGAAGCACATCACGGTCTTCAAGAAGATCGACAGCTTCCTCGACGCCTTCCTGCTGTCCATCGCCTTGGCGGTGATCAGAGGTTGTTAGATTAAACCTCCTTGTACCCGGTGGTCTTCTTCCCGTTCGGGTCAATGAGCGTCGGGAAAGCCTCGACCTCGGCCGCCTTGCAGCGTTCGGGTTCCTTATCACAGTCGACGAACTCGTGTGAGATCGAGTTCTTCTTCATGTAGTCGACTTGTTTTCGGGTCCATCCACATCCCATGGATCCCAAAACAACATACCCATCTTCCTTGGCCGCACCGGCCGCTGGCGCCTTCGCCGGGGTCATCTTGTAGAGAATGAGGAGGCAGAGGAGGAAAAGCGCGATGAACACGTACATCATTATGTAATGTATTACAATATTTAATTTTTTAAACATCAACGTCGTCATCGATCATGAGTTCGTCGTCTTCGTCACCGGCTTCAGAACCGGAGGATCCACCAGAAGGGCCGTCGGTGACGCCATCGATGTCCTGGAACGCGAAGCTCGGAAGCTTTTCGCTTTGTTCGAGGAGCACCTGGGAGAGGCGGACGCTCGCACCAAACTTGTTGTCGATGAACCAAAGTGATGAGAGGTCGACGATGGCGACCACACGCTGGCCTTTCTCGATGCTGTCGAGATCGACGCGTTCCTTCTTGTAGTTGTACGCTTCCGGCACGAATGTGCCGTCCTGCTTGTTCAAGATCTTCAGCTTGAAGGTGGCCGGGTACTGATCGTTCGACGGAAGGCGAACCAACGGCTTGTACAAAGCCTGCTTCATGACTTCGATGTTGTACTCTTTTCCGAGCCATTCCTTGCTGTTCTCTGCCACGGTCTTGACGATGAGATCGTCGAGCTCTTCTAGCTTCTTTCGCAAGGCTGCGGCTTCTTCGTTGTCGTTATCGAAGGAGAGATCGAGGCTGTAGGAGGTGCGACCGGAACCTTCGTCGGTGTAGGACGAAAGGCCGTACGGAGAGCGCATCTTCGGAAGCTGAATGTAGATCTTCTTGTTGTTGTCGCCGTTAAGATAGACGGTCTTTCCACCGTTCTTATTTTTACGGATCTTGGAAAAGCCGACGTTGGCCGGGTTGAAATCGGAAGCCTTTTGAATGGTGAGCGACATGGTGTGTTTTTTTGTATACCTACGTATGCATGGTAAACTTTAAGTCGCGATTTTTTTTATCAGGCCATTATAAGATGTCTGCAGCATCCTTGATTTTGGTTCTCGCGGGGTGTGCAAGCTCAGCAAGTAGCGCCTTTTTCGCATTCAATAAATGCACGAACGGCACGTACGCCGTGGAAGACTTTGAATTTAAGAATTGTTTCAACTTCTTGGCGAACACGAACAAGTGCGACGTCACCACGTGGAGTGCGTGGGGGCCGTGCGTGGCCGGAGAAACCATGCGTACCAGGGCCTACCTCGCCCCGGACGTGAACACGTCCAACTGCTCAGTGAAGCTTTCGCAGACCACTGAGTGTTTGGAAGCCCGATACCTTCGTCTCGAAGACGCCGATGGGTTCGACGTGAGCGAGATCTCCGTCTACACCGGTTCCAATGAAATCGATGTGAAAGAAGTCATCGGGCTGAACACGTCCCCGAGCTACGCCATCACCAATGCCACGGATGCCCTCTTCACCCAAGGGAATGTCGTCAAAGTTGAAGATGACGGTGGGTTCGTGCAGCTCGATTTTGGTGAGATGCGCCCAATCACGCGCGCCGTGGTCGTGAACAACGCGGAAGAAGACGATCTCGCCACGGCGAAGTTATCCGTCTTTGACGAGAACATGGAAGCCGTGGCCACGTCTCCTGCCTTCGAGGAGACCGCGAACGCGTACGAGTGGGACGTGAAGACGAACAACGTGACCGCCATCAACGATCTCAGTTTAGTGGGTGCCGGTAGGGACGTTGTCGTGCGCGCGAGGTACGTCTACTTGGAGAGCGACAACGCCATGTCACTCAAACAAATTCAAATCTTCGGCGTGGGGTCGACCATGAACATCGCGTCGAACATCGACCCGTTCTCCAATGCCAGGGACACGGAAGGGGAAAGCATGGAACACCTCACGAACGGCGACTTGGACACCGTGGTGAGCACCACCGGTGAGGGTGACCCGTACGACAAGATCTGGATCGATCTCGGGTCCACTCGGATCATCACCTCTCTCAAGCTCATGGCGGACACCAGTGCCGATCTCACGGGCCTTCGGGTCAGCCTGTACGCGGCGTACGATCAGCAAGACATGATCGCGGCCACGCCCGAACTCACGTTGACTGGACAGGACGAGTACGCGTACGAATTCAAAAATCACCAAACCGAATGGGTGTAAAAAAAAATCTGAAACTATTCCATAACAAACAGTAATGGGTGTCTTCAAAGATTGTGGATGCGGGTGCAACGGCGAAAAGGCGAAGCAAAAGTTCGTCACGAGTTTGATCAGTGGCCTCTTGTTTTTCATCGTGGCCAACCCTGAACTCTTCATCCTCATGCGCGGTGTCTTCGGTGGCGCCATCGCTGGCCCGAACGGGTGCCCGACCCAGATCGGGCTCATGGTTCACGCCCTCGTGTTCACGGTGATCGTGTGGGGGATGATGAATTTGAAAAACTAATCTCAAATAATTATATCACATGTCTACTTACGCAGAAATCGAGTGTCCATACAAATACCGAATCAAAGCGCTTGAAAAAGTCGTCGACGGCGATACGGTCGATCTCGTGATCGACTTGGGTTTCGACGTGTGTACGTCACAGCGTGTCAGGCTCCTTGGTATCGACACCCCGGAATCGAGAACTTCTGACCCAGAAGAAAAGAAGTTTGGGAAATTATCCAAGCAGCGCCTCAAGGAGTGGTGCATGAAGGCCGTGGCCAGTGAAAAGGACGACATTGAGATCGAGATCCGATGTCCAGAAGCTGACAGCCGAGGAAAATTCGGCCGCGTTTTGGCTGAGATTTGGATCAGTGAAGGTGGACAGTGGACGAACGTCAACAAGTGGATGTGTGAAAACGCCTACGCCGTCCCCTACATGGGCCAAAACAAAGACGAGGTCAAGGATTTGCACAGGCAAAACCGCGAAAGGCTCATCTGTGCGGGAGAAATTTCCTGAGTTACTAGTATATGTTCACCGCACGCGAAAAGAAATTATTCGAAAACGAAATCAATAAAGTGAATAACGCGAACACAAAGCGAAAGCTGCAAGAAGGGATGAAAGTCTTGAATAGGTCGATGATGATGAAACCACAAAAACTCGCCATGGCGAGGTTGTTCATCAATGGGGTCATCCCGAACGTAGTCACTCTCAAGCAGCACATCAATGCGCAGGGTATCTTGATGCGCACGTCACCGTTGCGCCCGAAAAAGAAAGTCAACAATAACAATGGAAGAACGAAACCAATGAACATTCCTAGAAAGTGAAAAAAATATGATTATACATATATTATGAATGCCGTGAACAAAGGCATTGAAATAGTTTACAAAAGGTATGACACCAAAGTTTTCAAACTCAAGCAGATGGAGCTCGAGCGCGTGCCGTCACTGTGCACCACCGGTAGCATTGGTAAAGAATTTTTCAAACAAAGCCTATCTAACGCAGACGCCTACGTGATTGCGTACGACGTCTATAAGAACGGTCTCCGTGGGTCCATCCGTGGGTTCGCGTGTTTGAAGTTCGATGTGTACCCAGATTTCGTCTACCTCGATCTCATCTGCCGCGGTGGGTCCACGCGCATGAACTACCGAGGGAAACCATCCGCCGCACCCGGGCGTGCTATCATGGAGGCCGTGAAGAGTGTCGCGCGTGCAACGAGGCGTAAAGGGGTCGTTTTGTCCGCACTCCAAAAGGTGATTGGTTACTACAAAAAATTAGGTTTCCGGATCACCACCGATCTCGCGTGCAACCGGCGCACGACGCTCAACAGGAAGGGGAGGATGTGGACGTTCACTAAGGATTTCTACAAAGAACCAAACTTGCGCGCGATCACACTTTACAATAAAAAAATGCTCGCCGAAGAATACGGCACCCTCATGTTGTGGTGCGCGTGAAGAAGAACAGTCATATTCAAACAGACTTTACCACCTGGTTGAATATGCTTGTGACAAAAATGAGATGAGAGATTTTTTTTAAATATTGTAGCCTTAAATTGCTTAGTTGGAGAAAGCGAGGCCGCCCATACCGGATTGAACACGGAGGACGTTGTAGTTCACCGCGAAGAGGTGCATGGTTTCAGACGTGGAAGCACCAGACTTGAGTTCAACGGAAACTTGAGCGTTGTCAATGCGAGACATGTTGCACGTGCCGCTCGGTTGGTGGGCTTCCGGCTGGAGGGCGAACGAGTAGGAGTAGATGCCCGGCATCGGAGAACCGCTGTGGTATTGGTACGGTTGGACAGTGTTGAAGTACTTGCCCGGTTGCGCCTTGAAGCGGTCTTGGCCGTTCAAGATGAGCTTGAACTCCTTGAGCGGACCGACAGCCGTGGTGGCGGTGACGGTGCCATCTTCGGAGAGGGTCGATTCGGAACCTTCAGAACCCGCGTAGTAGAGCGGGGCGCCCGAGGCGAAGGTCACCGGCACGAACACGTTGGAACCAGCCGCGTCGGCGTGCTTGAGGACGGAAGATTCGAGGACAACCGCATCTTCGGCAACGTTGGAGGTGAAGTTCCAGTGGTTCGCGTTGGAGACGGAGCCGTTGTTGAAGCACCAGACGAGTTCCTTAACCGGGTGGTTGTAGGACAAGCGGACGGTGCGCGGGCTGGTCGCGGAGACCGCATCGGCGCCAGTGTGTTGCACTTGTTCAATCAAGTACTCGTGGGACTTTTGGCTCATGCGGCGGCGTTCTTCGGTGTCAAGGAAGTGGTACGTGGCCCAGACCTTGAACGTGGAGCCGTCGGTGTAGTGAGAGAACTCCGAGGAGAGGTCGAAGTCGAGGCGGACTTCGTGGTATTGAAGCGCAATCAAGGGAAGTGACAAACCCGGATGGCGGTTGAAGAAAAAGATGAGCGGCAAGTAGATTTCGCCGTTAGTGGAGGACGAAGTCATCTTGGCCCAGTTCGCCTTCTTGGATTCATCCAAGTAAAGCTCGGAGTACAAGCGCCACCACAAAGAGTAGTGCTTGTCGATGCGAGCGCCACCGATGGACAACTCGACATCCTTGATCGCACGCTCGGCGGCCCAGATGGCGGACGCACCCTTCGTGCTGGTGGAGAGATTAGCTTTAGCCTTGAGTTCAACGAACATGTCTTGGACAAGGTCACCGTTGCGGGCAACCGTGACGGAGACGCGGCCGTTGTCGGCCGGGGAACCGTTCGTGACTTGTTCAATGCATTCAGAAGCGAAGTTGCTGTATCGCTTGTACACCTGACTGAAGAATGTCACCTTCGGAGAACCAGTGAGGAAGACGTCTTGCGCGCCGTACGCCACGAGAGACATAAGAGCACCACCCATGATTAGTTTGTTTTTGTATTATAGCACAAGAAAAAAATTTCGAGCATCCGACCCGGATGACACGCACCCTGCGGAAAATTTCTGTTCATGATTTCTCCGCCTGGAGATATAACATGCCTTCCGTGCTTTCACGCCCTGAAGAACCGATCGAAGAATTCGAAGAGAGGTCGGCCTCTGAGTATGAGGACGACGAAGAGGAAGTCGAGATCCGGGTCACCGACTCCATGGACGCCGACGAAGACGACGACGAAGTTCCGGCTGAGGACATGGACGACATCGACGCCGAGAGTGCGTTCGACATGGACGAGCTCACCGAGGGTGAGGAGGAAGTCTTCGACGCGCCGATGTCTTCAGAGGAAATCCTCAGCTCCGTGCTCGCAACTCCAGAAGGGGACACGGTGTGCTCTGCCCTGGTGAACATCGGGCACCACCTGGAAATCACGAACAAAATTCTCATCAAAATGCTTAAACATATGACTCAAGAATAATGTAAGAGGAAACCATGATGCACTACATAGAGAAGGACCCAGACTACACTGAATCTGAATTAGAGGATCTTCGAAATCAAATTCAGTCTCTGGATAAAGATCAAGTGTTTCGCCTGCTCAACCGCCTCGAGGTGAAATGGTCACTGCGCGTGGACAACATGAACCCGAGCGATATCCTTCGCCTGGGCTACGGCCAGTTTTTTAACCCGTGTGAGCTCTCGGTGGATGGTTACCCGAAGCTCATCGAGATGAAGACGGTGGATGGCAAGCGCCAGCGTGAGGTGGATTTCCTCAAGACTTTGGGGAACCGAACCAAGGAGCTGATGATTACGGCAGAACACGAGAGCGAGCACGAGTTGAACTGCCAAGAGCGAGTGTGTCGCCTGATCAAACAGGTGGGCGAGGCTTTCAAGAACATTCGAACACACTTCAACACCCAGCAGCGCATTCAGTCTCCGCGTGAGGTGCCGGACAACTTCGATTGCGACCCAGATTACTTCAACTGCACCCCGATGGACGACAGCAAGCTCAAGGACATGAGCCCTTATCAGCGCGCCATCGTGGCCTGCCTGGAGGAACTCTACAACAAGCAGATGCGCCGGTACAAGGGCCAGTGCTGCGTGCAGCGAAAGTCCGAGGGTCAATACACGCGCGCGTGGAAACCGATGATGACCATTCCCGAGTTCGTGTACACCATGGCCGAAAAGGAGGTGAAGTTCGATGTGTGGCGAGATCTCACCGCCAGAGGCACTGCCTTCCGTGACGTGATCAACCATCTCACCAACTGCAACGACGTCCAATTTCCAGAGATTGAAAAGAACCGTCACATGTGGTCTTTCAAGAACGGGGTATTCATTGGTAAAGAGTGGATCCCTGAGAAAGGTTTGTACGAGAGCAGGTTTTACGCCTACGACAGTAAGGAGTTCAGGTGCTTGGACCCGACCCTCGTGGCGTGCAAGTACTTCGACCAACCCTTCGACGATTACTCCCACATGGACGAATGGTGGGACATCCCAACACCACACTTCGATTCCATCCTCCGCTACCAACAATTCGACGACGAGGTCATGAAGTGGGTGTTCATCATGGGTGGCCGCCTGTGCTTCGACACTGGAGACATGGATGGATGGCAAATCATTCCATTCTTCAAGGGCATCGCTCGTTCGGGTAAGTCAACCGTAGTCACAAAGGTGTTCCGAAAGTTCTACGACAGTGAAGACGTGCGCACGCTGTCCAACAACATCGAACGACAGTTCGGCCTTTCGAGCATTTACGATGGGTTCATGTTCATCAGCCCCGAAATCAAGGGGGATTTACGCCTCGAACAGGCTGAGTTCCAAAGTCTTGTTTCTGGTGAAGACGTGAGCGTGGCCGTGAAGCACCAGAATGCGATCAGCATCCAGTGGAAAACTCCTGGGTGTTTAGCCGGGAACGAGGTTCCATCCTTCCGCGACAATTCAGGATCCGTCCTTCGCCGTTTGCTCACGTGGAATTTCAAGAAGCAAGTCAAGGACGCCGATCCAACCTTAGACACAAAGTTGAACGACGAACTCCCACGCATCTTATCCAAGTGCGTGCGAGCCTACCTCGAGTACTCACAGAAGTACAGGAACAAGGACATCTGGAACATCGTCCCGAAGTACTTCTTGGAAGTCCAGGGTGACGTGGCCAAGAACTTGAACGCCCTCGAACACTTCCTGAACGACAGTTCGGTGCGCTTCTCCGACGACCTGTGCATCCCAGAACGCGAATTCAAGGCAAAATTCAAGCAGCACTGCGTCACGAACTCAATCCCGTTCAAGTTCAACAAAGACGTGGCGGCTGGTCCATTCAGCTCGAGAGACATAGAGATCAAGAAACACAATTCCTACCGTGGACAAATCATGACCGAACAGGACTTCGTGTTTGGGTTGGACATAGTAGAAGAGACCATGGGTACTACAGATTTTTAATATTCACAACATAGTAGATGAGCCTATCACCTTCCGAATTTCTGCGCAGAGCGAATGTGAACGTGGTGTTCGAAAACAACCGAACACCCCCGTCGACACCTACGAGGCGCCCAAGGCCCCCGGCTCTTGTCACGACGAATTCCCCGTTCCCGAGCCCCATCATGACCCCTCGCCTTCGAAAGACTTTGAACATGAACCTCAGGGAACCTTCGCGCCCCAGTAGGCCGATGAGCAACGAGAACAAACTCACCCGCTTCGGAACATCGGCGACCGAGTACAGGCTCTTCAACTGCATGGTTGACTACATCGATCGCCCCGTGGATGTTTTGGAACTCGTGAACAAGCCGATCCGAGCCAAGAAAGAAATCAAACCGAACACCTTTGTGGATGTGCGCAAAATTCAAGGTTTGGCCAAACAGTTCAAGCCCACGATCGAGCACACGCGTGAGTACGGTGTCAAGGTTGACCGAAGATACAAAAAGCGGCCGTTGATCGCCGCCCAGTACAGCGTCGTGGTGAAGCGCGGTGAGGACGCGATCAAAATGAACATCCGCGTCTACGCCAAGAATGGCCGCGTGCAGGTTCAAGGTGGGTTCCTCGGTGGGAAGAGAGATCCCATCACCGTGCTCGACGTCCTTCGCTACGTCGGTGCGACCTACATGGGTGTGAACTTTGAAAATCCACGGGTGGAGTACAGCACGATCACCGCCGCCTTCTACGTGAATGGGATCATTCCAGATATGGCACGAACGGCCACCTCAATCATCGGCCTCGGCATGAGCGAGGAAGCGCAGTTCGAACCGGAGATCGACCCGGGTGTGCAGATTAAGAAAGTGATGTATGACGGAGTGAGCTTGAACATTGGGAAAAACGGCACCTTCGAAATCCTCAACTCCAAGTCTTTCACGCAGATGGACGAAGCCGTGGTCAAGGCGAAGAAACTCGCCACTATCCTCTATAGTCAAGGGAACATCAAACTCACCGGCCAGTTCCAAACGAGGACGGCCAACAACTTGAAGACCCCGAACGCGCAGCGGGTCCCAGCCACACCGAGCGTGCGCACCAACTTGAAAACCATCAACAACAAACCGTGCGAACAGTTCACCCTCACCCAACTCAAGATGATTGCGAAAAAGATGGGGATCGTGGATGTGAAAAAGGACGTCTCGAAAAAGCAATTGTGCAATCTCATCATGGAATACTCAGTGTTGAAAAGCCCGAAGTCGCCGTCACCCAAGCGGAAGCGAAAGGCGAACAACTCGGTCGAAGAAAACAGAGTGAGGAACATGATGAGGAAGCAGGGTGTGACCGACGCACGGGTGAATGATGTGAAGGAAATTTTGAAGAAAGTGAAGCGCTCCAAGGAAGGTGTGCCATTCAAGGGTAATCTTCAACAGCTCGTCAAGGACGTGGGGAAGCGCTTAGCCGTGAACAAGATCACCGATGGGAACATTAGGAATAGGCTTCGCCAGGCGTACGGGAAAAAACTCGCAGCCAAGAGCGAAGACTTCATCAACTTTGACTTGAACCGCGTGCGAAGAAACCTGAATGACCCGGCCAAGATCGCCCCGCTCACGAAACAAGTGGCCCAACGAAGGAAACTTATGATTGCCATCAATAAAACCATCCCAGGGAACATCGTCGGTGTTCGTCGCAGGGACATTCGCCGCGCCGTCATGAACTACATAAACGATAACCCCAACGCGAACTCAGAGCGCGTCGAGAACTACATCAAACGGCGCGCCGCGCAATCTCCTTGATCACACCCGTGTGATGTCCCAGATTGAGCTCGGGGAAGCGTTCCTTCATGTGCTCCGAAAGCTCGATCGCTTCGTAGACCGTCAATTCACCACTCATCAGTCTTTTGTCGAGTTCGATGTATTCCTTGATGCGTTCAGCACTCAGGCCCGCCTCCACGAGCTTTCTGGTCGTGCGCTTTCCGTGGCACGGCTCTTCGCGAGCTAAAATGACGACCACCAAAAGTGCGATAAAGAGGATGATCATATATAATCAGTGAGTGATTATTTTTTTTCACCCCTTAATGAATGAAAATTTTTAAAATTTTAATAAAATTTAAAATGGATCGAAAAAGTTGCTGCTTCCCCGATTGCAAAAAACCCCTCCCACTGCGCGGTGGAAACGATGCCTCCCCCTTGCACTGGGGACTATGCTGCGACGCATGCAAGAACAAAGTTATCAAGGCGAGGCGCTTTAGCGTCGATCTCGTGTCACGTCTGTGTGATGAATGATGTAATTACAAGCACGCGAATAAATCATTCACTTTGTGCACTATGTTAAACAACTCCTCTTGGCACGCCACCGCACCCGGGTCGACGATTTCGAGTTCTATCTGATACGTGTTTGGGTCCTCGTCGTCCTTGTCCACGGTGTCTCCACTCGAGACGGTGAGATCGATGGACAAGTTCTTTCGCACGAACGAATAACGGTGTTTCGAACGTTTCCTATCCATTTCGTACTCCCCCGACGCCGGAATTTCTTTGGAAATGCTGAACCGCAAGTCCAACGGGCAGCCGGCCAACACGAAATCTTCCCGCGCGAGGTTCAACTTTTGAACCATGGTCTGTTCACCCGTTTCGCAGTCCACACTCAGGCGTATGCCCCCGGCGTCGTGGTAGAAAACATCCGCCGTGGACGTCCGGATGGTCTCCCATCCCTTGAATTTTCGGAGCGCGCGCATGGCCTTGTCGAAGACGGGTTTGGTGACGTTGGTGTCGAAGAACGCACCTTGGACCTTTCGGCCGAGGCGCATCTCCACCTCCACGTGTTCATCGTCGTTGTGGACGTCGAACAGTGGCCCTATTTTCTCGATGATTTCGTTGACATTCATTTCTCATTAAATCATTGAGAAAACTTTTTAAGCATTTTTCCCTCATAATTCGTCGCACATGCTTCACGAGTGTTGTTGTTACGCGAAGGAACGCCGCGAGGCCGCGCGCTTTGCGAGGTTAGGTGAGTTCGCGGACACCTTCGTGATATCGACCAAGGCGTGTAAGCCGTGTTGTGTGCAGGCCTTCGACGATCTCATGCTGAGCATGGGCGATGACCACGACGACACGATCGATCGCCTCGAGTGTTTGGAATATCTTTTCTCGACACAGGAAGATCACGTGAAAGATTTCGATTTCAAGAGCCCCTATATCGGGGACGACGTGTACGAAAAAAAAGACACACCGGCCGATATCACTTTTCAATTTTACGTGATTTGGACGCTCGATATGAAGGTTCCACTCATACTTGAATGGCTTTTGAGTGTTCAACCAGGTAAGGGTTGGAGAAAAAAATTATCGAACAAACAGATCGTGCAGTATGTGGCGAGCAGAGAATATTCATGTGATAAGAAAGACGAACACACGTACCTCGAAGACAGCGAACAGTGTTACGAATTGATGTGTGTGCTCAACGAAGTTTTCTACCCACCGATCGATACGAACATACTTCAGATCGCGGCTCGGTGCAACAACTTCGGGTTCATTCAGTGGGTGGTTGAAAACAAAAAATTTCCCGAACGTTACTGGAAGCAAGTGTGTGAGATCGCTTTCACGGAGGCGCACCTGAGGATGTGTCTATTCATCATGAAGACCACAAAGGTGTCTTGGTTTCCGAACGAGGACACGGTGATGTCGAGGGCGTGTTATGAAAACGCATGTGATTACAAGGCTCGCATAAGGTACAAACAACTTTGCATTTACACCATTGGTTACTTGCGTTACCACTTGTAAAACAAAAATTCGTTCGCAAGAATGTGCTGTTCATGCCAATGGAGGAAGGGATTTGGTACGGGTGAAAAGGTATTTTTTTTTCTTCCTCGATTGTATGTGGGAGCATCCCTTCGATAAAAAAAGACGCCTCGAACGTACCGCGTTTTCTCAGGCCATAAATAACAAACTTCCTAGAAACATGGTCAACAAAATCTTCGGCTATAAAGAAATCATGAATGAACTTTCTGGCTATAATACTCCTGGTACACTGAACAATGCACGGCTAAGCAAAATGGCTCATTGGATTGCAAATGCACCCGTCCAGGGCATGAACTCATCTGAAAAACTACGTGCCCTGCGGACAGTCATGAACGAAATTGGCCATCTAAACTTCCCATTTCAAAGCCGCGAAGCACAAAAGACACTTCTAGACGTATATATTGATAACTTAAAGTTTGTAAATTCAAAAGAAAAATTGAAAAACCTGTTAAGTTTCGTGCAACCGCTTAGTGGTTTTGATAGGATATATATGAAATATATCGGACTTACCTCCTCAAAGTTTTTCAACTTGAATACACCCACTCGGCGAAAAGTGCTCAATCTTGTGAAAGATATTAGATATCCTGTTACTGCGCGAGAGATCACCGCGATCATTGGAAACAGACAAGAAATGATCAAAGCCATACGAACTGATTTGAATCTCCTCATAAAGAGGAAACAAAACGTATTAAAAAGAATCACCGGGAATGCACCGGCAGTAACCGAAACCAACAGAAAAGTGAAAGAGCGCATTGACAGGGAGTTGCGGGAGGCGCGTAAAAGAAAAAGAAACCTGAACAACATGTCGACGGGGAGTTTAAAAAAGCTGACGATTAATGCTTCTAAGGCACTGGAAAAAAATGAAATGTAGAAAGTATAATGCTCAGGGGATTGCTTCCTTTCCTACTCATCACTGGCACGAGTGCACTGTGCCCGAACCTTCCAAGTGCGGGTGAGGCCGTGCCTTTCAGGCCACCTCCGTGGGTGTTTGGTGTGGTGTGGCCAATCTTGTACTACACGACCGGCTACGCGTGGGAGCTCAGCCGTTTAGACGTGCCTTTTTCCCTCGTGATCGGGCTTTGTTGTTTGTGGCTTTTGGTGTACGCGTGCCGTGGACAAAAGAAACTCGCCGCGTCAGTGATCGCGGCGTCGGCCATCATGGCTTGGGCCACTGTTCTTAGATTGGAGGGCAACTCCCGGGTAGCCATGCTTCCCTTGGCCCTGTGGCTCACTTTTGCCACGTACTTGAACGCGTACGAGGTGCGAAAAATTTAATAAAATCCATGGTAAGATGCGCGGGTTTTACAATCTCGGCGCCACGTGTTATTTCAACGCCTCCCTACAGTGTTTGCTTCACACACCTCAACTTTCAAATTTTTTTATCCTTCACGGGTTCTCCGGCGACTGCGCATTCACGAAGATGTACGGTGACCTCGTGCGATTGTTTTGGAGCGATCAACTGCCGGGGAAGCCCATCGATCCCGGGCCTTTACTGAAACTCTTCCAAAAACACTTTCCAAGATTTCGGATCGGGCAGCAGCACGACGTCCAGGAGGCGGTGTTGTGCATCATCGACATTTTGGAAAGAGCTATCCCTGAATTTAAAAATTTATTCTACGGGAAGAAGGTTCAAGAGACGGTGTACCCGGGTGGCCGGGCGACGCGCGACGAACCATTCAGCGTGCACATCGTGTGTTCGCACGGCGACGACTTGGGTGAGATGATACGTAAGAGCACGGATTGGAACGTCCTCACGGACTTCGTGGATGGCAAGGGTAAGCAGCACCACTGTGCCACGACAAGGACCCAGTTCTCCGTGATGCCCAGCGTTTTCATGATATCCTTCGACAAGAAGAGCTTCGTGCGCGGTGTGTACGACAACATCGAGATCGGTGACTTGACCTACGGCCTCGTGGCGAGCGCGGTGCACTTAGGCATTCAGCACGGTGGGCACTACGTGGCCTACACGAAACACAAAGAAAAGTGGTACTACAAAGACGACGACTTTGTCAACGAGGTTCCTTTGAACAAGGATGGGGGTCACTACTTTTTGGTGTATTGCCTAAAATCTTCTTGAACATATTCCCATCCCTGATCCGCCGGCCCCTTTGCATTTCTATCTGGTTGAATGCGTCCGTGAGATCTTTGACCAAGCTATCCATGTGTGGTGGCGATTTGTGAGGCTAAAAGTGAAAACTCTGTCATTTGTATGTTTTCCTTGATGTTCACGATGGTTCTGAACAGGGTTCTCCGATTATTTGGATAGTTTTTATCATACCTCCTTTTTATGGGAACCCAACTATTTGCCACGCACGCACACTCTGCTATGCAATCTTCTTCGAACCAATCCTGTGTGTCTCCTAAGAAATCTGTCTCGTAAAAAAGTTTTCCTTTTTCCTGTGCGTACAACCTCCAACAATTCCTACATTCATCCCACTTCATCTGGAAATCTACGGTATTTTGATCCCGGGGTTTCCACTTGAACAAGGTCTCGTGGGTGCCGAGCCGAACGGGTTCGTACACGGGTGTGAACACGAGACCGTCCACGTTTTGTTTCACCGTGGTTAAATAGTTTGCCGCGAAGTCGTCGAAGTCTGTGAATGCGTGCATCTTCTTGAGCCGAAGTCTGTACGGGTCCTTTTTCATGTAGATGATGGTTTTCAAAAACTTTTCAATGGATTCGTAGCGGTCCATGAAGTTGAGGTGGCCGACGCAGTGGCCATTCACCAGAAGGGCGTCGTACACGAAGAGTTCATTCTCGTACAGTTCGCCGTCGAGGATGGTGCCGTCGTAGGCGTGTGGTCGAAGGTTGAGATCGACCTCGATCACGGACCACGACCTGTTCACGAGGAAGCTCTTGCGTTGGCCGTTGAACGTGTTGGCGACGAATATGTACCTTTCGCCATCGGTTTTCTCGCACACGCAGTACCAGTTCTTGCGGAGTATGTCGAAGTGTCTGCGTTCGATGGACACGGGTTGGGGACCGGGGAAATAATCTTTAGATCCCCACGCTTTATGAATGAAGTCTACGACGAGTTGCTCCATGGTGTTCATTACAAATAATTTACGAGCCCACGGTTTAAGTGGCTTTCACCCCCGCGGCATTCAGTATGTTGCTAATGCACTCGTGTGTGTACGTGGCGATCAGGCGAGCCTTGGTGTAGGCGTGGATCTTGATGTTGCTTTCGATGAGTTTCTGGAACATCGTGGCTGTGCTCGTGAGTTTAGTGCCCTCGAGCTTCTTCTTCACCGCCTTGCAGTTGAGCACGAAACACTTCGGGTTTGTTTTCCGGACGTGGTAGACGTCCCCGGCGAACTTCCCCCCGAGTTCGGTGTCGAAGTGCAGGCCCATCTGTTCGATCGGTTCGTCGACGCCTTCTTTGACTTTATTTTTGAACATGTCCCAATCCACGCCCTCCACTGGAGCGGGAAACACGAGCGCGTTGACACCCTCGTGTTTTTCAAACAACTGGTCGAGGCTGCCTTCGTCCACGTGAATGCCGAAATCGATGAAAAAAATTCGATCGTAGTTCTTGAGAGCCTTAAAGATCGCTTCGGCTTTGGCATAAGGGTCATCATTCACGAAGATGATCTCGTTCGCGAACTGTTTCTGAACGCACTTGAGATTGAGTTTCAAAATGGTGTGCAGTGTTTTGACATGGCACGCCTTCGATCTCGATACGATGATGGTTCCGATCCTCATTACATTTTGTACGTTCCTAAGCCTTAAGCCGATCGGCGATGCACCCGGAGAACGGCAGGTTACCGACGTGGCCGAGCGTCGTGTGCACGTCGGCCCAGATCTTCCCACCGGCTTGTTGCCACCTTCGGCAGAACGCGTAGTCTTCGGAAAGGTATCGCCGTGTTTCTGGGTCGATCATGCAGTCGAAGCACGCGTGATAGTCATCGAAGTCGCGGTTTTGATGGTCGTTTTTGCAGTGCAGTTCAGGGAATTTTTCTTCCAGTTTTGTGAAGACTTCGCGTTTGATGAGCATGAACCCTGTGGGTCCGTCGAGGATTTCGATGAACCCGTTCTCGACAGACCTCCTGTTAGCCCCGAAGTTGATCACGAGGGACGAAGAAAGCATCTGTGGATCACGCTCATCTCCCTTTTCGATGGCATCCTTGAGTTGGTCCCACATGACCACCTTCTTCGGGTAACACGCGACGGCGATGTCTTTGTCGGCTTCCAAAAGGCGCACGACCGAGTTCGGGTCGAAGTCGATGTCGGCGTCGATGAACATGAAGTGTGTGGCGTCGGTCTTCTGCATGAACCGACCGACGGCGACGTTCCGCGCGCGGTGTACAAGACTTTCATTTTCAGTGGTGTCGATGTAGAGCTGAATGCCCTTCTTGATGAGTAAAAGTTGAAGCTTGATCACTCCGATGAAATAGCGCTCGAGGGCGAGGCCACCATAGCAAGGGGTCGATAGGAAAAGCTTCATGGTATTACAACACTATTCGTCTCTAAATGTTTTTTGATGATTGTTTCGATTTTGTTCAACGTTGGTACACTAATTTCACATGCCGAGCAAATCTCACCTTTTGGCCGTTTGAGGACCATGTAGATCACGGCCGAGGCGATGCTGTTCGGGGACTTGCTCATGAGGTCGACGCAGTTGGACACGGTGTCGCAGAGCTTCACGCACCTGTGCCTCTCTTCGCGCGTGACGTCGAAGTTGTTGAGTAACCTCGTGATCACATCGAAGGGTTTGGTTACGTAGTTTTTCTCAATCTCACCTAACATGATCTTCTTGAACATCTCCGTCGTGCGACTGATGTCCTTGCTATCGATGTTAAACATGATGGCGATCTCTTTGGTAGTTCTCGGAAAGTTGGCGAGTTTGCACCCGTACAACACGCAGTTGGCCTGGATTCCTTTCCTGATCGCACCTCGGGTGAGCTTGTTTGCGTTAAATTTTTTATACATAATCTTCGCCTCCTTTATGACCATGGGTGGGAGATCGGCACACGCTTGATCGATGTCTTTGTACGCGTGAAACAGCGATCGGTCTTTGTAACACATGCTCTGATGAAAGTTAATCTTGGACATGCGTTTGTTTTCGTAGTTTGCATTTTTGGTGGAGATGATGGTGCTCTTCCCCCACGATTGTGAGTACAAATCTGCATTATCGGACGGTGCCAAGCACCTCGACTGATCCGCCACGGTCCCGTCTTCGCTGAACTTGGACATCCACTCCGGAGTGTCTGTGACGAAGTTGTCTTCCACGAGGCCGCACTCGGTGCATACCGGGAGGCCCTCTTGGGTCATGACTTTTACGCCACTGCATTCTCTGCAAAAGTTGGTGTCTTGTGTACTTGTTGGCTTTTGTTCTTCACTGGGTTTTTTGAGTTCGTCGATTTGTTTCCAAATAGTTGCCAACATTGATGTACTCTTCGCTGGACTTTTTTGGAAAATCAAAAAAACGCGCCGAATTAAGGGGCTGATGAGTAGTGGTGCCTCACCAAGTTTTCGATCCGGTCGATGGTGTCCTTGAAGCTCTGCGCTCCGGGGGTGTTCGGTTTCCACGCGTCCCACTCGCGGTCGATCTCCACCGATCCTGGTGGGAGCTCGAAATCTGTGACGTCGTCTGGTGCGATGAAAGAATCGTCCGTGTCAGACGCGCTGTCTTCTGGGTGCCAGATCTCACTGTCGTCGTCTTCTACGTCTACCTCGGCATGAAACACGTACATGTCTTCCCCCACGGCTTTCATCTCGAGATCTCCGAACGACGAGCACCTGTTGTAGTGCTCGCAGAGTGCGTAGTACGGCACCGGTGTCACTTCTTCCTCTAGCACGTGCACGGGTGCGGATTTGTAGAAACTTTCACTGGGTCGGAGAAACCTGACCCCCAGAACAGTTCCTGTGTTGGCCGTCACGGTGCCGAGCATTTCTTCCTCGACCCCGTCCTCGTTCATGAGTGCCTTGATGATGTCTTTGCATCGTATTTCTTTTGGTAAAATTCCGTCGTCCATTGAGCTTAAAATTTGTAAACAAAAAATATTCAAGTAGAGTACCCTAAGATGAAAATCAAAATTCTTTCCAAACCAGGCTGCGAATATTGCGACCACGCCGTCGATCTGTGCCAAAGTGAAAACATGGATTACGAAAAGGTGATGGTTAACAACGAAGAGCTTAAAGAGGCCTGCGGGCCTGGTGCAACCACATATCCACAGATTTTCATCGACGACACACATGTCGGGACCTACTTCGATTTCCAAGACTGGGTAGAGAACGAGTACGAACCCATGCTCGCACCGGATCCGAACCGGTTCACGGTGTTCCCAATCAAGCACCCGAACCTGTGGGACTTGTACAAGAAGGCCCAGATGAGTAACTGGACCGCGGAGGAGATGGACCTGAGCAAGGACATGGAGGACTGGAACTCCATCACGGAGAATGAGCAGCACTTCATCAAGATGATCCTGGCTTTCTTCGCCGGGTCGGACGGGATCGTGTTTGAGAACCTGAACAACAACTTCGCCGACGAGGTCCAGTGGGCCGAGGCCAGGTCGTTCTATGCCTACCAAGCACACAACGAGATGGTGCACGGAGAGACGTACAGTAAGCTCATCGACAAGTACATCAGGGACCCCGCGGAAAAGTCCAAACTCTTCCGTGCGATAGAGACCGTGCCGTGCGTCAAACGCAAAGCGGAGTGGGCGATGAAGTGGTTCGACAAGTCGAAGTCCTTCGGCCAACGCCTGATCGCGTTCGCGTGTGTGGAGGGGATCTTCTTTAGTGGTTCTTTCTGTGCCATCTTCTGGCTTAAGAAGCGTGGCCTTCTCCCCGGCCTGTGCTTCTCCAACGAACTCATCTCCCGTGACGAAGGTTTGCACCAAGAGTTCGCAGTCGAGCTTTACAAGATGCTCCACCAGCGACCGGGTCAGTCGGTCGTCCACGAGATCGTCCGGGAAGCTGTGGAGATTGAGAAGTCGTTCATCATCGACGCCCTTCCGTGCAGCCTGATTGGGATGAATGCGGAGAAGATGAGTGCCTACATCGAGTACGTGGCCGACCGCCTCCTCAAGCAGCTCAGCCTTCAACCGCTGTGGAAATCACAGAACCCATTCGATTTCATGGAAAACATTTCACTCGATGGGAAAACAAACTTCTTTGAGAAAAGAGTGGGTGACTATGGGAAATTAGAAGATAGCGCGGACGAGATTGGATTTGACGAAGATTTTTAGATCCCCCCCTTAATGATTTTTTTTTCAATATCACACAGCACACGATGGACAGCCCACCACTCCCCTTGACTCAACCGCGCGAACCTATGGACGCACCGAAGAGGCCCGTCCGTAGGCGTTTGGACTTCGACGACGTCGAAGACAGATTTGTCTGCGCTCACTTCATGTGCGTGTACATGGAGGATGGGGTTATTATGCACGAGAAACACCGAAGGTTCCTCAAAGTCGTCCACGGTAACGATAACACCGTGGACGAGATTGAGATGTATACGAACTCTGTGATCCATAGGAATGTTTTGGAAAGAGTGAGAAACACGAAGAACTACTGCATCCGTGTCAGAGAAGAATTGCTAGTGATAGTATCAATATGATCAATAAGATGATGTCCGCGTTCGTCATTTCGTACCCCACCCACGGAAGCCTCAACCTTTTGTAGCCAAGTATGTGACACGCCGTTTTCTCACCGCGTTTTAAAAAAATTTTTGAAAGTTCTTCTAAAGTCTCCGGGCACCATTTCTTTTTCCTGTTCGAGCTCACACTTCCACTCATCGTCGCGTCCTCGTCGGTCCAGAAAAGGTTCTCATCCTGCACGAGTTTACGAATGCCCGGAATCTCATTACCTTCCATGTCGAAGTGGTCGGACCACTTGTGTTTGAGAAGTTTCTCGGCACCTTCCTTGGTGACGAAGTAGGCCGCGGCCGATCCCGAGTGTTGTTTCGCTTCTTCCGTGGCCTTCGGGCACAGGCCGTCGCAGTGTAAAGACAGGATGTCCCACGCGAGGCCGTTCTTCCTGAGCACGTCATCGAGCGCGCGCGCGTGCGGGATCTTCGGGTAAGCGTCGTCTTCAAGGATCAACGCGACCTCATTCTGGTCGTTGTTCACAAAGTTTTCCAAAGTTTTCAGATGTGAGTAGCAGCACGCGATGTTCGTCCGTGGCATGAGAGTCTGGGCCGCGGGTTTGAAGTGCCTATCCAACTCATCTTGTGAGATTTCGTCGTACTTGCTGGCGCGCATGCGCACGGGGAAGATCCCAATGTCCATGAGACTTTTGGATTGTGTCTCGAAGCGTTCCTTCTGTTCTGGGAGATTTATCACGTACGTGTTGAAGTCGACCATATTAATTACAAATATTTTCTTTTATTCTAGCGATCACTTCTTTCATGCATTCCACACTCTTCTCCCTTTTTCTCGACATGGAGTGCACTTGTGTGACCAAGCGATTGAATTTTTCCGAATTCTCGAAATTTGAATACTCGAGATATTCTCTGTAAAATTTGCGCTCGTGTAGTTTTGATTTAAACTCTATGGGCCCACCGACAGCCTTCAAGGCTTCGCGTCTGACCAAGGCGGTGACCCGGGTGCGGTCCAGCGTGCGCCTTATTTTTTTCATTTCCACCCGGCACTTAGCTATGGCCATGTCGAAGACTTCTATGTCCGTCTTCACGTGCACTAAGAAAGTGTCTTGGTCGACTTGAATTCTTTTTCGGGAAGCGTTGCGTTCGTGTAAAACCTTGACGGCGTTGTACATGCGCACGTAATCACCCGTTGGGATCTTTTCGGCGTTCGCCTCGATGATGTCCCCGAACTCACGCGCGAACGCGCTCGCGTCGAGGCTTCTCCACTTGTCGATATCGGTCTGCATCTTTTTACTACAAAGTTTTAAATTACACGTGCATTAAGGGGGTGTTGAGAATTTGAAGTCCTTCACGCTCTTCTTGTAATTCACTGAGTTTTAACTCGTAATTTTGAATTATTTTTTTCAAAGCATTTTTTTGAACTTGAAGAAATTTTGCAAAAAACTCCTCCTCTTCCTCCGGTTTCACTCCGAAGTCGGACACGGTGGTCGTGCCTTCGACGTAGGGTGTGTTCCGGCGCGTGCACAAGTAGTGCACCGCACTCTCCTTGGTGATCTCGTCCGGCGTTTCCTGGCGCACGGCCTTTTTCATGTTTTCGATCACGGCCGCGACGTGTTGAATCTGGTGGTTGACTTCTTCTAGTTGATTTGACACGCACCGTAAGATCCTGTTTTCGTTTCCACCGTAGTGCATGCCTAAGTCCTCACCTTCGGGGATCTTGAGTTTCGGGAGGTTTTCGTGAACCTTCTTGAGGTCGTTGCTCATCTGGATGTACACGTTTTCTTTCATATCGGCCGAGGCCAGGTCGAGGTTCTCTTGGAGGCGACGCACGATGGTGTGCAGGCAGGGCATGTTTTGCTGCGCGTGCGTAAAATTACAAAGCATTAAGGGGTGTTCTTGAGGAAATCCATGATTTCGATGAAAGACGTGATGGTTGTATTATCATCGCTCATTTTCAAGTTTAGTATTCGTTTAAGTTTTCGACAGAGCATGTTCACGCTCCATGCAATGTTTTTCCAATTCAACGTCTAATATGAACTTTTTCAAGCCTTTTGGCATGAACCTCCAAAATAATCGGGGTTCACTTTCGTCCCAGTGTTTGCGGATGTAGTCCGGGACATTAAATAACACCCGAACAAAGGATCCGGTCATTAAGGAGATGTCCAGGGCCAATCCCGTGACGAATTTATAGATGAAAGTTTCTGGGAATTTTTTAGCGAACGCTCGTAGATAAAAATACATCTTATTGAGAAAATGTGAAATGTTTTTTTATGTATGTTTACAACAGTATGGCGTCGTCGCTTCAGGACCTCCCAAAACGCGTGCAATATCTCACGGTGGACAGCCGTTTTGTGAACGGCACGAACAATGCCTTCAGCGTGGACATGACGCTCCAGTCGAACGTGCACATGATGGACATGAAACGGGTGATCGGGTTGAAGATGGTTGAGTTCTACATCACGCAGGTCGGGGAGAACGATGCCAATCTTAACACGAACGTGGCCAAGTACGTGGACGTGATTTGCCCGGACGTTCCGAAGAGCGCGCAGATCCTTGACGAACGGAATGGGTTGATTTTCGCCCGAGTACCTTTGGAGCGCCACTTCACGGGTTCGAACGGGATCGTGATCCGTGACAAGCAGTGGAAGAGCTTCCCGAGACAGACGATCTTGTTCAACCCGATCAGCATTCAGAAGCTCAACTTTGAGATTTACGAGTGTCAAGACGACGGGGATTACGTCCCGTTGCAGCCGGATGCGTCTTGGCACATGGTGTTAGAGGTGACGACGGTTGACGTCAAGGAGAAACCTAGGGATAAAAACTTGGAGATCATTCGGATGTTGGAGAAGTTGTGTTCGAAGATCGACACTCTCAACAGGAATGTGAAGAAGCTTCCTGACAAACCACCGGAGAAGAAGAAAAAATATTCCTTCGGCACGTTGGTCCTGATCCTTCTCACCATCCTAGGTGGTTATGTGTGGTGGGTGAACCGATCTATTTCTCGGTTGTCGATGTAGCCTTCTTACGGGTAGTGCTTGACTTCTTAGTGGTCGTCGGTGCCGGGGCCGTGCACTTACACTTGCACTCACCAGCTGGGCCAGGTTCACCCTTCGGTCCACGCGGGCCCACGGCACCGTCCGCTCCGCGGGGGCCCATCGGTCCTACGCCACCGGCGCCACCCGTGCCGATCGCTTCAGTCATATCCAAGAGGAGCTTCATGAGCGCCTGCTTGTCGACACGCGGCCGGTTCATTTCATCGAGGATTTTGTTCTTGAGGTCGTCCATACTTATATAAAAGGTAGAGATAATGTTTATGGTAAATGATATTCATCGGACCTGTTCTTTTTTCTGGGATCGGGCAGCATGCGGTGAAATACACCAAGCTGTACCCTGGGGCCACGTACCACGTGTTGGGTTCGGACTACCCTGAGGCGGACGAAGCCCTGCTGTTCATCATACCCATCAAGCAACACCTGGACGAGATCCCGAAGATCAAGTCCAAAGTGAAGAAGGTGACGTGCATGACGGTCTGCGAGACCGAGACCGTGCATGATGACTACGGCCTCCTGTGTGAATACTTCGATCGCATAGCCGTCCCGAGTGAGTTTTGCAAGCGCGTGCTTTCGAAGCAGTTTCCCAAGACAGACTTCTTCGTGATCCACGCCCACATCCCCGAGCGGCCGTACACGTTCTTCCACATAGGGAACATCTTGGATGACCGCAAGCAGTTCAAGGCGATACTCGAGGCATTCATTCGCCTAAACGAACCAAACTCCCGGTTGTTGGTGAAGGCCACGTGTGGCCGCGAGGTGCAGATGAACATCCCGAACGTCACGGTCTACAACGGCTTGTTCAGCGAGGACGAGATGGAAAAGATCTACGGCGCCGGGGATTGCTACGTGAGTTTCAGTAAGTCGGAGGGTGTTGGCATGGGTGCAGTCGAGGCTGCGGTTCGTGATAAGGCGGTAATCATCACCGACTACGGCGGTGCACCGGAGTACATCAAGACCCCTTACCTGATTAAGTGTGAACTTCAAGAGCTGGAGAGGGACGATTTCCTCTTCAAAAAAGGAATGGTCTGGGGCAAACCAGATCCGGGCCAGCTCTTGGAGTTCATGAGGCACGCCTTCGACAATCGGGTGCGGCACATGGATCACACACACACGAAGCGCTTGGTGAGTGCCGCGAACGTGATTGAAGAGTTTACGAAAACCTGAACCCGTCGAAGAAGTGCACGGACGTCCTGAAGTTCCAGTAGACGATCATGCACACCGCGTCCGCCACGTCGTGCTTGCGTTCGTAGGGAAGGTCCACGTAGCGCTCGGCAATGGCCGTCGTCCGTTCCTTCCTTTGTTCGTAGTCGAGATGGCGCATCCCGAAGTGGGTGTGCAGGCTCACTGGGTTCACCTGGACGAGCTTGTCTCTGAACATGTAGGCCAAAAGGCATTCCACGTTGGTTAGGCCACCCGGTGGTTGCTTTTCAATCAACACCACGTCGGCTTCGTCGAAGAGATCTTTGTAATCTTCGACGAAGAGTGGCACTAAGTCGAACACTTCGTTAGTCTTGGCGTTAAATTTGTAATCCGACAAGTTTACCTTACACGTGCGCTCGACGCGAACTTGCGATTTCTCACACACCGCGAAGGCGAGGCCCATGTTTGTGTATCCGACGTCCACGGCCAAGGCTGTTTTACCCATGGCTCTTTAAATGTACTCGTCTTTAATGTAGTTCGTGGCCAAGACGATGAGGCCGACGAGGATGGCCCCGGGCGTGATGGCGCCTTGTTGAGCCACGACGTGCATGACCACTTCGTCGACAAAGCCGATCCCCGTGGGTTTCTTGATGATTTTCGGTAGGATCACCACGGTGGCGATGTACAGGGCCATGGCGATGATCACCGGTTGAAGAGTTTGCTCGTCTAACATTTACAATCTATCTAGATTTATTTTTACTAGGAAGCTTTTCAATCACCTTCACCGTTCGCTGTGATTTTTCATTTTTCAATCTCGCGTAGGACTGACGCATCTTCTCAATCGCTTTCTGAAGTTTGTCGTCCATTTTCTTCACTTTGATATGCAGTTAAATTTTTAACCGGCGATGCTGTTCAGGTAGAGGTCTACCTCTCCCGCGAATTGTGGGCACTTGGCGATCGTCTTCCGGGTCACCATGTCCTGCACCCCCAAGATCCTTTCCTTGAACTCCGACATGCGCACCCCACCTGTGGCCTCGTAGATGTCCGTGTCCGAGGCGAGCTCTTTGGCGGCATTCATGTATGCCACGGCCGAGTTCGCGTGCATCACCGCGTGCATCGGGGCTTCATCCTGCTGCGCGGTGGTGGCTAACCGGGCCGATTGTTTTATGAGAGCGTCCACCGCCTTGGAGCGCGACCGCCGCACGTTCTGGAGCCACAAGAACAAGGTGCACGTGAACAACAAGATGTACAAGTACATTTGAAATAGACAAACATAAAGTTTTTTCACAAAGTTCACTTAGATCAACCCACGAGATGAGCTTCATTCACAACAACCTCAAGAACAATTTTTTGGATGACGATTTCGCCAAGGAGTATTTGGACGAAGTCTTGGATGTCATATTGGAAGAGCCGACGTTTCGTTTGAAGACTCTTCAAAAGATTGTCGACCATTCCGAAGTCTTGGTGAACCACGAGATGAACGTGCTGGAGACCGTGATCGAGACCCCGCCGTGGGACGTCACCATCAACGCGCACTCCACCCACCGCGTGTTCGTGACGACTGACGAGGTGATGATTCAAAAATTTTTAAACAAATTCGAAGACGGCTACACCGAAATCGGGGAAACATTCTTCGAGTACATGGAAGACGAGGGGAAACTCTACATCACCCTTCGCAGTGACGAACCCATCAAGCTTAAGATTGACTGCTTGGTTACCCTCGGTGAGGAGTACCCGAGTGTGATCGGAGAAGTCTTGCATAAGAAGTGTGAGGACGATGTGGTGTCCATATTCGTCGGGAAGTGCACCGTGGAATCGTGCACGTGGGACGACCTCAAAGACCTCTTCGGCCGACACGGCATCTACCTCGTGCACATTAAAGACATGTACGTATAATAATGTAATGAAACAAAATCTCGAAATCGTCACAGTGCAGAACCCACGCTACAAAGTTTCGGTGATCAGAAATGACGAGTACATCGGGCGCGCCATCGCCAACGGGAGGGAGTGGGACGGGTGGATGCGTAAAGACATTCGAGAACACTACGTCCCTGGCACGGACATCCTAGACATCGGTGCGAACATCGGATACAACACATTGATGTTCTCCGACTACGGGCCTGTGCACGCCTTCGAACCCATATTCCACCCACTCGTGACCCAGAACTGTGAACAGAACAACCTCCAACATAAAGTGACTGTCCACGGGATCGCGTTGTCGAATGTCGCGCACGAGACCAAGATGTATTTCCCCCACGCCACACCCGATGGGTTAGTGAACTTCGGTGGGTCATCTATGATCCCCGACGAACACGATTGCGAATTCCCCATCACGGTCCAGTGTAAAACCTTGGACGAGGTCTATCACGGGACACCTTCCGTGGTCAAGATCGACGTCGAAGGTCACGAGATGGAAGTCCTCCAAGGCGCCATGGGTGTCATCCAGAAACACAAACCCGCGATTTTGATTGAAATCGTTCACGACGACGGTGAGATTAAAAAATTTTTAAAAAATCTTGGCTACACACGCGAACCCATTGAACGACCGGAAAAGATGTTCGTCTTCACGCGTTTATAGATTTGGTGCGTTTAAAAAACGATCGAGGATGATCCTCCGATGGTATCACCATTGTTACTTGTGTAAAAACCCGATAGACTTACACATCTACGCAAATTTCATCGAAGAATACATACTCTTCGATGAATTTTGGGATGTTCACCCACTTCATTATCTCCACCTGAATGATCTCTTTTTAAAAAAAATTGGTTCGCGCATGAGAAGGGTCTGCCGAACGTGCTTTGATTGGAAACCGATGATGAACCCACGCGATCGAAGGCTCGTCCAGATTGGTGTGAAGAAAGAAAGGAAACCCGATGGATTGAGTTTGAGGAAGGACGAACTCGAGAAGTGGTTCGAATTGATGAAAAAGTTCTACGCGAGGAACATACATAGATACACACCCATAGAATACTTAGAGTGAAGGATCGTTATAATTTTAAGATGATGAAACCGATAGTGAAATGGAGTGGTGGGAAGGGTGACGAAATCTCACAATTTTCAAACTTGATCCCCGAACACGAACTCTACGTCGAACCTTTCGTCGGTGGTGGCGCCCTGTTCTTCCACCTCGAACCCACGAACTCGGTGTTATCGGACGTCCACAGTGAACTCGTGGATTTCTACCGCGCACTCCGGGATGGAAACGGTAAGGAGATCCACGCCTTCATGGAGGAACACCCGAACGACGCGGACACCTACTACAGAGTGCGCGACGAGATGGAAGTCGAGACCCCGTTAGACAACGCGAAGCGTTTCTACTACCTCCGGAAGACGTGTTACCGTGGGATGCTCCGTTACAACAAGAAGGGGAAATTTAACATCCCCTTCGGAAGGTACAAGACGGTCAACTACGAAGAAGTGAAGAACGACGGGTACCGGCGAGCCCTCGGAGGGGCCAGTGTGTTGAATGAGAGTTTTGAAAAAGTCTTCGAACTCCACGGCCAAGACCCGAACGCCTTCTTCTTCCTGGACCCACCGTACGACAGTGAGTTCACGGACTACGGGTACTGTTCCTTCGGTAAGGACGAACACCGAAAGCTGGCCGAGTGCTTCAAGGAAGCCAAGGCCAAGTGCATGATTGTGATAGGGAAGACCCCATTCATCGAAGAGTTGTACGGGGACTACATCAAGCACGAGTATCCCAAGAAGTACAGATTTAAGCTACACTCCAATAGGGTTGGTGATGAGATAAATACAAATCATGTTGTAATCACGAATTATTAATAATTACAAAAGACGTCTAAGTTCTTGAATTTCATTTTCCTTGATTTCAATTTCTTTTCGAATTTGTTCCTTCCCACCACTTTCGATGAGTGCGCGTGCCAACTGATTGATCCACATGGTGTACTCCAGGGTGCTGGAGAAAGGCCTCAAGCCGAATACCTCGAGGTACTCCTTGACGCCGACCAGCCGAAGGGTTTGATAGTTTTTATTTTTCATAAACTTGTCGGGGATCTGATCTGTGCGCCAGTAACGAAGGGCCACCAAGTATCCCACCGTGCCTTCTTCCTCACCCACGGATTTAATTTTTCTGGCCGTGGCCTTTTTCTTTTCCGTGTCTAGATTGATGTTTGATTTCAACTCGGCGTAGATCTTATGGCCTCCGCACGTGAACAGGTGATCGCGTTCAGACTGTCCGTCGCGATTACTTGGGCGGATGTCTAAGTACTGGGTGCTGTTTAATATGTACGCGCGCATGTTGTCTTCGATGATTTTTCCTAATTTGATACATTGTGATTGGTTCAGTGGCCATCGCACCATGTATGAAATGGATGAAGATTTGTCCACGGTTTTTTGAATTTTATTGGAAGGAAACACATGTGCGAAGTTATACAGGGATTTCATTACTTTTACATTGCTTCTACATTTTATGTGCCTAAAAAAAACCACCAAAGGATTGCACCTGAAACTTGGCATCGTAGTGCGTGTTCACGATCACACCCACGACGCGATAGCGGCCCGCGCGAGGGATGGCCATCGTCGTCCTCTGCGCATTTTGTGAAAGGTGCGTGAGTTCGCCTCGGTCTTCAGACCACAGGTAGAGCTTTAGCAGATCGTCGTAAGCCACGGTGATGTCGTAGGACGCTTCTTCGAGGTCATACAAAGGGGACGTCACCATCCAATTTATTCCAGATCCATAGAATGGATCACCACCCCCGCACGTGGTGTAGCACGGCCAAAAGTTTTCTTGCTGAGTGACCATGACTTCTCTCCAATCGCCGGAACTACACGAGGTGTAATCACTCTTCCACGTAGATAGCGAGCACACGCCGTGGCCATCCACAAGTCGAGCCTTGACTTGGCTTGCCGAAGGGAAAGATGTCGTCTGGTAGGTGGGTGAACGATGCCAGAGGTCACCAGCTGTGGGAAGGATCGGCGGCGGTGGCGGTGGTGGCGGCGGTGGGCACGGCGGTGGTGGCGGTGGAGGTAAGGGAGGTGAAGGTGGTGGTGGGCACGGTGGAGGGGGGAACGGGGGAGGTGGCAGTGGTGGTGAAGGAGACCCAAAGTTCCTCGAAGGTTGGGGCGGAGGAGCTGGAGGTGCACCGAAGTTTATGTCTACATCCACGCAGTGAGGGATGGAACAGTTCTTACCAGCCCATCCGGTGCGGCATCTGCATATCCACTTCGCACCATCGAAAAACAAACCCTTCGCATTCGGGTGCATACACATCGGCGGGGCATGGACCAGGTAGACCACGACGAGGCCTATCGATATCAAAAATGAAAGTAACGAAAAAACCCACCAAGAGTGCATGGTGCGTGTCAAATTGTGACGCATTTTTGATATGGATGTTCATATTTCGAGGATGTCAAATTAACATTCGGGGATCATGC
>Ga0181565_10000116_pt1 | contig 50687 bp, 33 predicted proteins | sample 101ome_16_FD_129661 | JGI IMG/M metagenome (GOLD analysis project Ga0181565, IMG submission 129661) | Coastal salt marsh microbial communities from the Groves Creek Marsh, Skidaway Island, Georgia - 101401AT metaG (megahit assembly) | ecosystem: Environmental > Aquatic > Marine > Intertidal... | reverse complement strand
CGCGCGAATCTCTCTCCCCACACAATCATGCGCGTCTCCGTCGTCGTCGACGCCGCGGACGTCGTCGTCACGGTGGAAATGTGCGACGACGCCACGCTCGCCGATCTCAAGGCGGCGGTCGCGTGCGAGATGGACGGTGATCCCACCGTCGCGCTCGAGGGCGTCGTCGTCAAGGATGGTCAATTCTTACGCGACGATGAAAGTTTACGCGCGAATGGTGTCGCGCACGACGACGTCCTTCGCGTCGTGCGCGAGGAGACGATGCGCGCGTCGTCTCACACCGCCGCGGCGACCGCATCGTCGTCGTCTCGCGCGTTAGACGCCGATGGACGCGCGATCGATCCGATCGCCATGATGCGCTCGCTTCGCGCCGACGCGCGCGTCTCGACGCGTCTACGCGCGGACGACCCCGAATTCGCCGCCATCATCGATCGAGAGGACGTCGAGGGGTTTCAACGACGAATGTTGGAGATGCGCGCGAGAGAGGAGGCGATGCGGGCGAGACAGATGGAGGAATTGGCGCTCATGAACGCCGACCCGTTCGACGTCGAGGCGCAGCGGAAAATCGAAGAACGCATTCGTAGAGAAAACGTCGAGCATAACCTCACCTTGGCGATGGATGAGACCCCGGAGGTGTTCGCGCAGGTGGTGATGTTATACGTGGACGTGGAGGTGAACGGGATCGCGCTCAAGGCGTTCGTGGATAGCGGCGCGCAAATGTCCATCATGTCCGTCGGATGCGCGAGACGATGCGGATTGGAACGGCTCATCGACGACCGCTTCGTCGGCGAGGCCAAGGGTGTGGGGACGCAGAAAATCGTGGGGAGGATTCATCAGGCGCCGCTTAAGGTTGGCACGCAGTTCATGCCGGTGATGATCACGGTTTTGGAAAAGGAACAGGATATCGATTTTATATTCGGTTTGGACATGTTGCGGCGCCATCAGTGTCGGATCGATTTACCGAAGAACGCGCTCGTGATCGGGTCGGTGGGCGTGGAGTTGCCGTTTTTGAGCGAATCGGAGATTGGGAAGACGCCGTTCGGCGGTGCGGCGTCGGCGGAGACGTCGGTGGAGACGCCGTCGTCGGCTCCGGCGCCCGCGGCTTCGGCGCCCGATGAAGGAAAGATTGAACGCCTGATGTCGCTCGGATTCTCTCGAAAACGAGTCGTCGAGGCGCTCGAGGCGACGGGCGGGAACGAAGAATTCGCGGGTTCGTTGTTATTCGGTTGATTGATTGAATGACGATGATGTAAACGAATGAATGAATGACACGACTAGACGACGACTAGACGTAGACGCCGACGACGAGAGATGCTTGCTTGTATTTGCCGACCAAACGCGCTCACAGCGACGCGTGAAACGTTCTCGCGACCACCTCTAATTGATGTTCCCGAGAGAGCTTGATGAAATTGACGGCGTAGCCCGACACTCTGATCGTCAACGACGGATACTTGTCCGGATGCGCCATCGCGTCGAGCAACACGCCTCGTTCGACGCAATTGACGTTGAGGTGCATGGCGCCGCGGTGCACGTACCCGTCCAAGAGCGCCGCGAGATTGAGCGCTTGTGACTTTTTCGTCTTGCCGAGACTCGGCGCCGTGATTGAAAACGTGTTGCTGACACCGTCGAGGCAAGAGGCATACGGCAGCTTCGCCACGGAATTCAACGACGACAACGCGCCGCTCTTGTCGCGATTGTGCATGGGATTGGCGCCCGGCGCGAACGCGTCGCCGAGTTTCCGACCGTCGGGCGTCGCCCCCGTCGCTTTGCCGTACATGACGTTCGACGTGATGGTGAGGATGCTGAGCGTGTGCGTGGCGCCGCGGTGCGCGGGCGTCGATTTTAAACGCGCGATGAACGCGTCACAAATCTCGGCGGCGATTTCGTCGACCGAGTCGACGTCGTTTCCGTAACACGGGTACTCGCCGTCCACGTTGAACGCGGTGGACAAACCGGTCGCGTCGTCGCGAACGACGGTGACGGCGGCGTGTTTGATGGCGCTGAGCGAATCGGCGACGACACTCAGGCCCGCGATGCCGAACGCCATGAGACGTTTCGGATCCGTGTCCATGAGCGCGAAGAAAATGGCTTCGTAGTTGAAGCGATCGTGGCAGTAATGAATGACGTTCATCGTGCGAACGTAGAGCTCCGCGAGCCAGTCGAGGTACGTGTTGAATCGTTTCATGACGTCGTCGTATCGAAGCACGCCCTCGAGCGCGTCGTCGAAGAACGCCGGTGCGACTTGCACGCCCGTGATTTCGTCGCGACCGTTGTTGATGGCGTACAAGAGCAACTTGGGGACGTTGCATCGCGCGCCAAAGTATTGCATCGTCTTCCCGAGCTCCATGCCGCTGACGCAACAACTGATGCCGACGTCGGCGCAGCAAAACTTTTCGCGAAGCGCGTCGTCCGAGATGAATTGAATTGAACTCGTTTCGATGCTCGTCTCCGCGGCGAATTCGCGAAACGCGTCGGGTAAACTCTCGCTCCACAGCACGGTCATGTTCGGCTCGGGCGCGGGACCGAGATTGCGCAGCGTCTGTAAAAATCGCCACGACGTCTTCGTCACCAACGATTTCTCGCCGTCGAGCGTCACGCCGCCGACGCAATTTGTGATCCACGACGGATCTCCGGCGAAAATCTCGGCGTACCCTTTGGTTCGAAGATGTCGCACCAAGCGCAGTTTGATGACGAAGTGATCGATGAGTTCTTGCGCTTGCGATTCATCCGTCAAGACACCGGATTGGAAATCTCTCTCGATGAAGATGTCGAAAAAGGCGTCGACGCGACCGAGAGAGATGGCCGCGCCGTCGTTTTCCTTGACGGCGGCGAGATAGGCAAAGTACGTCCACTGCACGCACTCCTTCGCCGTCTTCGCCGGCGGGCCGATGTCAAACCCGTACATGGCCGCCATTCGCTTCAATCGATCCAACGCCTTGATCTGTTGCGACACCTCGAATCGACGACGAAGCGCGTCCTCATCTGCAAAGTTCGCGCTCACCGGAAGAATTTCCTCTTTATCCCGCGCCTTTCGCGCCGCGAGTTCGTCGACGCCGAAGAGCGCCACGCGCCGGTAATCGCCGATGAGTCTCCCTCGTCCGTACGCGTCGGGTAATCCCACCAACAAGTGCGCGCGACGCGCGCGACGCATCTCTTCCGTGTACAGCTCGAACACAGCGTCGTTGTGCGTCGTCACCCACTCGTCGAAAAACGTCTTCACGTCCGCGTCCAACGTCTCGTTTCGTTCCGCCAACGCCGAGACGACGACGCGCGTGCCCCCGAGAGGTTTCACGCATCGAACCAACGGCTCCGTCGCCTGCAACCCGACGCACACGTCGTCGACGGCGGACGAGACGAGGTACCCGGGCGCGTGCGACGTCGCGCGCGACGGCGTCTTCCCGTCGACGGCGTAGACGCCGCCGCGCGTGCGTTCGAGCTCAAACAAACGTCGACACTCGGCGTGCGCGAGCGACGTCTTGGTCGTCGGCCCGGCGAGCGTGGGCGCGTCGTCGACGGCGGTGACGTTGGCGGCGATGAACGTCTCGACGGTGGTCGTCGGCGAGGTCGCGTCCGGTGGCGTCGTCGTCGGCATGATCGGTCGGCGGCGAAGAGTGACGCGCCTCGTCTGTCTCGGAATTCGAATCGTCACTTCCCGATGTCCAAGACGTCCGACGTTCCCGCCGACGACGCCCCCGCCTCGCCGACGACGACGCTCTCCGCGACGTCGCCGTCGACGTCGCCTCCGCGCGCGCCGAGCGGCGTCGCGGGCGCGAGATTTTGTACGGCGCGTCGGTGCGCGCCGCGCGTCGTCTCGCCGACGATGTGTTGTCCACCAGAGATGTCGCATCTCTCGCTTCGAGGCGGCGACGACGGCTCGACGACCGTCGACGTCGAGGACGTCGTCGACGACGCGCGCGGGCGCGTGCACTCGATCGAGAATTTCACCGCCGTCGACGGTCACGGGATTCGGTGCATCGTCTTCGCGCAGGGGTGCGAGAAACGGTGCGCGTTTTGTTGCAACGTCGATTCGCAATCGAGAGACGCCGCCGCGGGGACGCCGACGACGGCGCGGGCGATCGTCGACGCGTTGAGACGGAATCTGCGCTATTACGCGCGTTCAGGCGGCGGCGTCACCGTTTCGGGAGGGGAGTGCATGCTGCAGCCGTCCTTTGTCGAGGCGATCGCGCGAGGGGCGAAATCGTTGGGATTGACCGCGTGCATCGACACCGCCGCCGCCGGGGACGAAGACGCGTGGCGACGCGTCCTACCGACGATCGATCTCGCGCTTCTCTGCGTGAAATCGGTCGATCCCGTCAAGTATCGTCGAATCACGGGCGCAAAAACGAACGAGGAGTACCAGACGATGCGCGCGTTTTTGCGGGCGCTCGACGAGCACGGGGTCGAGACGTGGTTGCGATTCGTGCTCATGACGGATCGTTCGGATGCATTCGTCGAGTACGCCACGAACGGGGAGAAAGATCTGACGGCTCTCGCCGAGTTGGCCAAGGCGCACGCGTGCGTGCGAGGGATCGAGTTGTTGCCGTATCATCGATTCGGCGAGTACAAATTCGCGAGCATGGGATTCAAGTACAAGCTCGAGGGGATGACGACACCGACGGCGGAAGAGGTCGACGCGGCGATGGCGTTTTTAAAATCGCTCGGCGTCGACGTCATCTGCTGACGCGTCCACAAGAACGAAGAAATAAATGAACGAATCAATCAATACGACTACACTGTACTACACGGTTACTACTGAAAATACATCTACGTCGCCTCACTCACTCGCCGTCGACGAACCACGCCTTACCGCTGTGCCTCTCGTAAAACACGCGCGCCGTCGTTGCCCCCACTGGATCAGCGACGAGACTCGACGCGCCCGTCTCCGTCACTCTCGCCGCGACGTACATTCCCGGCGTCATGGCCACCTCCTCCTCGCTCGTCCCGAACGCACACTTTTTCACCGACGTCCCTCGAACGATGACGCGTTTCCCGGTATCCGACCGGCCGCGCATCCGCGTCTCTGGATTCTTCGAGCTCGGTCCCTCGATCAACACCAAGTGCGTCCGACCGCGTTCGCGCGCGTTGACGACGGCGGCGCGTCGTCGAAACGTATCGATCACCTCGGCCAAACGTCTCTTCTTCGTCTCTTCCGGCACGTCGTCCTCGAAATGTCTCGCCGCGTGCGTCTTATCGCGTCTCGAGTAATGAAACATGAACGCCTGTTCGTACTCGACGCGTTCGAGTAAATCGAGCGTCGCCGCGTGTTCGTCCTCCGTCTCGCCGCAAAATCCACTGATGAAATCGCTCGACAAGGCGACGTCGGGAATCATCGTTCGAATGTGCGCGATGAGATCGTCGTACGCCTCTCGCGTGTATCCTCGACGCATGCGCTCGAGCGTCGTCGATGACCCACTCTGTGCGGGAACGTGCAATTGTTTACACACGTTTGGCGTCTCGGCGACGACGCGCAAGACGTCGTCCGGGAAATCTTTCGGGTGCGGCGACGTAAAACGCACTCGACACTCAACGTCGATGGCGGCAACGGCGGCGAGAAGATCCGCGAACGTGTTCGCGCCCTCGCGTTTGGGTTTATACACGGACGTGAATCCCTTGGCGTACGCGGCGAAGGCGTCGTGGTGTTCGGCCGCGGCGCCCGCGTTCTTCGTCTTCTCCGTTCGCGTCTTCGTCGCGTCGTCTCCCGTCGTCATCTCGCTCTTATCCGCGTACGAATTCACGTTCTGACCCAAAAGCGTAATCTCCCGCACTCCTTCGGCGATCAATCGTCTCGCCTCGTCCACGACGGACGCCATCGGTCTCGACCGTTCGCGTCCTCGCGTAAACGGCACGACGCAAAACGCGCACATGTTATCGCACCCGCGCATCACGCTCACGTACGCCGACACCGACCCCTTATCTCTCCGCACCGGCGTCACGTCCGCGTACGTCTCATCCAGACTCAACTGCACGTTCATGCGATCGTCGTCGGCGACGTCCGTCGCGCGCTCCGCGCGGTCGTCGCCGACGAAGCGTCCCAATAATCGCGGTAAATCCCTGTACGCGTCCGGTCCGCACACGACGTCCGCCAATCCGTCCGTCTCCAACAGTTTCCCCTTTAATCGCTCCGCCATACACCCCAGCACGCCCACCGCGCGTAAATTCCCGCTCGGATCGCGCTTAACTGCCTTTAATTGACGAAGACGCGTCCAAATTCTCGATTCGGCGCCGTCGCGAATCGCGCACGTGTTCACCAACGCCGCCTGCGCGTCCGCGAGATCGTCCGCGAGGTCAAACCCGCGGTCGAGGAGCAACGCGCGCACGACGTCCGAGTCGGAGGCGTTCATCTGACAGCCGTACGTCTCGATGTAGACGCGCGGTCGGCGCGAGGATGGCGTCTGGGATGATTCGGCGGCGGACGGGGACGGCGCGGATGCGTCGACGGGGACGCGCGCGCCGGCGATCGAGGCGACCGCGCGACGGTGACACGTCAGTTCAAAGGCGCGTCTCGCGAGCGCGCGGGCGCGCATGGCGAGCGAGGGTCGGTGACGACCCGCGCGCGCGTCGCGATGGCGTCATGAGAATCTTCAGTCGACGGCGTGACGGCGCGCGCGATGACGCTCGCGGCGCGCGTCTCCTCGCGCGTGGCGACGAGAGCGTACGGGACGTTCGATACCATCAAATCGTGGCTCGCTGGAGGCGCCGCGGGGGCGGCGCGATCGATGATGCGAGAGGATTTATCGTTGCAGGAATTCGTGGCGCTCCTCGAGCGCGCTGAAAACGAGCGCGCGAAGGGTGAGGGCGGCGCGGACGCGGCGTCGCGCGGGCGCACGTCGGCGGAGATCTCGTTTCCGGCGTCGCGCGCGCGCGCGATCGCGGATAACATGACGGAGGATGAGATGAAGGCGCCGAACGAGACGACGCTCGCGAGGCGCCGAGAGTTGGGCGCGCGCGAAGAGGTGGATGAATTAATCAAAGCGCACGCTCTCACACGCGCGATCGCGAGACGCATGAAAGGCTTGAAGACGGCCCCGACGTCACCGGAGGCGTTGGCGGAGGCGTTGAAGGAAGGGGACGAATCCATGTCGAGAGAGGCGAGAAGAGCCGAGGCGTCGGCGATGCGCGGCGCGTTTCCGGGCAATCGACCGTGTCCGTGCGGGTCGACGAAGAAGTTTAAGCGGTGTTGCGGGGCGTAACGGTGACTTTCCAAACGCGCGCGCTCGAACGAGACGACGTCCGAGTCGATTCGGACGTCACAATGCGACGCGGATTTTTCGACGCTCCGAGGGCTCGAGCGAGCTCGACGCCTCGAGCGCCGACGGCGCCCGCCTCGACGTCGACGAGCGAACGCGGAGCGCCGCGCGCGGACGATTTCGACGTCGACTTCGCGTTCGAGACCCCGCCGGGGACGTCCGCCAGCGCGTGCGAGAACGTGCTCGTGTTGCTTCACGGTGACTTGGATGCCCCGGCAAACTTTCTAAGGTTCGGGCGCGCCCTGAATCTGCCGCGAACGGCCGTGCTAGCGCTCGGGGGGACGCTCGACATGTACGGAAACGCGCTCGGCGCGCGCGAGGCGCCGATGCGTCGATGGTTTCTGTCGAAGGAGGAAGGGGCCTCGGACGCGGGGAGACGGGATGCGCTCGAGAACGCGTCCGCGAGGATACGCCGTGGATTACTTCGCATGCGTGACGCGCGAGGGTGGAGCTTAGATCGCGTGCACGTGTTTGGTTTCAGCGACGGCGGTGCGGTGGCGCTGGATCTGGCGACGCAGATGGTTGGCGCGGAATCGCGTTTGGGCTCGTGCGCGGCGGCGTACGCGAGTCTGCTCGAACCCGCTCGCGAGTCGAGGTACGGTCCGTGCGCGGACGCGCCGACGCCCGTGCTCTTGCTCAGCGGCTCGAGAGACGAGGAAGTGCCGACGACGCGCGTGCGCGCGACGGCGGCGGCGCTAGTGAGACGTAATCATGGGTGCGGGGCGGAGGTGCACGAATTCGACAAGACGCACTCGATGATTTCTAGCGAACCGGAGACGCGCGCGCTCATGACTTTTTGGGGCAAGACGCTCAAAGTGCCGATATCAAAGGCGGAAGATTACGGAGACGACGTCATAGAATTAGGAGGCAACGCGTCGGCGCGTGCCGTGTAATATTACGAATACGAAAATCTAGAGAAAACGCCGCCGCCCGCCTCACAGTTCCCACTCGCCGTTGAGAAACTGTTGTCGGAACTCTGTGCCCTTGGCGACGACGTACAACACAGGATGGCCCGCGATGACGAATTCCTCCTCCCTGAACAAGTCACCGAGCTTGGTCTTCGGATCTATGCGTCGCATGAACTGGTCGCGAGAGTCCACCTTGCCGCCGCCCTTCGCGATGGCTTCAATCTCTTTGCGCGTGTCGTCGTCCGCCTCTCTCTTCGACACTCCCGCGGCGTCCAACATCTTCGTCTCCACCTGTTCCCACGTGTACGGCACCGCGGCGTTCGTCTGCCAATACACCTCGACGGAGTCCCTGGTGTAGTGTCCGCGACTGTCCCACTCGAGTGGCGGACCGGCGGGATTGAACAACACGTCCAAGTGTTCGCCGAGCGTAGACGTCTCGTTCGCAGCCTCGACGACGTCCGTTTGCATGGATTCTGGGTAGACGAAAAGCGTCCAATAAGTCGCCACGCTCGTCGACGGATCCACCGCGGGAAACCTTTCGCCGCTGCCCAACGTCGCCGGACCAAGTCGAATCTTCTTCTCCTTCAAGGTCTCGACGTACGCGCGAATCCGAACCTTTTCCTCGGCGTCTAATTTCGCCTGTTTCTCCCTCTTCTCCACCAAACGCTTCGCCTCGCGAAGCATCACCTTTAACTCTCGATTATTGCCCTCGATTTCCAAACCGCCGACGCAACACCGCGCGCACTCGTCCACCATCTCTAACGCCAACGCCGCCTTGGCCGCTCGAAACCACCCCTTGACGTTCTGCGGAATCATCTCCGTCGCTCGAACCGCGTCTCTGAGCGCCTTGCGGTGATTCTTGAGCAATAAACCGGCGTGCGCTCGATTGCAATATAGCGTCCCGTTCAACGCGTCGTCGTCGCACCCCGCCGCCAAGCCCGCGGTGTAATGCTCCACCGCGTACCTCGCGTAGAGCTTATTCGCGACGCCGTACTTGACGCTCGAGTTCCCTTTCTCCTTGCACCGCTCCGCGATCTCCCTAGGCGTCGCGTCGCGGTTCGCGTCCTCGACGATGGCGCGCAGGGCGGCAAACTCGGGCGACGATTCCTCCAACCATTCGTCCCCGTCGCCGTCCCAAAACAACGGTGGGAGCGCGGCGTCGATGGTTTCATCCGCGTGATCGCTCGGTGTCGGCGCGGGCGCGGCGGACATCGCGCTCGACGGCGACGCGAGACTTATGAGTCGAAAAGTGCGGTCGAGAGCGAAAAAGGAAAAAGCGCGCCGAGACGGGACGACGACTCGCGACGACGACTCGCGACGAAGGCGCACGGATGCACACACACACATATATAAACGCGTGGATGAATCAATTAAAAACAAGTAGCGGCGCGCGCCGAGGCGTCGGAACGTCTCCTCTTTACACCTTTTGCAACTCGGTCTCCTTGGCCTTGGTCGCCTCTTCCACCTTTTTCACGTACGACGCCGTCAAGTCGTCCATGGATTTCTTCAGCGCCGCGATCTGATCCTCGCCGAGCGAACCACCCTTCTCCAACTTGTCGTACGATTTCATCGCGTCTCTTCGCACATTTCTGAGCGCCACCTTTCCGTCCTCGCCGAGTTTGTTGACGAGCTTGGCGAGCTCCTTGCGTCGCTCCTCGGTGAGCGGCGGCACGTTCAATCGAATCACGTTCCCGTCGTTCATCGGGTTCAAGCCGATGTCGGACGCGTTAATGGCGCGCTCGATGTCACCGATCGCGCTCTTGTCGAAGGGTTGAATCGTGATCGTCTGCGCGTCCGGGGTGCTCGCGTTGGCGATCGTCTTGAGCGGCGTCGGCGCGCCGTAGTAATCAACCTCGATGCGATCGAGAATCGAGACGTTGGCGCGGCCCGTGCGTACGGTGCTGAAATCACTCGCGATGGCGTCCATCGTCTTCTCCATGCGCTCCATGGCGTCGAGTTCAATCTCCTCCGGGTCGATCTCTTCCTCCTCGTCATCCTTGCCCTTGGCGCGAGTCGCGACGCGCGCGCGCGTCGCACGCGTCGTCGTCGTCGTCGTCGTCGACGCCGCGCGGCGTCCGAGGACGACCGGCGCGACGGTCTTCGCGTTCGCACGCGCGAGCATGGTCACGTAACCTCGAGTCACGGGCGCGCGAGCGTGTGATGTCGACGGCGTGTCGAAAAACCTCTTCGTCGAAGTGGGCGCCGCACTCCTCGACGCCGCGCTGCTCTCTCTCGCGCGCGCGAAGAGAAAAAAGTGAAAGAAACATGTTCGCTCGAGCGATGTCCCCGGTCGCCGTCGCGCGAGGCGCCGTCATCGCGACGCGCGCGCGAGGGGCGCGTCGACGCGCCTCGACAATCTTTCGTCGCGCCGACGGCGACGGTCTGCGCGAGGCGCTCGATCAGGCGAACCAGGCGCCGGACGGAACGACGCAGCGCGATTTCGCAAACTTTTACAAGGTGTTGAACGCGCAATCGCCCGAGGATGCGCAGAGCATCGTGGATGAGTTGGCGGCGAGCGGCGAGTTGACGGAGGGCGTCGTCGAGGCGGCGTTGGCGACGATGCAGACGGCGCAACAAAAGGGTGAGAAACCCGAGATCGTGGCGGCGTTGAAGGGTGTCTTTGAATACTTACTCGAGAGTTTCCAACGGGCGAACGCACCGCCGGAATTGGAGGTGATCGACGCCATCGTCGCCGGGCTCAACGCGTTGGACGAGACGTCCGACGCGGCGGCGGAGGAACGCGTCGTCGTCGAGCGCGTCGACGCGGCGGGCATGACGGTGGATAATTTCAGCGCCACCGTCGATGGATTTTTGATCGCCATGGAGGAGCAAGACAAACAGTTCGAGGAACAAGTCGCGGCGATGCGCGCGCAGGGCGTCGACGAGGAGCGCGAGCAACAGTTGGATCAACTCGCGTACATGCGCGCCAACGCCAAGGCGCAGATGTTGTGCATCCGAGACATTTGTTCGCGCGTCACCGGTGGCGACTAATTCCGCGCGTCGACGTGACGACGCACTAGATTCGCTTCGCGTGTTGTTAGATATTTTTTCAAGTCTCTGTGTGACTTTTCTCGTCGCTCCGAGGCGCATTGTCGAGACTCGCCCTCGACAATGCGCCTCGACGTCATGGGTACCAGCATGTCCTCCTCTAGAAGACGAAGAAACAATTACCGAAACGCCACCGCGGCCGCCGGCGACTCCTCCGACCGTCCGAGATCTGAGATGTCCATTCCCGCGCCGCGCTCGAGCTGTCACAAGCTCTACGCCCACGACGAACTCTTGGCTGAAAGAGTCTGCGCGGTCGGATTGGTGCGGTCGACGCTCGCGAACGCGTTGATCGACGCGAGAGATTGGTCGGACGCCGTGGACGCCGCGACGCGGGCCGGCGCGAGCGAGGGTGGGTGCAAGGGGAAAAAGGCCAAGGGGAAAAAGGCCAAGGGGAAATCTCGGGACGACGATTTGCGGGACGCCGCGTGCTCGAGAGAGCGAGACATGCTCGCTCGCGTCGTCGGCGACGCGAGCGAGCGTCCGGATATGTCGGACGCATTACGCTCGAGCATGCGTCTCGAACACACGGCGAGAGAGTGGGCGATGCGCGTGCGAGAACAGGCGCGCGTCGTCGCCGACTTCGTCAAGGAATTCACTCGGGCGTTGGAGACGGCGCGCGCGGATTGCGAAAACACGTTCGCCATCTCGCTCGAGGCGTCGCTTCGCGAACACGAGGAGACGTGGATCGCCCACGACATCGCCAAGAAACGTTTCGAGAAATTGAACGCGGTTCGCGAGAAATCATCAAAGTCCGGCGTCGACACCGTCGCGCACCGCGCCGATTTGGACGAAGCGAGCACCCGCGTATCTGCGCTCGTCGCGCAGATGAACGCGCTCGAGGAACTCATCAAGGCTCGTTCACAGAGCTTCACGGCGTACTTCCAACCGCAAATCGTGCATCTCATGCGCATGTTCGCCGTGAACCAGTGTCGAAAGCTCGAGGAGGCGAACGACGCCGTCGCCGCGACGTTAGCCGCCGACGTCGACGATTTACGCCGCACATTCGAAGAGACTCGGTTACCCTCGAAAGCCGAACTCGAGTGTCCACCGACGCCGCCGACGCTCGGATCGCCGAGATCGCGATCGACGACGTCGGGGAAGGCGGACAGTCCGACGACGCCGCTCGATAAGGAGTCGGTGACGTCGAGCGAATTGGAGGAGGGCGAAATCGACCCCGAACTCGAATGATTCTTCGGCGACGCGACTGACGAAATTACGTACGCGAACGAATGTTTTTCCTTCTTCTTCTTTACACCGGACGTTTAATCCAATCATAGCGCGACTATGCGTCACATCATCATCTAAACCTACGAACGAGCGCGAAACTGAGCGCTCGCGTACAAAACGTCTCCGCGTCGACGGGAGGATCCTCGGCGAGCGCCTGTTCAAAGACGGCGGCGGACGCCGACGTCATCGGCGGAACGGTGTCGACGTCGACGACGATCATCTCTCCGTTATCGACGTTGACGAAGGCGGCGATGGCGGCGAAACCTTCAATCTGTAACGCATCGGCGACGCGTCGCGCGCGGTCGCGAACGTCGGATGAGACGCGCGCCGATAACACGGTTTCGGCGCCATCCATCTCGAATCGCGTCTCGCCGCCGCCGCGCGCGCGCACTCGCACGCTCGGCGTGAACGCGACCAACGAGCCGGGTTTTTCCCCGAACACCGTCACGAGAACCTCGACCCACCGAGATTTCGATTTCGAATCGTCGAGGACGAGCTCCGTCGCCCCGCTCGTCGTCGTCGTCGTCGTCGTCGCGACGCGCGCGACTTCGAAAAACGGTTCAAAGAGGTACCCGTTACGAGCCGCCGACGCCGACGCCGACGACCCACCGCCGACGCTCTGCACGTACGCGAATAGATCGTTCTCATCCATCAATCGAGCCATCGGTCGCGTCGTCCATCCCGCGCGTTTCATCGCCGGTTTCACGCACACGCCTCGCGTCGTCGCGTTCGCGCCGCCGAGCGACCCGACGATGTCCAACCATAATCGCTTCGCCCGTTCGGTTCGCGCTCGACCGCCCCATCCGCTCTCCTCCATCGTTTGCGACGCGAGCGTGGCCGAGGGAACGAACCGTTTGTTCAGGCACCCGATGCCCTCGGCGCGCAAGTGCGCGAGCGCTTTGCTCGCGGCGACGTCGTCGGCGCACACGCGAGACGCGAGCGCGCCGCACCCCGCGTACGCGACGCCCGAGGAAACGCACAGTTGTTGCAGCGACCCGTCGGTGAACGAGGGACCGGCGCCTCGGGTGGCGTTAAATATGATGGCACCCTCGGAGGCGGCGAGGGAGAGAAGCGCGCCCAAACGAGACGCGCGCGGTCGCGCGTCAAAGGCGAGCGCGGCGTCGTCGCTCGAAGGCGAGATCCAGAGATACTTTTCTAAATCCGCGCGCACGCGTCTCGGCGTGGAGAATCGGCCCAAATCCGGATCGCGCGGTGCTGAGGCATCGCTCGCGGCCCATTGACTCGGGTCGACGGCCCAGGCGTAGGGAAGTCGCCACGCGAGGGCGTCGGCGAGTCGGTGGTGCGGCGGCGGCGCGCGCGACACCAAGACGGGCGTCGCGTCGATGGTGGGAATGTTTCGAAGCGTCAGGTACAGTTGTCGTCCCGTGTACCCGGACGACGGTGATCCACCGAAGAGGACGTACACGCGCATGCGTTGGGACGACGCCGGGTCGCTCGTCGACGGCGCGTCGTCCGCCGCGGGCATCGTCGCGCGTCTGGCGCCCGTTCTGTGCATGGCGTTCTTCACCAGGTGGTCGAGCAGGGCATCCATGGATAGTCCCACGCACGCCGCGTGCGTGAACACCTTTTCCCACGCCTCGAATCCGCACACGGGCTCGTCCTCGAGGACGACGCGCACGAAGGATGACGACTCATCCGTCGACGTCGTCGGTTCGACGTCGTCGTCCTCCTCGTCGAGCTCGGCGTCGAGCTCCTCGACACCGTCGAACGCCACCGCACCCTCCTCATCCGCCTCGCACGGCACCAATTTTCCTCGACGCACTTCGAAATCGTGCCGCTCACCGTCGAACGCACGCTCCGCGCGCTCCCGAATCGCCTCGCGCGCGCCTCGCGGATACGTCGGCGCCGCCGCGCCCCCTCCGCCCACCGTCTCGGGCGTCAACGCCACCCCCGGTCGTTTCCTCGATCGCGTCGTCCCGACGGTCGATATCCAAAACGTCCACGGTCCCCCACCTTCCCCATCCTCTCTCTCTCCCCTCGACGACGACGACGACGACGTTCCGAACGACACCGTCGGCGTCCCGTCGGCGAGCGCGCGTCCCGAGCTCGTCACCGCGCAATCAGCGCGCGTCCCACCCTCGCGCGCGTCTCGCGTCTCCACCTCGTACGATGCGCCTCGAGTCGACGACGACAACGCGCGCGCCATCGCGCGCGCGCGCGACATGGTTCGAACCGTCGTCGTCCCTCGCTCGTCGTCGTCATCATTCGCGTCGTCGATGAATGCGACGACGACTCGACGCGCGTCGTCGCCGCGCTCGTCCTCCGCGCGCGTTCCGACGCGTCGAGTCGCCCCGCGTCGCGACCGGTGCGATCGATGTGACACCTCGCGCCACCGCGCGACGCGCGAGGACGACGACGGCGTCGACGCGCGAGGCGTCGTCATGCGCGTCGACGAGTGCGGTGTGGGTCGGGCGCGATGTGCACTTTTTGGGAACGAGCACAGGAAGACGTCGTCGTCGTCGCGCGAGACGAACGCACGCGCGGACGCGATGAACGCGTGAAAAACAAAGACGCGCGTGATTACAAAATCGCCGTTCCACCGCGAATCCTCCTCGCGCGCGTCGCGCATCATCCACTTCAATAGCGCGCGTCTGTGACTGTCACACCACCATCAATGCAACGCGCGCGTCGCCCATCACCCATCACCACCACCGCGCGTCCACCATCGTAAACGCTCAAAAGTGAACGACGAACGCAAATAGAGACGACTCGTTTCGCGATCCGACATGAAGGCCGCTCCGTGTGGCGGCTACAGAAATTAAGTCGCGTCTCTCGAACGAAAGTCACGACTTGGGGATGGAAAGTAAGTTTTCAACCAGCAATATTCCGCGATCAGTTAAGACTTCACATCGACGGATATAACCCCATGCGCAAAGATGGTTTGTGCAGTGACGCGTCGGGGGTATTTTGTACCGTTTCGATACCTGTGTATCACCCCTGACGGTTATGGGTGTTTCCCCCCTAAAAAACCCTCGTGCGTGTGGTGGGACGTGACGACCCGTAACCGCCATGAACGTGTGATACCCCGTGATTTGGGTCTTAAGACTCCCCGCGAGGGTGGTTTCCTCGTACTTACCTGCCACTCGACCTATGTGATCACGAAGGCATAGATCGGTGCGCGTCGCGGGTCGCCTTGCACTTCGCGATCGCGCGCGCGCGCGCGACGTCACCCTTTGGGGGCGTCGCAGTGGACAATTTATTCCAGGGTGAGACCGGCGTTCGCGCCACTCGCCATTAGAGTATGAGTTGGCGCTCCTCGGGGGTGATGCGTTGTCTGAAGGATACACACACACACACACGAGGAGCGCTAACGCGTAGTGTAGAGAGAAGAAACGTGGGTTTGTGTAGAAGTGTGTTTTACCACGAGTAGAAAAAATTAGGGTGAACGTCCCTTTGATTGAGGTGAACGAAGAGCTATATGTGGTAAAAGGCAACGTATAGGCATCCCGTTCGTCCGCCTCGGGACAGTTGACGCGACGTCGTGACGGGCGTGGGCATATGAATGTCCGGAGGGGTGAGTCGAGAAAACTGGCGGTTATGGGTCAATTTTGTGTGCATTGGGTGTCAAGGCTACCGCGGTGGTCGCGTCCCTTCTCTCGGTCGGTCGCGTCGACGACGCGCGTCACGGGCGTCTCGGGGCGGGAATGCGCCCGCGACCGCCTCGACCGGTGGAGTCGCGTCCGCGACCGCCGCGACCGCCGCGACCTTGGAACCCGCCGCGCGCGCGCGAGCGGAAATCGGACGCCTCGATGAACGCGGCGTCGGCGTCGGCGAGGACGCGGCCGATCGTGCGCACGGCCTCGCTGAGTTCTGGTGAGAGAGGTTGTTTCGGGTGTTCGACGCGCGCCGCGAAGGCTTTGTGCAGACGGAGACGGAGGACGGTGACTTGGGCGACGGCGCGAAGCGGGACGCGGAATCGAAGCCAGTCGTCGACGACCAAGAGGGCGGACGGTGGGCCCGGACGCGGGCACGGTTCGCCCGTCTCGGGATCGATCATCGGCTCGTCCGGACGAACGCTCAGACTGGCGCACACGAAGACGACGGCGGCGGCGGCGACGAGGGTACACTCGCGCACTTGCACGGCGTGCGCGCCTCGAATGAGTTCGTCGAAACACGCCAAGGTGGCAATCTTTTCGCCGTCTTCGTTCGGTTCGCACAGCGTGGAGACGTCCAACTTACCGTTGACGCTGAACGCGTGCACGCGCACGCGCTCGCCGCGAAGCGTCGCCAACGTCGGCGCTTTACACTGAGGTAAAAACCTTCCGACGAGCGGGTACATGCCGACGGCGAGGACGGCGCGCACGAGCGCGCCGGACGCCGCGTTGACGCTCGCGCTTCGTAAATCAGAGATGATCCCGCGCTGAATCAACGCCGACGTCAGTTGTTGACGCATGCCTTTGATCATGTGTAACGTCGACGGCGACAGAGAGTTGGCCATCAAGAATTGTCGTTCGGATTGTCTCCCGTCTCGACACGCGAGCTCCCACGCCATGTACGCCTTGGTCACCGCGAGATGATCGCTTCCACCGCCCGCATCGTTCGAAAACGCCGCACGCGCGGCGTCGCCGCTCTTTCTTCCATCCGCGGATATGATGAACGGCGGACGGTACGCCGCCGCGCACGCCACCGTCAAGATGGGATCGAGCACGCCGAAGAGCGCGGCGTACAAAATCATCTTCCCCACGCGAGGGTGCAAGGGAAGCTCGCCGAGATGTCGTCCGAGACGCGTTAAACCTTCCTCGGGCGTCAACGCGCCGATATCCTTCAACAGCTGCACCGCATTGTCCGTCGCCTGCGCCACGGGTGGCTCGATCGCGCGAGATAAGAACCCCGCCGTGCTTCCGGGCCCGACGTCGACGACGCCCGCGCCGCTCTCCGCCAAGACGCGCACCTGCAGACAGAGCTCCTCCAACGGCGACCGCTGCATCTCGGGCAATTGGTACTCGGCGAACGAGTTATACCTCGACGTCGAATACAGGCGATAACACTCGCCGGGACGCACGCGACCGGCGCGACCGCGTCTTTGCTTGGCGCTCGCCTGGGAAATCCACGCCGCTTGAAGCGTCGACACCGCGGAGTACGCGTCGTAACTCTTCTCCTTCAATCGTCCGCTATCGATGACGAACACGACGTCGTCGATCGTCACCGCGGTCTCCGCGATGTTGGTCGACAACACAATCTTTCGCATGCCTTTGGGTGGACGTTGGAACACTTTCCGTTGATCGGCGGGCGACACCATCGAGTGCAGCGGAAGCACCGAGGCGGATCTCGACACGTTGTAATCCGCATTCAGCGAATCGCGAAGCTTAGAGATTTCGTCCCATCCAGGTAAAAATACGAGCACGGCGCCGCCGGAGAATTCATCCGCCGGACGCTCGTTGATGATCCACACGATGAGATTATGAATCAAATCCACGTCCACCTCGTCCGGATCGACGGAGAGTTGGTAATCGCTCAGCAAGATGGCCGATTGTTCGTGACTTCCCGCGTCTTCGTTCTCCTCGTCCACGCTTCGAAGCGCGTCGGCGAGTTCGACATGACCGAACTTTTCCGCCCAATCCGCGGCGTTGCTCCCGTCCGCGCTGCGCATCGCGGGCGACGCGCCCAGACCCAAGAGTTGCGACACCTCCATCTGCCGTCCTTTTCCCGCCGCCGCCATGAGCGCAGTGGCACCCGTGGAGTGGGACACGTTGACGTACGACAGGCCTGTAGAATCGGCTTCGCGCGCGCACTGCATCAGCCAGTCGAACGCCTCGTCCGAATCTTCCAGAAAGGCGCGCATGATGGCTTCGCGCATCGCGTCGACGGTGGCGCCCGACGTCGGCGCGTCAACCTTCGGACCGCTCGATTTCGCGGCTTGGTGATGGGTGCCTCCCCATCCAATCATCGGTAATATATTCTCCAGATGGTACTCCGTGACCGGGTGCGTGTATCCCGGGACGGAAATCACTGGACACCCGCCAAAGTATTCGCTAAACAAATCTTCGCGCATCGTCGCCGACATGAGCACGAGTTTCAAGTGCGGATGTTTCGGTAACACACCCTTCAAAATGATGGTTAAAAAGTCCGCAAACAGATCTCTCTCGTGTAATTCGTCGATGATAATGTGCGTGAGCGATTGACACAACTTGTCTGACGCCTCGCTCGTGAGTCGACGCAACAAGACGCCCGACGTGCAAAACAACAACGAACAATCGGCCGAGACGCGATTTTCCAAACGAATCTGATACCCCACCGTGCTCTGTCCCACGGTTTCTCCGCGCTCGTTCGCGATGCGCTCGGACACCGTCATGGCGCTGATACGTCTCGGCTGCGTGCACACGATCGACGCGCCGCGTCCTCGCGCCCACGCGTCGTCCAACACGTACTGCGGCACCTGCGTCGTCTTCCCGCATCCAGTCGAACCCGCGACGAGCACCACCTGATTCTCTTCAACCGCGCGTAAGATGGCGTCTTTAAACTCACGCACGGGTAGTTTTTCTCTATTTGCGACTATCGACGCCAATGCCGGATCTCTCGCCGCGTGTTCTGCCAATCGACTCGCGCGCGCGCGCACCTCGTCGGCGCTCTCGCTCCTCCCTCGCATCTCCAACGACGATTGCCCGCGCTTCCCTCGTCCATCCCGTCCCGCGCTCACCGCCGCCCACGCCGCGTCCATCGTTCCACTCACGCTCTCTCTGATTTCCTCCTCTGTCTGCGGCGCGCGCGCGAAATAATCCTCCATCGCGCGCGTCGCGCGTTCGCCGACGCCGAGGTCAAACAAATCATCCGCGTCTTGAGGTTTATACTCCCCCACCTTGCGCACGTGCACGCGACGCTCGGCGCCCTTGCCGTAGGACTTGGACGTCAATCCGAGCTTTCGACACTCGGCGTGCACGACGGCGCGGAAGTGGTTATCGACGTCCGGAGGGAAGATGAGTTCCGTCTCCTCCGGGTCGGCGCGAAACGCCTCGAGCGCGTTAAGAATGTCGATGCGCGCGAGCTCGCCGACGGGTCGGACGAAGGTGGACGAACGTCCGGATCCGCGAGGTGGATTCGGTCGGTCGGCGGGGGGTCCGCCGCCGCCGCCGCCGCGACGACCACCGCGTCGGCCCATGATTGATTCGTACGCGCCGCTGTGTGAAGACGACGACGAACGACAAAAGGAAAAGCGTGCGGCGCCGCGCGGTGCGTCGGTTTCGTTTCGATGGATATACGTATCGATTAGAAGACGAATAATCGGTGGGTGTCGGGGTCGACCGCATCGTGTGCGGCGATCCGCGGCGCTAGGTGTGATGCGTCGGTCGGACGACGAAGTCGGCTCGCGCTCACGCTTCGTTGACGCGGGCGCGAATGCGTCCGAGCGCCCACGACGCCGTGTTTCGGAGATTTTCGTCGGATGAGGAGCTGCAATCGCGGAGGAAGGAGTCGTAGAACGGACGCTGCGCGAACGCGGGTCCGACACCGTCGATGGTGTCCGCCATGTCGCCCAACACGCCGACCATGGAGCGGGTGACGGCTTCGTCGCGGTTCGGATCCGCGGCGACGCGTGCGATAAAGTCGAGGACGAAGGGCACGTGTTCCCTGACTTGCGCGAGCTTCGTGGGATCGGACTTGAAACCTTGGAGGATACCGGCGTACGCCTCGAAAATGCCGTTTCTGAGCTCGTTGTTGTAGTAGACCATGTCCTCGTCGTCCGAGTTGGTGGACATCGATAACTGCGTCGCGCTCTGGAGCATGTTGACGACGTACGGGACGTACTTTTCGAAAGCCGGACCGATAGCCAAGGCGATATCGCCGAAGCACGAGAGGATCGGCGGCTTGACGTCTCTGTGAAGCTTGTCGCTACCCAAGTCGCGAAGAAGCAAATACACGATGGATTCGCAGTACGGCTCCACCTTAGCGTCTAACGCGCGGCAAATGTCTCCCACGACGCCGACGGTGACCGAGCACACTTGGTGTTCCTCGTGGTTTTCTAATCCTAATTTTATGAACGGGATGAATGCATCCATGTACGTCGCGAAGTGCTCGCCGACGGCATACGCCAACGCGCCAACTGCGAGCATAGCCTCTTCGTGCACCGTGGAGGATCGGCATCCGAAAACGGCGAGGAAGGCTTGCATCAAGTTGTCCGCGTGCGGAGCCAGCGTTTGATTCTTAACGTCATCCGAGGCCGAGCTCAACGTTTGCACGATGACTTGCAAGGTACCGCACAGGAGCGCCTGCGCGTCCGCTTGTCTCTCGCGCATCTCCGCGCTCATCTGCTCTTGGTCACCAAACGTCGCGGCGAGCTTCTGAAGCACGTACGGAATGAGTTGACCGATGATGGGATAGTTCTCGTTCGTCGATGAGCGAATGATCTCGTTCATCGCCTCGTAGCACTCCATCTTCAATCCAACCTCGGCGTCGGGGCGTTCGCTCGTCGTGATGAGCGTCTGGATGATGTTCTGGAAGTAGGGCGTGACGGCGTGACGCGTGGCCGGGTCTTCCGTCACGGCTTGAATGAAACTCTGGATCGAGTAGCACACCTTGCCCGCGACGTGCGGAACATCCTTCAACGACTCCATCATCGCCTGCAACACTTGCGTGAAGGTTTGCTCGTTCACCATGGGATGCTCGCTCGAGTGAACGAATTCGAACACTCGACCGATCGTCCACGCCGTGGTGTCTCTGACGTGCGTGCTCTCATCCTGGAGCGCCATCACGAGGAACTGAAGCGCCTCGGAGGAGATGGGCGCCAATCGATCCGGGTTCGGACCCTCTAAGATGGCCCCGAACGCGAACGTCGCCGCTTCTCGCTGGCGCCATTCGCCCGAGCGAATGTTACCCTGAATGAACGCCATCACTTGATCAACGACCGGATCGCGCACGAGCTGCGAGACGAGGCCGAGACAGGTACCGCCCGCCATCGCGAGGTTCCACGCGTTTTCGTCTTCGTCTTGGTCGTCCTCTTGCTTGGTGAGCTGTTCGAGCAACATCGGTACCAAAGCGCCGAGAGCGGTCCCGATGAAGTTGAAAATCTTCACATCCGTCTCTCCGCACTCGATGGCGTCCGCGCGACCGAGCTCCTCCTCGCAAATCGTGCTCCAAAACTCGATGGCTTGCAAACCGACTTCGCTCTGGTCCTCCTTGGCCGCCTTTACCGTCAAACCATACACGGCCTCGATGTACGTCTGCATGTACTCGTAATAGTTCTCAGCGATCCCGACCAACACTTCGAACGCGGCGATTCGCACGCGCACGTCCGAGCACGTCGTCGCCTCACACACGCGCAGCATGATGACGTCGCGCTCTTGCTGACGCTCAAAATTTTCGTGCGCAAAGTACAGCGCGTTATTCAACGCATTCGTCGCCGCTAATCGCACCGCGACGTCGCTCTCATCGTTACTCATCGCGCTCACCACCGCCATGAGAACGCCGTTGACGTCATTCTGATCCAAATCATCCGCGTCCACCTCTTCGCACAGAAATCCCAAAGCCTCGAGACTCGCTTGCTTCGCCGCGCCGCCGCCCGCGCCCTGCGCCCCACTCTGCAAAGACGAGATCAAATCCGGCCACTGCTTCACCGGCACTTCCGCCCCCGCGATTTTCGCGACCACCTGCGCCGAGACGTGTCGAATCGCGCCCTCACCGTCGCCCAAACACTCCCAAATCACGCGCTTGATCTCCTCCCTCGCGCCGCCGGCCAACCCCAACCACCGCTCTCGACGCTCTCGCTTCACGCTCTCGTCCTTGGCGTCGAGTGCGTTCTTAAAGATGACCCCGGCCAACTGTCTCGTCGCCAGCGGGCTCCCACCGTGCGCCAACTCGCGCGCGAGCGCGCTCAAAAATCCACCATAGTCGCCCGTCTGCGCGTTCGCGAGCGTCTCCTCCGCCGCCTGACGCGCCGCCGCGTCGGGGTTCTGCGTCGCCTGGAGCACGGGTGTGATGGACGTCATGACACCGGCGTCCGCGTCGTCTCGCGCTCGCGCCCTGACCGCGCGCGGCTCTGCGGCGCCGCCGGCGCGCCCGCGCGCGCGCGCGCGTCGCGGATCCGTTCCCCTTCGCACGTCTCTTCTTTTTTATTACTCTAAAAACCGGGCTCAATACGACGCACTTTTTCGATAAATCGGCGGTGAACTTTGACGAGTCACGATTCGCCACGAGTGGGTCCAATCTTCTCTTGAAGTCCTCGAGTCGCTCGACGCGAACGTCGAACGTCGACGCGACGCCGACGTCGACGATGGGCCACCGCGCGCCCACGGGCGCGATCGACGCGCGCGCGATGCTCGTCAAGGTGCGCGAGACGCTCGCGCCTCGTCGACGACGCGCGACGCGCGACGCGTGAGAAAAGATTGGGTTGGATGGATCGAGACAACGGTCTGTCGCGCGAACGGGAGCGCGCGCGCCGCGATGTGGATGACTGACTGACGACGGCGGGACGCGAACGGTGCGCGCGCGAACAGGTGACGGAGAGCTACGCGCGCGATCGGTCGCTGTGCGTGACGTTCGCGGCGTGCGTGAGCGGTGTGGCGGCGTACGCGGCGAAGAGGACGTCGGACGAGGACGTGCGTCTGTATTTTCGAGCGATGCGAGAGGCGTTGGCGCCGATCGGTCGCGAGCGCGCGCGCGATCAAGTCAAGGGGAACGCGGCGGCGAAACCACCTCGCGGACCGGGGGCAAAGGAGGGCGCGAAGGTGACGGTGGACGGGAACGAGGAGCGCGCGCTCGCGCGCGCGGCGGACGGGGTGAACGTGGCGCCGGCGGTGAAACGCGCGAGACGTTCGCACGCGGCGGTGGACGCGACGTTCGCGAGGCGGTTGAGGTTTCTTCTGGGAATCGTCGTGCCGTCGTGGCGAAGCGAGGAGGCGTTTTTGTTGTTTACGCAATCGTTCGCGCTCGTGTCGAGGTCGTTCATATCGCTTCGCATCGCGCAAAAGGGTGGCGACGGTTTGCAGGCGGTGATGGAGCGCGATTGGCAGGCGTTGTTGACGAACATGGTGGATTTTTTCGTCTCGGGAGTCGCCGCGGCGTTGGTGAATTCGTCGTTAAAGTATCTGACGAATAGCATCACGACGTGCTTTCGAGAGCGTCTGACCCTCTACGTGCACGACGCCTACCTGTCGCATCGAGCGTATTACAAGACGGCGGTGCTTCGATTCGGGGATCTGGACAACGCCGATCAACGCGTGGTGGACGATTTACATCAGTTTTGCACGTCTCTTAGCGATCTGTACTCGAGAACGTTCAAGCCGTTGTTGGACGTCATCCTGAGCACGCGGCGCATGTCCGAGACGATGGGGTACTCAGGATTATTTATCCTGTACTCGTACTTTGGCGTCTCCGGCGCGCTCGTGCGTTTCCTGTCGCCGCCGTTCGGCGAGTACATCGCGCAGACGCAAAAACGCGAGGGTGCGTTTCGCCGCGCGCACTCGCGCTTGATTCAACACGCCGAGGAGGTGGCGTTTCTCGACGGAAGCGCCAGGGAGAAGCAAATTCTCAACAAGTCGTTGCGCGAGGTGACGACGTGGAGTCACTTTTACTTTTATTCGCAGTTCAAGCAGGGAATCGTCGATCAGTACGCGTTGAAATACTTTGCGTCCATGATTGGCTACCCCGTGCTTGCGTTTCCGTTCATGTATTCGCGTTTGAGCCCGGCGCAAATCGCGGCGAGGTACAAGGAGAACAACACGCTCATCCAGAGCTCGTGCGAATCCGTGGGTGATTTATTGATGGTGTACAAGAAGCTTCAGCGCCTCGCCGGCTTCACCGCGCGCGTCACAGAGCTCATCGAGGACGTTGACGTCGTGGCGAGTCAGCCGAGCAACGTGCAAATCACGGGCGAGGACGACGGCATACACTTTGAAAACATCACCGTACACTCTCCGGACGGTCGACTTCTCGTCAAGGATTTATCGCTCAGCGTGAAACCGGGTGAGAGCGTCTTCATTACCGGCGCGAACGGCGCCGGAAAGACGTCGATTTTCAGAGTGCTCGCCGGTTTATGGCGCGCGACGTCTGGAACCGTCGTTCGGCCGGCGGAGGGACTCGAGACGACGGCGGACGGTGAGGCGGCCATATTCTACGTGCCGCAGCGTCCGTACTTGGTGTCCGGAACGCTTCGCGATCAGGTGATGTATCCGCTACCCGGCGACGCCGAGCGAGACGACGACGTCATGGAGTGTTTACAACTCGCCAATCTCACAAAGGTCGTCGACTCGAGCGCCGAGGGATTAGACCGCTCCGAACACGATTGGACCGACGTTCTCAGCGGCGGCGAAAAGCAACGCGTCGGTTTGGCGAGACTGTACTTTCACCGTCCAACCTTTGCCATCTTGGACGAGGCGACGAGCGCCATCAATCCGGACGAAGAGGGTTTGCTCTACGCACACATAGAAACCTTAGGCATCACCGCGTTCAGCATTGCGCACCGCATGGAACTCAAGCGGTTCCACGCGCTCCACTTGCACTTACAAGCTGACGGCACGGGTCGGTACTCGGTGACGAATCTTCGCCGCGCGAGTTGGAACATCCAATCCCTTCCCGGTGCGAGTTCGCTTCGTCGATCGTTCGACAAGACGATGTCGACGGAATAATACTAGTATAATTATCATCACCGCGTTGTAATCTACCATCCACGACGATAGGACGTCCCTCGCGTCCCGCGACGATTGCCACGACGTCGTCCCGTCGCGTCTCGCCGTCCGCGCTCTTCGAAAACTAACGACGCCGTCGAGCCGTAAGATTCGCCTCGATTCATCGGGGTGCGACGAGCGACGCGCGCGCTGGGCTGAGACTCCTGCGCAAAAGACGCAACGTCGAAGTGCCGGATGTTTCCGTGTGTTTTGATTTCTACATTTTTGCGCGGCGACGCCGTGAACTAACTACTACGTCTCCTCCTTCTCTTCATCCTCCTCGTCCGGTGCCTCCGCCAACACGAACGCCGCGCACCCGTGCGCGTGCCCACCCACTTTTCTCTTCTTTTTCACCCCCTTCCCCCCCTTTTTCCCGCGCACTTCGGCTGCTTCTTCCCTCGCCGCGCGCGCGCGACACGCCGCGCACACGTCGTACTCGACGCCGTCCTCCAAACACCGCGCGCACGCCCACCGCGCGCATCCCGGCAAGATGTACAGCGCGCACGAATCGCACGTGCGAGGTAATTCCCACACGTCGGCGCGATCGACGGCGGCGTCGGCGACGCCCATGGAGCGCTCGAGGTCGTCCTCGCGCGCGAACGAGACCGTTCGACTTCTCGCGCGATGATTCATCGTCGGCGTCGCGTCGGCGTCGTCGGCGTCGTCTCGCGCGCGTCGACGCGACGACGACGTCGACGCGTCCTCACGCGCGCGCGTCGACGCGTCCTCACGCGCGCGCGCGTCGGCGGCGGCGGCGGCGCGCGGCGTCGTCATCATCCACCGACGAGTGACGGCAGACGGCGTCCGTCATGGCGAACGCGCGACGACGCGCGGTCGACGCGATGGCGCGCGCGATGCGACGCGACGTCGTCTCGTCGATCGTCTCGCGCGTCGCGTCGACGGTGCGCGGCGCGGGAGGGGGAGGAGCGCGGACGCGCGGCGGCGGTGGGTGCGAACGGCGGGACGTGGGACGCGGGGCGCCGCCGCGCGCGTTCTCGTCGCGCGGTGCGCCGACGCGGACGACGATGACGTCGATGATGACGTCGTCGTCGTCGCGTCCATCGGTGTCGACGCACCGCGCGCGCGACGCTCGACGATTCGACGCGCGTCGCGGCGGCGGCGGCGGCGCGACGTTCGCGACGTCGAGAACCGCGCTCGAGTCGACGCCGACGCGGCAGAATCGCGCGTCGGTGCGAAAGAAAAAACCATCGCGCGACGCGAAGGAGGCGACGCCGTCGACGGTGGCTATCACGCCGGAGATTCGTCGATTATTAGACATGCGCGACCCGAGCGCGTGGTACCCGCTCGCGAGGTCCATGCGACGAGAGATAACGCTTCACGTAGGGCCGACGAACAGCGGGAAGACGTACGCGGCGATGCGCCGGTTGAAGAGCGCGGCGAGTGGGATGTACTGCGCGCCGTTGCGTCTGTTGGCGTGGGAAATTTCAGAAAATATGAACAGCGAGGGCGTGCCGTGCACGCTCTTGACGGGACAAGAGCGACGCGTCGCGCCGAACGCGACGCACTCGAGCTGTACGGTGGAGATGTCGGATCTGTCGAAAGTCATGGATTGCGCGGTGATCGATGAGATTCAGCTGCTGAGCGATCCGCACAGAGGGTACGCGTACACGCGAGCGTTGTTGGGATTGCCGGCGCTCGAGTTGCACCTGTGCGGAGATCCGAGGGTGGTGCCGTTGGTGAGACGCATCGTCAAGGCGACGGGGGATTTATTGGTGGTGAAGGAGTACGAACGGTTATCCCCGCTCGAGGTGTCGAGCGAGGTGGTGAAGAGCGCGAAGGATGTGCGCAAGGGGGACGCGTTCGTGGCGTTTAGTCGGACGGCGGTGTACAAGTTGAAACGAGAGCTCGAACAGAAATCGCCCCATCGCGCGTGCGTCATCTACGGCGGTTTACCGCCGGAGACGCGGTCGAGACAGGCGCAGTTGTTCAACAAGGAAGACAGCGGATACGACGTGCTCATCGCGTCGGACGCGATAGGGATGGGGTTAAATCTGAACATTAAGCGCGTCATCTTTACGACGATGTCGAAATTCGACGGTGTGGAGATGCGCACGCTCGAAGCCGCCGAGGCGAGACAAATCGCGGGACGAGCGGGACGATACGGGCTCAATTACGCCGACATGGGCGTCGTGACGACGGTGAAGAAGGAGGACAACGCGATTCTCGCTAAAGCGCTCGCCGGGGACCTCGAGCCTCTGACGCAAGCCGGTTTGGCGCCGTCGCTGGAACAAGTCGAGGCGTACTGCGAGTTGCGCCCGGACGCGGGACTAGTCGCCGCGTTGCAAGCGCTCAGCAAGTCGGCGAAATTGGCACCGCACTTTCGCATGCGAGACATGGAGGATTCGATCGCAGTGGCGAAACTGTTGGAAAAGCTGCCGCTCGCGCTCGCGGATCACTTTTTATTTTCCATCGCGCCCGTCGACGTGCGCGATCCCATGGTGGTCAAGGCGATGATGGAGTTTGCGAAAACGTTTTGCACGCACGGCCGCGTGGGTTTGCGGTTGATCTCTCTCCCTCCAGCGCGCACGCCGGTCACGCCGCTCGAGTTACAAAAGCTCGAGAGCGCGCACAAGTGTTTGGACCTCTACCTGTGGTTGGCGAGACGTCTGCCGACTTCGTTTCCCGAGGAGGAACTCGCCGACGCCTATCGCACCGCCACGGCCACCGCCATCAGCGCGGGATTGCAATATTTGTCCATGCTCGCGCAAAAGCGCGCGAGCGCCAAAGCCGAGCGCAAGGGGAAGACGTCGTCGACCAACGCGCCGACGCCCGTGACAGACGTGCTCTCGTCGAACGCCGTGCAAGACGCGTTTGTCGCCGTCGAACGCGCGACCAAGGAGGTCGAGGACGAGCGCGAACGCGCGGGTCTAGAGCGCATCGACGCCGCCGAGCGTCGCGCGTCGACGTCGAATTTTAGGTGGGCGTACGCCGCTCGCGGAGGCGACCGCGCCGGTTCGACGTCGTCTCGATCGTCGTCTCGATCGTCGTCTCGATCGCCGTCTCGATCGTCGTCTCGATCGCCGTCGCGATCGTCCTCCCAGAGATCGTCGTCGGAACCTTCGAGTCATTCGCAGTCACCGCCGACGTACGCGAACAACTCGAGTCACCTTCGCCCGACCTGGCTCGTCGGCGGGAAATCCGCCCGATAGATTGTCGCGATGCGTTCTTCATTCTTTAGTATCAGCGAGCAATGTGTAATAGCTATGATTGTACAATACTCTAGTGCGATGAGCTACGCGCACCCAGCGTCGTCACGTCTCTGGTCATCTTGAACGGGTGCGCCTCCGTGTTGAAGACCCACTCGTCGAGATGCATGACGGAGTCTTCGCAAAATGTTAGATACAGATATTTCAGCGTCTCGGCGAGAAAAAACGACTGCATCTTGTCGTCTCCCTTTGGTGGGTCGACGGACACGTCGCGAACGCCCTGCCACCCTCCCGAAGGCGTGCGATACGCGCGTTTCATCGCCTGAAATATCGTCCACGCCTGGTCTCTGTAGACGTCGTCGCCCGTCTTTCTATAGAGATAGAAGAGCGACTCCACCGTCTCCGGTCTCTGAATATTCTTCGCGTCGACGAGCGTCACGTTTCCCCCCGATGGGAAGCTCGCGTGGTCCGGCGATAGCCCGGTGGGTTGAGACGTGTACATCTCCACGCACGTTCGCGCGATGTTCTTCGCCATCTCGAGGTACTCGTCCGCCAACTCTACCGTCGGCGCCTCGTTCGCGCCCAAGACGAGCATGCCCGGCGTGAAACACGCCAAATGTTCCATCTTCGGCGCCCCGCCGATGGGTGACACGTACGCATACACCTCCATGTTCTCCCCACGCTTCCACTCGTGTAACATGTGACTCTTCATGCCCGCGATGGCGTCGTCGAACATCTCGCGCCACCTCTCCGCGCGTCTCAACCCGCCAAGCGACCGCCAGCACTTGATGAGATACTCGTAAAAACTATCGCCGAGCGCACCGAACGACACCACGCCTCCCGCGAATCGTCCCGTGTCGGGATGAAACATGTGTGGAAACAACCCACGCGGCGCTCCGCTCGCGTGCGCGTTGTCGGAGATGGTGTCGAAGACGTGATTCGTGTGTTCCTCGTACAGCGCGTTTCCCGTCCTCGCCGAGAGCGTCGCCCACTCGAGGTGCATCGATCCGAAATCCGCCAAGATGGAGTTCCCGTTCGTCCAAGGCAACCCGAACGCGCGTCCCGTCTTGACGTTGACGAACGATCGAGGCACTCCGCTCGCGGTGTCGAACGCGGCGGACAATCTCGACGCCATCGACTCGGCCAACTCCAACACGTCGGCGTCGCCCGTTAAATCGTACGTCGACAATAATCCTCCGATGATTCGAATATTCGTCTCGAACACGCTCACGTCTCGATCGGAGACGCCGTGAATCAAATCTCGAAACTTTTCGCCGTCGGTGCCCTTCAAACTCGACAGCGCCTCGTTGAATTCGCGCGAGAGTCCCATGATGTGCAACGTGTCCAACGCGTCGACGAGCGTCGCGCCGACGCCTCCGAAATCATCCCTCCCCGTCTCGGACATCGGCGCGAGCTCGTCGTGCCCGCGCGCGTACTTTAAATACGCGCCGAACACCTCTCGCATCGCCTCTCGAACCGCGCGACGACGTCGCGAATCCGCGCGGACGCGCGCCCACGTCGGCGCCGGCGGTTTCAAAGGAGACGAAGGACGATGATCATCCATCCCCGCCGCGACGCCGGCGTCGTCGGCGGCGACGATCTCGTCGCGCGTCGCGTCGACGTTCGCGATCGTCGGTGTCTCCGTCGCGCGTCGTTCGTCGGCGCGCGCGTCGGGCGCGGCGCGGCGCGACGACCGGACGACCACGGAGACGGTTGCGCTCGCGTCGCCATCGCGCGCGTTCGCGCCGCCGTGCGTCGCCGTGCGCGCGAAAGCGACGAGAAAGAGCGCGAGAAGGATGAGCGCGAGCGCGCGCACGGCGCGCTTGACGCTCGCGCGACGCCTCGCGACGCCTCGCGGCGCCATGATGCGCGCCTGGCACTGAAACCTTCACTGGTGCGCGCGCGCGGGTCGACGACGGCGGCATGCGCGCGCGACCGACGACGCTCGCGGTGGACGAACCCGCATGTGGTGCGTCGGCGTCGTTCGCGCGCGCGTCGGCGCGTCGACGCGCGCGTCAGGCGTCGAGCCGCCATCGACCGTCTCGGCCCGTGCGGTCGGGGACGCGACCGCGTGCGCGCGCGCGAGGCGCCTCGCCGCCCGGCGACGCGCTTAAAACGTCGGCGACGGAATCGTCGACGACGAAACCGCGACCGTGGGCGGTGTCTCTCGCGCGCGTGTTCGAGTGGGAGGATGTCTTGGAGGCGGACGGCGACGCCGAGGCCGAAGACGACGACGCGAGACGCGACGACGGCGACGAAGCGTCGACGAGCGAGGTGCGCGGTGCGTTGACGCGCGGAACGAGAGATGAATTCGTCGTCATCGACGGCGCGAACGTGGCGTGGGGATTAGCGCAAAAATTAAAGAGTCGATTTCAAGCCAAGGCGCGCGTGCCGATGTCGGCGGCGGTGCTCATGGCGTTGGATTACGAGCCCTGGAGAGCGCGCGGGATTAAAACGCACGCCTTCATACCCAAAGAATACGTCATAGGGTACGTCAACTCCGTGTGCGACGGCGGTGGACTCGCGACGGTGAACGCGGCGTGCGTGGAATACGTCGGCAAAGGGCTCTGGTGTAACAGACGGTTGATGGACGAGGTGGATCGCGGACGCGTCACCCTCGTCTCTCGCGCGGGAGACGACGGCAGAGGCTTACGAAAAGCGGACGATCTCACCATTCTCAGTCGCGCGAAAGAGGTGGACGCGTGGATCTGCAGTAACGACAAGTTTCGCGACCACAGACGCGAACGAGGCATCGGTTTCAGCGGCGGCAAGGCGCTCAAAGAGTTCGCGCGACTCCGACGCATGGATCACAACTTCGTCATCGCCCCCGGACTCGACGACGACGTCCTCGCCGCCATGCTCCGCGCGAGCGACTGGTCCCCAACCGTGGGCGCGAGTTACTTCCCGGAATACGACGGTCCCGACCGTCGCGCCGTCGAGCGAGACGTCGGCGCCCCCGTCCCTTACCACGCCATGCCGCACGACGTCTTACCGATCTATTTCGAACCTCTCCCCACGGACGCGATGAAAACGGCGAGAAAAACATTCCTCGAGCGTCGCGACTGGTCCGTCCCGCGCGTCGTCGCCCCGCGCGTCGTCGACGACGCGTCCTAGTCATTTGTAATATTCATTTCATAGCCTTCAACCCATACACAATACGACAAAAACGACACCTATCTTATGACACGATGTTCGGACAATCGGCGCCGCCGCCGCCGCCGCCGCGTCCTCCTCGTCGTTCGCCGCACTCGCCCTCGCGCTCGGTCGCGCGCGAGCGACCGCGAGCGACGCGATGCAGTACAACTTTAAGAAGATCGCCGTCGTCCCGCCGGCGAGCGAGTTCATCGATGTCGTGCTCTCTCGCACGCAGCGACAGACGCCCACGGTGGTGCACGCCGGGTACGCCATCGCGCGCATTCGTCAATTTTACATGCGCAAGGTGAAGTATACGCAGCAATCGTGGAACGAGAAATTATCGAGGATTCTGGAGGATTTCCCTCGCGTCGACGACGTGCATCCGTTTTACAGCGATCTGTTGAATGTGCTGTACGACAAGGATCATTACAAGCTCGCGTTAGGGCAGCTGAACACGGCGCGGAGCATGATTGATAAAATCGCCAAGGATTACGTGAAATTGCTCAAGTACGGGGACTCTCTGTACCGCTGTAAGCAGTTGAAACGGGCGGCGTTGGGGCGGATGTGCACCATCATGAAGAAACACGCGGCGAGTCTGGCGTATTTAGAACAGGTGCGACAGCACATGTCTCGTCTGCCGAGCATCGATCCGAACACGCGGACGATTTTGGTGTGCGGCTATCCAAACGTCGGCAAATCGAGTTTCATGAACAAGGTGACGAGAGCGGATGTGGAGGTGCAGCCGTACGCGTTCACGACAAAGTCAATCTACGTCGGTCACACGGATTACAAGTATCTGCGGTGGCAAGTGTTGGACACGCCGGGAATTTTGGATCGTCCGTTGGACGAGAGAAACACGATCGAGATGCAATCCATCACGGCTCTGGCCCATCTCAGAGCGGTGGTTCTGTACATAGTAGACATTAGCGAACAGTGCGGGTTCACCATCGCCCAGCAGGCGGCGTTGTTCCACTCCATCAAGCCGTTGTTTGCGAATAAGCCTCTGGTGGTCGCCATCAACAAAATCGACGTGCGTCGGTTGGAGGACGTGAGCGCGGAGGATCGAGCGCTGATCGACGGCATGCGAGACGCCATGCGCGGCCCCGCGGCGATGCAACTCGGCGATGACGATGCGATGCCTCTCATGTCCACCCTCAGCGAGACCGGGGTGATGGAGGTGAAGAATAGATGTTGCGATTTACTCCTCGCGCACCGCGTCGAGCAAAAGCTCGCCAGTCGACGCGCGGGCGAGGTGATGAATCGTCTCCACGTCGCGCAACCGGTGCCGAGAGACAACAAACAACGACCGGCGTACGAACCACCGACGCTCGCCGCGTCGCGCGCGAGAAAGGCTGCCGGAGAGAAGATGGTCACCGAGAAAGATTTACAAGAAGCGAACGGCGGCGCCGGCGTCTACTCGGCGGATTTGCGCAAGCGGTACATGCTCGAAAACGACGATTGGAAGTACGATATCGTCCCGGAGATTTACAACGGCAAGAACGTGGCCGATTTCATCGATCCAGAGATCGAGGCCAAGCTCGCCGAGCTCGAGCGCGAGGAGGACGAGCTCGAGGCCAAGTGGGAAGCCGAGCGCATGGATCGCGAACCCACCGAGGCGCCGCTCGACGACGACGAGCGCGCGTTGCTCGGCCGTGTGCGCACGAGACGCAACCAACTCGTCGCCGAACACCGACGCAAGAAGGCGGCCGGCAACAACAACCCAGTCATCCCTCGCAAGGCGGACGCCGAGCGAAAACTCAACACCACCAACATGAAGACGAGTCTCGAATCCATGGGTTTGGACGCCACCGCCGCCGTCGAGCGCGCGCGCTCGCGCTCCGTCTCTCGACGCGTCAAGCGCGGCCGTTCCATGGCTGGCGACGACGACATGCGCGACGGCGCCGACGAGGAGAAGAAGAAGATGCGCACGTCGAAATCGCGTTCGAAATCTGTCATGCGTCGCGTCAAGGAGGATGACGCCGCCGCCGGGTTTAAGAGCGTCGACGCCAAGATGCGCGCCGCCAAGCTCGCCGACAAGGCGCAACGCAAGATGAACAAGATGGCCAAAGCCGGCGAGGGCGATCGAAGCATACAGACCAAGATGCCCAAACACTTGTTCAGCGGCAAGAGAGGCAACGGTAAGACGGATAGACGCTAGATTTCATTGTACATTTTATCATTGGTTCCCAAAAAGTTTTTTTTGTTCGAAACTCGAGAGTCAACGATCTCGACGCGGCACACGTCCGCGCGCGCGTCGATCGAGCGACCATGGCGCCGCGCGCGCCCGCGACGGACGAAGAGATCGCGCGTCTTCGCGCCGAGGTGTTCGGCGCGTCGTCGTCGACGGCGGCGGCGTCTGTGGTGGCGACGAGCGCGGTCACGTCCACGTCGAGCGCGGCGGATGCGATCAAATCGAAAGAGTCCGCCATCGAGGCGCTGGGCGTCGCGTACGCGTCGAGAGACGATGCGCCCGCGTTTCGCGCGTTGTTTGAGGAGTTGCGACCGCTGTTGGCCAAGGCGCCCAAGGCGAAGACGGCGAAGATCGTGCGCGGGTTGATCGAAATCATGGGGCGAATCAGAGGGCACGACGGATTACAAGTGGAATTGTGTCGAGAGCACGTCGAGTGGGCGCGCGCGGAGCGGCGGACGTTTTTGAGACATCGAGTCGAGTTGCGGTTGGCGACGTTACACCTGATGATGCGTGATTATCCCGAGGCGTTGCGCGTCGTCGGCGCGTTGGCGCGCGAGGTGAAAAAGTTGGATGATAAATTGTTATTGGTGGACATTCATCTGCTGGAATCGAGGATACACTACGCGTTGAGAAACTTACCAAAGTCCAAGGCGTCGCTCACGGCGGCGAGGACGAACGCGAACGCGATTTACGTGCCTCCGAGCGTGCAGTGCCAGATTGACATGCAGAGCGGTATTCTCCACGCCGACGAAAAGGATTACAAGACGGCGTACTCCTACTTTTTCGAGGCGTTCGAGCAGTTGAATTCGTTAGACGATAAAGACGCCGCCGTCGTCGCCCTCAAGTACATGCTCATGTGTAAAGTCATGTGCGGACAGGCGGAGGACGTCGGCGCGCTCATCTCGAGCAAAGGGGGACTCCAACATCAAGGCGAGGCGTTAGACGCCATGAAAGCCGTGAGCGAGGCATACAAGGCGCGTTCGCTCAAAGATTTACAGCGCGTCTTGCGCGGCTACGACGCGCAACTCGGCGACGATCCCATCATCGCCGCCCACCTCGGCAGTTTACAAGATTCCTTGATGGAGGAAAACTTGAAGCGTCTCATCGAACCGTTTTCGCGCGTCGAGATCGCGCACGTCGCCCATCTCATCGAGCTCCCCATCGCCGACGTCGAGATGAAACTCTCACAGATGATTCTCGATCGTAAATTCGAGGGCATCCTCGACCAAGGCACGGGCTGTCTCATCGTCTACGACGACCCCGCGCCGGAGACCATGTACAAGGCGGCGCTCGACGTCGTCGCCAACGTCTCCAAAGTCGTCGACTCGCTCCAGACTCGCTCGTCCAAAATCGTCGCCTAGCCGTGTCGCGTCGCGTCGCGTGTAATACCACGTCGACGATCAGTCAGCAGCGCGTCTTCGTTCACCGTCGCCGCGTCCACCGTTCGGTTCGCGTAAAGTAAAGCGCCCACTCGTTTGACAAATGATGACGTGGCGAAGACTTGAAGGGAATTAAAATTAATTCTGTCGTCATTCCAATCGTCACACCACGCCTCGCGCGACGTCCACCGTCTCGCCACCGCTCGACGCATCGTTCGAAACAATTTTCGTCATGCACGCCGTCGTCTCCAGACCGACGACGCTCGGCGCGCTCGCGCGCGGATCGCGCCGCGCGCAAAATGCGCGCCAAAATGCGAAAATGTCAATGATTCGCGCCAATTCGACGTCGACGCGCGTTGTCGCGGCGACGCGCGCGACGCGCACACACCGCGCAGCAACCATTCTCGCGCGCGGTTTCAGCGTGGAATCGGACGTCATCGACCCGATCAAGGGGACGATCGCGGACGTGCAATCCGTGTCGGGCATCAAGCGGGTGGTTGAGCGCGCGTGCCTCTACGGCGCGTTCGGCGTCGTGGCGTTCGCGTCCATTCAGGCGATGCACTTCGGCGGCGCGGGACTCGATGCGGTCATGAAGGCGGCGCACTTGCCGAACGCGCCGGTGACGGTGTTCGGACCGGTGGCGAACGCGCTGTTGATGACGCGGGCGGGCGCGTATCTGCAAGCGGCGGCGGCGGCGGCGGGCGCTCTCGGCGTCGATTACGAAGACATCGCGGCGACGATCGGATCGCTCGTGTTCGTGCTCGCCGGTGTCTGCATATGGGGAGGCAGTGGACTCGGTGTCACGGACGCGCTCGTGCGTAACGCGCAGGGCTATCATCTCGCGCTCGGCGGACTTCTCGCGCTCAAGGTGAGGCGATTCCGCAACTGGTTGCCGGGCGCGCAAGCCGAACTCATTCGCAAGGTGGCGTACGCAGGTCCGGGTCTTCTCATGTCTCTCATCATCATTCAAGGCATCTCCATGGGAAGCTTTGACAAGATGGGCATGGTCGGTCCGGGCGTTCTCGGTCCCGTGGCCGCGCTGTTGTTCAACCCGATCACGCACTTCGTCAACCTGTACGCCAGTCTCAACTATCTCACCGGCGCCGAAACCAGGCGAAGCTCCTTCGTCATGGCTCTCGTCCAAATCGTCGCGGGCGTCAGTCTCGCCCCTCAGCTCACGCAGCCGTACGGTAACGCGCTCGCGTTGATGCACCTCGCGATCGGTTTGGGCCTTTTGCGCGAGTGCACCCCGAGCGACTCGCTCATTCCCGATTTATCGTGAGCGTCGTGAGCGACGTCGCGGTTCGACGCCCGCCCACTCGGGCACGCAAGATTCACAAGATGGATAATACTCCACAACTGCCGTTTTGGTTCTACCCGCAGCATGTAATTTCCTCGCTTCTCGTATAATATTGTAAAAACAGCATTCGCTTTTGCTTGAGCGTCGTCAATCGTCGTCCGCATCGAGGGAACGCGCTGGATTGAATTTTGATCAAATTTCTTATACACAACATTATCGATGATGCCTCTTCTAATTGAACTTGCGACTCTTGACGACGCTCGTCTTGACACCGGTGAGTTCGCCGCCGTACCCATCCGTCTTTTCCTTGACGTCGCGAACCGAGCCTTTTCTGCGCGTGACGGCGCGACCGAATTTGCCGCGGAGACGCACGCGCGGGTTCTTCGCCTCCTTGTTGCGATGCGGCGTGAGACCTCTGTTCGCCATGATCTTTTGACCGATCTCGCGCTTGCCGTCGACGTCCTCTTCGGGGGCGACGACCAAACCGGGCTCGCGCGCGTACATTTCCTCCTTGGCGCGGCGCTTGCGGTCGCGCAAACTGGCCGCGGCGACGTACTCGTCGTCGTCGTCGATGTGCGGACCGGAGGGGCCGTCGTCTTCGTCGCGAATCTCCATCTCTCTTCGCTGCATCGATCGAGCGACTCCGCGCTCGTATTTCGAACGACGTTCCTGCGAACCGAAATAGAGTACGAATGGTTAGTACGACGCGACTTTTGCGGGAAATGGCGGCAAAGACGACGCGCGCGAATGTCCCGGACGCTTCCCGCGCCCGACGAGCACGTCGACGACGAGCTTTGTGAAGCGAAAGGTGTCTATGTGGCATCAATTTTGACCCCGGAAGATCACGGAAAAGAAAACACCCGAAGCTTCGATATGATGCGAAAAAAGCGCGCTCGAAAAAACGCGAAATCGAAATACTCACCCCGAGGGAGTCGCGGAACGGCACGTCTTGTTCGCCAGACGCAAATTCTCGCGAGGGCGCTTTGTACCCATCCGCCACGGTGTCCACCAAACGTCGCTTTCGCGACACCTTGTCCATCTCGTCCGCGCGGTCGACCAGATCCGCCACGTCGTCGCCGAAATCGCCCACCGCCGCGAGCGAATTGATGTTTCTCGTCGACGCCTTTTGTCGTCGTCGCTCTTGCTTGGAGAGTGGGACGCGCGTAAACAAATCTTCTTCCACGCGCGCACGCGCTTCCATGCGCGCCATCTCGCGCTTCGCGAACGCGCTCTGCACCATGTCCTCGTCGCCGTGCCCGATTTCCTCCGGCGCTTCGCCGACTTCTCTCGCGAGTTCCTGCGTGGTCGATGAGCGCGCGCGCGGTGGTCAGTGTGCGTTCGCGAGACGAAAAGAAGACGCGATACGATGTGAATCGAATGTCCATCTCTTGATTGGATGTTCGCCGATGAGAAACGAGCGGCACCCTGCCCAAGATTTGGTACGTGTGCTTTCCGCCAGAAAATATAGGAAGCCCCGGACTTCTCACGGACAGAGAACCGGGGGGCAAACAGGCGTTTATCGACGCGCGAGACGACCAACGCGCGACGATGAATGACACGCACCTTGATGAGTTGCGAACGACCGGCGCGACGACGCTGTTCCTTGTTCCTGCGCAACTCCTTGGCGTCTTTGCCGCCGACTTCGTAATCCATGGCGGTGGGTAACATTTTCGGCGGTCGATAGACGCCGTCGCCGCCCTCCTCTTCGTCCGCCGTCTTGGACACGAGCGCCGATGGATTCGGCGCGAAACGCAATGGATCTTCGTCGTCGTCCGCCTTGTCGGTCGTCGCGCGTTCGGACGCGGACGCGAGTTTGAGCAATTTATCAATCTGCGGGGGAACGGGGTCCCGTCGGGAACGCTCGGTCAGTCGGCGCGCTCGTCGCTCGCGGGTGCGCGTTTCAATCGTGTCGCGCGATTCGCGCGGACGACGCGTGGCTCAGCCCCTTAGATGTTCTGATAAACCTTCAGTGAGTAGTCAGGCCAATGCGTGTGAGCGTTTGCATCACCGCCACGCGTCGTCCGCCGCTCGACGTCGAGTCGCCACCAATCTTCGTCGTCAGTCTAGCGCGCACCTGATACTGAAGCTTTTTATCGATCGGGCGTAATTTCTCGAGGTACAAACGAATCTCCACCAAGCGCTCGATCACGGGATGATCCTTGACGCTTCGTCCTTCCGCCTTGAGGAGGAGATAAAACACGATGGACGAACAATAACTCAGCATCAACAGGTACTTTGTGTCCAAGTATGAAATGCCGTCCTCGGTGGCGAAGTCGCCATCCTTGGCCGCCTTGACGAGAGGTTCGACGCTCGCCTCGATGGATGCGAGCGTGGAGGTGAGTTCTTTCGATAACGCGATGAGTTCCGGCGCGTCGTTCGCCGCCGTGGCGTCGTCCTCCGCCGCGAGACGTTCGGCGCGTTCCTCCGCCGTCAACGTCTCGACGGACACCGACGTCTTTTTCGACGCTTTAGACGCCGACGACGCCTTCTTCCCGTCACCGCGACGTAAATTCGCCGCCTTGGCGCCGAGCGTCGCCTTCGCGTCCTCATCCTCATCCTCATCCTCATCCTCGTCGCTCTCGACGCCGAAATCCTCGGCGCGCATCTCCTCCGCCATGAGTTTACGCATGCGTCTCGCCTCCTTTTCCTCCTCGACGCGATCCTCCTCGTCGCTCAAACCCTCGTGATCGACGTCATCGTCCCCATAGAAATCCATCTTCTTCTTCCCCTTGATCCCGAACCCGGCGTCGCCGTCTTCATCGTCGTCCTCGTCGTCGTCTTCGTCCTCGGCGTTCACCGCGTCTCTTCGCACGCGTCCATCCAAACGTTTCTTTTGCGCCTTCATCGCCACCGCCAACGCCATCTCTTCGCTGTCCGAATACTCGACATCATCATCGTCTTCATCTCCCTCTCTCCCTCCGTCTTCGTCCTCGTCCTCGGACTCGGAATCCTCCTCGGAATCCTCGCTCGAGTCGTCGTCGTCGTCGACGTCCAAGAGCCCTTCCTCGTCGTCGTCATCCTCGTCGTCCTCCTCGTCCTCCTCCGACCCACCTCGGAGCCCGATGTAGTCGCGATCGACGGTGGAAAACCGCGCGTCCGCGACGGCGTTCGCGTCGTCCACCTCGTCCGCCATCCACGACGCGTCTCGCGCTTCGCGCCGGCCGCCGCCGGACCGGCGGCGCGGCGTCGACATGAAAACCGGCGCGGGCGCGACGACGCGGCGGTACGACGACGCGCGAGACGCGGTGAGCGCGAGCGAGACGCGGTGAGCGCGCGCGCGCGGGGCGTCGCGCGGTGAAGGTCGCGGACGTGGGCGCGCGGCGGCGTGTGGGCGCACAGCGCGCGCGCGTCGATCGATGGGCGCGGCGGCGTGTGTGCATATTCCGTGGATAGGTATTTATGTCTTTTCCATACGATGATCTGTACCGTATCTCGATACACGTTGGGTCTGTATGCGTGCGAAAACACGAGGACCCGACGAGAGACCCATAGTGAACGAATTCATACGCCGACCATTGTAAACCCTAGTGTTCTCACACGTCGACGCGATGGCGGACGCGGACGCCGACCTCGACGCGTTCCGTCGCGAGCTCGCCGACGCCGAGCGCGCGAGCGCGTCGAGGTCGAGGTCGACGCTCGACGACGATCGCGCCCCGTTCGTCGACGATGACGGCACGCCGTACGTCTGGGACGACGCGCTCGGTCGATTCGTCGCGACCGTCCCAGACGGTTCGGCCGGGACGGTCGCGACGGCGTACGACGCGTCGACGATGACGTACGACGAGGGGGAGGACGAGGACGAACGGAACGAGATTCGTCGCGCGGTGGCGACGTTCGACGCCATCAACGCGGATAAGCGAGCGGAGGAGAACCTCGAACGCGCGGACGCGACGACGCGCAAACGGTTGGCGGCGACGGCGCGCGCGGCGGAACGGGCGAAGAAAGCCAAGGCGAAGCGCGAGGAGGCGGCGAGCGCGAGTGGGTTTGAGAGGGTGAACGCGAGTAAAGCGTCGAGCGCGGTGTACGTGGAGGGATTACCGAGCGATGCGACGGAGGAGGAATTGTTTGAGACGTTTAAAAAGTGCGGCGTCGTGAAATTGGACGCGAGGACGGAAAAGCCAAAGGTCAAGGTGTATCGAGACGAGAGCGGGTCGGTGAAAGGGGACGGGTTGGTGGTGTTTTTGAAACCGCCGAGCGTAGATTTGGCCATAACGCTGTTGGATCAGACGGAGTTGAGGCTCGGGGACGCGTCGACGAAGATGACGGTGTCGGCGGCGAAATTCGAGGCGAAACGCGGCGGCGAGGGTGGCGGTGAGGGCGAGGACGGTGGCGACGCAAAGGGCGGCGCGAAGAAAGCGATGACGAAGACGGAGCGTAAACGCGCCGCGGCGATTCTCAAGCGACAAGAGGCACAGGCGTTGGGGTGGTCGGGATTCGACGACGCCGAGGACGCGAAGAAACTCATCGTCGTCTTGAGACACATGTTCACACTCGAGGAGATGTATTCAGACGTCAATCTGCGCAAAGAGCTCGAAGAGGACGTCGTCGAGGAAGCGCAGCGTACGTGCGGACCGGTGATGAGCGTGCGCACGTACACGAGATCCAAGGATGGGACGATGACGGTGAGTTTCAAGACGCGCCAAGCCGCCGAGGCGTGCGTCGCCGCGTGGAACGGTCGATGGTTCGACGGACGTCAGATCGCCGCGAGCGCGTGGGACGGGAAGACGAAAATAGCGACCGAACAAGACGAGAGCGACGCGGCGCAGCGTGCGAGACTGGATGCCTACGCGAAGAGTTTAGGCGGCGACGAGGGCGACGATGAAGGCGAAGAAGACGAGGATGAAGACGGCGAGGACGCTGACGATGACGATGACGACGCGTGCATACATGAATAAATACTCTGAAGCGTAATAGTAACGTTACAAATCTCACACGGTGACGACGCCGGCGAACACGCGCTCGGCGGGACCGGTCATGATGATTCTGTTGTCGCGTTCGCGCCACTCGATTTCCAGAGGACCGCCCGGGAGCTCGACGACGCAGTTTCGATCGACTCGACCCTCGAGCACGCCCGCGACGACGGTGGCGCACGCGCCCGTACCGCACGCGAGGGTGGCACCCGCGCCTCGCTCCCACACGTGCATCTTGACGTAATTACGGTTGATGACTTGGGTGAACTCGGTGTTGGTCTTGGCGGGGAACGCCGGGTGCGCCTCGAATTTCGGGCCGTACGTCGAGAGCGCGAACGAGTCGAGCGTGAGACCGACGCTGTCGGCCTCGCCGTCGGCGCGGCCGAAGGTGACGCAGTGTGGATTACCCATAGACACCGCCGTCACCGCCCACGTCTCGCCGTCGACGTCCAAGGCGCCGCGAACGACGGCGCCGTCGCGCGTCGCCTCGAGCGTCGTCGGCACGTCTCGCGGCGCCAAAATCGGTTCACCCATGTCCACCGCCACCTGTCCGTCCGCTCGGAGCTCGGGTTGAATCAAACCAGCGAGCGTGCCCACCTTGTACGCGCGAGGCGGCGACCCATCGACGTCGCTGACGAATCTGGCGAGGCATCGAATGCCGTTGCCGCACATCTCCGGCTCGCTTCCGTCGCTGTTAAACATCCGCATCGAATAATCCTCCCCGTCCGCGCTCGGGGGCATGGCGAAGATGATCCCGTCACCACCGATGCCGAAATTTCTATCGCACAATCGAGACGATACCTCGGACGAGAGCTTGACCTCGGCGCTGTCGCGGTTATCGACGAGGATGAAATCGTTGCCGAGGCCCTGGTACTTGACGAATTCGATCGTCGTCGATCCCGCGGACGCGGTGACCGCGCGCGGGGTGGACGCGCGCGTGGACGCGCGACGCGCGACGCGCGTGGGTCTGTGCGACGGCGAATGCGTCGTCAGTCGCGCGGTGTCGTCGCGAATCGACGTCGGGACGCGCGGGCCGGGATAAAGCGAAAAGATGCGATGACGGCGCGCGCGCGCGCACCTGGACGTCGCGGTCGCGGTGGAGGCGTGTCGAGTGGCGAGCATGGTACTCGTGAAGGAGTTTCGCGAGGCGTGCGATCTCAACGGCGAGGACGCGACGCGCGGTGCGGTGTGCGGAGGGGCGCGCGTCTGAAGTCTCGGGGCGAGGCGGCGGCTGCGCGAAGGACGACGAATATGGCATCTTTACTTGTGGCTATCTAGGCGCGTGCGTCGTTATTCTACATCATGCGTTTGTTTCTAGTCATCCACGCACGCGCGCGCTGCGCGATGGCGTAGGCGGCGTAGGCGGAAACCGCGGCGACGGCGTACGCTCTGAGCGCGACGTCGCCGACGGGGTCTCTGGAAATCTCTCGAGCGAGGTCGAACGCGGCGTCCAAGGGCCACGGATTCTCCGACGGTGGCGATGCGTCGTCGTCGCGCGTCGACTCGTCCTCGCGCGTTCGCGCCTCGGTCGTTTCCTCGTTCGCGTCCTTCGTCTCGGCGTCGGCGGGCGCTTCGTCCTCCTCGACGCCGTCCACGAGTTCCTTTTTTATGACGATTCGATCGGTGACTTCATCGTGCGTGATCTCAAATCTATGAGTTCTGTTCGATCTGGCGTCCGTGATCCAACTCTTGATGGCCGAGACCGCCGTGGGATCTAACATCGACGCGCGCTCCTCGAGCCACAGTCGCGCGCGCGTCTCGTCGCCGCGCTGTTTCGCGAGAATCTGACTCGCGTACAACCACGCCAGATTCCCCAACGCCTCCGACCACAACTCACGCGCATCCTCGTCTGGATTCTTCTCTGGATCAAGCGCCGCCGTCGCCACGGCTTCGTCGAACAACGCCAGCGTCACGCGTTCCACCTCGCGCTCCTCGGGCGTCCCCGCCCGTTTCGCCTCGCCCTCTTCCCACTTCAGTTTACACCACAACATGCGCATCTGCGGTCCGATCGAGCGCATCTCTCTCGGCACGCCTTCGCACAAAAGCTCCACGTCCGCGTCGAACGTCTTCGCCAATCCCTCGCTCGATTTAAATTTACACTGCGTCCACAGACACGACGCCACCCACGGCGCGTCTCGCGAGTACAAATCCTCCACCGGCCACTTCGTCGCCGCCAATCGTCGTCGCTCGTCCTCCGTCAACCCATCGTCATCGTCATCATCGTCCGAACTCGACGCCAACGCGAGAACTTCCTCGGGATACCGCTCCGGTCGTCTCGCGCGTCTCGCCGCCGCCTTGACGTCTTCGAGCTCTCGCGTCGCGTCATCCATCTCCGCCTCCTCGGTCGCTTCCACCGCCGCCTTTTCGTCCGCGCGCGCCGACGCCGCTCGCAAAGGTCTCGGTGCGTTCGGATTCACCGCGTACGCGCGATACACCGTCTCGCACATCGCGCGACACGCGTCAAAGTGTAAACACGCGAAGAGTCGTTCGCACTGTTCGAGCGACACCTCATCCCCGAGGGCGTCGATGGACGGCGGCGCGGTCGACGTCTCGTCGTCGACGGCGCCGTCGGCGTCGCGACGTCGACCGCGCGGTCCTCGGACGCGCGCGTGGACGATGGGCATGGACGTCGACGCCGCGGAATGGCGTCAGTCGGCGACGCCCCGTGGGCACGACATGGGCGCCGCGGAGAAACGTCGCGCCAAGCGCCGCGCCGCCAAGGCGCGCGAGGCGGAAGAGGTGCGACTCGCTCGACTCGAGCGTCGCGCGCGCGTTCGAGGCGCGCGGCGACGCGTGCGACGCGAGCAACGCGCGCGTTCGATCGCGCCGCCGAGCCCGCGCCGATCGAGCGCGCGACGACGCGCGCGACGATACGCGCGCTGACGCGCTCGCGAGGATTGAGAGACTGACGACCCGCGCATCGACGACGCGTCACCGCGCGCGCACAGACGGCTCGCGCGCTCGAAGAGGCGACAAAGTTGGCGAAAGAATTGGCGTCCCGAGCGAAAACGAATTCGACGAGGACGACGACGACGAAATCTCGTGACGACGCGGGCGAGGACGACGAGCGCGTGGAGGTGGAATACGTGCCGGCGCCTCTCGAGCTCGAGCTCGAACGCGCGAGCGAAGAGGCGGGCGAGGAGGCGGTGGAGGCGTTCAGGGAAGTGTTTGAGGCGTTTCGCGCGCGAGGGTCGAGCGGCGGCGACGTCGGGACGAGCGACGGCGACGCCAAGGGCGACGGCGACGTGAACGTGGACGGCGATGGGAAGGACGGTGTCGCCGCGGAGGAGGACGAGGAGGACGAGGGCGAGGGTGGGATGTCGAATAAGCGACGAAAAGAGTTGCGACGGATGAAGGTGGCCGAGCTCAAGCAACACTGCGCGAAACCCGAGGTGGTGGAGGTGTGGGATTCAAGCGCGCACGATCCGCGATTGTTGGTGTGGCTCAAGGCGCATCGAAACACGGTGCCGGTACCGAGGCATTGGAGTCAAAAGCGAGCGTTTTTGCAGGGGAAGCGTGGGATCGAAAAGCCGCCGTGGGAACTTCCGGATTTCATTCGCGCCACGGGCATTCAAAAGATTCGAGACCACTACGCGGAGAAAGAGGATGCGAAATCGTTGAAACAAAAGGCGAAAGACACGAAGACGGCAAAATTGGGGAAAATAAACATCGATTACCAAGTGTTACACGACGCCTTTTTCGTGTACCAATCCAAACCGCGCATGTCCAAAGTCGGGGATTTGTACTACGAGGGTAAAGAGTACGAAGTCGCCGTCGGTCGAAAGCCCGGAAAATTGAGCGAAGAGCTCAAATCCGCGCTCGGTATGACGGACGGCGGTCCACCGCCGTGGTTGATCAACATGCAGCGGTACGGTCCACCGCCGAGTTATCCACACCTGCGCGTGCCGGGTCTCTCGGCGCCGATTCCCGCCGGCGCGCAATTCGGCTACCACCCGGGCGGATGGGGAAAACCACCCGTGGACGAGCTCGGCGTCCCGATCTACGGCGACGTCTTCGGAAACTCCAAAGCAAAGACGAAAGAGTCGACCCCGTACGACGTCGCGGTGGATAAGACGAAGCTCTTCGGTGAGATTGACGAAGAGTACGAAGACGAAGACGAGAGCGAGGACGAAGCCGCCGCCGAGGACGTCGACGCGGCGACCGTCGAAGAAGACGCCGAGGATAACGCCGAGGAATACGCCGACGGCATCAAATCCACGCTTCCACCGGACGCGGAGACGCCCGACGTCTTGGACCTACGAAAGAAATCCGACGGGCCAAAGTCTCTGTACACGGTGTTGCCATCCAAGGAGAGCTCCGTCGGCGCCGACCAACTCGTCGGCTCGTCGCACACGTACGTCATCCCGGCCGACGGCGACGAACGCCCGAAGCGCAAGACGCGCGCGGGCGTCGAAGTCACGCTCGATGCCGACGCGCTCGGAGACGACGGTTTACAGGACGAGGCGGCGATTCGCGCCGCGTACGAGGGCACCGTCGCCGAGGAGCGCGCCGCCGCCGCGGGCGAAGACTTTTCCGACATGGTGGCCGATCACGCGCGCGCGCAAAAGCGCAAGGCGAAGGACAAAAAGGGAAGCGACGCGAAAAAGTTCAAATTTTAGTGATATTCATTCTTCTTCTTCCTCCATCGTCGTCGTTCCGCGCGACTCGAGAGACAGAGACCGGCGCGACGAAAAAGCGCGACGACGACGTCGCTGATGAGCGCGCACGACGCGTGGGTCGTCCTCACACCGACCCGCGAAAGCGACGGCATGACGTCCACGATGACGATGACGGCGGCGACGGTGCCGCGCGCGCTCGTCGGTCGCGCGAGGCGTCGGTGCGCGCGTCGGTTCGCCGCGTCGGCGCGACCGACCGCCACGGTGGCTGACGCGGACGACGCGTATAACGCCGCCATGAAGGCGTACAGCGAGACGCCGTACGAGTACAAGCACGAGCTCGGGTTATGTGCGTGTCGCGACGCGTTCGAATCGCGCGATGGCGGTGTTTTCGAGCGCGAACGTCGGTGTCCCCGTCATCTTGTCCCGACGGCGACGGCGCAAAGGAAGAGAGACCGCGAACGACGAACGACGAACGCGATGACTGACGCTCGCGACGCTCGACGCAGACTATCACCGAATTCGACCGAATCTCATCGTCGGCACGCAACCGACGACGCCCGCGGACGTCGATCGATTACGAGACGTCGAGGGCGTGACGTGCGTCTTCAACACGCAACAAGACAAGGATATGGAGTATTGGAAGGTTGATTTCGCCGCCGTCAAGGCGCGAATAGCGACGCGGGGCATGCGATTGGTGCGATTTCCTTTCGTGGATTTCTCGGCGGATTCGTTGCGAGAGGGATTGCCCGAGGCGGCGGCGGCGTTGGACGAGGCGTGCAGACGAGGCGAGACGGTGTATCTGCACTGCACGGCGGGCATGGGTCGATCGCCGGGACTCGCGATCGCGTACATGTATTGGTGTTTGGACGAGTTCGAGACTCTGGACGCGGCGTACGAGGGTCTGACGTCCATCAGACCGTGCGGGCCGAAGAAGGAGTCGATTCGTCTGGCGACGTGCGACGCGTTGGCGGCGGGACGCGACGAATGGCCGATTGAGACTTTGCAAAGAAAAGTGCGCGACGACGAGGGAACGAAATTGACGTACGATGAGAAGCAAAGCATTCGTCGCAAGCTCCGTCGATGATCGCACATTGCGAACGATTCTTTCGATTTTTTTGTTCGTCGGCGCCGGACGCGCCAGAGTTTGCCTCGCGCGAACCGTCTCTCTCGACGGGTCGTCACCATGCGCGTCTTTCGCACGCCGCATCGCACTATTTGTTTGTTTCTCATTTTCATAGTCGCGCGCGCGCCGAGCGCGCTAGCAGATCACGACGAGGCGCCCATCTTTGGACTGTTTGACTTCTCGAGCTTCTTCGCCGGCGTCTCGAGCGACGCGGAGCAGCAGAGTTTTCCAAACCTCCCGACCAATTTCACGGTGCATGAACCGGATTTCGCTGGATTCATACAGGCCGCGCGCGCGTTGGCGCACGGCGAGGCCGGAGACCTCACGGCGTCGTTCATAGAAGCCGCCGTGAACGGAGTCGAGTACGGTTCGTTTCTCCAAGGAACCGACGGCGCCCAGCTCGAGCCCGAGTTCCCGCCGCCGCTCATGGACGGTGATTTCGAGCGCGTTCGGCGCGAGACGTTTCAAAATATATTCGAGAGCGTGTTGAACGTCACCGCGGCGACGATGGTGTCCACGATTGACGAAGACTCGGAATCCGGCGAACGCCTTCGATCAAACGTCGAACGCGCCGTCGACGACGCGCGACGATTCGCATCCGCGTTTGCCGACGCGTCGACTGAAACCGAAAGACGCGAGGCCGCGCTCAAACTGTACGACCGAGTGTCGTCGACGCTCGGTCGTACGCGCGACGCGTTGCGCCACGCCATGGCGACGAGCTCGACCGGCGTCGCCGAGGCCAACGCGCTCTTCTCCGGCGACGCCGACGGTCCATTCACCGAATCCAACTCGCGTTGGGTCGTCACGTCCACGACGACGCGAGACGACGATGCGTTCGTCACCGAATCCGCGCTCGGCGCCGAATCCACCGAGTCTCGGTCGTCGGACAGACGAATCGTCGCCGCCGCGCTCGGATGCGCGCTGACGCTCGCCGGCGTCTGCGTCTGCGTCTGCGGTCGTCATCGAGACGCCGCCCGTCGTCGCTCGACCGTCGCGCGCGTCGTTCCCGCCCATCATTTCTCGTCGAAACCATCTCTCGACGATCGGGACGTCGTCGAGAGGGACGTCAACGATTTAAAGTACGTCGTATGAAACGCGTCACTCTTCGCCTGCGGTATGCGAGAGCGTCCCTTCACCCTCCGCGCCTCGTCGCCGCCCGAACCGTCCTCGCGAGGCGTCTCCGAGGACGACGTGCGCGCCCTCATCGATGCCTTCGATCGTCGTCTCGACGCCGAGCTCGTGCGCGACGTCGCGGCGTCGTGCGACCGCGTCGAGCGCGCGCTCGAACATCTCCACGCCATGGCGCCCGCGCCGTCCCCGCGCGTCGTCGCGCCGGCGCATCCGCAGGTGTTCGGAGGGACGATTCCGGACGATGTGCGCGACGTCATCTTTCGATCGCTGAGCGCGAGGGACGCCGGGGCGCTCGCGTGCACGTGTCGAGAGTTTCGAGCGCTCGTGACGACGTGGCGCGCCGACGCGAGACGGTTGGTGTTTCCTCGACCTGCGACATCGACATCGACGACGGGACGCGGACGCGACGGGGCGAATCAGCATCGTGCTCTCTCGTCTCGCGTCGGGGCGATGACGCGCGCGTACCCGTACGTGGAGGAGGTGAGTTTTAGAAAATTGGGCGAGACGCTCGCGCCGAGCGCCGACGAAGACGAAGACGTCGCCGCGAGACGACTCGCGAGCGCGCTCGTCGCCGTGTCGGCGAATAATCCATCGCACACGGTGCGTTCGATCGATTTCGACGGGTGCGGCGAGTGGTTGAGCGAACACGCCGTGGTGGAATTGACGGAACTGTGCGTCGAGGCGTTTCCGTCGTTGTCGGCGGTGGCGTGGCGTCGCGCGCGGGCGCTCACGGGACGCGGCGCGTCCCGCGCGTTGGCGTCGTGTGGATCGACGCTTCGCGAGCTCACGCTCGCCGGGTGCGCGTCGTTGACCGAGGAGGACGTGAAAACTGCGCTCGATCTCGCGAGAGGTCTTCGAGCGCTCGACGTGACGGGATGTTGGGGCGTGCGTCGACTCGTCCTCGCCGCCGTCGACGCGCCGCGATTGGAGACGCTCAAAGCGGTGAATTGCAAATCGATGACGACGCTCTCGATTCGTCGCGCGGCGGGATCGCGCGCGCTCAAACGCGTGAATTGCGCGGAGTGCGTCGCGCTTCGAGAGTTTCTGGTGCAATCGGAATCCGTGGAGACGCTCAACGCGGCGGGATGTCGCGCGCTCGAGACGTTTGTGGCGTACGCGCCCGCGTGCGAAACATTGGCGCTCAATAAGTGCGCCTCCCTGCGCGACGTGACGACGGAGGCGCACACCGTGCGAACGACACTCTCCGCCGTGCGCGCGTTGACGCTCGACGGGTGCAAACAATTGACGACGAGCGGTTTCGAACGTCTCCTCGACGCGTGCGCGGCGACGCTGACGCGACTGAGCGCCGAGGGATGTTTCGCCGTCGAACGCGCGCGCGTCGTCTCGCCTCGTCTCGAACACTGCGCGCTCAGCGGGTGTTCGGCGCTTCAAGTCGTGCGCATCTCCGGCGCGGACTGTCGCGCGTTCGTCGCGCGCGCGTGCAGAGCGCTCGCCGAGGTGCGTTTCGAATCCGGGACGCGCGCGCTCGACGTCTTCGACGCGAGAAATTCTTCGGCGTTGCGTCGCGTCGTGGGCGTCGACGAACGTCGCGCGCGCGTGGCCGACGTCGAGGGGTGCGCACCGTCGGTGGAATTTATCGCGCGCGCGTGAGAGTAAAAGAGTGAAAGAGTAGAAGAGTAGGAGTAGCGCGTACCGTGTACAGTATTGACGATTTATTGTCTTCGCGTCACCCCGCCGTTCGAGGACGAGGACGCGCGAGAGAACGAGACCGCGCGCGCGCGTTCGCCTTTGATTCGCTCAGCGATGGACAGCACGCGATCTTGTCCGAACAACAATCGCCGTACTCGACGCACGTGGCGTCGCAACAGCACGTCGGCGTATCGCTCGCGGCGTCGGGATAAATGCACAAACCGCACGAGGCGTCGCACGAATCGACGACGACGCCGCACGTCGATGGCGCGGACGGCGAGGGCGAGGGCGACGTCGACGTTGACGGCGGTGCGGGCGACGACGGCGTCGGGAAGTAAATGGTGGACGGTGGCGTCGGCGTCGGCGTCGGCGTCGGCGTCGCGAACCCGAACGACGACGTCGCCGCGCTTTGCACGACGGCGTCGTAAATCGAGCGCAACAACCACAGCGTCGCCTGCACGCGAAGAAAACTCTGCACCAACGACGTCGCGGTGGGGTACGACGACGCGAACGAGCCGAGCGCGGCGTTCACGTTGAGTGGATTGAACGCGCTCGTCTGCCAACTCGCGCCGAACCTCGCGAGGTCCCTCGACGACGCGCCGCACGCCTCGCGACACACCGCGCGCGCCACACTCGAGGCACGCACGTCGCCGATGGTATCGTCGTCATCGTCGCCGCGGCACACGCTCGTCGCGCACAAGGGCGCGACGCACGCGCGAAACCGTCGTCGGTCGACGCGTTCCGTACCCGCGCACGCGAAGGATTCGCCGCCGAGCCCGACGTCGCACGCGACGCTCAAAATGGCGTCGTCACACGACGTGTCCACGCCCACATTCGCCCCACGCGCGCGATCGGTCGAGTCCACGCACAGATCGATCCCGAGCGCGACCGCTCGCGCGCGAAACGTCTCGCCGTCGTCGCCGCCGCCGCCGAACGTCTTGGGTTCCACGCACGCCGCCGCCGCCGCGCCGCGACCCGAAACCACCGCGCTCGCGACGACGACGACCGCGACGACGACGACCGCGCGCATCGTTCGAT